>Ga0310694_10004872_pt1 | contig 12895 bp, 11 predicted proteins | sample 174DNAGHGhighgp2_FD_203884 | JGI IMG/M metagenome (GOLD analysis project Ga0310694, IMG submission 203884) | Sheep rumen microbial communities from Palmerston North, Manawatu-Wanganui, New Zealand - 1742 DNA GHGhigh gp2 (v2) (version 2) | ecosystem: Host-associated > Mammals > Digestive system...
TCTTCCCAAGAACTACTATCGGCACATCGGCATTTACGCCTACCGCTATGAGGTGTTGAGGCAGATAGTACAGCTTCCGACTTCAGAATTGGAGAACAGTGAGAAGCTGGAGCAACTCCGTTGGCTCGAAAACGGCTACACCATTCGGGCGTTGGAGTGCGACTACCAAGGGATTGGGGTGGATACACTGGAAGATTTGGTGCGAATTCAAAATGTTGAATGCTGAATGCTGAATGCTGAATGCTGAATGCTGAATAAGGCTATATATGCAAAATAGTAAATAACCAATCACTAATCACAAAACCAAGCTTCAATAACCCATAACCCATAACCAATAACCATTTATATGATACCATACATCCTCAAAACCCTGCAACAAGAAGATCATGTGTTCGTGGAGCGGCTTGGCGCGTTCCGGACGCAGTTGAAACATGCCGTAGTCGAGAAAAATGTGATTCATCCGCCGTATAATGAAGTTGTCTTTTCGCAGGATGATAGCGAAGAGAATAATTTCGCGCTTGCCAGTCAGATCAGTCGCGAGAAGAAGTGCCTTTTTACAGAGGCTAATGAGCAGATTATGCGATGGGTTGATGAATTGCTTTCCGCTCTTCAGCACAACAAGTCGGTTACGTATGAGGGTTTTGGCACGTTTATGCTGGACAAGAAGGGTAATATCTCCTTTGAGAGCGCGGTCGTGCCGCAGCTGAACAGTCAGTTTGAGGGGATGGAACCGATTGACATCAAGAACGTTGGTGTTGCGGTTGTTGAGGACGATGAACCGGTGATGGTTGTGGAACCTGTGGAGGAACCCGAACCAGAGTCCGTCATGGAGCCAGAGCCCATTGCCGAGCCGGAACCCGAATATGCAGAGACGTTTCAGGAAACGTCTCTACAGCCCGAACCGGAATCAATTGTTGAACCCGAACCTGTAGGGGCGAATAATGATTCGCCCGAGGATGAAACGGACGATGAAACGGACGATGAAAAAGACGATAAAGCGATAAAGAACGATGAGGAAGAAGATGACGATGATGACGAAGAAGAAGATGATGAAGACGAGAAAAAACATCATAAATTGGCCTGGCTGTGGATTTTGTTGCTGTTGTTGGTTGCCTTGGGTGCGCTTGGATTTGTCTTCAGAGACAAAATCACGTCGTTTTATCACCAATGGAAAGATAAGGAACAATCAGTGGAGCAAGATGTTACACCTGAAGTGACGGATGATGATAACCAGACAGCCACTTTTGAGGATGAATCGGTTGTGGACGAGGTGGAAGCGGTCGAGGAGGTTACCCCGGAGGTTGTGGAAGAGCCGACCCCGAAGCCTGTTGCAGCTGCTCCTGTGAAATCAACATCCGACGGAAAGTACGACTATATCCAGTTTGAGCAAGGCCGTTTCTATGTGATTGTTGGCAGTTTCCCCACCGAAAGCGATGTAGTAAAACATATCCGTAACAAGAGACTCGGCCAGTATTCACCTGTGATTGTCAAGCAGGACGGCTTTAAAAATCTGCGTGTCTGCATCGGTGTGTTCAACACCGAAGCGGAGGCGGAACAGTTTGGCAAGTCCACAAACCAAAATTATTGGGTGCTGAAATAGTTAGCAGTTAGCAGTTAGTAGTTAGCAATTAGCAGTAGAAATAAAAGGCGATGGATTGCCTTGGAATTGAAACAGATAAAATCAATGTCGAAAATTAACATTAAGAAACATATTCCGAACACGTTGACCTGTCTGAACCTGGTTTGCGGCTGTTTCTCAATCTTGTCAGCGCTGAACGGCAACTTGACGTTGGCAGCCGTGTGGATTGTGGCGGCGGCCATCTTTGACTTTTGCGATGGTTTGAGCGCACGTCTGCTGAAGGTCACCTCCGACATCGGTAAGGAGCTGGATTCGCTTTCGGATGTGGTCTCTTTCGGAGTCGCACCCACGATGATAGTCTATAAGTGGATGAGGATCTGCTTTTTACAGCTTACTCCGGCATCCCAGACCGCTTTTTCGTCGTTTCTGATTTACACGGTGTTCTTGGTGCCCGCTTTGTCGGCGGTGCGTCTGGCGCGATTCAACATCGACACGAAGCAGATGGTGAACTTCATCGGGATGCCCACGCCCGCGAACGCCCTGTTTTTAGGCTTCATCCCCGCCGCTGCCGAGTATGTCTCGATATTGAACAACTATTGGGTGGTCTTGTGTTTTTCCCTCTTCTTCGCCGTGCTACTGGTCAGCCCCATCAATATGATTTCGCTGAAATTCAAGAACTTCAAGTTCACGCCCATGAATATTGCGCGCTACGTGATTCTGGTGGTAGGCATTGTGCTGTTCTTAATTTTCAAATTGGGCGCGTTCCCGCTGATAATCTTCGGGTATCTGTTGGTTTCCATTTTTTATCATACCTTAACGAATTTGGAGGTAATATGAAATATAAGTCTTTAGCATTGTATTGTGGTTCTTCCACAGGAAAAAATCCCGCGTATGCACAAGAAGCGGCGCGTTTTGGCAAAATGTGCGCCATAAAGTCGCTTACTCTCTATTATGGTGGTGGCTCTATCGGGTTGATGGGTGCTGCGGCCAAGGCGTCGCTCGAACACGGTGGGAAGGTTGTCGGTGTGGCCCCCGACTTTTTCACAAAAGGAGAGGTTCTGGCCACTAATCTCACCGAGATGATTATGGTGAAGACCATGAGCGAGCGCAAGCAGCTGCTTGAGGAGCGGGCCGATGCCTTCGTGGTCTTCCCCGGCGGTTACGGCACGATGGACGAGCTTTTCGAGATGGTCACAGATGCACAGTTGGGAATGCATTACAAGCCTATTGCCATTTATAACTATTTAGGTTTCTATGACTTGTTGATTCGGCAATTGGACAAGTTTTTAGAAGAGGGCTTTTTGCGCCCCTTCCATCGCGATTTGCTGATCCAAGCGGAGAATTTGGACGAGCTGTTCTACCGTCTTGACACCTACGAGAACACCAACGACCATACTTGGTTGGAGAAAATCAAACACTAAAGCGTAAAAGATATGCAGTTCAAGGATGTTTTGGTTGACAAAGCTTTGAAACAGAAGTTGATAGACCTTGCACGTGCCGGTCGAGCCGCCCATGCGCAGTTTTTCCTCGCGCAGCCGGGCAGTCACGCATTGGCATTGGCGGTGGCATACGGGCAGTATCTTTGCTGCGAACACCCGACGGAAACCGATTCCTGCGGTGAATGTCCGTCCTGCAAGCAATACGCCAAATTGTCACACCCAGACCTCCATCTCTATTTTCCCAACTGTACGACGAAATCAGTGAAAAAAGATCCAGATTCCGCCCAATTGGCATCGGAATTTAAGGATTTTGTCCTAAGGAATGATTTTCATGTTGATATTCACGACTGGTTAGGTGAGCTGGAAGGGGAGAACAAGCAGGCTTCCATCAACACTCGCGACTGTTCGGACATCCTGTATCACAATAACATTCGTTCGCATCAGGACGGTTACAAGGTGTATATCCTGTGGTGTGTTGACCGGCTGTATCATTCTGCCGCACCGAAATTGCTGAAAACGTTGGAAGAACCGGAAAGCAAATCTGTCTTTATCCTGATTTCAGAGGAACCGGACAAAATTCTGAACACGATTTTGTCGCGCACGCAGTTGGTGAAAATTCCCCGCTTGACAGATGCGGATATAGCGGATAAGCTCCATCAAACTTACCCGGAAATCTCCCAAGAAGATGCTTCGGACATCGCGATTTTGGCAGACGGCGATTACAACAAGGCGATGCGGATTGCCACGGACAATGAAGAACAGAACCTTTTGCTCCGGCAGTTTGAGGTGTTTTTTGACAGTGTGGTGGCTTTTGCGCAGAAAAAGAACCTTTTTGACGTACAGTATGACCAAGTGCAGGTCGTTATAGACGAGGTGGTCAAGCAGGGACGTGAATATCAAAAACAGTTTCTTCTGTTAGTCCTGCGTATGTTGAGAAACACGCTTATGCAAAATTCCAGCAATGTGGGACTGCTGAAGGTGACTCATCAGGAGCAATCCGTGATTGCCAAATATCAGGGTGTTTTGAATCTGAAGCAGATTTCATCCATGGTCGAGCTCTGCAACAAGGCAATCTATCATGTCATCCGAAACGGGAATTCGTCACTCATCCTCACGGATTTGTATTTCCAGTTGGCGAAGTGCTTGTAATGGTTATTGGTTATAGGTTATTGGTTATTGAGGGTTATTGGTTATTGTTTATTGGGGGTTGTTGGTTATTGAGGGTTATGGGTTAGTGGAGGTGATAGGTTAAAGTCAGTTTTTATACAATATTGGCACTGTTTTTGCATTATGGCGACTGTAAAAATTTATGGAATATGAGAAATAATATCCTAATGTTTTTGTCGCTGTTTTTGTTTGTCACATCATGCGTTACCAAGGCTCAGGACGAATCCGTTTGCACCGCGAAGGCTCCCTCCGAGGTGGTTATGGGTCAGCAATTCCAATACACGGTGACAACGAATGAGAAAGGGACGGTATTAGATACCGATTTCGGAAAATTTGAGTTTGTGGGCGGTCCCAGCATGGGATCCAGCACTTCCATTTCGATAGCGAACGGTCATACGGAGCAGACCACGCAATACACCTACACGTATGTGCTGGTGGGAAAACGTGAGGGGACGTTCACCATTCCCGGCGTATCTATTTCGGTGGATGGAAAGGTGTTGCGAAGCAATCCCGTGGAGGTGCGTGTGGTGAAGGCCGGCAAACAGTCGCAACAAGAGGATCAGGGCGGCTTTTCCGATTTCTTCCATTTCGAATGGCCGGATTTCAACTTTTTCGGTGGTGACTCGCGTTCGCAGCAGCCGAAATCAAAATCGGAAAGTGTGGAATACAAGGATGAAATCAAAAAAGACGATCTGTTTGTGAAAGCGGAGATTGCCCAGGCGGAGGCTTGGCAGGGCGAGGCCGTAGTGGTGACCCACAAACTGTACATCAAGCAGGATATAAAGGGTTATGACATCGCACGCGCCAATTATGCCGCCACTGACGCGCTTTGGCTCGACCGGCTCGACCTAAACTATGGCGATGAGTCCACGGAAACCATCAAAGGAGAACGATACCATGTCTATACCCTTATGCAGACGGCCGCCTATCCGCTCAAAACCGGCAAAGTGACCATTCCCAAACTCGACCTTATCGTGCGCATCGGTGTGCCTGCCGTGGTGAAGAACCCGTTCTGGGGCAATATGACGACCACCCGCGCCAAAGATTTCCGTCTTACCGCCAATGAGCTCTCCCTCAAAGTGAAACCGCTTCCTGGTGCGCGCAACGATGGCAAAACGGAAACGGTTGGACATTTTGACATCTCCGCTTCCATCAGCAAGACGGAAGTGAGTGCCAACCAATCTGTTACCTTGACGGTTACGGTTTCCGGCAACGGCAATCTCCACCATATTGAGGCGAAGGATCTGAACATTGATTTCCCGTCGGATTGCGACATCACCTATCCGAAAGTTTCGCAGCGTATCGGCGCGAAAGGCAATCTGGTCAGTGGTTCCAAGACTTTCAAATTCACACTGATACCTCGTTCTGAGGGCGAATATTTCATTCCCGGCGCCTCGTTTACCTATTACGATGACGAGACCGAAACCTACAAAACCATCACCTCGCAGGATTTCCACATAGACGTGAAGCCCGCCCGCACTCCTTTCCACCAGGACGAGGAAAAAACGGATAAACCGAAGGGGAAGGTGTATAAGATTTAGCTGTTGGCTTTTGGCTGTTGGCTTTTGGCTGAATGAATCTTTTTTGTATTTTTGCCTTTTCAAATTTCAAGAAAAATAGCGTGAAATGAAGAGAATATTTCTAAACATCATTGCTTTTGTTTGTATGGCTTGCCTTCTGCTTGCCGGTTGTGACAAAATTGAAGGCGATATTTATCAGATTGTTCAGAATGAAGACGTTACGGTGACTTTTCCGGATATAAATCCTGACGAGGTTTATCGAAAGATATTCTTTGAAGAGTTTACAGGTCACCGTTGCACGAACTGCCCGCAGGGTCATCAGACGTTGGAGTCGCTCCATCAGCAGTATGGAGACACGTTGGTAACGGTCGGCATTCATTACGGGGCGCTGGCCAAGCCTTTCGGAAGCATGTTCAGCTACGATTTCCGCACGGAAGCGGGCAATCAGATTGGCGATGCATACGGTATTGACGGAATCCCTGCCGCGATTGTGAACCGCGTTCAGAAGTCAGGAGGTTGGCCGCGTGAGCAGTGGGCTTCTGTTTTGCGTGATGTGGACCGCTCCAAGGTCTCTGCCGCCGTGCAACTGATTAACGAGTATGATGCCGCATCTAAATCGTTGAAAGCCAATGCCAAAGTGACCACGCTGAAAGCCATTGACCATCAACTTCGTCTCATTCTTTTTGTGGTGGAAGACGGTATCGTGAAACCGCAAAAAGACGGCAATCAGGATATTGAGAACTATGTCCACAATCATGTGCTCCGTTGTGCATTGACGGATGCTTTTGGATTTGTGTTGACCAATGGCTCATGGAACCCTGGTGATTCCGAGACGTATGCAGCGAGCATCAGTTTTGACGGACATGATTGGATCCCCGAGAACTGCCAGGTCGTAGCTGCATTGTTAGACCCGATTACATCTGAGGTCTTGCAGGTGGAAAAAGTAAATGTTGTTAACCGTTAATCAGAATCGTTTGTTATGAAAATAGTTGCAGTAGAACCCATCGGGATTTCCGCAGAGCGTGCGCAGGAAATCCGTCAGAATTTGGCTGACAAAGGTCACGAATTTGTCTGGTATGCAGACAGGAAAGAGGATGCCGCCACGCTTGTGGAGCGCATGAAAGACGCGGAAGTGGTGATGATTTCCAATATTCCGCTTCGGGAAGAGGTGCTTGTCCAATGTCCGAAACTCCAATTCTTGAATGTGGCGTTCACAGGGTTGGACCACATTGACTTGGGCTATTGCGAGACCCATAACATTCTGGTTAAGAATGCCTCTGGTTATGCCACAGAAGCAGTGGCCGAGTTGGCTGTCGGACTGATGATAGATGTACTCCGTAAAATCACTTTTTTGGACGGAAGTATCCGTCAAGGCGGGGTTCGTGGTGCGTTTCTCGGCAGGGAACTGCGCGGAAAGACCATCGGCATTGTGGGAACAGGGGCTATCGGCATCCGTACCATTGAGCTGTTGAAAGCTTTCGGCTGTAGGGTCCTCGCTTGGAGCAGAACGCATAAGCCCGAGGTGTTGAATTTGGGTGTCGCATACGTGACGTTGGAAGGCCTGATGCGTGACAGTGACATCATCTCATTGCATGTGCCGCTGAATGACGAAACGAAACATCTGATAAGCAAAGAAATGCTCGCATTGTGCAAACCGTCAGCTGTCTTGATTAACACGGCTCGAGGCAATGTGGTGGATATGGATGCGTTAGCGGAGTGTCTCCGTGACGGTAAAATCGCCGGTGCCGGCATCGATGTTTACGAGAAAGAACCGCCGTTGCCTTCTGACCATCCGCTCTTGAGTGCACCCAATTGTGTGTGCGTTCCTCACGTCGGCTACGCCACCCGCGAGGCGTTTGACGATCGCATTGAGATTATTCTTGGAAATTTAAGTTAATAGTAAAGGTTTAGAGGCGTAGAGACGCAAAATTTTGCGTCTCTACAAAATCGCCTATCGTCAAGATTATCGGATAATCAGTTCCTCCCACCGCACTTTCGGCACGTAATGCGTGCCGTTTTCGTCTCTGTAGTATGCGTGGCTTTCGTTCGCTGAAATCTCTTTCAGTTTGATTTTCTCGTTGCCTTTTCCGATGGCGAGAATCAATACGGGAGGGTAGGGGAGAGCAAAGGCCTCTTCAATTTTTTTGGCGTTGAAAGCCCCGATAATCAGTCCATTATAGCCCAATTCCACGGCTTTCAGTAACATGCTTTGCACAGCAATTCCCACATCCACGTGCAGCATTTTGCTGTCGGGCACGGTGGCGCAGACAATGATGAAGGCTCTCGGTTCGGTTCCCGCAAACGGCAGGTGCAACTCCGGCAGCATTCCACCCAACTTGATGTTTTCCAGTACGATGTTGTCGCCGTTGCCTTCTGTCACCAACTTGAAGCGCAGTGCCTGCTGGTTCTTCGCCGAAGGCAGCAGTGGATTCACCGCCACAATCTTCTCTAAGGTGCTTTTTGAAACCGTATATGCTTGATCGTAACCACGATAGCTGCGGTTTGCCTTCAACAGCTGGTCCAACGACCGTCCGGCGGATTTATAGACCACCTTCTTCTTGCTGTTGTATTCGTCGAATTTGTTCTCTATGTAATTGTCGGCCACAGGGTTCAAGGTTTAAGGTTCAAAGTCAAAGTTTAAGGTTTCATGATTCAAGTTTCAAGATTCAAGTTTCAAGAATTACTAATTACTAATTGGTTACAGGCTCCAGTAGGTCATTTTTTTGATTTTTTGCCGGTACAGTCCTTTGATGTCGAAAAGGATGCCGTTGCCGACGGATAGGTTGAGGAAGTAGTCTTCGGTGAGGTTGAGGTAGGGGGTGTGGGCGACGGCGGCGACGATGGCGTTGTAAGGGCCTTCGGGTTTGGCTTTGAGGGTGAGACCGTAGCATTTTTTCACCTCATCGGGGTCCGCGTACGGATCAACAATGTCAACGATGACACCGAAATCCTGCAGTTCGTGGATGATATCGACCACTTTGGAGTTACGGATGTCAGCCACATTTTCCTTGAAGGTGATGCCCATGACAAGCACCCGGGATTTCATGGCCGGTTTCCCGGAGGCAATTATCTTCTTGACCACGTTTTTGCCGATGTATCCGCCCATGGAGTCATTCACGAAACGACCGGCGGAAATCACTTGAGTGTGGTATTTAAGCTCGGCGGCCTTGTGTACAAGATAGTATGGATCGACGCCGATGCAGTGTCCGCCGACCAGTCCGGGGAAGAATTTGAGGAAATTCCATTTGGTTCCGGCGGCATCCAATACATCGTAAGTGTTGATTCCCATCCTGCCAAACAGGATGGACAGCTCGTTCATCAGGGCGATGTTCACATCGCGCTGGGTGTTTTCGATGATTTTGGCGGCTTCGGCCACCTTGATGGTCGGGGCTCGGTGTACGCCTTTCTCCAACACCATGGAATAGATATTTGCGATGTTGTCCAAAGATTCGGAGTCACAGCCGGAGACGATTTTCTTGGTGTTCTCCAGAGTGTGCTGCTTGTCACCCGGGTTGATGCGCTCTGGTGAGTACCCGAACTTGAAATCCGATCCGGCCTTCAGTCCCGACAGTTTCTCCAGCACGGGGACGCAATCCTCTTCGGTGCATCCAGGATAGACCGTGGATTCATAGACCACATAGTCGCCTTTTTTCAGCACTTTGCCCACCGATTGGGTGGCGGAGATCAGCGGTTTCAGGTCGGGTTTGTTGTTTTTGTCGATAGGGGTCGGCACCGCCACGATATAGAATTTCGCTTTGGCCAGATCGTCCAACGAGGAGGTGAACAGGATGTCCGCATTCTCGAACACGCTGTCGTCCAGTTCCCGGCACGGGTCCTTGCCGCCGCGCATCACGTTGAGGTGCTCCTCGTTGATGTCGAAGCCGATGACGGATGACTTGTGGGCGAATGCCATCGCTAATGGAAGCCCGACATAGCCCAAGCCTATTACGCCGATTTTGGCATTTTTACTTAAAATTTCATCGTATATGGCCATAATTCTGTTGATTTTCAATTTAAATATGCAGGAAACGTTCCAATTCCGCAATCCTCACGGCTGCCGTTTGGCAGATGTTGTCCTCCAACACATCCTTGATGACGCGGGGGAACATAGGATTCGTCATGCGAAACTCGGATTCAACATCCTTGTTTCTTTCTTGTATAACCCGTTCATGGAAATGGACTTGTGCCGCTATCGCCTCGATATGCAAACTTCGGAAGCTTGATGCGGTAACCTCGCCTTCGCAAAGGTAAGGCAGAAAGTTAACAGCATCCTTGAAGCAAGTCAACGACTTGTTTTCATCTGCAAATTCCGTCTGCAATTGGTGCGCTTCCGTCAAAGATGTTGCGTTGCAGATTTCCTGCCATTGGGTGGTGGTCAGTACGTTCCCGCCGACGTTAACCCATTGTATATCTGTTTTGTCTAAGATTTCTACCAATGTTTCCAGCTTGTTGTTGAACACTCCTTCGTTCAGCATGTAGCTGAGCATCATTTCGCGGTATGCAGCAACAGCCTCCTCCGCTTTCAGTATTCTGACAGGACGGTTTGACATTTCCATTTTCGGGAGTTCTGTTTCGCCTGCGAGGTGGCGGGTCAGCAACTGGTGATTTTCTTTCACTACATGTATGGTGTCAGGTGCAAGTGGCTTGTAGTCATAATGTTGTGTGTGTTCAATACGCTTGTCCCGATGTTCGTATTTCCATTCGTTGCGCATCAGGGCGTAGGCATTGTGCATCCACCAGAAAGCGGGCATGATTTCCAAGCAGTTCTCCCTAACATTGTTGTTAATCAAGGAGAAAGCGAACGGGATGCGCAGCGGCCTCGGATAGGAACCTTTGGCAATGAGGGTATAAGGTGCGAATCGGCTCGGGAAGGCTATTGACGAGCAGAGTCCGGGCCAGAAACCGCGTCCGGCGAAAAGGTCCACATCGTTTTTGCGGCCGTTATGGTTGGATCCGAGGGTCGCGCCGGCGGCCATGTTGCTCTGTCCCTGGATGTGCGCGGCAATCAGGAACGAGTTGCTGTGGTGCTGTTCGTGGCAGGGGTAGAGTAGGGCGTGGCCGATCTCGCAGCCCGCAATATGGCTGTTGTCGCCGATTACGGACTGATAGACGCGTGCCCCTTCCGCGATGCTGACCTGCTGTCCGACAAGGGTATCAGACAGGAAAGCGCGGGAGTCGAGGTGCGCACCCCGATGCACGATAGCGTTACGCAGGATGACGGCGGGACCAATGTGCGCGGGCTCTTCCGCTGTGGAGTCGATGTAGGCGTGCTTGATTTCGCAACAGCCTGACAGTATGGCATTTGATTCGATGTGGGAGTTATGGATGGCGGTAACGTTTTCAATGGTGGCGTTTTTGCCGATATAGCCCATGGTTTCGGGACTGTTGTCGGCGTAAAGTTTTGGTCTTCCGATATGCAGGGCAGAACAGACGTCCGTAGTGTTCATGCCGGGCGCGGCGATAACGGTGTACCGGCCGTCTTCGTTGCATAATTCTATCGGATAAGCGAACCGTTCTTCTGAGAAAGAGAGTTTTCCGATGTTGGCGAGTCTGGCGTTCGTCCCGATGTGGTAGTTCTCAATGTGCAAAATGTTGGACATCATTACGTTGCCCTCAATTTTCACTTCCCTGTGGAAATGGCAGTTGTGGATGTTTAAAACAGAAAAAGCGCAGGCGACTGAAATTCGGGCCCAGTCGTCTGCACTGTTGTCCTGCTTAATCAGCTGGCTGATTTCAGCTTCTGTGAGCGGTCGCCACATAGATGTTATTCTTCCTCATCTTCCCCTAAGTGGAGCATCTGCTTCAGCTCGTCCGGAGCCTCTTTGATGTCTTTTGCATCGGAAGGCAGCAGGAACATGGTGGATTTCACTTTCTTGTTAGGGACGATTTTGGTGGCTGTAGTGGTGAGGGTCACGTTTTCGCCGTTCATTTCGGTTTTCACCTCGGTGCTGAGCGGGTAGCCTTTCAAGCCCGGGTGTTCGAAGAAGTTGATGTCATCGCCGAGACCCAGTTCGTTCGTCACCCACAGCACGGCGGTCTCTTCCTCATCGGTTTCCAAATCGGTGGCCGTCACAACGACTTTCTTGCACTTGTAGCCGGAAATCGTTTTTTCCTCATCGCTGTAGTTGTAGTCGAACTTCGTGGTGGCCAGTTTTTTCTGGACAGCGGCTTCATCCTGTTGGATGTAATATTTACCATAACCGGGGATACCCAGAATGACAGTGTAGGTCTTGTTGGTGCCGTTGGCGATGGTGATCACATCGATGCCTTGGCTCATCTCCATGCGGTAGTTGCTGCCCATGACGGTGTATTCCATGCTTTGCTCGGCCAGTTCGGCGGCGATGTTCGGATCGGAACAGCCCTCTGCAGACATTTCAAAGGTGATGTTGCCGGCGAATGGTTTTTGTGCCATCAAGCTGACACTGAAGATCATCATCACGATAACCATTAAAAAGCGAACGTTTCTCATTTTTTCTTGTATTTTCGTTAGAATTAATTCCGTTAAAATTCAGACGGCAAAGATATAAAAATTATGGAATGGTTTAAATGGTGGGCGATTTTTTGCGATTTGCGATTTATGATGATGGGATGATGAGAGGACGTGTGATGTGAGATTTGTGATAATGTCACGGATTGCACCGCAAAACAATTCAAGGCGTCGTGTGTTATGAAAAAAAACTATTTTTGCATTTTATTGATTATGTGAATTGTTACAATATGGAGTTTTGTAACTACTTGAATATCAGTTTGTTGCCACCCCCCCGAATTGCGGTAGCGACATTGTAGGTGGCTCCGGCATTCCTTTTGTTTCCCACATTTTACAATTTCTTCGCGTCTTCTCTCCTTTTGGGAAAGACGGTTTCCCTGTGTCCTCGAATAGTCGAAACGCAGGGTGGGGGTCTTCACATGCAATTATCACAAAAATTTTTACGATATGAAAAGATTTCTATTTCTGATAGCGGCATTGCTGCTGTCGTGTGCCGCATTTGCGCAGGCACCCGAAAAATTCAACTACCAAGCTGTAGTGAGAAATGCGAGCAACGCGCTGGTCACCGACGCACCGGTGGGTGTGCGCGTGAGCATTCTGCAAGGGAGTGCCAGCGGCAATGCCGTGTATGTGGAGACACACTCCGCCTCCACCAACGCCAACGGCCTGCTGACCCTTGAGATTGGCGGCGGCGCCGTGCAAC
>Ga0310694_10004873_pt1 | contig 12889 bp, 5 predicted proteins | sample 174DNAGHGhighgp2_FD_203884 | JGI IMG/M metagenome (GOLD analysis project Ga0310694, IMG submission 203884) | Sheep rumen microbial communities from Palmerston North, Manawatu-Wanganui, New Zealand - 1742 DNA GHGhigh gp2 (v2) (version 2) | ecosystem: Host-associated > Mammals > Digestive system >...
TTGCGACAGCTACCAGTGGAACGACTCCGTCTATGACCATTCGGGCGACTATATGCAGCAGTTCCAGACGGTGCATGGGTGCGACTCCATCGTGACGCTGCACCTGACGGTTAACTACTCCGCCACCCACGAGTTCTGGCAGACCAGCTGCTACAACTTCACTTGGAACGGCGTCACCTACGACTCCACCGGCGACTACACGCAAACTTTGCAGACGGCTGAAGGCTGCGATTCCGTGGTCACCCTGCACCTTACTATCAACGACACCATCTTCCATCAGTTTGAGGATGAAGCTTGTAATGCTTATACCTGGAATGATTCCACCTACTATGTATCCGGGGCGTACACCCAGACGTTCACCTCGCAAAGCGGCTGCGACTCCATCGTCACGCTATCGCTCACCCTCTACTATGATACCACCACCGCTTGGAGCCAATCTTCTTGCGACAGTTTCGTTTGGAACGATTCTATATATTATATGTCTGGTGATTATGTCCAACATTTCGAGGGTATTCATGGTTGCGACTCCACGGTCACGTTGCACCTCACCCTCTATCCTAGTGCCAACACCGCCTATTCTACGGAAGCTTGCAACAGCTATCAGTGGAACGACTCCATCTATGACCATTCGGGCGACTATACGCAACTGTTCCAGACCATTCACGGTTGCGACTCTACCGTGACGCTCCACCTCACGATCCACCACGACACCACCACCGAATTCTCCGCCACCAACTGCTACACCTACACGTGGAACGACTCCACCTACACGCAGTCCGGCGACTATACCCAGACGTTGACGAACATCCACGGCTGCGATTCGGTGGTCACCCTGCACCTCACCATCAACGACACCATCTACAGCCAGTTTGACACCGCCAGCTGCAACAGCTTCACCTGGAACGGCGTCACCTACACGCAGTCCGGCGAATTCCGGCAGACCTTCACTCCGCAGAACAGCTGCGACTCCGTGGTCACCATGAACCTCATCATCTACCACGACACCGCCACCGTGTGGAGCGACTCTGCCTGCGAGCAGTTCATCTGGAACGACTCTATCTACTATGTGTCCGGTGACCATGTACAGCATTTCCAGACCATTCACGGCTGCGACTCCACGGTCACGCTGCAGCTCACGATCTTCCATACGGCTTACAGCGACACCACCGTCACCGCCTTCGAGACCTTCACTTGGCACGGGGTCGAATATACGGAAACGCCCGAGGTAGATCCGACCTACACCATTGAAGGCGGAAGCCAGCACGGCTGCGACAGTATTATCACCCTGCACCTCACCATCACACATAATGCCTACAGCGACACCACCGCCATCGCCTGCGAGTCGTTTACGTGGCATGGAATCGAATACACCGACACGCCGGACACCTTCCCGACCTTCACCATCCCGGGAGGCAGTTCCAGCGGAAACGACAGTATCATCGTGCTCCATCTCACTATTAACCACAAGACGTATGGTGATACCACCGTGGTGGCCTGCGAGACCTTCACATGGCACGGGCAGACCTACACACAAACGCCTGCAGTGGCCCCGACTTACACCATAGTGGGCGGCAACGCCAACGGCTGTGACTCCATCGTGACGCTCCACCTTACCGTAAACCACCAGAGCTTCGGCGACACCACGGCGGTGGCCTGCGAGACCTTCACCTGGCACGGGCAGACCTACACCCAAACGCCGACCGTAGCCCCGACCTACACGATGGTGGGCGGTAACGCGAACGGCTGTGACTCCATTGTGACGCTCCACCTCACCGTGAACCACCAGAGCTTCGGCGACACCACGGCGGTGGCCTGCGAGACCTTCACGTGGCACGGGCAGACCTACACCCAAACGCCGACGGTGGCCCCGACCTACACGATGGTGGGCGGCAACCACAGCGGCTGCGACTCCATTGTGACGCTGCACCTTACCGTGAACCACAACGCCCACAGCGACACCACGGCGGTGGCCTGCGAGACCTTCACTTGGCACGGGCAGACCTACACCGAGACGCCCGCCACTGCACCCACCTTCTCCATTGCGGGAGGCAGCCAGAACGGTTGTGACAGCATCATCACGCTGCATTTGACGATTCATCACACGGCCTACGGCGACACCACCGTTTCGGCCTGCGAATCCTTCACGTGGCACGGGGTGGAATACACGGAAACACCTGACGAGGATCCGACCTTCACCATTGAAGGCGGCAGTCAGCACGGCTGCGACAGCATCGTGACCCTGCACCTCACCATCCATCATCCGGTGCACACCGCCATCACCGACTTTGCCTGCGGATCCTACGAATGGAACGGCTACATCTACAGTGAGTCGGGCACCTACACCTTCGCCCATCTGGACGAGTACGGCTGCGAGCAGGTGGATACCCTCCACTTGAGCTTTATCGACACGGCCATCCACATCATCAACCACACCGCCCGCTTCTGCGAGGAGGGCAGTGCGGTGCTGGAGGTGGTGACCTCGCTGGAGAACTACCTTTGGAGCACAGGCGAAACCACGCAAGCCATCACCGTGTTTGACGAGGGTACCTATAGCGTGACGGCCACGCAGGGCGAGTGCTCGGTGCAGGCGCAGATCACCATCAACCCGTGCGAGCGCGAGATCATTCTCCCGAACGCCTTCTCGCCCGACGGCGACGGCATCAACGACGACTTCGGCATTCCGGAAGCCTTGCTGAACCAAATCAACGACTACGGATTCCAAATCACGGTGATTAACCGTTGGGGCAACGTGGTGTTCACCTCCTCCGACAAGCATTTCCGCTGGAACGGCGAGGTGAACGGCAAGGTGTATCGCGACAATATCTACAACTATGTCATCGATTACAAGACCCGCAGCGGCGCCCCGAGACACCTCACGGGCAGTGTGATCACGTTGTAAATCTAAAATTTTCTCCCCCTCCTAAAATATTCCCTTTTTTCCAAAAATTGGGGAATGTTTTAGTTTGCACCCTTGTTTTCCTCATCTTTTGGTTAGAAAATGGGAATCGCTGACATTATTATCAACGGTTCCCTCTTTTTTAGTCCAAAATCTTGCACACAAATTTTTACTGTTAATTGTTAAATAATGTTTCGTAAATTATTTTTTAATACAATGGATTTTGTATTAAAATAAGTTTTATTTTTGCCCCGGAAAAACAGTTGTAAACAACGATAATTTTAACAATTAATTCTAAAAATAAACTTATCATGAAGAAACTACAATTATCACTCATTTTTGTATTTTTCGCCATCCTTGGGCTGGCGCAGTCGCAAAACGAGGCATTTCAGGTACGTTTTATACCGCTGGAGGCCAGTTGTTACAACAATGCAAAGGTGGTTTACGCATTAGTGGACAGTGCCGGGAATGCTTTGGATTCTTTGCCACCGGGAATCACAAACGTGCGTTTCTATTATAAAACCTCGGAAACGGACTCCGTACAATTCGCTGGATGGTACTATGTCGGTGGTTACGACACGGTGAACCTGAATCACGGCACATACACCGTCGGCGTTGAGGCTTTGATGTCGGATGGAAACGCTGGATTTTTCAAAGCGGACACGCACACTGTGCTCACGCTCAGCACCAGCTACCAGCGACCCACCGCATCTTCCGTGGTCTATCACGCTTGGTCGCGACTGAGCGGTGCCGGCACGCTATACACGATTCCTTGCGCTGACATCGGGCGCGTACAACTACTTATCGAAAACGGAACCTTCCCCTACACGGTCACCATCATAAACAACGAAACCGGAGACACGCTCCGCACAGAAGTGTTCGAAAGCAGGCAATATAATGGCAACGACCGCACCAAGTTCAACTACAAGGACTACTACTCCATCTCCAATCTGCCTAAAGGGAACTGGGGATTCTACATTGTCGATGGATGCGGATATGGTCTGCCACGCATCGACCAAACCGTGACTGAGAAAGAGTTTCCCAGACCTCAGACCGTATTTCTTTTTGTTTCCTCCGGAAATTTTGCAGACAGCAATGTTATCCATCTCCAACTCTCATATTCAAGTGAAGATGTCTTGGAACAGCAAGCACTGATGCACCAATATGTCAGATACAGAATTAATTATGGCGATTTAGGAGAGGGGGAATGGAAATCTCTGCCGTTAGTCAATGACAACTCTACATTATATCCTATATATGATACGGCATCCATAGTTAACAGATATTGCGACCTCTGGGATCACGAACTGCGGTTCGAATACAAGGTTGAAAATTGCGGCGCGTATGAGTTCAACAGACCGTTCAGCATCAAAAAGCCCAAAGATGAATTTTTCGACAAGAAGGTGACCACCTTCACGGATTCCACCACAGTAGGATCCGATGAATGTACTATGCATTCCTATTGGCATCAAGACCATTACAGTATCCGCTATTACTCAAGCGCCTACAGCCCATATTATTTCCCCGATTACACCACTTCCAACTTAAAGCACGACTATTACAGGTATTACTACACCCACCCGTTAACATGGATTTACACCGATGTACCTTCCGGCGGGATCATCAAAAAGGATACGGTAGCCAACATTGTCACAAAGTCTCTCCTCACTTTAGCGGATGTGAACCATTACTACGGATTATCGGATACAGGACACGTCATTATAGTGGAGCGGAAGCTATTAGACCGCAAAGGTTGTATCATTTATTCTGATATTGACACACTGGACTACAGACAGCATCACGATCTGGAATGTGTCGTCTGGGAGATCCAGAGCACCCACGATCCAGACGATCACTGCTGCAACGCCCCGAGGCAGGTAAAGGTTTTCACCACCAGCTCGCTGGCAAGCGACCGCGACAGCACGGTCATCCGGCTAGTACGAAGTCCCTACAACAATCTTTACAACTTCACGGCGACATATCTGAAAGGGGAACAGCGTTGGGAAGTTCAGCGGGACAGTCTCAGCAACCAAGCCACCATTTTCGGTGAAATAGGAGGATGTAATCTTGTCATCAGCGACTACTGTCTGCCCTCCGGCCCATACGAATTCGAAATACATTCCCACTGTGGCGACTACCATCTCAGCAAAGAGGTTGCGTTTCCCGGCCGTTACGAGATGCGGACAGACCATTGCGGGGGACCGACGCTGACGCGAGACTGTAGCAATTTCCGACTGACTTACGACAGTTGTCGCTTCCAACGCATCATCTACAACACCTCGCCCGAAACCGGACTGCCTTTGGATCCGGTCATTGAGAATCGGATCATGAGGGTGGACGTTATCGAATCTCCGGACAAGGAATTATACAGATATTACGAAGGCAGCCTACCGATAGCCTTAAACCTTTCACTGCCAGGCACCTACATCTTTCATTCGGCACCATCGGAAATAGACGGCATCTGCGAAGCGATGGCCGAGCGATACGACACCATTGTCATTGACAATTCAACAGTTGAATTTGTGGATGTCCGGGCTGTCCTTTGCGACACCTCATCCACCTCCGGAACCGTCTGGGTGGAGAGCACCAATGGCACAAAGCCCTACACGTTCACCCTGTTCGACCATCCGAACAAAACAGGAGACACCTTAGGGGTCAATCATACCGGATTGTTCGTGAATGTACCCATGACCAGCAGCCAGACGTTGTCCTGTTTTGTCCAGGACTCCTGCAACGCCTATTTCCATATCAATTTCCAGCCCACCACCATTGCCAACTTGCAGAAAGTGTGGTTTGACGGTCACGCAAGCACTATGACAGCCTGCGAAGGAGCCACGATTCAGGCGCACGCGCTCTCCCTGGACAACATCATCCAATACGAATGGACGGGGCCGGACGGTTTCCACAGCACCACTGCAGACCCGACCATATTCGTACCATACGGGTACAGCAACGGTTGGTACAAGGTGACTTTGCGGGAGACAGGCTGTGCTGAAGAACTCTCTGACAGCATCTTCCTCACCATTCTGCAAGCACCCGACATTGCCTTGTCGGCCGACACAACCGTCTGTCCGGGCGAAGCAACCACCGTGCGTTTCACACCGGAAAGCGCCAACACTAGCGGAGAGATCACCTTCTCCATCGCATTCGAGAATGCTGACGGCACAACGGTCCGCCAATATGCCACCATTTCCGGTGCAACCGTCGCCGACACCTTCACCACGCTCTCTCCTGCCAAGATTTACCCTGTCGGCATTGATGACGGGTTCTGTGACCATCTGCCCGCCCACCCCGACACCATGCACCTCCACCTGCGCACCGACCTCACCCCGAACTGTAACACTCTCACCACCTACGACACGGTGTGTGTAGGCGGTGAAGCACACTTGAGCGCACATTCGACGCTGGAACCGCCCTATTATCTGCGTTGGCACGGCGACTATTACCAAAAACAGCTGCTCAAAGCCGAGCTCATAACAGAAGATGGACAATGGTCCACGTACGACACGGCCGGCATTATGGGAAAGACCATTCTTTATATATCTCTCCAGAAAGGAGACGCCTGTCCGAGTTCCAATAGTTTGATTGACAGCACTATGCAGATGCAAGACGGTACTACCACGCTCGCTTGCGGCCAGCACCTCCGACTATATGATGATGGAATAGCTGATTCGTTGGCAATTTTGGGCGAAGATATCGTTCATCGGTTCAGCACCGTGGACGGAACCCGGCTCTGCATCGCCTTCGATCAGCTGAATTTGTCTCCAGCAGCACACTTGCAGGTTTTCACCGGCGACGAGCCAATTCTGGATTCGCTGCTCGGTGATCTCGGCGCCAGCATCAATACGTTAAGCCATTTTGTTTCCAACGGGAACACGCTCACGTTGCGCTTCTTCGGTCGTGATACTCGAAACACTACATGGAGCGCCATCGTCGAGTCCGCGCCCGGCATCGCGGTGGCGGACATCAAAAAAGGAAAGACAACTTTCTTATCTGATGAAGTTTGCCAAAGTCAGACCAATACCTATCACGACCGATGCAGCATCACGCCCGAGCTGGCTACCGCCGAAGAGTTGAATCACGCGATCCGCAAGACAGGCAACTACTATTTTTCCAAGATGTATCCGGCAGGCGGCTCAAACGGATGCGACTCCTTGGTCTCTTTCACGCTGACCGTAAACATGCCTGCTATTTCCGACACAACGGTCTTAGCCACCCTGCAAGACGGATTTCTTTGGCGCGACAGTATATACCGAGAAAGTGGGCAATATGTGAAAATCACCACATCTTCTGACGGATGTGACAAACTTGATATCCTGACACTCAAGGTGTTGGATGCACACTGTTCCGATGGGGAAATATGTAAAGGGGATACTGTTTCCTTGAACGTCACGGCTTCACTCACCGCAGGGAAGCATCAGGACAACCTCATTCCGAGAAGGGCATACGTTGGGGATATTTTATGCACAGACGGAAGCATTTTATCCTTTGATACTTTTATAAACAGTGGAAAAACGCCCGAAGGGGTGGTTTTCTTCGTTGACCAGAGTGGAATCCACGGCATAGCAACGGCTCTCAAGGAAACCAGCGGAATATTGGCTTCGAGCGAGTTATTCAACGTTGTAGTGGACTTTTTATTGAATAGCGCATTGTTATTGGACTGCGACGGCATGAGAAACACCCGAAACCTGCTCATGACGGTCGAACAAATGCATTTATCCAGCAATCCTAATGAGATCGACGCCTTGAATTACTGCTATCATTATAACCCTGAAATCGGTACTGCAGACTTGTTTCCACACGGATGGCATCTGCCTTCCGTAGGAGAGACGAATCTACTCATCAGCAATTACACAGATGTCAACAAGACCCTGAAGAAGATGAATCAATACGATAATTCATACCAAATCATGACTTCGCCAACCTATTGGACTTCATCCATTTATTCCTATTCTGAAGGATGGGTTTTCAAAAAAGGGAAAGCGAGCCATTCAAACAACCAGGATATTCATGGAATAAGACCTGCAATCAATTTTTAACTCAACAATATCTAACAAAAAAATCAATAACTTATGAAAAACATCCAGTTAATCACAAGACAGATTACACTATGGGCACTTCTGACCGCAGGTTTGTTTCTGAATACGTCCGGTCAAGTTTATCAGCCCGGGGACCTCTATACTTTCGAAGACGGTTCGAAAGGCATTGTGTTTTACGTGAATCCTGACAATCCTGGCAGTGGTACCGTTGCCGCTTTGCACGATTTGGGAGAGCAGTATGCACTTTGGAACGGAAACAAGCCCTCCGTGATGAAAAACTCCACTCTACATCGTTATGATTTCGACTATTCTGGAAACATTTCATGGTCTCATGAGGGGAAACTGTTCACACAGTTGCTCAAAGCTTCGGGCGCGTCGCCGCTTACCGATACTATCGGAGCGGAAATTGACAATGGATGGTATATTCCTGATGTCGTACAACTTAGATGCTTGTTAGCCATGGCACCCTATTTGGAGGAATATTTCGCTGCGCAACAAGGAGAAGTATTCAACATGTGGAACCGGAACTATTGGAGTTCCTGTTTCAGTCCATACGAAGAGAACAAAGTTTATTATGTTGATAAAATTCGTTTTAATATTACCGATGGAAGCAATTCCAAATACATACGTCTCGTTCGTGATTTTCCTGACAGCAGCGTTGTACACGCCTTTTGGAAAGAATTCCCACCACTGTCGGAAACGAAAGTGAGTCCCGACTCGACGCGGGATTATGATGCGCTGGTCATACTCCGTTCCGACACCATACGCCTATCCGGTAGTGTGACCGTACACCACCCCGTCCAAGACACGATAATCTACGCCACATCTTCTTCACAACTCTCTGATGGCGAGTTTATTGCCGCCTGCCACACCTTCACCGGAATCACCGCGCCCGGTTCCTATACCGCCCGCGACACGCTGACCGCCGCGAACGGGTGCGACAGCATCGTGGTCGTCACTCTCATCGTCACCGAGGACGCGCATTACTACGACACCATCTGTCCGCAGGTGGAACAGTACGTCTTTGCTCCCTTCGACACGGTCTTTCTCTCTGGCACCGTCTCCGGCGAGTACGTCCACCACGGCAGCAAGGTTATTGACGGGCACACCGTCGATACCTCCGCTTATCTCCATCTTACCGTCCTGCCCGTTTACGATATCCCCGACACCGTGAGCTGGTGTCTCTACGGTGAATCCGAGACCATGCCCTATCCCAACGATCCGCGCATAACCCTCTCCGCTGAGACTAACGACGGGACCGTCACCATATCCGCAACTTCCTCCACCTCAGCAATTATTATCGAAGAAGGAACATCAACTGGTGACTTCCTCCTCCGCATGACCACCGTCCACGGCTGCGACAGCATCGTTCGACTGCACGTGCGGACCACGGCGGTGACACGAGATACGTTATATAGTCACGTCTCCGTACAGCAGGTGCAGGACAACCGCGTCACCGTTGACAACTACACTTTCGAGAATGTCACCGGCCTCGGTAGCTACACCGCCCGCGACACCCTCACCGCCGCGAACGGGTGCGATAGCATCGTGGTCGTAGAACTGATCGTCACCGAGGACGCGCACTACTACGACACCATCTGTCCGCAGGTGGACCACTACGCCTTCGCCCCCTTCGACACGGTCTTCCTCTCCGGCACCGTCTCCGGCGAGTACGTCCACCACGGCAGTAAGGTCGTGAACGGTCACACCGTTGATACCACCGCCTATCTCCATCTTACCGTCCTGCCCGTTTACGACATCCCCGACACTGTGAGTTGGTGTCTCTACGGGGACGCTGAAACCATGTCCTATCCCAACGATCCGCGCGTGACACTTACTGCCGAGACTAACAACGGGACAGTCACCGTCACCGCAACTTCCTCAACCTCAGCAATCACCATCGAGGAAGGAACCTCAACTGGAGACTTTCTCCTGCGCATGACCACCGTCCACGGCTGCGACAGCATTGTCAGACTGCACGTTCGAACCACGGCGGTGACACGCGACACGATGTACAGTCACGTCTCCGTACAGCAGGTGCAGGACAACCGTGTCACGGTTGATAACTACACTTTCGAGAATGTCAACGGCCTCGGCAGCTACACCGCCCGCGACACGCTCACTGCCGCGAACGGGTGCGACAGCATCGTGGTCGTAGAACTGATCGTAAACGGTTGCTCGGTGGATTTCACGATCAGCTGTCCGCCAGATATTTACGACACTTTGGCATTTGGGGATTGCGCGATGACCATCTATCCTGAAGAAATCGGCACTCCCACGATCCAATGCGATCAGGAATGGCCATTCTTTATCCGTAATGATATGCCCGAATCCTCAGTGTTTCCGCAAGGCGACAACATAATCACATGGATAGCAACCGACTCGATATGCGGTTTCAGCGACACTTGCGAACAACACGTCTTTATCGCATATCCCCAATGCCCCGATGCCATCGACTGCGAAGGGAATATCTACGCAGGCATCCGCATCGGCTGCGACTGCTGGACCCAGCGCAACCTCGAATCCACCAAGTACAGCGACTGCACCGACATTCCAGATGTTATGGGATACGCCAGTTTGCTGCACCCCGATACCGCCAACAACATCGCTATTTTCGGACGGTTATACACCTTCGAAGCGGCTGTGCACGACAGCGCCGACAATGGGCATGGTCACATCCAAGGCATCTGTCCCGAAGGTTGGTACCTGCCCACGCCAGAAAAATATGAAAGTCTGAACGAATACGGTGCCGAAGCACTACGCTCTCCTCTTTACTGGATTATCGGTGCCGGCAACAACAGCACCGGATTCAGCGCACTCCCGGCCGGCTACTATAACGGAGAGAAAAGCCGCTATGAAGGGCTACTGAGCGAAACGTATTTCTGGTCATCACAAGGAGTTGGCACGCACACGATGCGAACGCCCAGCTTTATCGCCTACTACTGCGACCAAGTGCTGCTCCAAGATTTGAGTGGAGGCTTGGGATATAGCGTAAGGTGCATTAAAGAAAGAGAGTGATTTTTGGGAAGCATTTACTTTTCACGTACAACCAGTGCGACAGTCTTCAATGCGCCGGCACTGGTTGTGCTGTATATTTAACGTCCTAATTCCAACGTTTGTTCCAATTCCGCCTCCGATTTCCCCAGCAAGGTCAGATATTGCTGAAACACCGGGGTGAGGGAGTCGTTGGGGTAGCGGTTGATGAAATCGCGGTATTCGGATTCGGCGCTGCGCCAGTCACCGAGGATGTCGTCATAGACGATGGCCCGCTGCCAGTAACAGAGTCGCGCCTGCTCCAGGTCGGGATAGTTTTCTTGGAACTGGTTGAAAATGGCGAGCGCCCGTTTGGCGTTGCGCGCGCGTGCCTCCACGTTGCCTGTCCTGTCTGCGGATTTCGCCAGGATCATGCTGCCCACGCCGGCACGGTAGAGCATGCTCGGAGCGAGCGTGTCCTGCGGGTGCGCCTCCGCGAAGGCCGTCGCCCGCACAATGAAATCGTTGAACGCGGTCGTGTCGATGCGTCCGCACACGGCGTAAATCGAGTCGGAATAATGGTACGCCGCCATCATCGAATCCGCCTCCTGCTGCGTGCGCTTCTGTTCGGCACGCTGGCCGTTATGGCACGCGGCCAATAACAATCCTGCTAATATAATCGTGAATAATCGTTTCATCGTCCTTCAATAACCAATAACCTATAACCTATAACCAATAACCTATTTTTTGGTTTTGTATGCGGGGTGGACTTTGCCGCTGGCAATGTCGTTGAGCTGGCGTTTGAGCACCATCTTCTTGATTTGCGAGAGGTTGTCGGTGAAGACTTTGCCTTCGAGGTGGTCGTACTCGTGTTGGATGATGCGGGCTAGTACGCCGTTGATGTCGCAGTCGTGGTATTCGCCCTTCTCGTCGTAGTAGGTGATGTGGATGTCGGACTTGCGGATGACATCCTCGTTGATCTTCGGGAGACTGAGGCAGCCCTCCGCGAAAGGAACGTCGTCGCCGAAACGGTCGGTGATGGTGGGGTTGATGAAGGCGCCCTTGAACGGCTCGTGATCGGGATAGACCTCTTTGTAGGGGGCGGAGTCAACCACGAACACGCGCACGGACTTGCCCACCTGCGGGGCGGCCAAACCCACGCCTTCGGCATGGTACATGGTTTCGAAAAGGTCGTTGACGAACGTCTTCAGCGATTCGTCCTTCAGGTCGATTTCCGTGGCGGTCTTGCGCAGCACGGGGTTTCCATATAATACAATAGGTAATATCATTGTTCTGAATTTCTTAAATTAATCATATCTTGTTGTTCCAGCCAGGATTGCAGAATGATGGCCGCACTCATCTTATCGACTAATGATTTGTCACGTCGGTCCTTCTTCTTCAGCCCGATATCGATCATGGTCTGGAAGGCGATGCGGGAGGTGAACCGCTCGTCCATGCGGGCGATTTCGGTGCCGGGGGAGATTTTCGGCAACTCCTTGCGCAGCCGGTTGACAAACGGCTCGATGTAGCGGCATGACTCCGACGGGGTGTTGTCCAGCTGCTTGGCTTCGCCCACGACCACCACATCGACCTTCTCCTTGCCGAGGTAGTCTTTCAGGAAGTCGAATGCCTGCGCCACGGGGATGGTCTCCAGGGCGTGCGCACAGATGCGCAGTTCGTCGGTGACGGCGAACCCCACGCGTTTTTGTCCGTAATCGATGGCCATTACTCTACCCATTATCTGGAATTTTCGGGGCGCAAAAATACGAATTTTCCCTGACATACATTGTGACAAAATGTCAGTGATTTGTCATTGGTATTCAAGGGTTTGTTTTTTGGCACAGTTGTTGCAATGACGAAGGGCGTTCAATTATGAACTGTGTAATGATCCAAAAAAGAAGTAAAAATTAAAATCATACAAAAATGGGAAAAATAATAGGAATTGACTTAGGAACTACGAATTCATGTGTTGCGGTGATGG
>Ga0310694_10004876_pt1 | contig 12886 bp, 7 predicted proteins | sample 174DNAGHGhighgp2_FD_203884 | JGI IMG/M metagenome (GOLD analysis project Ga0310694, IMG submission 203884) | Sheep rumen microbial communities from Palmerston North, Manawatu-Wanganui, New Zealand - 1742 DNA GHGhigh gp2 (v2) (version 2) | ecosystem: Host-associated > Mammals > Digestive system >...
AGAGACCCGGCAGCCCCGCAAGGCCGCACCGTCAGGCATCGACGACGACACCCTGCGCGACATCGTCGAGGGCATCATCCAGCCCGGCCAGGACATCACCGCCACTGACCTCCTCGCCCAGGTCAAGGCACGACACAGCCAGCTCAAGCGGAACACCCGCGACGCCGCCCTCCTCGACCAGATCCGCCGCCTTCACCTCCTCGACCCCCTTACTGATACCACCCCGTCCAGCGAGTCCACCCCGTCCAGCGAGTCCATCCCGTCCAACGAGTCCAGCAAGTCCATCCCCCAGTCAGGTTCATCCCTGGTTCCCAGCGAGTTAGGCCATGACGTTAACAACTCGTTAACACTTCCGACCCACCCTCAACCATCCGTAGCATGTCCCGTGGGCGGCGGCTCTGCCGCCGTAATACCATCTGCTGCTCAAAAAGAACCCTCCCTATCTCACTGCGATTGATTCACGGACAGTTTTTAATGGGTAATTTGGATGGCAATAGAAAAAAATGTACATTTGTGGATTGAAAGAAATAACATTTATTTTATTAACCGAATAAACTAAAAACGACATGACTAAAAGACTTATTCTGGCTGCCCTGACAGCCTTAGTGGCCGTAGCTTTGGCTACCGCCCAGCAGATTTCAGTAGTAACCGAGGGTGGTGCCACCACCTTGTACGAGAACTTGGCCGACGCCATCAACGGCGCTGAGCCCGGCAGCGTCATCTACCTGCCGGGTGGCGGCTTCCCGCTGGCCGACGAGGTCAAGATTACCAAGCGCCTCACCATCATCGGCATCGGCCACAAATATGACAACGACAACGTGGACGGCGCCACCATCATCGCTGGCAATCTATGGTTTAACGAAGGCAGTGACCGTAGCGCTCTCCTCGGCTGCTACGTCAATGGCAGTGTGGCTATTGCTCATGATAATTCGCAAATCAACGATATCTTAGTAAGATACTGTAATGTATCTGCCGTGGATGTGAGAGTCGGCGCATGCAAGGGCATCACCATCGACCAGAACTATATCCGTAATGGGGCTGGATTTAAGGGTGCTCCAGCAAAATTCACTCATAATATTTCTCCTTGGGTTGTCGAGTTGGATGGAGGATTTATAGCGTATAATATCTTTACATCCTATGTAATGAATAGTTATGTTTTTGGAAGCTATCCCTCTGGAGTAGGGGCTTGTGGAAATTGTGATAATAACCAAATCAGTAATAACATTATCCTAGCTAAGACGAACACGATTGCTGGCGGCAACAACGTGATTACCCATAACATGCTTAATGGTGCTGATTGGGGTGATGACCCTGTCAACATCAGCGGCGACTGGAACGACATTTTCGAGAAGTATAATGAAGGAGCCGTCAATCCTGTCACCGACTTCCACTTTACCAATGACTATCAGCAGTATAGTGAGTGCGGCATCTATGGCGGCACGGGCTTTAACGACCACCAGACGGCTCCCGTCCCCTATATCGTTTCCAAGACGGTGGATGAGCAGACCAACTCGGCTGGTTTCCTGAACATCACCATCACGGTAAAGGCTGGTGAATAATCCCCCCCCTAACTGGTGTTTATCATGAGAAGGATGATTATTCAAGGCCTGCTGGCGTGCCTGCTGGCCCTCTTCCCCGGAGGGTTGGTGGCGCAGACGCTGACGGGCTACGAGTTCTGGTTTGACGACGACTTCGCGGGGCGCAAGACCTTCACGACCAGCGGCAGCTACAGGGAGATCAGGCTCAGTGCCGACACCTATTTTATGCCGGTGGGAGTGCACAAGATCAGCTTCCGCGTGCGTCAGTCCGACGGCTACTACTCGGCGATTTCCAGTTCGCTCTTCCTCAAGCGCGTCAGTGCCGAGGCTACAACGCTGGAATACTGGTTTGACGACAACTTTGACCAGCGCGAGAGCCGTGTCATCAGCGACACACAGGAAGAACAGCAGTTGGCGCTTGACCTGCGCAGCAACACGCTCTATCCACCGGGCTTCCATCAACTCAAGATGCGTGTGACTGTCGCTGGACAGGGCGTGAGCACCGTCTGCTCGGCAGGCGTGCTCAAGATCTCGGCTGGCAGGGTTTCCACCCTCGAATATTGGGTGGACGATGACTATAACAACGTGCGCACGCTTGATGCACAAACCATCGAGGGCGGTTACGTCTTCACGAGCGACCTTAACATGAAAGGTGTCTCGCAGGGTTTTCACCGCCTCAACTTCCGGGCCCGCAGCAGTAGCGGCAGGACGGCGACGGCTGTTTCCTCGGCCATGTTCTACATGTTGTCCAAGGGCAAAGTCACTGGACTCGAGTACTGGATTGACGATGACCTCGCTGGTGCCAAGACCATTGAGTGCGGGGCCGTTAGTGGCGAATATACCTTTATCAACGACCTCGACATGAGGGACGTCCCCATGGGCTATCATGTGCTCAACGTGCGTGCCCGCAGCAGTAGCCACGGCACGACCAGCGCCGTCTCCTCGACAGGCTTCCTCAAGGTGGGCACAGGCGGCACCACCAGGTTGGAATACTGGATTGACGAAGATAACAAAACTATCCGTCAGCTGACAGGTGAACAGATTGCCGATGGCTACATTTTCATCAAGAACCTCAACTTGGGGAGTGTGGCGCCTGGCCAGCACCGCCTGTACTTCCGTGCCCGCAATTCCAGCGGACAGATGAGGACGGCCGTCACCATGGTGCCTATTATCGTGAAACTGAATTACGGCCCTTACTACGGCGTCGAGGAAGGCTCCACGGCAAGTGTAACGGTCAACAAGTACAGCATTACGGTGGATAACGGTACACCATCCTATTACAATGTGCCAAATCCTAAACATCTGGTCACTCAACAACATGTGCTGGATGTCCGTGAACTCACGGCAGGCAACCACACGTTGAAGGCCAAGTTTTGGAATTCGGCCAATGCCGGTGTCTCGACCGAGAAGACATTTAAGGTGGTAGTTCCCGAGGAGCCCAAGATTACCTTGACGGCCCAGCAGCAGGGCGGCTTGGTCAAGCTGCAGTTCAACAGCGCGCCCGGCGAGTATGTCTATGCCATCCGCAGCACCGATGCCAACGGGGTCTTCCGACGTATCATCAACGAGAAGGGCGACTTCTATCCCGAGACACAGACCTACACCGACAATCCCCCGGCTGGCACTTACACTTATTATGTCAAGATGAAATATCGCGACTGGTTTGGCAATGACAAGGAATTGAGGTCCAACGATGTGACGGTAACCGTCGGCAATGCACAAACCGAGGAGGAAGCCGCCGAACAGTACGCTACCATCACGGGCAAGATTGTGTGTGACAAGAACACGCCCACAAGTGGCCTCTCGGTCAAGTTTGTCGAGGACGGTGTGACCGTGCCGGTACAGGGCACCGTGTTCAGCCGCACTCAGGTTCCAGTGGGTACCTCCTTGACCATGAATGTGCTGGGTGACAACACCCACACTTATAAGACTGCCCAGCTGACCGTAAAGCCTGGCAATAACGATGTGACCATCAATGGTACCTTGCGCGAGGAGTACCAGCCCGACAATATGTCCAGCGACTTGGAGATTTCTGATTTGCTCTTGACAAGCCAGCAGAATGGCCTGCATGTGAAGATGTATCTCAAGAACCGCTCGCAGGATGTAGCCTGGCGGGGCAAGGTGCACATCAAGGCTATCAATAAGAAACTTGCTGATGGCGATAATGAGACAGTTGGCTTTAATCCCTTTGTCACTGAAAATATGTATTATGGCGTTTCATATACCGTTAGCTTTGAGCCGGGCCGAGGGCAATATGTGGAACTCGACATCCCGGGTCTGACTGTAAAAAAGAGCTCTGATTACTACTTCTACTTCGAGTCGATCGGTAATTTTGTGAACTCTAATAAGGGTAACTTGACCAAGCCTGTGATTGCCAACAGCCAGAGCAGCGTGAACAGTAACCCGTTTGTCAAAACCGTCCTTCCGCCACCTGCGCCTCAGGTGCAATACACCAAGTGGGACAATGAAGCCAAGGAAGCCTTTGCCTACCTGATGCTGGGTGCTGCTAGCGTGACACCTGGATCCGAAGGGTTGATCGGCGATGCCGAGGAGTTTGCACAGCAGGTGATGACGGCCATTGGTGCGACAAGTCGCGAAGCGGCTGCACTGGCCATCGGACTCTGGCTCGAAGGCAAAGACGGCCTACAGGCTATCAATGATGCCAACTTGAAACTCGTTTCCGATGCGGCAAAGTTCGTCTTTGATAAAGCACGCAAGGATGTGAAGAAACGCATCATCAACAAGTTCTGGACCGTGCTTGCCATTGGTGTGGGCGATGGTGTCAAGGATGCTCGGCCATTCATTGAATTCATCATTGAAGCCGTCAAGGTCAGCAAGAAATCCACTTTGCATCAGGTGATGACTTGCATGAGCGTGATGTACTCTGCCTTGGCCTCCAACCCCTGCAATGTGGGCAATGACATGAAGGCCCTCATGGTAGTGGGAGAGTCACTGGCCAAAGAGGCCAAGAACATCCTGGAAATCCGAAATACTCATTTTATCGGAAATCGCCTTGTTGCGAATCGAAAGTACACGAAAACCGACGATGACAACGATGACAACAATGACAACAATGACCAGAGGGTCAACACGGCAGTCGATATCAAACTGATTGTCAATGACAAGAAGCAAGGGGAAGAGATCGACTTCACTGAGGATAAGTACTTTAAGCAGATCAAGGAGATTACCCTTGTTTTGCGTAAGTCGGAATATGCCGAGGCGAACGTGTTCTCATTCAACCTCATTCCACATGAGGATTGCATCATGCTCGAGACGGTGCAGGACGGAATCATTAAGAATACCGGTCCCGAATGGGACTTAGGTGACCTGGCCCATGAGCTTTATATGGAAATCCATTGGAAGAATGAACGCGTTACCCAAATCCCGTTATTGAAGAGTGATGATTACCAGGGTGTTGATATCAACATCAATGGTGCTCATGTCTCGAACTATGACGGGGATTACCAGAATGAGCCCGTTATCATTTACACCATCATGCTGACAACCGAGTCGGGTAAAGACGATATGGCTGATAAACTTTATTTAGGTACTAACTCTGAACGAAAATGAAAAGATTATCAATGATTTTAGCTTGCCTGGCCGTCATCATGATGACGGCACAGGCTCAAAAGGTGACTTTCTTCTCGCCGGAGTTTGAACTGGGAGTTCGACAACATCTGGGGCTTGATGCCAACGTGGATGTGCTCCAGAGCCAGACGGACACCATCACCAGCATCGACCTGTCGGGACTGGGCCTCAGGGATATCCGTGATGTCGTTTACCTGACGGCTGTCGAGGAGTTGGATCTGAGCTACAACCAGTTGTGGGATGTGTCCCCGCTGTTGTCGCTCGACTCGTTGCGCTATGTCGATGTGAGCTATAACATGCTGGAGAGCGTCAGCATTTTGGCCATGGCTCAGGTCGATTCGATGGTGCTGGACGTCACCAACAACTATATCGAGGATTTCAGCTACTTTTTCACGCCCACCCTGTGCTGGTTCAACATCATCGGCATGGATCTGCAGTTGGTCAAGGATGCGCCCTATTTTGACGTCTATACGTTCTACGCCGCCGTCAACGAGAAGGGACGCAACACCTTGACCTATCGAGGCTACACCAACATGCATGAGAATCCCTTTGTGGATTGCAACGCGATGCACAGGGCAGCCCAACTCGACGGAGCGACCCGTTCGGTGGACGTCTCGGGCCGGTTGACAGGTGCCACCCTGGCCACCTTGTCCAATGGTGTGTACAGTGACTCAACTTGGGTCTTGCCGGCTGCCGACTTTGATGTCGCTCCGGGAGCATCCTTGCACATCGTGACAGGATTGCCCCAGAGCTATGACGTTGTCGCTGCCTTTGCGTCTCGAGGAACGACATTCGTCAGCGGGACGGATATCACCTACATGGCGCCCATCACCTTCGTGGCCGACACAATCTTTGTCGGCTACAGTGAGAATGGCCGAATGCGTGGATATACCCGTTACTGCCTCTATACTCCGGGCTCTCACGCGGTGTTGAGTGGCGACACCAATGGCGACGGCATGGTCGACGTGCAAGATGTCATCACGCTCATTGACCAGATTCTGGGCAAAGAGCCCGAGAACTTCAATCTCTTGAATGCCGATATGAACGGTGACGGATATACCGATGCCATCGATGTCGTCATGCTCATCGATGCAGTGCTCGGTAATAACTGAAAAAGCTAGGTTGAGCCCCTGTCGCCTGTCACCAGGCGATGGGGGTGAGACCGTGGCGCATAAGGTAATCGTTGGCGAGTGAGAAATGATGCATCCCGAAGAAGCCCCCTCGGTTGGCCGATAGGGGAGAGGGGTGTGCGGCCGTCAGCACCAGGTGCCGAGTGCGGTCGATAAACGCACCCTTGCGCTTGGCATACGAGCCCCACAGCATGAACACCAGGTGTTCGCGCTCACGGGCCAAGTGGGCAATCACATGGTCGGTAAACTCCTCCCAGCCCTTGCCCTGGTGGGACAGCGGCTGATGGGCCTGCACCGTCAGCGTAGCGTTGAGCAACAGCACGCCCTGACGTGCCCAGCGCGACAAGTCGCCGCTAGCGGGGATCGGAGCTCCCACGTCATCGTGCACCTCCTTGAAAATGTTCATCAGCGACGGCGGAAACGGCACACCCTCGTTCACGCTGAAGCAAAGACCGTTAGCCTGACCCACACCATGGTAAGGATCCTGACCCAGAATCACCACCTTGACCTGCTCAAACGGTGCCGCATCAAATGCCGCAAAAATCTGTCTGCCAGGAGGAAACACCTGATGGCTCTGGTACTCCTGACGCACAAAATCCGTCAGCTGCTTGAAGTATGGCGCTTCCCATTCACCGGCAAGCACGCGTTTCCACGAGGGATCGATACGAACATTCATAACTCTTTTTGAGGATTGGTTGTTGCAAAGTTACAAAAAATGAACTAATTTTGCATCCGCATTTCAAAGAAAACGCCAATTCTTGAGAAATGCAACGCGTTCCACCCATGAACGCCACCTGGACCCGTAGTTCAATGGATAGAATAAAGGATTCCGGTTCCTTCGATTGGGGTTCGACTCCCCACGGGTTCACGATATTTTATCATAAGTATCTGATTATCAATAAACAAATTAACGTTGGGCTGTGAGGTTGACAGTCATTTGACAACAGACATTTTTATATTATTAAATGACTTACCTATGACTGTGAGGCGGCTATCTTCCTCATGGGTAAGGTTTCCGGGTCTCCTTGGCAGCGTTTTTTAGGTTTCAATACATGGATGTGGTTGTTATGGGCTGGAGTGTGCGTTTTTTCGGTTTTTATCATTACCTTTGCCATCAATTGTAACCCGATGACATGATATCAGCCGTATGAAAACAATTCAACTGAACAATGGTGTGGAGATGCCCGCACTGGGATTTGGCGTTTTCAGATTCTCTCCAGCCGAATGCGAACGCTGTGTACTGGACGCCATCGAGATTGGCTACCGCAGCATCGACACGGCCCAAGACTATAAGAATGAAGAAGGTGTGGGCGCTGCCATCAAGAAGTGAGGCATCCCGCGTGACCAATTGTTCATTACCACCAAGGTGTGGATCAGCAACGTCGGCGAGGAACGTGCGGCACTAAGCATTGATGAGTCGCTGCGCAAACTGCAGACCGACTATGTTGACTTGCTGCTGGTGCATGAGCCTTATGGTGACTGCTATGGCACCTATCGGGCTATGGAAAAAGCCTATCAGGCTGGCAAAGCAAGGGCTATCGGACTGAGCAACTTCTATAACGTGCGTTTTATCGACATCGCTGAGCACATGGACGTCAAGCCCGCTGTGCTACAGCTCGAGACTCATGTGTTTGCCCAGCAAAAGGCCATGCGAGCACTCATCAGGGACTATGGCACGCAACTCATGGCATGGGGACCGTTGGCACAAGGCCGGCACGGTTTCTTTGAAAACGAGACACTCAAGGCCATTGGGGCAAAATATGGCAAAACCAATGCCCAAGTGGCTCTCAACTGGCTGGTGTCGCAGGACATCATGCCGGTGCCCAAGACATCACACAAGGAGCGCATGGCAAGCAACCTGGACATCTTTGACTTTGAACTTTCCAGCGAGGACATGGAGGCCATCAGCCGCCTGGATCAGGGCGAAATGCTCGTCAACGATTTCAACAACGACACCGACCTGGCACAAATGTTCCTGGGCCTCAAGCCGTGGAGCTAGGAATGAAAGAGCTAATCCCTCACGCCTGTGATCGCGGGTGTGAGGGATATAACTTGACTCAGATGGCGGTTTAGTTCCAGTGGCCGTTGAGCACGAAGTTGAGTAGGGCGGTCACATCGTTGATGTCGACGGAGCCCGACCCGCCCGCGACGTCACAGTCGGCAGCGGCAGAGTTGTAATCGGTGGTCGTGCCCAGGACAACGCCGATCAGCTTTGTCACATCGTTGATATCCACATGGGTGTCGCCGTCCACGTCACCACGCAAGAAGGCAGGTTTCTCGGTGAAGTAGCCCGGATTGCTCGGGCCGCCGTCGATGTGGGCATATTCTGCATCCACATGGTTCTCGTCGTAGGTCGTGCCCATGCCGCCCACCAAACTTGTGCAGCCTAAGAACATATCGAAGGAAAACTCGACCGCCGCGGTGCTCCAGCCCTCACCGACGTAGATAGTTGCCAGGCTCTCGCAGCCGTTAAACATACGAGGCATGTTGATCAAGTTGGCAGTATTGAAGCTGCTCAGGTCGAGGCTCGTCAAGCTGGTGCAGCCGTCAAATACCTCAGTCATGGTTGTCACATTGGACGTGTTGAAGCTGCTCAGGTTAAGGTTCTTCAAGTTAGAGCAGCCTTTAAACATCGAATATATGCCGACCACGTTCTCGGTGTTGAAACTGCCCAAGTCTAGGGTCTCCAGACTCTCGCAGTCACGGAACGTGCTAAAAAATCGCTCTACTTTAGTCGTGTTGAAACTGCTCAAGTTCAGTTCAGTCAAGCTGCTGCAACCTCTAAACATATAACCCATGGCTTCCAGGTTCTCGGTGTTGAAACTGCTCAAATCCAGACTCGTCAAATTACAGCAGTTATCGAACATGCTGCCCATGTCGGTCACATTGGACGTGTTGAAACTGCTCAGGTCGAGGCTTTCTACGCTACAGTCCGAGAACATATCCGCCATATTTGTCACGCTTGACGTGTTGAAACTGCTCAGGTTAATGTTCAAAGCACTGCAGGCGTAGAACATGCGGTTCATGTCGGTCACATTAGATGTGTTGAAACTGCTCAAATCCAAGCTCGTAAAGCCTGAACAGCCGTTGAACATGCTGGCCATATCGGTCACATTGGACGTGTTGAAACTGCTCACGTCAAGGCTCGTCAAACTGCTACATGAATAAAACATTTCGCTCATGACTGTCACATCCTCGGTGTTGAGATATTGGCCCATGTCTGTAATGGTCGTCAGCCTCGTCATTCCACCAAACCATTTGTATGTCGACGTTGGGCGGGCCTCGGCGAACGACGGGTCAAACACCACCTGAGTAACAGAAAAACTGGTGCCATCGGTATACCAGCTCGGGGTAAGAGTTCCTTCATTCAGATCATAGGTCGTGCCCTCGCGGCTATTGCGCTGGTTGTCGTAGTAGAATGTCAGCGTAGTGTTGTCGGGCGTGTAGCAGGCGTAGGCCTGGGTCTGGGGCACCACGCTGAAATAGCCCGGGTCGCTAGGGCCACCGTCAAGATGGGCGTAGACATAATCCTCGTAGATGTTATTGTAGGTCGTGCCCTTGTCACCCACCAGCCTGCCGCAACCATAGAACACTTCAGTGCCATAATTAACTGATTGAGTGGTCCACAGGTCGCTAGCATAAATTGTCGTCAAATTGTAGCAGCCATAGAACATTTTATCTATGATTTGCAAATTGGGCGTATAGAAGGTGCTCAGGTCAAGGCTTGTCAGGGCACTACAGCCGTTGAACATGCTTTTCATGTTTGTCACATCTTCGGTGTTGAGATATTCCATGCCTGACAAGGAACTGAGGTGATCCATCCCATAAAACCAACCAAAGGTCGATGTGGGACGTACTTCGGCAAACGAGGGGTCAAAAACCACCTGAGTGACAGACTTGGCTGTGTTGTCCCTATACCAGTCAGGATTAGCAAGATACCAAATTGGATAATATACGATACCTTGTCGCGTATTTGCCAGATAATCATAGTAAAAAGTCAACGTCGTATTGTCTGGATCATAAATTACATAGCACTTACCGGTCATGTAACCCGGCATTCCCGCTGAAGGATTATCGGCTACAGCATAGTAAATATCCGGCATGGAACTGGAACTGGCATGGTAACGCGTACCCTGTCCGCCCACCAGGCTCGTGCAACCAGAGAACATACAGCTGAAGTCAGAACTGGGCGTACTATCACTCACGAACCAACCGCCACCCACATAGATGGTAGTCAAGTTACTGCAGCCACTGAACATGTAGGACAAGCTTTGTACCTTGTTGATGTTGAAACTGCCCAGGTCAAGCACCGTCAAGCCAGAGCAATTCTGGAACATGGCGCCCATATTAGTGACCTTGGATGTGTTGAAGTGGCTCACGTCAAGGCTTGACACACCGCTGCAGCCAAAGAACATGCCGCCCATATCCTCAGAATTATCGGTATTGAAGTGTCCCACGTCAATACTGGTCAAGCTGCTACAGTAAGCAAACATGCCGTTCATGTCAATCATATTCTCGGTGTTGAGGTAATTTAGGCCACTAATGGTCGTGAGATTTGTCATCTCATAAAACCAGTAGTGGGCCGATGTGGGACGGGCATCGGCAAATGTCGGATCAAACTCTACCTTTGTGACCGATGTCCTGATATCATACCAGCCAGGAGTGCCACTGAACAAAAGATAGGTCGTGCCCGGGCGGGAAGCGCGCAGGTTGTCGTAGTAGAACGTGAGCGTCGTGTTCGCCGGCGTGTAGCAGGCATAGGCCTGTTGGGCAGTGGCGCCGAGGGCGCACATCATGGCCGCCACCAGGACGGTCAGTCGAAGAAATGATGTTTTCCTGTTCATAGCTATTTAAGATTAAAAGTTAATATTTGCTGCAAATATAGTAAATAGTTTTTAGTTCTTAGTCCTTAGTTCTTAGTTTTTAGTTTTTAGTTCTTAGTTTTTAGTCCTTAGTGCTTGGTTTTCATACCATAGCATGCAAAAAAACAACAATAAAGAAGAAAACAACTCTAACTACCGCTACATGCGTGCACGCGAGAGTGGAAGACAAGAAAGGCAAGAAGGACAATTTTTAATAATTAATTGTTAATCAATTATTTGTCTTTCTTGTCCTTCCTGTATTTCTGATTCATCAATGCGGATGCGTGCTGGCAATAGGTTACCAACTGCCGTTGAGCACGTAGTTGAGCAGGGCGGTCACGTCGTCGATGTCGATGCCTACGTTCTGGTCGCATTCGGCTGCATCCATATTGATGCTTGAGGCGTCACCGTTCAACACGTAGTTGATCAATGCGGCCACATCATCGATGTCAACAGTCTGGTCGCTGTTCACGTCGCCACGCAGGAATGCAGGCTTCTGGCTAAAATAGCCCGGGTTGTTGGGGCCGCCGTCGAGGTGGGCGTATTCGACATTCACATGGTTGGGATCGTAGGTCGTGCCTTGGCCTCCCACGAGGCTGGTGCAACCCTTGAACATGTCCCAAGTGTAGCGCATGGAAGCCGTCGTCCAACCATCGCCCACATAGATGGTGCGCAGATTATTGCAATCGATAAACATGTGTCGTATCTCGTAGACCTGGGCCGTGTTGATGTTTCTCGGCCGTCAGGCCGATTTAAAATCCAGAGACTTATTATTGCAGGGGTTGTCGTGTGAATGGCATGGTTGAGCGGCGGATGGTATTACGGCGGCAGAGCCGCCGCCCACGGGACATGCTGCGGCCGGTTGAGGGTGGGTCGGAAGTGTTAACGAGTTGTTAACGTTGCGCCCTAACTCGCTGGGAGCCAGGGATGGACCTGGCTGGGGAATGGACTTGCTGGACGGACTGGATTGACTGGACTCACTGGACGGGGTGGACTGACTGATGGCAGGGAGGGGGTCGAGGAGGTGAAGGCGGTGGATCTGGTCGAGGAGGGCGGCGTCGCGGGTGTGCCGCTTGAACTGGCTGTGTCGTGCCTTGACCTGGGCGAGGAGGTCAGTGGCGGTGATGTCCTGGCCGGGCTGGATGATGCCCTCGACGATGTCGCGCAGCGTGTCGTCGTCGATGCCCGACGGTGCGGCCTTGCGTGGCTGCTGGGTTTCTTGCGGGAGGTTGTCCGGGCCGATGGTGAAGTGGAACTGCGACCGGTCGGGGAGGACACGCAGGTCGTATCCGCTGATGTGACGCACGGTAGTGACCTCGCGGACGGTGGACAGAGAGAAGATGTCGTTGGAGCTGGTGAACAGGAGCTTTCCCAGTTCGCCTGCGGTGCAGGCTTTTTTTCCTGTGTGGTTGTAGCCGATGAACAGGAAGGCGGCGTCGGTGTGGTTGACGGCGTCACGGATGACACGGTTGAACTCGTTGGCTACTCGTGGCCCGCAGTATGGCATGAAGTGGTCGATGTCGTCGATGACGACGAGTTGTGGCTTGAGTCGCTTGATGAGCTGCTCGATGTTGCGTGTGAGGCACCAGTGGTCGTCGCGCTGTCCGCCGAGGATGTCGAGGCAGGTGTAGTGGAGCGCCTTGCCGGACTGGACATGCTGCGATAGTTCGCTGAAGATGGCTGCGCTGACGTGCGGGCCGTTGAGGGTGTCTATCCACAGGACGCTGGTGCCGTTGGTGGACGGAGTGGAGAGTGAGGCGTTTAAGAC
>Ga0310694_10004877_pt1 | contig 12885 bp, 11 predicted proteins | sample 174DNAGHGhighgp2_FD_203884 | JGI IMG/M metagenome (GOLD analysis project Ga0310694, IMG submission 203884) | Sheep rumen microbial communities from Palmerston North, Manawatu-Wanganui, New Zealand - 1742 DNA GHGhigh gp2 (v2) (version 2) | ecosystem: Host-associated > Mammals > Digestive system...
CGCGTATGGAACGCTGACGTTCGAGAAGGTCTGCGACCTGAACGGCGACTATGAGATTTCGGGCGATGCGAACGGTTGCAGCTGCGTGAAGTTCGAACGCGCCGGTCAGGACATTTCGCATCTGAAACTCAAGGTTGCGTCATTCGCTTCCATCGACAAGAGCAAGAAGTACAAGATACTCGATGCTCCGAACGGCTACGGCAATGGTAGCGGGGGTTCGAACAGGTTTGACACTTCCGCCCTGCCGGGTACGTATGCCGTCAAGTACACGGACACCGCCGCCTATCTGTACTTTGTGCGCGGCATGACCTTAAAGATTCGGTAATGAAGCGTCTTGCTCTTCTGGCGGCGTTTGCGGCGTTGGCGTTTTCGGTGGGCGCATCGCAAGGCGTTCGGAAGGCGGCGGGGTGCCGCGCCGAATGGGACGGCGCGTGGCTGAAGGTCAGCAACGCAATGTTCAGTCGCGAATATGTCGTAAGCAACGGCGTGTTGCGGACTGTGTCGTTCAGGGCGGAGGGCGGCAGGGATTGGCAGGGGGTGACGGCTCGGCGGGGACGCCTCGCCCCACCGGTTGCGGTCGAGGCGGAGGCGGCGAAGTGGAGTCCTGTCGGCGTGGAGGGGCTGCGCGTGAAGGTTGTGGCTGAGAAGCGCGAGATGGTGCTTTGGCTCTTCCCCGGCGTTCCTGGCGTGATTGTGCAGCGGGCATGGACGGACGCCGTGAGGCCCGTGCACGACCGCGACCGCGACTTCAGGAGCCTTTCTGAAGACGGCAAGGCGCTTCGTTCGGCTCTCGACGCCTGCGACTGCATACGGTTCGCGCCGCAGCACATCAAGGCGACAAGCGTCGTCTGCATGGACCAGACCGACATCCGCGACAAGCTGATGGACGTGGATGAGCGGCTCTTGATGGCGTACGACACGCGCTTCACGCTGGCGGCGAGTGCGCTCGACTGCCGCGACATCCTGACGGGCGACGGGATGGCGTTCGTGCGCCTTGCGCCGATGCCGTCCAGCCGTCCCGAAAAGGTGGAGGACTTCATACTCGACGGCGCGCACCGGCGCGTTGGACTTTTGGCGAACGGCTATCCGCTCGTGGAGCTAGTCTATCGCGGCGGCGACGCTGGGCGGCAGCGCGCTCTGGTGGCGTTCCAGCGCGCGATCAGGCCGTACCAGGCGGGGCGCGACGGCGTTCTGCTCTCCAATACGTGGGGCGGCGGCAACCGCGACACGCGCATCAACCAGGCGTTTCTCGTCAAGGAGATCGAGGCGGGCGCGAAGATCGGAGTGGACGTGATCCAGATCGACGACGGCTGGGAGCATGGGCGCACCTCCAATTCGGAACGCCGGGCGCTCAACGGCAAGAAGAAGGTGTGGAACGGCTACTGGGCTTCCGATCCCGATTTCTGGAAGGAGGATCGCGAGCGCTTCCCGGACGGGCTTGACTTCCTCGTGAAGATGGCGGCGGAGAAGGGAATGCGTTTCGGGCTGTGGTTCGGCCCGGATTCAAGTGACGACGCCGCCAACTGGCAGCGCGACGCGGACTGCCTCATCGACTACCATCGACGTCTTGGCATCGACTACTTCAAGCTGGATTCGTTGAAGCTCTTCACGCCGCTCGCGCTGAAGCGCAACCGCATGATGTTCGACAGGATGCTGGAGGCTTCCGGCGGCGCGATGGTGTTCGACCTCGACTGCACGGCGGAGATTCGCCCAGGCTTCCTCGGACTCCTGGATGTGGGGCCGATGTTCGTGGAGAACCGCTATACCACGAATCCCGTCTATTGGCCGCACCACACGCTCAAGAACCTGTGGGAGCTTTCGCATCTCATCGATCCGGTGCGCCTGCGCATGGAGTTCAACAACCCCGACACCAACCACGGCAAGTACGGCGGCAGTCCGCTCTGCCACGGCAAGTACCGTCCTGACGCACTCTTCGCGACGGTGATGGCGGCGTCGCCGCTGGCGTGGATGGAGCTTTCCGACGTGTCGGAGAAGTCTGTGGCGACGTTGGCGCCGATAGTGAAGACGTGGAAGGCGGAGCGGGAGCGCTGGCATGGCGGCGTGATCCATCCGGTCGGCAGCAGGCCGGATGGCGTGGCGTGGACCGGGTTCGTCTCGGAGGCGGCGGATGGTGCGGGCGGCTATGCCTTGCTCTTCAGGGAGCTGAACGCGTCCGAACGCTTCACGCTCGACCTTGCGCCGATCTTCGGAGATTGCCCGTTGAGTGTGGAGGGGGTGATCGGCGGACGCGGAGAGGCGGCGGTTGAAGGTTCGCGCCTGACGGTTTCCGTTCCAGAGACGCTCGATTTCCTGTGGGTGAAGATTGGGCGGAGCGGCAAGGACGTGCCGGAGCTTCTGGTTTCAGGTTCTGGCGAACGCATCGCAACGTCTGAACAGTGGGAGCGCCTGCGCCGTCCTGAAATCGCCCAGACGCTTCTTGAGCAGGAGTACGGTGTGCGCCCGATCGAACGCCCCGCAGATCTCGCTTTCTCCGAGACGGCGGCGCCGGAAGCGTGCTGCGGCGGCAAGGCGCTGCGCAAGCGGGTGAGGGCGACGTATTCGGGACCGGGCGGGACGGGGGAGATCAACTTCTCCGTGTGGATTCCGCGCAGAGACGTTCCTGTGCCGGCGTTCATCCATTCAAGTCCGCGCCCGGCGGAGACGGCGGACGATCCGAACGGTCCACGCCCCGTCTATCTGCTTCCGGTGGAGGACATCGTTTCGCGGGGATTTGCGGTCATCGCCTACTGCAATCAGGATGTAGCTGCAGACTGGACGGGAACAGATGTCGCAACAAGCGGCGTGTTCAAGGTGTTCGGTCCGCGGGACCTGAAGAACCGCGCATCCGCCGAATGGGGAATCCTTTCCGCGTGGGCGTGGGGCATGAGCCGAATTCTCGACTGGGTTGAGACGGAGCCGCTTCTCGATGCGAAGCGTGTCGCCGCCGTTGGCCTTTCGCGCAACGGAAAGGCGGCGCTTGTGGCTGGTGCGTTCGATGCCCGGTTCGCCATGACGGTATCCTGCTGTTCGGGCTGCTCGGGCGCAAAGCTGAACCACATGCCGGTTCGCGGCGCGGAGCGTATCAGGGACATCATGGTGGCGGCAAAGTGGTTCTGCCCGAACTATGCGAAGTACATCGACCGCGAGATGGAGATGCCGTTCGATCAGCATTGGCTTCTTGCGCTTGTCGCGCCGAGGCTCCTGTACGTGTCGAGCGCGACGGACGATGCATGGGCGGGACCGGGGGGTGAGTTCGCGGCGCTTGCGCTTGCATCGCCGGCGTGGAAACTGCATGGTGTGCAGGGTCTGGTTTCATGGGGATTCCCGCAAGCCGACGCCCCGCTTCACGCAGGGAACGCCGCCTATCATGTGCGGACGGGAGGACACGCGATCACGCGCGACGATTGGCGGCACTACATGGATTTCGCCGAAGCACATGGATGGAAGGATGCATTTTGCGGAACAGGAAGACAGGAGAAATAACGATGAAGATGACAAGGCGGGATTTTGCGGCGGGGGCGTTTGCCGCCGCAGGTGTGACGTTCGCGGGATGCGGCGAACGCAATGAATCGCGTCCCTCCCGTGCGGTTGTGGGCGAGCCATATCCGGCATGGATGGCGGGACACTTCCAGATACACATGATCTACACGGGCGTCGCGGAATCGCAGTTCCTGATCTTTCCGGACGGCACCTCGCTCCTGATCGACTGCGGCGACCATCCCGCCTGTCGCCGGGGCGACAACGCCGTGCCGATCCTGCCGGACCAGACGCGGCACAGCGGGGAGTGGATCGCGCGATACGTTCTGCGCGTGAATCCGCGCGGGCGGAACGTCGATTACATGCTGCTCACGCACTACCATGCCGACCATGGCGGATGCACGTCGTTCAACGCAGGCAAGGCGCCGAACGGCAAGTACTTTCTCAGCGGTTTCGGGCAGGCGGCGGAGTTCCTTTCGTTCGGCACGGCCATCGACCGGGCGTGGCCAGACTATACCGACCCCATCCCGCTGCTGCCGCAGGAGGTGGTGAACAACATGCGGCCGCTCTATGAAGAGCTGGCTCGGCGCGGCACGTCCGTCGAGCAGTTCAGGCTGGTGAAGGGTTCGGATCAGATCAGGCCGCGCCACGAGACGGTGGCCGGATTTGCCGTTGAGCCGCTCTGCGCCAACGGACGAATCCTGCTCCCCGACGGGACTGTGCATGATCCGCTCAAGGAGTACTTTGCCGTCAAGAAGCCGAAGTCGTTCAACGAGAACGGACTCTCCATCGGCATGAACTTCGTCTATGGCCCGTTCACCTACTACACGGCCGGCGATATGCAGGCCATCGCCCACATGCCAGACGGGCGGCGGATCGATCTGGAAAGCGACATGGCGAAGGCCGTGCGGCGCGTGGAGGTGGCGAAGATGGATCACCACGGGTGTGAAGCCATGCCGAAGGCTCTCATTTCCAAGCTGCAGGCACGTGTGTATCTGGCGGGAATCTGGGATCAGCTTCACCTCACGAAAGGAACGATGGCGCGGCTTTCCGACAAGACGCTCTACCCAGACGAGCGGCTTTTCGTGCCGGGCATCCTGCCGTCGAAGCGGCTGGCGGAAGATGCGGGCGCGCCGTGGATCGGGATGTCCGAGCCGACGTGTGCGGCTGGTGCGCATGTGGTGGTGGATGTGCAGCCGGGCGGCACTTCCTATTCCGTTGCAACTGTAACGGCGGCGGACGAGTCGATGCGCGTGATGGCGGTGCGTCAGTTCATGTGCGTGTGATGTTGAGGGATGGGAGGTTGAGATGAAGTCAGGTTTTGCCTGTTTGTGCATGGCGATGGTTGGCTTGGGCTCGGTTCAGGCGGCGACATATTCGGCCATGACCGTGGATGTGTCTGCGCTCCCGAAGGAGAGGCGTTTCATTCGCGGTCTGGTGCTTTCGCGAGTCTGGGCGCGTACGCCGCCTGAGACGAATGGCGTTGCGCTGAACGTGAGCTTTGTGCTGGATTCGGCGCTTGCGGGCGAGGCAGCTGTGGTGAAGGTCGCGGACGGGCAGGCGGAGATTCGCGGCGGGCGTTTCCGTGCGCTCGTCTTCGGCGCCGGCGTTCTTCTGCGCACGATCCGCTACGGGGAAAAGTCGTTTTCGGTGGAAGACGGCGAGTACCGTTTTTCGCCAGCCAACCCTTGCCGCATCGCCTATCTCGCGCGCCACTTCAACAACTGGTATCATCGTGCGGGAGCGGACGAGCTTGTGCGCTACGTGGAAGACCTCGCGCTCTGGGGGCTGAACGGGTTCATGATGCAGCTGGACTATCCCGCCGTCGATATGGTGTGGTCAACGGAAGGGGACCGTACAGTGTTCGCGGCGGCATCCGTCGCGCTTGGCGAACGGATACATGCGCTCGACATGGACCTTGTCACGTTCGGGGGCGACAACTGTGCACCGGAGGATATGCCGCCCGCGTTCCGCGCGACGAAGGATCCGAAGGGAAGCCGTGGTGCGGACGAATACAACGTGTGCCCCGAAAAGCCGGGGGCGCTCGACTACCTGATGCGGCTCTGGCAGGGGAAGATGGAGCGTCAGCGGCACATCCCGGTCTCAGGTCTCGTCTATTGGCCCTTTGACGAAGGCGGATGCGCCTGCGAGAAGTGTGCCCCATGGGGCGGCAACGGCTATGTGCGGCTGATCGAGCGTCTGGCCAAGATGAACGAGAAGGTCTATCCCGGCGTGAAACACATCGTCTCCACCTGGTTCTTCCGCGATGACGACTGGGAGGCGTTCTACGCCTACCTCAAGAAGCAGGACTGGATCGGCGCGCTGCTCATCGACGCACATGGTGATTTCCCGAAATACCCGGTGGAGCACCCGCTCCCGAAGAATATCCCCGTCATCACGTTTCCGGAGATCAGCATGTGGGGACGCTTTCCGTGGGGCGGCACCGGCGCGAACCCGCTCCCGGCGCGCTTCGAGCGGCTCTACCGGCAATGCCAGTTCATCGCCACAGGCTTTGCGCTTTATTCGGAAGGCATCTACGAGGACGTGAACAAGATCGTCATTAACGGCCTGTACGTCAATCCGAATCTGACGCATGGCGACGTGCTGCGCGAATATGCGCGTTGGGAGCTGCCGGGCTGCGACGAGCAGGATTTCATGTCCCTCTGCGCCAAGCTGGAGGACATCTACGAGACGCAGAGCATAAACAAGAAGAAGGGGCGCCGGGGCCATCGCATGTCTCGCTACCTGAAGGAGACCCCACAGGATCAGGAGCTGTCCCGCCGTGCGCGTGTGGCGCATGAAGCGGCGGTGCTTGCGGATACGATCGACGCCTCGATACTCCCGCGCATGCGCCGTAGTTGGCGTTGGCGGCAGATCTATCTGCGCGCAAAGATTGACGAGGCCGTCTATGCCGCGCGCGATGCCCGTACGCCTGCTGCGCTTTCCGCCTATGCCGAACTGACGGGCATCTACCATGCCGAGAAGCAGGTGGAGCGGCTCTACGACGGCACATGGCGCGGCTACACCTGCCCGCCGTTCCGAGACATCGAAAAGACGCGGCCCTATGACGATGGCGCGGCTCGTTAGGATACGCGACCTCTACCAATTATGGACGGAATCGTGTATAATGCGCCCCAATAAAGGAGAACACATATGAACATCTTGCAGACATTCCTGGAGGGAGTGATATCTTTCGTGTCGCCGTGCATGCTTCCGATGCTTCCGGTGTATGTGACATACTTCTCGGCCGGCGAGGCAGGGAAGGTGGGAATGTTTGCGCGGGCGTTCGCATTCATGGTTGGGTTTACTGTGGTGTTTGTGTCGCTTGGCGTGTTTGCGGGTTCGCTCGGATCGGCGCTTGCGGCGCATCGCAAGGTCGTGAATGTCGTCTGCGGCGTGATGGTGATCCTGTTCGGGCTTGGGTACCTTGGCGTGTTCCGTCTGCCGTTTTCCGGGATGAAGAGCGGGCGTACGCCTACAGGCGTGGTATCGGCGTTTGTGTTCGGCCTTATCTATTCCGTCAGCCTCACGCCATGCGTAGGTGCGTTTCTCGGGGCGGCGCTGATGCAGGCCGCTTCCGAGGGCGGCGCAGTGCAGGGCGCGATTCTGCTGCTGGCGTACTCGCTTGGGCTTGGCGTGCCGTTTGTCCTCTCCGCTGTGCTGCTGAACCGTTTCCGGGCGATGTTCGGCTTCATAAAAAGCCGGTACAACGTCATAAACCCAATCTGCGGCGCATTGCTGATCCTGTTCGGAGCGTGGATGCTTGCTGCGCCGTGGCTGAAGGCGTCAGCCGAACAGCCGACCGGCGGAGCGCCTGAGTCCGCATCTCAACCAACCAACCAAACGCAAACACCAAACAAAAAGGAGAGCAAAGTAATGGAAATAGAACTCACGTCAGCCAACTTCGAGGCGGAGGTGCTGAAGTCCGATAAGCCTGTGCTGGTGGACTTCTGGGCGCCGTGGTGCGGTCCGTGCCGCATGCTTTCGCCGTTCGTCGCCGAGATTGCCCAGGAGAAGGCGGGGCAGATCAAGGTGGGGAAGGTGAATGTGGACGAGGCAGGCGATCTCGCAGCCAAGTATGGCATCAACAGCATTCCGGCGCTGTTCCTGTTCAAGAACGGGCAGATTGCGGCAAAGGCGGTCGGCTTCATGAAGAAAGAAGAGCTCGAGCGCTTCGTCGCGCAGTGAGTGTCCCTTCCCGCAACCTCATTGCGGAAGGCCATACGGCCGATGCCACACCATAGCACATGACGAGCATAAGCAAACTCCTCTTTGGTGGAAATGAAGCCAATGACGGCCTTCGCTACGCAGAGCATGTGCATGGCAGGCCGGTTGTGGTGTGGAACATTACGCCGGAGTGCAATCTTGCATGCGCCCATTGCTATGCGGCGGCTCGGCGGGACGCCTCGCCCTACCAAGCGGTGCTTTCCACGAATGAGGCGAAGCGGGTGATGGACGATCTTGCAGCATGGAAGGTGCCGGTGCTGCTGTTCTCGGGCGGCGAGCCGTTCTGCCGCAAGGACATCCGCGAGCTCGCAGAATATGCCAAGGGGACGGGATTGCGCGTTACGTTCTCCACGAACGGCACGCTGATAGATGACGATACGGCAGATTGGCTTGCTCGTCTCGGCACGGGCTACGTGGGCATATCAATTGATGGCACGGAGAGTGTCCACGATGATTTCCGCCGTTGTGCCGGAGCTTACGCGGCAAGTCTCGCGGCGATACGCCGTTTGGTTGCGCGAGGGGTGAAGGTTGGGCTGCGCGTTACGATGACGCGCCGCAACGCGTCAGCGATTCCGGCGATATTCGAATTGATGCGCGCCGAACGGGTGCCGCGCATTTGCCTATACCACCTTGTGTACACAGGAAGGGGAAAGAGCATTGTCGCCGACGATCTCACGAACGGTGAACGGCGCGCCGCTCTTGATGCTATCATCGCCGAGACGGAGAAGTCATTCGCCGCAGGTGCGCCAGTGGAGGTGCTTACGGTTGACAACCACTGCGATGGGCCGTACCTCTACTTGAAGCATCCGTCAGATCGCGTAATGGAACTGCTGCGGCGGAATGGCGGCAATTCGAGCGGACAGGGAATCGCCTGCATCTCATGGGATGGAACGGTGTATCCAGACCAGTTCTGGCGCAACCATCCGGTAGGGAACGTCCGTGACATGCCGTTTTCGGAGATATGGGGGAACCCGCCGGACGACTCGCTGCTGGCCATGATGCGGCGCAAGAAGGAGTTTGTGAAAGGGCGTTGCCGCACCTGCCGATGGCTTGACGTGTGCGGCGGAAATTTCCGCGCGCGCGGCGAGGCGGCAACCGGCGATATTTGGGGCGAGGATCCGAGCTGCTATCTTTAGACGAGGTTTTTGGTATAATATGCGCTCAAAACCAAAAGGAGTTTTACCATATGACCCTACATGAAATAGCAGATAAGACGTACGGCAAGGTTGCTGTAGATGTGCCTGATGCAGTTGTGTCGTGCGCATATGTAGGCGATCTCCTTTCTGATGTGATGGGTCATGCAGGAGACAATTCGGTGCTGATTACCGTGCAGAATCACCTGAACACAATCGCCGTATGCACGCTCGTAGGCGTCAACGTGATCGTGATATGCCACAACCGGCCGGTGCCGCCAGACATGGCAACGGCGGCACAGCGCGAGGGGGTGGCAATTGTCGTAACGCCTCTATCGCAATATGCGGCGGCGTTGTCTCTCAAGGAGCTTCCGCCCGGCGTGAAGTGACACACGGAAAATTCCTATGCATGCTACATTGGCAGATGTGATTGCTGATACGGCGCAGAACTCGATTGAGGCTGGCGCGTCGAAGGTTGAGGTGTCGGTTGCGGAAGTGGATGGCCGCATAGCGGTTGATATCAGCGACAACGGCAAGGGTATGGACGAAGCGACGGTTAAGCGCGCGTTCGATCCGTTCTACACCGAGCCCGGCAAGCACGACAAGCGAAAGGTGGGGCTTGGCCTTCCGATACTCAAGCAGATATGCGAGGCATGCGGGGGCGGAGTGGAGCTGAAGAGCGAGAAGGGTGTTGGCACGCGCCTATCATACTACTTCGATGCGTCAAACATCGACTTGCCGCCGATGGGCGATCTGGCGGAGGCGCTGGTTACGCTGTTCAACTATCCGGGCGAGTTCGAGTTTGTGTTCACCCACCGCAAGGGTGCGGAGGAGTATTCCATATCGCGGAACGAACTTGCCGATGCCGTAGGCGGTCTTGAGACCGTGGAAGGAATCGGCTTGGCAAAGGAATTCCTCCATTCGCAGGAAGATTCGCTTTAGCGGTTGGGCGGCGGTGGCGTCGTTCCGCGTCTGCCTCGTCTGCCGCCGAACAGACCTCCGCCCCAATCCTGGGTGGTAGAATATATCGTTGAAATCGCCTCTTTGATCTCGGCGGCGTCCGATCCGGTATAGCCGAGAACCTTGAGTGTCTGGTCCATGAGTGTTTCACGTTCCTCCTGCCCAGTTGCGTGAAGTTCCCTGCCAAGGTTGCGAACCTGTTCCCAAATCTCCCTGCGATCGGATTCGGTGGCTCCGATGTCCGGGCGAAGCATGTCCATCAGCTCTTCCTGCTTTGCGATGAGTTTCTGGTAGTGTTCATGCGTGGCTATCTGCTGCTTTGACCATCCGGTCGTATCAATTGCCGCAAGCGTCTGCAGACGGTTCTCCGTTCGCTGGAGCATCCTGTTGCGGAACATGGCCATGCGGTTTGTCCGAGCGGCGTATTCCGAGGGGTTCTCTTTCTTGAGCCGTTCCAGCTCGGCCATGAATCCTTCAGGTCCGTTCGGTCTATTGCGCACAACCTCCACCGTATTCGTCACTGTATCGTGAATGGTGTTCGTGACCACGGTAGTAACCATCTTTACGCGTGATTTCGATTCGGCGATGCGCGATTTCCTCTCAGATTTCTGCGTCGCAGCAGATTCTGTCTTGGCGGGTGCTGGTTTCACGCACCATCCCGCAACTGCGCCTATGGCAAGCCCAGCAAGCGCAACAACAATGGTGTTTGATTTCATGCTGAAGATTATACCACAATCTGATATAATTGGCGCGATGAACAAGAAGAAGGGAACAGTGATTCTTGCCGATGGAACGCCGCCGACGCATGAGATGGCGCTTCGGATCATGCGCGAGGCGGAGCGGTTGATTGTCTGCGATGGCGCCTGGAGAGCGGCATTTGCCATTGGCCGTGCGCCGGATGTCGTTGTCGGCGACGGCGATTCGCTTGGCGACGAAGGGCGCAGCGAACTGGCGCGGCGCGGCATTCCGCTTGTATCGGATTACGAGCAGGAAACCAACGACCTTTGCAAGGCGTTCCGCTACGCGCTGCAGACTGGCGCCAGCGGCGACATTGCCATATTGGGCGCAACCGGGAAGCGTGAGGATCATGCAATCGGCAACATCTTCCATCTTATTGATTTTGCCGAGATGTCTGCCGCCGCCGCGCATCCAATCGCAGTGACTATGGTCACGGATTATGGCGTGTTTGAACCTGTGCTGCCGCCAGGTCGGGCTTGGTCGGAAGGTTGCCGCGTAGGACTTCCCGTAAGCATGTTCGCTCCATTCCCCGGAACGGAGGTCGCATCGGAAGGTTTGGCCTGGCCGTTGGATGGCGTTAATCTCGATACGCTATGGCGCGGTACCCTCAACAAGATTGTGTCCGACGCCTTTTCCGTCCAGACAAACCGCCCCATTCTCATCTACCGCCCGCATCAGTGCTAAAGCGCTAACGATATGATGGGAGGGCCAACCTTGTTGACCATGAAAAATCTGATATAATACGGCGCAAAAAAGAGTACAACTTCTCGCCGACATGCAGACATTGAAACTAATCAAGAGATTGCCCACCGCGGCATGGATCGCAGTGCTTCTTGGCATTGCCGCGATTGTCGTGCTGTTGGGGCTTTTCGGCGGGCGGAAGAATGCTGCGGTCTCGGAGGATGTTTCCGGGGAAGCCAAGACGGAAGAATTTTCGGGCGACGAACAGGAGCTTCTGGTTACGGGGTACTGCAACTGCGGAAAGTGCTGCGGGTGGAGGAAGAAGTGGTTTTTCTTCGGACAGCCGGTTTACAACTACGGGAAGATGAAAGGGATGCCGAAGAAGGTCGGCGTGACGGCTTCCGGCACGGTTGCCGCCAGGGGGACGATTGCTGCCGATCCTGCGGTATATTCCTTCGGGACAAAAATGCAGATTCCCGGTTATGGCTCTGGAACCGTGCAGGACATCGGCGGGTCGATCAAGGGTGCGCACATCGACATCTGGTTCCCGTCCCATGACGAAGCCGTTGTCTGGGGCGCTCGCAGAATCAAGGTGAAGGTGGCGAAATAATCCAATCGCAGAAGCCGCGTTCAGCAGTTGCCGGTGAGGACGCGGCGGAGACGTTGGCGGGCGATATCGGCGAGGCGGCGGACTGTCGCGATGGGCGTGGGCTGGGCGTCGGTCATGCGGAAGCGCGGAAAGAATCTTGTGACGTGGAGCGGGATGTCGGGCGAGACTGAGGCGATGAAGGACGCGATGGCGTCGATGTCGCTTTCGGTGTCGTTGCGCCCTGGCACGATGAGCGTTGTCACTTCGAGATGGCAACCGGTCTTGTGCAGTGTTTCGATTGTGCGGCAGACGGCGGTGAAGTTGCCGCCCGTCCAGTCGTAATATTTCTGCGACGGCCCTTTCAGGTCGATGTTGGCTGCATCGATTAGCGGTGCGATTTCGCTGACGATCTCCGGTTCGGCGCAACCATTGGAGACGAGCACGTTGAGCATGCCGCGCGCGTGGATTTCCTTTGAGCAATCGCGCACGAACTCCCAGCCGACGAGTGGTTCGTTGTAGGTGTAGGCGAGGCCGATGTTGCCTTCTCCGTCCTGCAGCCGCCGGGCAAGATCGGCCAGTTCACTCGGGGTGGCGCTCTGGAAGGGAACTTGCCCTTCGCCGCGCTGGGAGATTGCGTCGTTCTGGCAGAACGGGCAGCGTAGGTTGCATCCGAAACTGCCGACGGAAAGGACGCGGCTTCCCTGATGGAAGAAGGCAATCGGCTTCTTCTCGATAGGGTCGAGGGCGATTGATGTGATCTTGCCGTAGTTCTCCGCCACGACGCGCCCGCCCACCGCCTTGCGCGCCCGGCAGAAGCCTGTCTCGCCGCTGGAGAGGCGGCAGTGGCGCGGACACGTTGGGCAGATTGCCGTCACGTCATTCATGGAATACCTCGGCCTGGAAAGTCTCGAACTTTGCACCGTCGCGCCAAGCGTCTGCTGAAAGTCCGGCTTTCCGTGCGAGATAGGAGAGCGTCGTCTCAAGGTTCCATCCTTGCTCAGGTGCGACCTGCGGCAGAAACACGGCAAACGCGCCATCCTTCTCCAGCGTCATGCCATCGCGCCCGAGCGTGATCTCCCG
>Ga0310694_10004879_pt1 | contig 12883 bp, 18 predicted proteins | sample 174DNAGHGhighgp2_FD_203884 | JGI IMG/M metagenome (GOLD analysis project Ga0310694, IMG submission 203884) | Sheep rumen microbial communities from Palmerston North, Manawatu-Wanganui, New Zealand - 1742 DNA GHGhigh gp2 (v2) (version 2) | ecosystem: Host-associated > Mammals > Digestive system...
GTTTTGCATAGCTGGTTGTATGAGCTGCTGGAGTTTTTGTATATTCTCCATATCCTTAGAAGTATCTGTTACAAATACATCCATGTCTTCATAGTAGAACTTATCAGCTATATCTAGATAAGCACGTTCGCCATTATCGAATATGTAGCTAAGTTTCTTCTTGCCAGTCTGCTCCCAAGCACCTTTAGCGGTATTTAAAAGCATATTTAACGCATGACGCTTACATTGGTTGTGAGCCCAGAACAAAGGTTCTGTGATGTGAGAAGATTGTATAACAGAACGCTCTACATTACCTACTAACTCGTGAGTACTTATAGCACCCTGACGCTGCTCTGTAATACCAGATATTGTACCAGCTAGTTGTTCGATCTTGTCCATCAACTGAATATACTCAGCGATTACATTCGACATAGTAAGATCGAGAGAAGTGATTTGATTAAATGTAGCAGGCTTTCCGCCTTCTCTTCCTGGTACGTTCCAACCTTCTTCATAAGGATTAATAAAATTTACACCTACAGAGGATAAGTAGTGCATCCAACGATCTGGAGTGATATTCATAGACTTAGGAATCTATGTGATATCCATGTTTACTACTTTTCCTTTGTCTCTTGCTATAGCCAATTCTAATCTGTACCAAAGCACTATATACATGTACTGTAGAGGTTTAAGAATGCTAACCAAGGACCTAGGACGACTATTGGTATTAGAATAAATGCATCCGCAGTAGGGAAGTTTTTGAGAATTAGGGTTGTCAATTGAGACGTGCTGATACTCAAGAGGTTGGATCCCAAAATAAAGGTCGCTGCCAGCACGATACCCTTCCCATACTTCAATAACCCAGTCTGGTTCTACAGATAACTCCATACCCGTTTTCTTGTAGGATTCGTCTGCTATTTCTACCTAAGGTTGTCCTGCTTCGTCTAAGTATGTAACATAATAAATTTTCTTAAATGACTTCCAGCAACAATGCCATACGTTTATCGCATAACGACTCTTCTGATCGTATACAGGATTATCGTATATATGCATCTGAATGCCACCGAAGTTGTCTACTATATCTTTATCGCCATAATCGCTAGCTGGTCTGCCTGTAAGCATTTCGTGGAGCTTGTTGAGATCTTTCTCCGTAAGCTTGTTATAATACCTATCGTATACCTCTGCTACTGGAAGTCTCATTCGTCTGCAGCACCAAGACCCGTCTTCAATAAACTCTAAGTCGGGACTATGGTCGTATGCAAAGAACATTGGGTTTACCCTCTCCAAATAAGGCTCATCGTTCTGCACCCCTACGTAGTATATTTCGGTACCAGCGATAAGAGCGTCTTTCCAACCTTTAATAAATTCATTGTCTAAGTTAAGTTTTTCTCTAAGGTACACAAGAGTATGATATGCTGTATTCTCTACCACATCTTTGTAATCCTTTTCCATGTATTTAGCAATTGCTTCAGGAGGCATAACTTCACCATTCTAAAGCTGTTGCTAGAACTATTGTGCTTCTTCTTCACTCATTCGAGCTGTAATAGCAGCCATTATGTACTGCATCAGCATCTCCTTTTCTTTATCCATAAGCTCAGAAGCAGCCTCCTAAGATGTTCTTACAACCTAGAAATTCATCGGTCGTTTTGTTTCTTCACCGATCAACAAGTCTATCTTTGGTCGTATAATATTGAAATCTTGCGGAGTAGCGGGGAAACCATCTTCGACTTTAAACGGATTAGTTATTCGCTTAAAATCTCTCTCGTCGAAGATGCTATTATATAAATTATAATAGGTCTATATCTCTCCGAAGCGAGTTTTGTCCATTCCTCCTGATACTATATTACCTTCGCCGATAATATAATCTACACAGTCGTGCTGCCACTATTCGTTCTTCTTTGATAGCGGAAGCTTTTGTTGGGGGAATGTTGCGTTATATAAATTATCTTCTACTCTAACCATATGTTAAAAGCTAAATAGTGGTATGTCATCGTGTACGTCGTTGTCTGTCTCAAACCATTTCTAACTAAACAGCGGCGTCTCGAAGAGTTCAACCTATTTATTTTTATCTTTTGCAGCAGCTACTTTAACCTAGAACAATTCTTCTCTGTATATCATAACCATACACATGGCTATCAGACGGTCGACGTTTTTCACGCCATCGTTCTCTATAAGTTCTTCTATCAGTGGCTCGCTGTATACTCTCTCTATATTAGGGTGGCCTGGTTCGTATTCTTCCATTAGCCATTCGAGAATCAATCCTTCTCCGTATGCCCTAATTGCTTTTGTCATGTGACAGCCTTTACGGCGCTGTACTTTACTGTCCTTAAAGACTTCCGTAATAATTTTGTCTGGTTGATCTGCTAGTAAGTAATCGCAATGCTTGTTTGTGAAGTACGGATATATACCTTTACGTTCGTTCTCAAACAGAAGTCGTGCATTATAGAATATTAGTAGCTTACGTACATTCTCGTAATACTCTTCTGCAGTATCGGGACGCCCCGTATACTCAGCGACAATCACGTCATTCCACGCTTCACCTGCTCTAACGCGTTTAAATATGAACGTCGATCCTAATGAGTTAGTGAAGGACTCGTCATGATCATACGGGTCGCAACCGCCAATGTATAGGCCGAATGGGGCGTCTGGGATAGGATATTCCCATATAACTACAGATCCTTCTGGTTTGTCATCTTTCTTTAAGTGGTATGTTGTAATATCACCAGATTTCTTTTCCGTGGCTTTTACTTTACCGTCACCGTCCCACGCAAGATCTACGATATGTTTCATATTCTTAATCTTAGTATTTGTTCTGATTCTGGTAAGCTGATCCATCAGCAGCTTTCTGGGGAATATGTTTCGTCCCAACTCCAGCACAGCTTCCTGTGGCTTCATTGGACGTTCAGATATAAAGCGATCTATTGACTATTGAGTAGCACCGCCCTCTTTGATTTTGTTTCTCTGATTAATTAATTCTTCGATAGCTTTGTCTCTAAGACTATTGCCATCTTTATCCATGAACTTCTTGTTACCATCATCATCAAAACCGTCCATGTTTTCGTATGCGGGAACAAAGAACCCACACCTCGTCTACTCCTATCCGTCATCCCATATATTGGGGAAGCTCAGTACGTTATACGCATCTGGTTTGTAGAATAGGTCTTTAAGACCGTCAAACTAACCACCTTCGGTACCACCTGTACCAAACGCAATCATTGTACCAAATGCTACGCCGTCGTCTGTTTCTACAGCAGGTTGTTCAATACGCCAAGCCGTTAACAGATTTGGAAACTTACCGCCTTCTTCCCACAGTACAAGTTTACCACGAGTACCACGAATACGTTCTGGGTCGTTCTTTAGAGTAATACCGGTTATACTTGACATATAACCTTGTTCTGTCTACTTACCAAATTCGTCAGTAATCTTATAACCAGATACTCGTTCCATACGAGTTGAGGTAAGTCTCTGTTTTGACCAAGCGGTATGTTTATCTACGAAGTCCATGATTTGCCAAGCTTTAGTGAGCAGACCGTCACCGATAAGGAACTTCTGCTCACTAGCTACAGCAAAGTTTTTTGAACCTGGTATAAGTTCATAATTTCTTACTAGCATGCTGGCTCCTTTAAACGAGAAACCTTTCTGTCTCGCTTTAAGTACCGCCATGTGCTTACCTACATCCTCCGCCTCTTCTATAGCGTTGAAGTAGTAATAATCTACAATCCAGAAGTCTGGGAATGCTAATATACGTTCTCTTCGTGTTCTTTTATTTCCGAATCTGTCTGTATATTCTACTTCCTCAATTTTCATAATTGGACTGTAGTTTAAATAAAAGTAATGGTATCCTGTTATAGCATCTCCGTCAGGAGCAACGTAACCATTTAAACATCTTTGTGTCTCCTAGTCCCAAAATTGTATATAATCAGTAGTACCTCTTGGGGCCAGGGTATAACAGCCGTGCTCTTGAAAGAAGAGGGCGCTTTGCCTAAATTTATCGCTGTTATAAATCTTTTTATTAAAGTCTACCATGTATTTACTCTATTGTTATAGTTATCTCTTCTCCACGTGTTTTAGCGTCTTTGAGAAGTTTATATAACACTTTAAAAGTATCTTTACTTTCTAATACTTTACCTTTTACTTTATTCTTACCTACGATAATACATCCAGCACTATCTTCTTGTGTGTTACCGCAGTGAATAAGTACACCTTCGTATCCAGGTACTCCTAAAAGACGAGGAACCTTACCTTGACAAACTTCTTTGTAGAATGCGATATTACCGTATTTAGGAGATACAACGTCTAAAGTAATTTTATATGTACCTGTAGGGATAGCCGTCTTACTAGGAACCTTAATCTTCTTTATCTGATCTAAAGGCATAGATTGTGTAAGACCTCTATCTGTATCTTCTATCGTATCACATATCTACTTACCATCACATGTAAGCTTACCTATACAATAGTTAGGAGTTTTATATCGTTTTAAATTAAGCTACATAATTATTCTGTTTCGTTAGCCCTATATTGAACCTTAGTTTCGCTTACCGGAGTTATGTTGGTTACTAATCTCCAAGCTCCATTGGTATACTTTACCAAAAAAACATCTCCACCGAAATAGTTATTCCAAGATGGATAATTGTTTACGTTACCAGATGGCGTTAGCGTATTATAATAAGCAACACCTGTTCCACTTAATTCGGAAATATGAACTATCACATCATAGACAAAACCCCAAGATCCTTCCTAAGGATTCCTAAATATATACGGAAGTAACACTTCGGAAAATCCACTTTCGACAAACTGTATAGTTCCGTCCAAAATCTACAAGGTCTAACTAGTTCCATTATAATGATACAACAGAGTATTCCATGAATCGTTATAGGAACCAGAATATGTCTAATATGATGTTACTTCATATCGTACTCCGTTCCAATATGGGTCAGCAGAAGCGGAACTATCTGCCGCATAACCTACAAACTTATTAATATCCAATCCGTTATTCTGTGCAAATTCGGTAAGGGTTGGTGCATGTACTATGTTGATATGATGATCTATATACAATTCAGATAATTCCTCTTTTTCCAAACCGCTTTCTGGATCAACATGAGTTTTTTCTGTTAATATACCGCTAACAAATTTACCTACCGTGCTATGGTTTCTCATAAACCAGTTTTGTTTTTCTGCAAGCGTTCCAGAAAACGGATAATCTTGTGGCCGACTAGCATCATCGTAGAATTGATATTTGGTTATATAACTCCTCCGACCGATTGAGTCATACGAGTTCTCCCACAATGAACTTTCTGATCTAACTTCTGTAAGATTATCTACATAATCCCCGCCGGTATTACGGATCCCTTGATCTATAACAAACGTTTCGTTTACACCTGCGTACGTATCCTAATTTACAGCACCATTGTGTAATTCGTTAAATAAAGATCTTAAGAATTCCTAGGATAGTGTAATAGTACCATCGTTAGTCCAACTAATACCACCAGAAGCTATAGAACCAGATCCTGTAGATTTTATTTCATTAGTAACAGTATTGTTATAATATGTAGCAAAATGTAAAGGAGTCAGTTCTATTCTGTAATCTCCCTATTCTGCAGAAAGACTGTTTTGACTAATAGTAAATCCGCCAATAGAACCTTGTGTAGCTTGAATAGTATTTGCAAGTGTCGTATCAGCGTCTAAATAAATCTTATCGGCACTCAACGTAATATTACTAGTATTTCTAGTTACATTTGCAGTAATAGCAGCACTGGTATCAGTTTTACTATTTGCGATTAATGCAGCAATAGCTCCGTCCATATTAGAAGCTGTTACAAGACCTCCATAATAACTAACAGGCTATCCTTCTACATAACCATTCCAGTTTGCAATAGCGTTAAGCTTAGCTTCATTAGCGTTGGCTTTTGTTTGTAACGCTGCAATAGTGCTCTAATTACTATCTACTTCGTTCTAATATGCTGAAAATACTGTAGCAAAATTTGTATTTTCGTTTACTTGTGATTTAAAACCAGACGCCATCCATTCTAACACTGCCTGATTTTCGTTAAGTACTGCCCATCTTGATTGTAGATTAGTAAATGCTGTATTGTTCCGAATGCCTTCGTCAATGACTGATTGCAATACCGCAGAGTATTGTATATCTCCATTTGTAGAAATGTTATCAAGCCTATCACTAAGATCTGAAATCTGGGTAGTAACTGCCGACACGCCTTCATCTGTCTCTGTTATCTTAGTCCAAATAGATCTTCCATCTTGGTCTTGAAGAGCTTGTGATATAGCATCTTGTATTTCTGTAGAAAGCTAAGTTTGCAAATCTTGTAAATCATTTTCTGCATCACTTATGATCTAGTTTAATCTAACCTATATTGTATTCTTCCAAGTCTCGAACTGATCATCTGTGATTAATCCAGCAGTAGACGTTTTACCATAACCTCTACCGTTGAAGTATATCTCTCTTACGTCTTCTACAAACGTTATAGTTTTACTAGATATTCCCTCTCCACCATTTTCTGCAAGAGTTTGTTCGTACTATTCCTAGGTTGGACAAAAATAAAATATTGTATCTATCATATTATCTTACTGTTTCATATAAACCTATAGTACCGCCGCCTTTTACTCTACCAGCTTCAACTTGTTCAGCCTTGGCTTGTTTCATGGCAATATCTAAAGATTTAACTATATTACCTACATCCTTTAATATCCGTGTCACCTTTATAGCAGTATCTATATCCATTAAACCTTTTGAATAATCGGTAAGCGCTGCTATAAGTCCTTCTGCTGCCGTCTGAGATGCATTAAGTAGTCGAGTACCCGGTGTTTCTTGGAACTCTACAAATCGTCTCGCTAGCTCTTGTACTTCTTCAGAAGGTACGTAATGCTCGTCTTTGAATACATCTTTGGCTACAATGCGTGGTCTCTGATCGCCAGGGTATGCTTCATAAGGAGTATTCCACTTATGTAGCCAAATTACGTATTCAATCTCCTTCAATGCTTGTTGTTTATCTTTAGCATTGTTGTAGTGATCTTTAAAGGGTGGTATAGCTAAATCTTCTGTTGAGATTTTCACTTTATCTCCCTAAATATCAAACATATTGTCTTATAATCTTTGAAAACATTTTATACATTCTCTACACTAAATATCCTATAAGGTATGCAGCATCTTCGCTGTCCTCTGGAATATCGTAATAAGAACATATGTGAGATTGGACATGTTTAGCTTCATGTATAGCAGTGTTTACAAACTAACTTATATCTGAAGAAGGTCCTATACAAACAATACTCATTTTATAATCTGAGTTGCTAAAGGTAAAACCTGTATTTTCTCTAGTTAATACCTTTAATGATTTGCGGACATCTCTAGAAGAACAGCCTAATTGCTTTAAAGCATCTTCTACTTCTATAAAGTCTTCTTTGTTTACACCATAATACACAAGTACATTCCAACCTTTATTACCTAATTGAATATATTGTGCAATCATCTAATTACGGGTTTAGTCTCTGTTCCAGTCTAGCTAGGATATCCTGCATACTATTAACCTGCTTAGTCAAACTGTCGATAGCTTCGTCACGTTCTTGCTGTTTAGAATATACAGGATCTAACTCCCTAAGTATCTTTTCGCAAGCAGCGACGTTTGATTTGTGCTATTCTACGTTTGCTATTATACTTTTGCTGTTTGATAGAAGTGCATTTACTTCCTAAATCATACCTTCTCTAGATTCACTCAACACGTAGTCACCATAAGAATGAATTGCAGCATTACTTGGAATACCAACAAACTCTTTCTTATCATTACCTATTTTTAATACAATGTCTACTGCCATTTGGAGATTCTATCCAAAACTAGCATTAGGATTGTAATTAGGATACATTGGATGTATAGGACTTACACGTTCTACATATCCCGTAACAACTTTAGGTTCTTGGCTCTTGTCTAATACATAAAGAGCAGCACCTTGCTATAATCCTGAAAACATAATAGTTAGTATTATGGTCTTTAGGCGGGCATTATACCCGCCATCGACCTATCAATTATTACACGTATCTTCCCATTCTATTGCGACGCATGCGCATTGCACGACGTCTATAGGCGCGCATCTCACGCATTTCCTTATCTTCGTCGCCTTCAAAGTTACGCATCGCATAATGACGATTATACATACTATTCTTGAACCCGAGGTCTGTTCCCTCGTCAGTTTTTGGCTCCTCTTTTTCATCTTCCTCGGAGCCTTCAAAACAATCATACAGCGTGTCTTCTAACTCGCACATAATCATCTTCTTCTGACGATCGAGATCTTTCGCCTCGTCGATCAGTTCAAATGCTTTATCTTGTGCAGCTTCACGCATTTCAATTACCATCATAATCTTATATAGTTAAAGGTTAATATTAAGCAGCCAAGGCAGATGTAATCTGCAGGATGCCGTTAAAACGGTCGTTAAATACCGTAAATATACCGGTACCGGTTAAATCGGCAGCGGTAACAGGAGTTCCATCAAAGAAAGTAAGCGCACGTGAAATACCATTCAAGTTAAGGTATACTGGCAGTGTACCAGTAGTACCTTCAGGAATAGCAGTTTCAATGCGAACTGTAAAATAGCCAACAGGCTGAATACGACGGAAACCTAATGCAAGGTTAACAGCCGTATCTGTTACAGTTACATTTGATGTGCTCAAATAAGGAACTCCACCTACGTTGGTAGTTACATTAAAGCACCTCATATTACTTCCTTATTAAAATGAAACATTGTTACCCCAAAAGCCGTTACCGAAACCGTAATAACCTGCGCCCATATAAGGGGTGGTATTTACTGCGGTCAAGTTAGGCCACTGTACAGGAACAGTACTGGGTTGAGCTGATTTGATAGCGATAAGCTGATTCTCAATGTCGTTAAACTTACCGTTGATAAATGCAGTCTGTCTGTCGTTGTTGATATTAGAACGAAGCAGTGCGTTATCAGCAGTCAGAGAAGTAATCTTATCTTGCAGCTCACGTTTTTCAAGATCACAGAACTTGTCGTTGATCATTACACTCTGAGCATTGATAGCATCAGTTATAGAGCGAGTGTTGCGTTCAGCCTGTGTAGACAATGCATTGGTCTACTGACATACAGCTAACTGATCTGCAGCTTGGTTAGCTGCCATCTGCGACTGTAAAGTGTTAGTCTAGTTAGCGATAGCCAAACGGTTCTCGCAGCAGCACTGACAGATCTGAGAAGCAATAGAAGCATTACCGCTCTGTATTGCATTCTGAATCTGCAGTCCACTCATGCCTACCTGAGTACCTACAGAAGTAATAGCGTTGTTCAAGGTAAAGATACCGTTCTGTACTGTGTTTATCTCAGTGTTGAGCAAACCAGCAAGATCACGAATTGCATTACCATTACCCTGGATAGCGTTCATCAGCAGCTCACGGCCAGAGTCATTAGCAATCTGGTTAGACAGGAAACCGTTTGAACCGTTTCCACCCCAGTTACCATTGCCTCCCCAGCCCCAAATCAGCCAAAGGAACAAAATCCATATCCAGTTATTACCACCAAAACCACCGTTGTTGTTTAAAGCCATCAGCAGATTTGGATCAATACTATTACTCCCCATCTCAGGGAACATCATAATTTTTGAACTTTCCATAAAATAAATAAAATTAAATTAACATTAATAAACTCCGCATTGCAGCGCGGAAACTGTTAATCTTAATTGCGACATGGGGTAGAGTCGAACTACCAACAGGTGCTTCCGTAACACATTATGTGCCTGTCTCCCGCTTTACCGTTAAGCTACCATGTCAAGTCCTCATTTTAGACAGTCGAGGTTCTGTTATAGTTTATTACGTCGTTGGTGGCGTAATCGTCCAGTTTCCAGTACTTCCAGTTGCTGTACAGCCTGCTTCAACCAGTATTGCTTTATTATCGTCACTTATGTTGGCAAAGTCTTCAAGAGAATATGTGGTTCTCCACTAATCAAACGTCGCCTAATACGCACTGATCGATTGACTAGGTACATATACATTATTTGGACCATAGCCTAAATCTATACTAGTATAAGGAACTGTAGTACTTAAAAATACAGCACTTGTTATAGAACTATTTGTTGGTACATTATAGCCATTAGGTCCGCGTCCTCTTATTTCCACATTGTTTGCTACGAAATCTTCTCTAAAAACAACCGTAGTTGTATTTCTAAGCTCATTTAACTAAAAGTTATCCGACGATGTTCTATTTAAAACAGAATTTTTAGCAAGGATTATATATGGGTTTCCACAATATGCAATTTCCGATGAACCATAACCGTTGTTTTCAAAACGTCCTCTATATTTATTAAAATCTAAAATATATCCGTTAGCTATACATCTTGATCCATATTCATCAAAATATGTTATAGACGTAGTATTATGAACGGTCACCCAATGATTATCTGTATCGTTTACGAAAGCATTTCCCGAAATGGTTATCGGGGTGTTTGGTAGCGTAATTTCTTCAATAGTGTGCCCATGCCCAAACGACTGACTACTTAACGACTGCGTCGGAAGATACTGAAATTCGTTAAATTTCTTTATTCCTGATGTAGGTATGGCGTCGATAAACCGCACACCATCTACATAAACACTCCACCAACTGTTCGCTCCTTGTAAATTCGCTATTGTACATCCTGTGCCGTCTCCAAAATATTTTGCACAAAGAGCTTCAGCAGCATCGTCTTCAAACTCTAGATATAATTTACTAGCTTCTATTCTCAACCCAGGACCAAATGTATTGTTCAAATATTCAACCTGACTAGCGTATCCACTATCACTCTTCAAATATCCAGAATACGATACTGTATTGTTAGGATCTATAGCCAGCTAATACATCTTCTTTATTATATTAGATGTAACCCACTCTATATTACTATTGTTCTATGTTACTGTTATATTCATACGCTATCGCCTTTATACCAATATATAACGTCTCCAGTAGACGTATTAGTAACCTTTATTTCTGCGTCACCAAGCGGGGTCTAATTACCGCTGCTTCCGATTCTTATGTATTTTGTGTTTGTGTTTGTTGTAATAGTTCTAGTAGCATTCTTGGAAAATCCGTAATAATCTATATAGTTTTTATTTTCGCCGTATAAATATATTGATATATCCTAACCGCCGGTTGTAGAATACTACATCTATACGCTTTGTCCTTCTTCACACGGATAGAATCCGGTTACAAAGTGTTTATTATATAAAGAATCATCTTCGACGCCCGTGGACATATTTATAATTCTACCAAACGTCATAGACCCGCCTCCAATATAAGTATTCATTATTTTGACAAACATTTCATATGCATTACACGGCTGTGAGTCACTTTTTGTAATTCCTAAACTTGTAATATTTTTATATCCATCCACAAGTATGCCTGCAGCAGTAAGAGCCGTAGGACGTATAATACTTATATTAGTAGGTGTACCAACTTCATACTTTGTAATTATACTATCGTTAGGTATTAATACACTAACCGTTGTACCAGTAGCGTCAACTTCTGTAAGCGACGTACACATTGTTAAATCTACATCTAACGTAAGTCCTGTACAGTTTTGTATAGACAGTTTCTCAAGGTTTGGCATATTATTGAACACAAAGTTTGTAGATGTAATCTACGAACAACCGTCAAATACCAAACTTGTTACGTTAGGAATATACTTCAACAAATACTAGTTGTCATATGTAGTAAGACTTGCTAAACCACTAGCATAAGAACTAAAGTCAACTTCGGTATTCAAAGCCATAAGATCAATCTTATAGAAGTTATTCTTACCTAAAGCAGAACCAAACTGTGTAGTCCACGCATCATTTAGCGCACCATACATAGCCTAACTACTAGCAGGAACTATAATACCGTCACTTTGTACTACAATCGTGGATGTGCATGACATCTGTTTACCAGATGTAAACAACACATCTGCAGTAAGTGTATACAATTGAGCCGTTTCTGGCATAAATGTATTCATGTGAATCTTTATACCATCTACACTAGTGCTCTTAGATAACGTTAGATAAGAATCTGTAAACAACGAAAGTGCTGACGAATCTCCACCTGTAGTATAAGAAACATTAACTCCATCTGATTGTCTTGTAAACGTATATCTTACATTACGTATAACACCAGTATAAGATTGTTCAGAATTTACATAGAAACTAGCTGCTGTATTTGTTATTGGGAATTCAATAAATCCAGGAGCTGTTCTAAGCATGGCCTGACTTTCTTGTATATAGTCTATAAACATGTCGCTAGGATAAGAAGCTGCAATTACATGCATCGTTGTGCTGTAGTTAACACCAGCAACAGATGTATATATTTTTACGTCGTAATCTTGCCCCATTGTAGATTGTACAGATTGTATATAAGCGAGTCCGTCTACACTTTCAGAAGGTTGTATAACAGTAAGGCCTCCGTAACTACCTGTGGATTCGTCGCTATTAGCAGGACCTACCGACCACTGATATTCTGCACTAGAATCTTCTGCAAGAGAGAATCTGGTAGCATTCAAAGATGCAGTATTACCTTCTACAAGAGTTACATTACCAAATTCGTCAACCTGAACATTTCCTCCGATATTAATCTGTATGTAGTTTCTCTTATGGTCTACTACTAATCCAGATGAGTTCTTAGTGAATACAGTATCACCAAACCAAGACTTAATTGTATTAAGTTGAGCAGAAGTCAATTCTTCTCCAGTGTCTTTAAGTACGAGATAACCTTTGAGATTGTTAGAGTTTCTCAATTGTGCAAGATTAGCAAGATCGTCGTACGTAAGTAGATTGCTAGCACCTACTGTAGTATCAGACCAGTTGATTTTATCTGCAACAAGTGTATACTCACTCAGGTCAGCACCTGCTGCTACAAGGCTATCTAACCAGTGTTTAACAAGCTGAATAC
>Ga0310694_10004881_pt1 | contig 12882 bp, 11 predicted proteins | sample 174DNAGHGhighgp2_FD_203884 | JGI IMG/M metagenome (GOLD analysis project Ga0310694, IMG submission 203884) | Sheep rumen microbial communities from Palmerston North, Manawatu-Wanganui, New Zealand - 1742 DNA GHGhigh gp2 (v2) (version 2) | ecosystem: Host-associated > Mammals > Digestive system...
CGAGTACTGCTGGAACGATCAGCAGCGTTTCGACTTCATCAATAAGTACGGAGCGGGTGACGAGAAAGCGATCAAGACGCAGCGTTACAAAGGTCTGGGTGAGATGAGCGACGAGCAGCTCTGGGAGACGACCATGGATCCGGCTCGCCGTATGCTGAAGCAAGTGACGATCGAGAACGCCGCTGAGGCCGATCGTATCATCGCGATGCTGATGGGTGACGATGTGGCTCCGCGCCGTGAGTTCATCGAAGAGAATGCAACCTACGCTAATATCGACGCTTGATTTTGTTTTTTCGGGGCATCTTCGGCTTTTCGGTTCGGTCATTATGGACTCCGTAACTCCCTTACCGGAAAAACCAAATCTGCTCCCGAAAAATCCAAAATCGTTTAAGTGCATAAGATATGAGAATAGCTGTTTATTGTAGCGCGAAGGATGCGATACCTGAGGAGTACCTCGCGTTGGGGGATGCGCTGGGTAAGTGGATCGGTGACCACGGTCATACGCTTATCTACGGCGGTGCTACAGGAGGACTGATGACTCGAACGAGCGATGCTGCGAAGGCTGCAGGGGCACACGTGATAGGTGTCATCCCGCCGCGTATCAAAGCCGCAGGACGTCTGGCTACCAATTGTGATTACCTCGTAGAGGTAAATAATATGTCCGAGCGCAAGCAACGTATGCGTGACGAAGCGGATGTGATCGTTTGTCTGCCCGGCAGTTACGGCACACTGGACGAGATGATGGACGCGACCTCTTCGGCGATAGTAGGCGAACATAAGAAGCCGACCTATGTGCTGAATTACAAAGGGTTCTACGAGCCGCTCAAGCAGCAGATACGGGTGATGCAGGACCTGAGTTTTATCCCTCAGCAGCAGAGCTACGAACCCATTTTCGTAGATACGCTCGAAGAGTTATATGAAGCAATGAAAAACTAAAAAACACGAATTATATGAACTGGTTAAAAAAACTGTTTGGGCTAATCCAATCTCCCAAGGAAAAAGAGATGCGTCATATGGCGGATAGTGAGCTCGTTGAGCGTTACCGCGAAGTGGAGAACTCTCCTGAACTCAAAGAGTATCTGGAACTTGACAAGTTGATGCTGAGCGATGAGTTCGTTCAGAAGAAATACAACTGGCAACACAAGGACTATCGTATGACTCCGACGCACGACACGGCCGTTCGTTATAAAGAATTGCTGAATAACAAAGAGTTGCAGTTGTTCCTGGAGATCGAAGGCAGTAAGCGTCTCAAGGACTTCTTGAAGTTCAAGGCCTCGAAGGATTATGCGAAACTGCAGGACGAGAAGGCAGTAGAAGAGTCTGCCGAGTTGCAGCGTATGTATGATTTCGAGCGTTCGGACGACTATAAGACCTATCAGCTCTTCGTGGACTCCGGTCTGCCTGATGAGTTCAAGGCTTTGGTGGCTAAAATGGAAACGCCTGAGTTCAAGAAAGAGTATGCTTTCTGGAGCAATCCGAATCGTTGGAAAACGACCGATGAGTATCAGCAGGAAGTACGCTACAAACAGCTTTCCAGGCGCGCAGATATCCAGTTCTATCTCAAGCAAGACCCTGCAGAGATAGCTCGTTTGGAGAAGAAAATAGCTGCTCACAAGAAATAATAATTGTAAATAATAAATATGAAGGTTCGTGCAAGTCGAGTGTAAGTTTGCTTACGCAACTCGACGATGCCGAAACTCCAGAAAAAACGTAGTTTTTTATGAATCTATTCACAGCCCGATTAACCGGTAAGATGCTCTCGACGGACACGTACGAGAAGACCGTTAGTGAATTACAAGCACGCGTCAAGAGATGGCGCGAGATTGAGAAATCGCCTGAGTTGGCGGAGTACTACGCCCTCAAGAAAGTAGTGGAGAGTTCCGACTTCAAGGAGCGCAAAGAGACGTTGATGAACCGTAAGTACAAAGATACGGACGAGGGTCGTAAGATGCTGGCTCTCCAGCGTCTGGTTTCTTCCCGCAGTATCCGCCGTTACCGCGAGGCGCTCAAGGATGAGGAGTTTCAGGCTTTCCTCGCATTCCGCGACACGGATGAGTTCCGCAAGATAAAGAGCCTCAAGGAGTGCCTCAAGTCCGGCGTTATGATGAAATACCGCTGGTTGAACGACTCGTCGTATTTCAAGAACTACCTCAGCGTGCAGAACTCGTCGGAGCTTCGTCAGGTGGAGGCGCTCGAGAAAGAGACGGCTACCGAGGATTTCCAGAAGCGTCATGCGCTTTGGGCGGATACCAAGCGTTGGCAGCATTCCGATGAATACCAGACCGAGCAACGTTACTTGGCGCTCGCTAACTCGGACGATATCAAGTTCTTCTTCGAGCAACGCGAAGAGCGTATCGACTGGGCCGAGCTCTTCCGTCCTTCTTTCGAGGATCATATGGAGTCGGGTGCCAACTGGAAACCCGGATTCGGTTATGCGAACCCGGCGATGAAAGACGGTCACTCCCGTACGTCGGAGCGTCAGGCTTACGTAGGCGGAAAGAACAGTTTCTTTGTGGACGGTCGTATGGATATCGAGACCCGCGAAGAGAGTCATAAAGCGCTTGCATGGGATGAGAAACGCGGTTTCGTAGAGCATGTGTTCGATTATACGTCGGACGTTATGAATACGAAAGCAGCTTTCGCACAAGAGTCGGGTATGTTCTCCGCGAAAGTGCGTTGCCAAGGCGCCGGACATCATTTCTTCGGTCTGACCACCGGTAAACTGAATAGCCCGATGATCGCATTGTATCATTACAACGGTCATGTACACCAGATGGGTTACGTGGACGGCGATAAGACGAAGATGGTGGACCTCACCGGTATGCTTCGCTCGATGTACTACGTCTATACGTTCCGTTGGACCAAGCATGAACTGATTTGGTACGTGAACGATATGGAAGTGCTTCGTATGCCGAACAAGCTGCCGAAAGAGGCGATGTTCTTCTTCGCACAGAGTTGGTTGCCGAAGACCGAGAAGGGCGGAGAAGGTAAACTCAAAGTGCAGTGGGCTCGTGCCTTCCGCGGCGTCGATGACTCGCCGCTCGCTCAACGTAACGAGGCGGAGACGAAAAAATAAACCCCGACTGTCATGTTCCTCATCGCAGGGCCGTGTGCCATCGAAAATAGAGACGTCGTCATGACGACTGCCGAGACGCTCAACCGTCTCTGCTACGACCTTGGTATCACGCTTTATTTCAAGTCTTCGTTCGACAAAGCCAACCGCACGTCCCTTTCGGAACGCGGGGTGGGGATGGACGAAGGACTGCGGATCCTGCAAGAGGTCAAAGAGCAGTTCGGCCTGCCTATCCTCACGGATGTCCACGAGTGCGCACAATGTGCGCCTGTGGCTGAAGTGGCAGACGTGTTGCAGATCCCTGCTTTCCTTTCCCGCCAGACGGACTTGTTGCAAACGGCTGCAACCACGGGACGTATCATCAACGTCAAGAAAGGCCAGTTCATGGCGCCTTGGGATATGAAAGGGGCGATCGAGAAGATTGAGCAGGTAGCGCCGAATGCCGCCAAGAACGGACAGGTCTGGCTCACCGAACGCGGTTCATCCTTCGGCTACGGACGTCTGGTGGTGGATATGACCTCCCTCGTGGAGATGCGTCGTTTCGGATGTCCGGTCATCTTCGATGCCACGCATTCGGTACAGCAACCTTCGTCGCAGAACGGCATCACGGGAGGCAACCGGGAAATGGTACCGGCCCTGATGCGCGCAGCGGTAGCGGTAGGTATAGACGGTCTCTTCATTGAGACGCATCCGGATCCCGACCACGCTATCTCGGATGCCGCTAATCAAGTCAAACTGTCTGACATGCGAGCTTTGCTCGAACAAGCCATTGAATTAGATAAACTCAAATAGTATGGAACCAACTATCACCGTTTATTGCAAGAACACGCACACCTATCATGAAGTACCGCGTGGGATTTCGTTGATTGAGTTGAAGGAGTTACTTCAGATTAAGTTGCGCTACCCTATCATCGCGGCGCATGTGAATTACAAGGAAGAGAACCTGGATTTCCGTCTCTATAAACCTAAAGATGTAGAGTTTCTGGACGCCAGTTCGCCGAGCGGTATGCGCGTGTACGTGCGTACATTAGGCATGGTGCTGGCCTGCGCGGTCAATGAGTTGTATCCGAAAATGGACTTGCGTGTCCAGCACCCGATCAGCAAGGGTTACTACTGCACGCTCCAATGGCATTTGGACAAGGACGAAGAGATAGAAGGGGAGATCATTCCGCCTGAGGTGACGCCGCAGATGATTGAGGCCATCAAACAGCGGATGCATCAGATCATTGCGGAGGACAGGCCGATCATGGAGGAGGAGAAGCAGACCAAAGAGGTGATGGCGATGTTTGCCCGCAAATACAACAACGAGAGTTCGATCTTTGAGGTGCTGGGTAATCCATACTGCCGGTACTTCCGCATGGGTGATTTCATCGATTATTATTCGAATGTACTGCTGCCCAGTTCGGGGTATGTGACGCTTTTCGATATCGAACCGTTCAAAGACGGCATGTTGGTCCGCATCCCGAACCGCAGTAACCCCTTGATCCTGGAGGACTCGATTCAGCAGGAGAAAATGTTCTCCATTTTCCAGGAGTACAACCGGTGGAACAAGTTGCTGCATATCAATAATGTGAGCGATTTCAATGAGGCGTGCAAGGATAAGAAATCATTTGAGTTGATCAAGTTGGCAGAGGCACTGCACGAGAAGAAGATCGCCCAGACAGCCGATATGATTGCTGCCAAACGACCGAAGATCGTCTTCATCAGCGGTCCTTCTTCGTCCGGTAAGACTACTTTCTCCAAGCGTCTTCAGATCCAGTTGCTGGTGGACGGTATCAAGCCTGAGGTGCTCTCCATGGACGACTATTTCGTGAACCGCGTAGATACGCCGAAGGACGAGAACGGTGAGTATGATTTCGAGACCGTCAACGCAGTTGATCTGCCTTTCTTCCGCCAACAGATGCATGAACTCTTGGATGGTAAGGAAGTAGATCTGCCGACTTATGACTTCACGAAAGGTGAGCGGGTGTTCAAAGGCAATAAACTGAAATTGCAGAAAGACTCGGTCTTGGTGATTGAAGGTCTTCATGCCCTCAACCCCTGCATCCTGCCGGATGTGGATAAGAACCTGACCTTCAAGATCTTCGTTTCAGCGCTTACGACGATTAATATCGATAATCATAACTGGATACCGACGACGGATATCCGTTTGCTGCGTCGCGTGGTGCGTGACTATAAGTACCGCGGTTTCTCCGCCAAGGAGACGATAGCCCGCTGTCCGTCGGTCATTCGCGGTGAGCAGAAATGGGTGTATCCTTTCCAGGAAGAAGCGGATGTGATGTTTAACTCGGCGCTTATCTTCGAGTTCGCGGTGCTCAAACGCCATGCGGAGCCGATCCTGCAGGAGGTACCTAAGTTCTGCGAGGAATATACGGAGGCGCACCGATTGCTGAAGTTCCTGCAGTATTTTGTACCGGTTCCGGAGCGTGAGATACCGCCTACATCGTTCTTGCGTGAGTTTGTCGGTGGTTCATCCTTCCGTTACTAATGGCACGGAAATTGAATGATGGAATGATGAAATGATGAAATGATGGAATGATAAAATGATGGAATGATGAAAAAAAGTCTTTTATCTTTGAGCATAGCGGTCTTTTGTCTTTTGTCTCCAATGTGGGCAGATGACTCAATCGTGGTGGCGCCGCGCCTGAATATACTGGAGTCGATGCCGCGCGTGGAAGTGGTGCAGGAAGCGCCGGTAGCGGCGATGCTGGAGGCTACGATGAGTGGTAAGGAAGAATGGATCGAGGTGGATGGATACCGCGTGCAGATCTATTCCTCCAACCGTCAGCAGACAGCCAAGAGTGAGGCGCTCGAATTGGAGGACAGGCTCAAAGAGAAAGTGAGTCAGACCATTTATGTGCAGTATCTTCCGCCGTTCTGGAAAGTGCGTCTGGGTGATTTCCGCGAGTACGAAGAGGCGAAGGAATACAAGAAGGAGTTTGTGCAACTATTCCCTGACTTGATAGGTGATACTTATATCGTGAGGGATAAAATCAAAGTGCTGCAATGAATCTACAGGATTTTCATAGTGACCCCCAAGTGACTGCTGCTATCGAGAAAGCGGTGGAGGCTACGCTGCAACAGATAGGTGAGGACCCGAAGCGCGAAGGGTTGGTTAAGACCCCGCACCGCGTGGGCGAGGCGCTGCAATTCCTTACCAAGGGTTATAAAGAGGACCCGGAGGCGATATTGCGTTCGGCGCTCTTTGAGGAGGACTATCGTCAGATGGTGGTGGTCAAAGATATCGATTTCTATTCGCTCTGCGAGCACCATATGCTGCCTTTCTTCGGCAAAGTGCATGTGGCGTATATCCCGAACGGTCGTATCACGGGGTTGAGTAAGATTGCCCGCGTGGTGGATGTCTTTGCCCGTCGGTTGCAGGTCCAGGAGCGCCTTACGACGCAGATCAAAGACTGTATCCAGAAGACCTTGAATCCGCTGGGCGTAATGGTGGTTATAGAGGCGGAGCACCTGTGTATGCAGATGAGGGGTGTACAGAAACAGCACGCGATGACCGTCACTTCGGATTTCACCGGGGTCTTCAATCAAGCGAAGACCCGCGAGGAGTTCATGAAACTTATCAAGGGATAAAAAAAGCAGGCGTTGACCTGCTTTTCTTTTTATCGTATCACGAGAATCTTTACTGCGGCATGTCCGCTTGTACTGTTGCACAAGGCGGTATAGACGCCCGGAGTGGCGCGTCGTCCGTCCGCCAGTTTACCGTCCCATACGGCAGTACCGCCGTTAGAGCGTGTCTTGCAGACGAGGTTTCCTCCCGAATCCAGGATATTAACGGTCGTGTTCTCCGTCAGTCCGGTGATGGAGATGAGGCCTCCATAGTCGGGACGAACGGGGTTCGGATAGGCATAAGCGCCGCTCATGGAAGGCTGCGGTTCGCTGGCGTCACTGCGATAAGAAACGATACCTTTGTCTGTTCCGACAAACACTTCGCCCGTTCGAGGCATGATAGCAATTGACTGAACCGTATTGGAGGGCAGAACCGAGTTGTTCTCCGTGAAATGCGCCACGGTAATCGTGTCATCTTCGATCAGGTACAGACCTGAACCACCGGTGCCTATCCAGATACGGTTTCCACCGTCGGCAGCGATACAGTTAATCATCTCGTTTCCCAACAGGTAATCACCCAGCCCCGTTCCGTCGTTACGCGGGATGATGATACGGCGGCATGCATTGGTCTTGAAGAAATCTGTATTAGGATCCAGCGTGAAGAGTCCTTTCTCTGTACCTATCCATACGCGGTTGGTCCTGTCTTGCGCCCAACAACGGAAGATAGTAGGCGCGATGAGGTTGCCGTTCTGGTCTTCAAAGGTCTCTCGTTTGAGGCAGTAGTCATCGCTCTCATCGGTTGGCGTACCACCATCGTCCATCAGGATAATACCTTTGGTATTACCGCGTTGGTCAAACATCCATCTGCAGTTCTTGTTGCGTTTGTCGGTCCATATACCTGCCGGTGTCTCCATGGTGAGGTTAGCCCCACCGCTACGCAGGTTCAGTGCATGCCATTTGCCGTCCGGAGTGACGATATGCAGTGGATAACTGAAACTGGTGGCATTCAGTACCCAGAAATTCCCCTGCTCATCCATCGTGGCACCATCGGTACGCGTGTAGTTCCATATATCAATCTTAGGCAGTGCTTCGCGCAGAGTATTGGTATGGTTGATCGTATCGGTGATATAATGGTCGATACCGTCATCGCCGTAGTTATGAAACTCATACACACCGCGTCCGTAGGCTGCGGCGAAGAAATGGCCGGGGTCTTTCGGGTCAACGGCCAGACTGGAGATGTCACGGGGAGGATGATGCGTGCTGACGCGTTCTCCGATCGTGCCTTCATTGATACCCCGCCATGTGGAGCCGTCGTAAATGTTGATTCGTCCGGGTCGTCCCCAATCTACAGCCCAACGCCCGCCGGCAGCGGTATATAACTTGTCGTGGATGGCGTACATGCAGTACCCGGCATTGGTGTTCGGTCCTTCAGTATGGAAATAATCATCCCAGGTACCGTTCAACCGAATCAAGCCCCAGTTAGACTCCGCCGCCCAATACTCGCCGTTCGCATAAATGGCAGTATTCATAGCGTAGTCGTATTGGTAGTTGACGCGTACCGGACCATCGTCGGTCAGGCGGTAAAGATGTGCATCGATATAGAGTAATAGTTGTCCTTCATTGGCATGAATCCATTGGACTGACTCTTGTAATGCTCTCTCCCAACGACCACCATTACGGCGATAGAGGTGATTATCGCAGAGGATGTATAACCGGTTTTGCCAAAGTGTGGCCTGTTGCAACTGGTCAAACGGCAGTTCCTCTTTGTGCCAGACGATATAGTTGGCCAGGTTATCCTGCAGATGACCGGTGTAGAGCGTGTCATTGGAGAACGCATACAGGGTGTCACCCATTTCCACGATCTGTTGTACAGCTACTGTGGAGGCGTCGCTACCGATATAATAGGTGTCCGCCACCTCTGCTTTCTTGGTGTTGAGCGCTACGATACCGAACGCTGTACCGAGGTAGGTGTACCGATCAGCAGGGGTGATACAAAGGATATCGGTGGATAGAGAACCGGCTTTGAGTTGCAGATCCGGCATCTGACGCACATTATCATGCTCATCCAGCAGGTCCACACGACCGTCTTCGTATCCGATCACCAGTTGTTTGGTCTTCTTGTCATATGCGATATGGGATACAGTCGTACCTTTCAACCCGGTCGCTTTGCTCAGATACACGAGTTGGTCGGTTTTCCTATCCAGATAGAAGAGTCCACCCTCCTTCGCTTGCGCATAGATGTAGTTTTCCGAAGCGGCTAACTCGGTAGGGTCGCAGTAGGACAAGTGTAGTTTCCATTGACCCATACTGCCCATTTCCAAATCTTCGTCTGCCGTCCGGCTCCATGCAAAAGAGGATAGGATGGCGCAGAAGGCGATGAGTATGGTCCGTAATGTATATCTCATATCGATTTAACAATTAACGATTTAACAGTTTAACAAGTTCTGCCAGGGCTCTTGCGCGATGACTGATATGATTCTTCAGTTCTGCCGGCAACTCGCCGAAGGTCTTGTCGTATCCTTCGGGAATGAAGATCGGGTCGTAACCAAACCCACCTTGCCCGTATTCTTCGGTAGCCATCCGTCCGCGTACGATACCGCTCACCTGTAGCGTAGCGTCCTGACTCCTGACTCCTGATTCCTGAATCCTTATCAATGTGATAACGGTTCTGAACTGACATCCCCGATTGGTTTGACCGGTTAACTCCCGCAGCGCTTTGGCACGATTACGGGCATAGTTCTCCAGATCGGTCTTTGCCTCTTCTGCACCCTCGTCTAGTAAGTACCAACGGGCGGTATAGACACCGGGTTCGCCACCTAAGGCATCGATCTCCAAGCCCGTATCATCGGCAAAGACGCCATCAATGCTTTCACCATTAAGCGCAGCGTCACCATTCATCAATCCATCATTGATAAAAGCGGCAACCGTTGACGCTTTTATATAGCTGTTCTCTTCCAGCGTGGTACCGGTCTCTTCTATATCATGCACAAAACCGATATCGCGGAGGCTGAGCACCTCTACGTTCGCCGGCATAATCTGCTTCACTTCGGCTAACTTATGCGCATTATTGCTTGCAAAAACCAGTCTCATACCACTTGTCTGCGAGTGTACCGATTAAAAACGCTGCAAAATTACAAAAAATAAATGACATAAGCAAATTTGTATGTCATTTTTGTGCATCTGTCTTACAGATTATCGAACGCTTATCCTACTAAGATATTCACTTTTACTCCTAACTTCATCCGCGTTACCATTCCTTTCCATACCCAAAAGGATATAAAAAATGATACATGAAAATGATACATGAAATGATACAAGAATTTACTAAAAGTAACCTTGGATATTAAAGACCCGCCGGTTAGAGGAATGGCAAATCGGTCCAAAAGGTGGTCAAAGAAAAAGTCCAAAAGGTGGTCATAGAGGTGGTCAAAGAACAGAAGAGGTATTTGAACTTATCAAGGCAAATCCGAGTATTACACGGGAACAGTTGAGTGAAATTCTTCATATCGTGCCCTCTGCGGTTCAGAAGCATATTAATAAACTAAAAATTGACCGTATCCGCCGCATAAAAGGCAAACAGAAAGGTCATTGGGAGATAATAGACAAGGAAGAAAAATAGATTTGGCAGCCACCGGCGACCAAATTGAAAAGTGCAACGCGCGTCTCACAAATTGAAAACTGCTACCCGCATAGCAGTTTTTTCTATCTTCTTTGTATTACGTCGTCAAGTTGACGACATCTCTCTTGTCGTTATTTTTTGCATTTTTGCTGCATTCTTGCGGCAATTATCATCTTTTCTCGTGCAATATGCAAAAAACATTTGCATATGTCAAAAAAAAGTAGTACCTTTGCACGCATTGTGTGTGCAAGGTAACAGAAAGTTGATTAAATTAGCTAAATAGTTCAAACATGACAGATATAGAAGTTATTACACTCTCTCAAGCCGTTGAGACCATCAAGACGGCCATCCTACAAAGCCAAGCACGTGCAGCAAGGAATGTTAGTGCCAACCAGTTAGCACTATATTTCTCGGTAGGAGGATATATCTCGCTTAACACTCGCCAACAACAGTGGGGAAGCGGAGCAATAGAGACTATCAGCGAACGTCTGCAAAAAGAATTACCTGGACTTCAGGGATTTAGTGAGCGCAACATCCGCAATATGCGTCAGTTTTATGAAGCATGGAGCAATCTGTTGATTTGGCAGCCAGCGGCTGCCGAAATGGCGGATCAAGAAAAATGGCAGCCGCTGGCTGCCGAAATTCAGTCGCCAGTGGCGACACAATTGCTTCTTACTCCTTCTCGCCTCGATTTCTCCCGTGATGTATTCGATATTGAATTAGCGCACGATTTCCTTTCCATCAGTTTCACGCATCACATGGAAATCCTAAATAAAACCAATACCTTAGAGCAACGCCTATTCTACATCCAAAAATCCGCTGAGTTCAATTGGAATAAGTACGAACTACGCGACCAGTTGAAGAAAGACCTGTACGGTCATCAGTCTTTGATGCCCAACAATTTTCTAAAGTCGCTTCCAAAACACTCACAGGCGCTTAAAGCAATAGAGATGTTCAAAGATGAGTACCTGCTGGATTATATCAATGTAGAGCAACTCAACGTGCGTGATAAATCGGATGTAGATGAGAAGATTGTGGAGCAGGAGATCATACATAACGTGAAGAACTTCATCATGATGTTTGGTCACGATTTTACGTTTGTCGGCAACCAATATCACTTGGAGAAGTTTGGTGAGAACGAGTTTATCGACCTGCTTTTCTATAATCGTGAGTTGGCTTGTTTGGTAGCGGTTGAATTAAAGAAAGGTAAGTTCAAACCATCGTATTTAGGTCAGTTGCAATCATACTTACAGATTTTGGATACCGACATCCGCAAGCCGAATGAGAATCCATCGATCGGAATCATTCTTTGTCGCGAAGCGAACAAGGCTTATGTCGAGTTCGTTATCCAAAAGTATGACAGCCCCATGGGAGTTGCAACTTACAAAACGGCAGCTGATATGCCGGAAGAACTCCGCAAGGCATTACCGGACGAACAGCAATTGAAAGAGTTGCTTTCCGGTGACGAAAAATAGATTTGGAACACGCGTGTGCCAAATTGTAAATATACTGAAACTATCTGGAAAATTGAAAATGTGTGACACGTCGCACAAATTGAAAGATAAAATCGAATACAAAAGGAAGAACGCCGTGTGTATTTGATAAATGCCTATCGTGTTTTGTTAACTCGTGCTCGCCAAGGTATGATCATCTGTGTGCCGGAAGGCGATCATGGTGTCTCCCCGACGATACTCGCAAACCGGAATGGTACGATGGAATATACAATTACCTCAAATCATTAGGTATTAAGGAAATATGAAGCAGATAGAAGTAGTAGCGGCTATCATCTTTGACGAGCAAGGAAGAATCTTTGCAACGCAACGAGGATATGGTGAGTGGAAGGATTGGTGGGAGTTTCCGGGCGGAAAGATGGAAACTGGAGAAACACCACAACGAGCGTTAAGGCGTGAGATCCACGAAGAGTTGGACGCAGAGATAGAAGTCGGCGGATTGTTACGAACGATTGACTACGACTATCCGAACTTTCATCTGACGATGCATTGTTTCAAGTGCAAACTATCCGGAAGTCACGTTACACTCTTGGAGCACGAAGCCGCCAAATGGCTCAAACCGGAAGAGTTAGATTCCGTCAAATGGTTGCCAGCAGACGAAGAGATAATAAACGAACTAACCCACTAACCACCATGTCCTGTATACATAATCACATAGATTGTCCTTGCACAAAGGAAGCATGTCCCCGTCATGGACATTGCTGCGAGTGTGTGGCACATCACAAGGCACATGGATCCAAACTCCCCGCCTGCTTGCGTGGGATAGAGTGGCAAAAGTAATTTTTAACGAACTAAAACACTAACCATCAATATGCAAACGATTCTTCTGAACAATGGCATTGAGATGCCGCACTTGGGCTACGGACTCTTTAAGGTTCCGCCGCAAGAGGCAGAACGGTGTACACGTGACGCGCTCGAGGTAGGTTATCGCCTCATCGACACCGCACAGGCCTATGGTAATGAACAGGGCGTAGGCGATGCCATGCGCCAATCCGGTATTCCGCGTGAAGACATCTTTATCGTCACGAAGATATGGATCACCAATGCAGGCGAAGAGAAAGCGGCGCGGAGCATCGAGCAGAGTCTAAGTAAACTGCAAACGGACTATGTGG
>Ga0310694_10004882_pt1 | contig 12879 bp, 9 predicted proteins | sample 174DNAGHGhighgp2_FD_203884 | JGI IMG/M metagenome (GOLD analysis project Ga0310694, IMG submission 203884) | Sheep rumen microbial communities from Palmerston North, Manawatu-Wanganui, New Zealand - 1742 DNA GHGhigh gp2 (v2) (version 2) | ecosystem: Host-associated > Mammals > Digestive system >...
GACTCGGCGATTTTACGAATAGTGGCAATTCGTTAGCTGATAAACTAAAACCGATACGTAAAGTAATATTAAATATAGTTGGCGCTTTCGGAAGATATTTAACCGCTATTACTAATTTTATTAGAAGCACGGGTATAATACAGAAAGCATTTAGTGTATTATTTAATACTTTGAAAATAGCAGCCGGATTAATAGGAAGAACCTTCAATGTTATATTTGGTGCATTAAATTCATTATGGAATAGATATGATATGACAAACAAAATAATCACATTTGTCAATATTGTATATTCTTCATTGATGAATTTAAAACCCATATTTGGCGAAGTAGTTCAGATAACCAAAGCGTGGTTTGACGAACTTAAGAATGCTATACTTGCTATAGATTTTACACCTATAGAAGACTTTACTAATATATTAGATGGTATTATTACTCTATTTAAAGATTTGTTAGATCCTACTGTATCGTTAGCAGAAGCATTTGACAAGTTTAAATCAGTTCTCGCCAATACAAGTATCGGTAGATCGATATTGGTTATCAAAAATAGTATAGTAGAATTGATATCTGCTATACGTAATTCTTCTGCTGGACCATTAATAGATGGTATTATATCCGGACTAAATAAATTATTTGATATTGCTAAGTATACAATTGGTGGAATTATATTATTAGTTCTGAAAATTAAAGAGATACTTAGTGGATCTAGCATCGCAGGATATATTTCTAACATCGGTGATGCTATAGTTGTCATATATAATAAAATAAAATCTACCAATATTGGCAGTTATATTCTTGGGATGGTAGATAATATTCGTTCAGGGATCAATAATCTAGTTAAAACTTTTAAGGGTAATAAAGCAACAAATACAGCATCAGTTTTTGTAAATAGTATAAAAGATGCGTTAACAGTTGATGGTAAATTTTCGGATAATAATGTCTTTACATTCGTAAAGGGGATGTCTAATAATATTAAAGACACGGTTAGTGATATATCTGATGGAAGAAAATTCGGTCAAGTACGCGATACCATTCGAATGATAAAAGCAACATCCGATGATATAATAGATACAGTATCTGGTTGGAAAGATTACCCCGATATAAATAAGAATAATAATGTCGAATGGTGGGAATCAATAGTACAATTTATTTTATTGATTGTAAATAAGGTAGGAGAAATAGGATCTTCCATATTCGAGTTTTTAAAATCCAAATTACAAACGTTTAGTGATACTTTATCTTTATTAGCATCAGGTGAACGGTATAGAGATTTGGATAATGCCCAACGATTTGCCGATATCGTTGGTTTGTTTGTACAAGTATTTACTAAAATATCAGGCATGGTATTACTTTTTCTTAGCATATTAACCCCTCTTAAATGGGCCAAAGCCGTAGAATCTTTAGGAGCAGGGTTCAAAGAATTTGGCAAAGCTATAAGACAAGCATTCGCAGCTAGGAAATGGGCTCAGATAGCATCTATATTTAAAACGATAACCGTTTTAGCAATAGCTATTATGGCGGGCATATTCCTTATATCAAAATACGCTGATATAGATAAGTTTAATAATGTTCTAATGAACGTCAGTATAGCTATCGGTGGATTAATATTTGGAATAACCGTTTTGGTTGGCATAATAATGGCTATGGGTACTTCTATAGCTAAAAATTCCAAAAAATTAGGTATAGATTCTGCAAAAACAATAGCAGGAATAACTGGAATATTTAAATCCATAACAAAAATACTAACGCGAGTTGTATTTTTTATAACAGTTATATCCTTGATAGCACTATCGGTAGCTAAATTAGGGGATACTGGATATAAGCAATTCAAAGGAGCTTTATGGTCTATCATAGGAGCATTCTTAGCCATAACGGCTATATTAGTGATAACCACCGGAATTATAGTGGGTTTATCAAAAACAATAGGACCATTGGAAGCAGCAATGACTGCTATATCAGTTGGTAATAATGCTATAACTAGCCCTCTACAACAAATGTTGTATGTGTTTACAACAATTGCTAATACTATAACAACGACTATGGTCGGGCTTACAGCATCCTTAGCACTAGTAATGTTCGTATCAAAGGACGCTGGTGAATTAGAAACCGGCATGAGGTGGTTTGGGTTGATAATGACCGTTATGTTGTCCTCCGTAATGGGCATTATAGCACTTATCACATTGGCTAGCCAGCAAATAGATCCTACTAAAATAATGGCAATAAACGGGGTCACTGGCCAGATATTAACGTTAATAACTCATGTAATGCTATCCATTAGTTTAATAGTTACTGTAATGACATTGGCGTTTAAATCTATAGTAATGGATATAGCTTTATTGAGTACTACATTATCGCTCATGAGTGACGACAATAAAAAATATTTGGTTGGTATATTAATAGGGCTAGGCGTATTCTTAACAGCTATAATATCAGCCTTTGCAATAATAACCGCAATAGTGTCAAACCCACAAATAAATGCGTTGCGAGATGTCGGAAACGACATGTTAAAGACTGCTGGAGCAGTAGCTATTTTTTCCGTTGGCATTTCTATTATAATTGGATCATTAACTACCTTATTAGTATTAACTCGGGGTATAAAATGGACCAGGTTTGCGTTAGTAACTGCAATAGTAATAATGATATTTTCATCTGTAGCCGCGATATTAGGCGCTGGAGCTATCTTAATGAATATCGCGCCAAATTTTAAAGCGAGCAAATTATTAGTAATTGCTGGATCATTTATGTTATTATCTGCTAGTTTGATATCTATCTCAGCATCATTATTACTTATCGCTGCTTTGCCTATAAGCAAAATAGCAGCAGCTGGAGTAGCGATTGGCACGATATTTACGATAATGGCGTTAGCCCTTGGTCTAATAGCTGGTCTAGTACCAAATCAGGCGGGTATTGCAATAGTTGGTGCGGTGTTAGTAGCGATGTCCTATGGTATATTAGCCATAGGAACAGCCATGTTAAAAGCATCAGTAGGTTTTGATATTTTTTCAAAGGCCTTAAGAACTTTCCAAAATCTGAATGGCAAAAAGATAAGAGATAATATATTGGTTATAGCAGAAGTATTACCAGATATGCTTCGTATGATAATTGCTAATTTCGCTTTGATAGAAACTACTATAGTCAGCATGGGTGGCGTATTAGGTACCGCCTTAGCAACGATGATATTCACGGCATTTAATACATTTAATGCATTGCTGGTTGCTTCTGGCGGATCAATAATAGCGGGTATAGGTTCTATAATAGTTGGAATAATATACGGTGTATTATTAGTAGTTAAAGAATTTTTAGAAACTATAGTAAAACCTGGAAGTATATTATGGGATATATTAGACACTCTTGGGCAATTCCTTGTCCAAGCTGCCGAATATGTCGGGTATTATGGTGTTTATATTGTCGTTAAATTCTTTGAAGGCGTTATCGGAGCTATAGAAGATCTTGGATGGACAAACATGATAATTTCAAAGATAAACGATATTGTCGATGGTGTAAAACATTGGTGGAATGATCATGTAGCTAACCCATTTGCGCAATCAATAAATGATCTATTTGCGACACTGGCCACGGCTAGATCTAGATTGGCGTCAGGGATCAATAATGCTAGAATCTCTGAAATACAAGATGAATTAGGTCAATACGCATACAATTCGGATACTGGAAAATGGGAACGGTCAACTCCTTTTGGATGGTTTGAAGCAATTGATCAGGATAGACCCGCTAGATTACAAGCGGAATTAGAAGAGCTACAAGCCGCGGCCGAACAGTATCAAGCAGACATGGATGACATAGCGGCGTACCATGATCAGCAAGCTGGAGAAATAACAGATTTTTACGAATCTCAAAATGAGTATGCATCCACCATACATGATGCCGTACAGACTATGCTAGATGAAGAGGCGGCAGCTAGAAATATATTTGAACATGCTCCTGATTATGAACCGCCAGCTCCAAGTCGAGAATATAGCACATATATGCCCGACCAATATCGCGGTTTGGCCATGGATTTACAGAAAGTAGATGAAGCTTCAGAAGGTGCATCGGATGGAATATTTAATTTTGGTCAGAGATTACGTGAAACGTTAGGCTTGTCAGAAGATCAGTCATTTGGTGATGCTTTATTGGGCTTTTTAGGAATAGGAAATATTGAAGATTTCACCCAAACCGGCGAAAGTGATGGCTCGAGTTGGGTTAATGGTTTTGGTAGCGCATTAGAAAACGCGTCAATTCCTAACACAGATTCCATATTAAATATGGATACATCGAATATCGATTATGGTGAATTCTCATCTGCGTTAAGTAATGCCGTTTCTTTACCCGAAGAAGCAAAGAACCCCGTTATATCTCCTGTACTCGATGACACAAAATTCTGGAGCGATTTTGGTCAGTTCGAGAACACTTGGAACGAAAAGACATATGATCAGTTTGCTATTGATGCCGATTCATCGATGTTGTTACGAGAGCAGGCTCAAGGTGACGCCGCTACTAATGGTGACGTAACGTATAGCTTTACTCAAATAAATAATTCCCCTAAAGAGCTCTCTCCTATACAGCTCTATAGAGATGGAAAGAATCTCTTAAGAGGTAGTGGGACATTTAGGTTAACATAAAATAGAAAGGACACATAGACAATGATTTATTCGGTTAGCGTACTTAACCCGTCGAATGATGAACTTATTATGGAGTTAACAAACCCAGAAAAGAGTGGATTTAGCATCCGTCATATCGACGGAATAGGTCCAACAAAATCGAACATCAATGTCTATGATGTTCCTTCTATTGACGGTGGATTATTTAATAGTGCCCGTACACAGGCACGAAATATAGTCATTAAACTTGGCTATGAATGGATCAAAACAGGTGACCACGTTACCCCAACAATCGAGGACGCGCGTCACCTTTCCTATAAATTCTTTCCTCTGAAGAGAAATGTCAGGCTCGAGTTCATTACGGACTACAGGACTCTTTATATCGACGGATACATAGAGTCCAACGAGCCCGATATTTTCTCTAAAGATGAAGTAACAACTATTTCAATTATATGTCCTGATCCTAATTTTTATGCATCCGATACGAATTACGGATACATAAATTATGCAAATCAAAATGGGTTTGAATTTCCATTCGATAACAATAGTTTAGATGAGGATTTGATTGAATTTTCGTCAATGGTTAACTCTAATAGTTGTAAAATAGACTATGAGGGTGATAATATCACAGGCGTAAAGCTTGAATTATTTTTCAAATACTGGTATCCTAAGTCTCAACAGATGACAATATCGTTTATTAATAAGATAAAGTCGACAGTTATATATGTTGACCCGAATAGGATATTCAGAACTTCTGGGCACAAAATTTGTCCGGGTAGTAGACTTATAATCAACGGTAAGCCGGGGCACAAATCTGTTGAATTTCAAAGATTTGAAGAAACTTATAATGTCTTTAACGCCATAACATTGGCTAATGATTGGCCTATACTATATCCTGGAGAAAATACAGTAGTATTAAGAGCGGGCGGAAGTGTTGAAGCAATAAAGGGTCGAGTAATTTACAATACATTGTACGATGGAGTGTGATATTTATGCGTATTATTGCTAGAGATGTTAATATGATCGCATTAAATGAGATCGACATGTATACATCACTTATATGGACTGACAGATATGCTAGTAATGGTGATTTCGAGTTGCGCGTTCCATATACTGAACAAAATTATGAACTCTTTAATAAGGCGAAATACTTAACCATTGACACTTCTGACAGAGTTATGGTTATAGAGAAACGCCAATCAAAGACACAAGTAGATAAGTCAGACGAGTTTATTATAAGCGGCAGATCGGCAGAAACCCTTCTAGATCGACGAGTAATAATGGGCAGTATGACATTTGGTACGTCGCCATTTGACGAACAGACAAATAGTTCTGCTTCTCAAAACTACACAGTAGATGATTGTATGGTCTGGTATGGGGCATTATGTATCGTTATAAAGCCAATACAATCTGGCGATACAATTATATTGTACAGCGAAACAAAGCAGAATTTGTACAATGCTAATATTCGTTTGGCAAAAACAGACGAAGAGGCAAAGTTAACGGAGCCAATAGAAAACATAATAGTTGCTATGTTAGCTGCAAATGTCATTAATCCTACAGATCCTGCTAGACGATTTAGTAATCCGGCTTGGCGGTATGTTTATTCAAACGACAACCGTGTTAAAGAAATCAAAATGGCCGCATCATTTGCTAATACTAATCTGTATGATGCTATCTCATCACTTCTGGCAGGAGCTGGATTGGGATGTAAAGTTGTCTATAACGAAGACACAGAAACGATGGATTTCTCTTTATTTATAGGAACTGATCATTCCGTATCGCAATCAGATAATGCAGTTGTTAATTTTAAGAATGTGTTAGATAATCTGGTATCTACGGATTTCATTACGGACGATGCGGCATATAAAACATGTGCGTACGTTGTCGGCGAAATGGATGATAAGAAGACGCGTACTATATCCGTAGCAGATGAGTATGGACGTGTTCAACAGGTAGAATATCCTAATCCAAATTATTGTACAACTTGGGCACAACAGGTTAGCTTAAGCGGTACAGGATTGTCGTATCAGAGAAGAGAGATAGTTATAGATGCTAGTGATATTTCTAGGTATCAAACTATTAACTCATCTAGTGGATACAGCACAAATGATATTCCGGTATCAGAAGTAGACTATAGATCTATGCTTAAAACTCGAGGTAAGAGCGAGCTAATGCAGTTATATTCTACATATGACCTAGAAGCCGAAATATTACCCGATATGTTTTATAAATATGGTGAAGACTATTCTTTGGGCGATACTATATCTATCGAGGATCGTCTAGGCCATACGATTAATGCGTCTATAACTGAGATGATATATTCTGTAGACGTTAGTGGGTATAAAGCATATCCGACCATAGAAACAATAGGTGCTGTTGACGGAATGGATCAGTTAATTAGTATATTTATTAATAATCCTATCCATATAGATGCAAATAAAGTAATGATCGTTCCTGATATTAGAAACGAGCTTACAGAACTGGGATCACAAACATATATTGCTTATTATGTTAAAGCGATAATAGATTATCTACTTGATGATCATCTCATATTTGCCACTGGTGGAGAAACTGGGTATCGTATAGTTGTTCCTTCATGGGATGATATGGATACTGTGGTTCTAGGAGGCAATATAGCCGAGATTTACGAAAATCCTGGAAGATTTCCGAATGTAAATACTCGTGCTTTACAATTTGTTAAATTTATGAAAGAAAATCAAATTAGAATAAATGCAGAAGATATTGTCGTTCCTCCATTGGACGACTTAGCATCTTATGTACAGTGAAAGGAGTTTATATGGCAGTTACAAGTGGATTTTTTAATGCTATAGAGCATGATAGACTGTACAACGCAGAAGATGTTGGTAGTCTTTTAGATGGTATAATAACAGACGGTATTCTTAATACATATGGTAGTCATTTCAATGTCACTCATGGTGCTGGAGATGGTTTGAATATAACAGTTGGATCCGGTAGAGGTTGGTTCAAGAATACTTGGATTCTTAACGATGACAATTTGACCCTTACGGCCGAAGCAAACATAACAGGATCTCCTCGTATCGACACGGTAGTTATTGACGTTAATCTCAACGATGATGTCAGATCTGACAGTATATTAATTGTTAAAGGTTCTAGCAGTAGACCAGTATTGATTAACGAGGCGGCGCATAAGCAGTATCCGATCGCTGATTTAACAATCGATGCTACTGGTTCTGATATTACAAATGTTACAGATCGTAGAGATGAGTCATATGCGACAAGTGCATTGATGGTTAAACCTTATTATCCGGTTGGTGCTATTTATATGACAGTTGATGCCGACTTTGATCCTCATCATACTTTTGGCGGTAACTGGGAAATGATAAGCGGGCGATTCTTGATCGGTTGTGGTGGTAGTAGCGGATTCAAGAATGGCGACACGGGTGGATCTTGGTTACATACGATTTCCACAAATAACCTACCGGCCCATACGCACGAGATTAACATAACGACTAGTGGCAACACAGCAGAGATTAGCACATACCGTATGGACGACCACACAACTGGTAATACAGTTATGGGTTGGCCGCAGCAGACAAAAGGACTTCCAAGTCTTGACGTTAGTAACTATCTGCCTGCTGCTTGGAACTATCCTTATGGTTATCAGGGTTCATCTTCACTTGATGTTGAACCTACGATGGGTCCGTCACCTTATGCAACATCTCAGACAGCTCTAACTCAATCCCCGCATTACCATCAGGTTCAGGGAAATACGGGATCTGCCGGTAATAATACTGCTATGGACATTAAACCTCCATATTTGGCTGTATATATGTGGAAGAGAATTAGTTAAAAGGAGAAAATCAAAATGGCTAATAAAGTTACTGCATTTCAAGTGCAAGGTAATACGTACGGAGTAGATGCAGACCTTACATTTGATACTACTCCTACAGCCGGAAGCACTAATCCGGTTACCTCTAATGGTATAAAGTTAGCAGTTGATGGCGCAGCAATTGGAACGAGTATATCTGTTGGTAGAACAGATGGAACACCAATTGGATATTGTTCGATCGCTTATGGATCTGACAATATTGCTGCGGCAGATTATTCGATAGTATTCGGTAGTGGTAATAGAGTTCAGTCGAAGAGCTCCATAGCAAGTGGCGATAGTAATATTGCTGCTTTTGGCGAGAGTAACCTTGTTATAGGTTATAATAACACTCTCGGGGGTAAATACAACGTCGCTCTTGGTGGTAATAACTCTATCGGGACTACAATTCAAGACGTAAGTTCTTCGGATATATATTCTCCTGATGTTTATATGGGTTATTTTAACCCGCAAGTAAAGAAGTTATATTATGACCCCGAAATGACATCGGAACACGAGATAACTTTTAGAAATGATCAGGGGTCAACTTATATTGTAGACCTTACAAATAGTTCTGGTAGAACACCAGGCACAATATACAAATACACCAAGTACCCCAACAAGAATATTGGTGTTGTTAAGATGGCAAACCAGTATGTAAAACTGACAGATATTTGCCACAACTTTACGTACGTATTTAGAGGTGTTTGCTACTACGATACGGCTAATGATAAGGCTTATCAGAATTATAGTGGTGGTGAGTTCTCGGGAGATCTTGAGGGTGCGGGCATTTCCATAAGACCTCAGTATGGTCAGATATGGTTTGATTTAATAAGTGGTCAGTTTCTCACTTATAGAGGGGGTATACCAATAATCAATGCTGTATCCAATCCCCCAAAATGGATAAAGGTTAAAGTATATTTAGGTTATACAGTAGATGTCAATTATGCTAAGAATGGTCGGTATGCTTATGTATGGACCGATGCCACTAAGGATAACACCAAACTTGGTCGCGTATATTCTTCTCCCGACTTCTCAGATGATAGTGAGATAACTAACCAGATACTAGATGGTGAATTGATCGCTGATATTTATGGTACAGGATTATATTACTATCGCTTTACGGTAGATAAGGTGTTAGCATATGTTATTAATATGTCTGACGATAGCATCCGAGGCAGTCAGATATGGGACAAGTGGTATACTATAACACCTGTTGGCGTAGCAGCTAGTGTTTATGGATATGGAAATTACACTACCGGCACCATCGGCAGTATAGTCGCCGGCACTGGTAATAGGGTGCTCAGAGCTTCTGAAGGATCCGCTGTATTTGGAAAATATAATACGATATCAGCAGGGCCTTATTCACATTCTTCGTTACCTACTTTGATATCCGGAGATGGAAATAGTATAAAAACCCCATCTCAACGTTTTCATACATCTGGGATAATTGGTGATTCCAATTCTATAGAAACGGACGAAAGTGATCGTATATTTATCACGGGTTCCCATAACGGAGTTAATGGTGAAGAGGTTTACGATGGCTATATTTCCGGTGCGTACAATACCCTTATCTCATCGGAACAAACGGCGACTATTGGATCCAATAATACTCTTGCATACAGTAATTTTGTTACATTATTTGGTAACTATAATACATTAGGTGGAATTCAAAATTGGACTATATCTAAACTCGAGATCGATGAGGATGGTTCTTATAAAGATATTCCGTATGATGAAAGTACGCAATTATATACGTTTGATACCCATACTATATATAGGTTGTACGGTATACCTGAAGAAATTGATAACTATGAAGACCGAACGGTAAAGAAATTCCTTGGTTATAGGCGATCTACTGATGGACACACACTTATAACTATTCCTCGTAATCGAGTGACATCGTCTAGTCCTTGTTATATTTTCGGTTACCACAACTCATATTATCGTAGTTCTGACGATTTCACTTATAATCTAAGCAGCAACTACAATTATATGATAGGTGCTGAAAATGTAATGTATGGTACCGGTACGCAGTGCGCTGGTCTTATTGGTTATGGTCTGAAGAGTTCCCAGAATGGACCTTACGGACAGGATTTGAATTCAGTTCGTGGAGCGGTATATGTTGGCACATACAATGAGACTCATAACGGATCATCAGCCGAAAACGTATTTGCTAACCAGGCTCAGTTCGTGGTTGGTATCGGAACTAGCGATAAGGACAGGAAAAACGGTTTCTGTGTATATAACACTGGACTCGTTGCGGCTCCTAATTGTCCAGACACGATGGCTGAAGCTTTGAGTAAAACTCGATGGAACTCTAATAAGATGCTCGTAACGTACGGTATGCTCAAGGACTATGCTCCTGGTACTCCGGGTGCTGTTGGTAAACCTTCAGTGGAAGTAATTACGCTTAATGTAGACGATTGGGTTTCATTCGAACAGACTGTAACTATTACTGGTATGAAACCGTCTAATATTGTTATTGCACAGGCTAATGGTAACCCCCATACGTACAATGCGAATGATATTTATCTCAAAACAGTCGGTACGGACGAATTGGTATTTGGTTGTTCAACTGTACCGTCTGTCGCGGTGAGTGTAAAGGTGGTGTATTGGTCATGATATTTAACGGAGACGGAGCAATGAGCCTCGCGGAATTTTGGACAATAATAACCACTATTTGTGCATTTATTATCTCTGGTAGCGCCGCTTTCAATATTATAGTTGGAGCTATAAAGAAGCTACGTGCACCAGAGAAGACACAAGATGACCGATTGAAGGTTATCGAGGAACGTCTTGATTTGTTTGAGACATATTTTCTCAACGATAAGAAGCGTATTGACGCCATTGAATCTGGAAGTAGAGTGACTCAGAGAGCTATATTGGCTTTGTTGGGTCATGCTATCGAGGGCGACAATCAAGAACAGTTGGAATCTGCTAGAAACCAACTGAACGAATATTTAATAACAAGATAAAATAACTGGTACTCGTAAACGTAAAAATAAGTTAGTTCATGATAAACCTCCATAATTATTGTATCTATCCTTGTATATCCGCACCGAGCTAAGTTGGTCTAAAATCGCAGACTATGCCAGTATTTAATAAGGAGAAATCAAAATGATACTACCAGATAAAGTCTATAATTTTCTTAAATGGTTTTGTTTAATTGCACTGCCCGCACTTTCCGTTCTTATAGCGGTAGTATTTAAAGTGTGGGATATTCCTTATTCAGTCCAGATCACTACTACTGTTAATGCTGTTGCTGTATTCATTGGTACACTTATTGGTGTATCGCAGCTCAACCTTAAGAAGTAATGCGCTGGATATATTTTAACCCCAACCCTATGTACAATCGTGTTGGAGACTGTACTATTCGTGCTCTTTCCCTCGCTTTTGATCAAGACTGGGATTCAACATATTGGGACATAGCGGTTGAGGGTTATATTTTAAAAGACATGCCTTCGTCTAATGCTGTTTGGGGTGAATTATTAAAAAAGAGAGGTTTCATACAGTATCCTATACGAAACACCTGCCCTAGGTGTTATACTGTATGGGATTTTTGTATAGATCACCCTAAAGGAACTTATGTTTTACATACTGGTACCCATGTAGTAACCGTTAAGGACGGATATTATTACGACACATGGGATAGTGGAGACGAAGCATTGTTGTATTATTTTGCAAAGGAGACCAAAGATGGCTTATAATTACACTAATCCATTTAACCAACCATATCCTAATATAACACCCCAGCCTACACAGACTGGCGATGCTATATTTGTAGATAACGAACAGGCAGTTGTACAGTATCCTGTACGGCCCGGTCAGACAGTTACATTATTTGATCGTAACAACCCTGTATTTTATACGAAGACTGCAGATATTAATGGCAACATTCAGCCTATTCGTATATTTGACTATACTGAAAGGGTGCAGGAGCAACCCGAGATGGTTACGAAGAAGGATCTTGAAGATCTGTATGGGCGTATTATAGCTGAAATCAACAAGAATACGAGAAATCAAAATGGTGGGTATAAACAGCACGATAAGAAGGAGGGTTAATTATGCCGAGTCCTATGTATCAACAGTATCAGCAACCTCAAGGTAATAATATGTTTAATCTGTTTATGCAGTTTAGGCAGAACCCGATGGCTATGCTGAGTCAGAGGTATAATATTCCTCAGAATCTTAATAATCCTAATGATATTTTACAATATCTCCTGAACACCAATCAGGTTTCTCAACAGCAGGTTAATAATGCTATGCAAATGGCTAATAGCCCGCAAATCAGACAAATGTTCGGAGGTCAGTGATGAGATATTATAGAAATTATGGAGCAAAAAATATTAATTTAGCTCCAATAGATGATTTAGTAAAAGTCTTGCCGACCCAAGAACAGACCGGTAAGATCGTTACGTTCGATTCACCATT
>Ga0310694_10004883_pt1 | contig 12878 bp, 4 predicted proteins | sample 174DNAGHGhighgp2_FD_203884 | JGI IMG/M metagenome (GOLD analysis project Ga0310694, IMG submission 203884) | Sheep rumen microbial communities from Palmerston North, Manawatu-Wanganui, New Zealand - 1742 DNA GHGhigh gp2 (v2) (version 2) | ecosystem: Host-associated > Mammals > Digestive system >...
ATTTTACTCCTATGGATGGTATTTTACGACTCATACACGATCTTATCTGCCCCCAGAACCACATGTAGTTCTCCTTTTTGAAGTCACTTCGGATAGACGAGCGGCGGTGACGGCTTACGCCCGGCGACATCGACGGCGAGGACGTCAAGAGCGGCGTCGAGCTGCGGGTCGCGTCCAGCGGCAATGTCCGCCGGCGTAAGGTCAACCTCCACATCCGGTTTCGCGCCGTTGCCCTCCATGTTCTTGCCGTCGGGCAGGAAGGTGCCGATGTGAGGACTGCGCACCTCGCCGTAGTCAAAGAGCTTTTCGGATGTCGTGGCGATCACCTCGCCGGACGTCTCAATGCCGACCACCTTGGCGCGCTTCAGCGTCTGCATCGCGTGCGCGAACTCCTCCGCGTTCGACTGGCTGCGCTCGTTTGCCAGCACCACGACCGGCAGGTCGGCAATCACCGGACGCGCATAGCGGTCGAGCAGATAGCCCTCGCCGTCCGTGCCGCGGTAGCGGAGACGCTCGTGGCGGTTGCCGCAGAGGATGTCGATGAGCCTGTCCGCCGTCCGGCCGCCGATGTTGAAGCGCACGTCAACGACGAGTCCATCCTTGCCGAAGCACTCCGCAAAAACCTTGTCGGTGAATTCATCCGCGCTGGCTGTGTTCATTTCATCTATCGCAATGTACCCGAAGTTGCCCCTTCTGCGGACTGCGGCCTTGGCGGACTCTATGTCCTTCGTGCGCAGTAGAGTCCGCGCCTTGTCGAACGTGATTGCCTTGACTTTGCGGGAAAGAATTTTCTCGCAGCCCGAACGTTTCACCTGAAGACGGTACGTGTGCGGCAGCGAACCATTCATCGCCTCGGCGTAGTCCATGTCAGGCGAGACCTGACGTCCGTCGATCGACACTACGACGTCGCCCGGCAGCAGGCCATCCACGCCCCTGTCGGCTGGGGAGCGCGGCAGAACGTCCCGCACGCGCCATCCCTTTCCACGGTACTTACGGTCGAAACGCACGCCCAGATGGCGCGTGAATATGTTCCATCCGCGTTTCCACGGGAATTCGGACCAGTGCTTCTTCGATACGTCACTGGCGCCAAACCATAGGTGAGATGCGTCGATTTCGCCGTTCATCATCCGCATAATCCTTGCAAACATGTTCCAGCACGGCGCGTTGCGCGCGGCGAGGCGGAACTTGTCGCGCACCGCGAGCCAGTCCGCGCCGTGCAGGTTCTCGTCGCAGAATCCGTCGCGTATGCTCGCCCATGCGGCGAGGAACGCGAGCTCCTGATAGTCCTGGACGTCGATTGTGCGGAAAACGTCGAATCCATACTTCTTTTTGCCGACTGCGGGACAGTTGCCGATGGTTCCGAGCAGTTTGTCGTTGTCGCCATCCTTGAGCCACGAAACGATTGAAAAGTCCTTGCCCAGGAGCTTCTCAGACGCCATCCGCCCAGGAATCTTAATCGTACACAGCTGTTCGTCTTTGTAGTAGAAGAATCCGAGAGTACGACTGTCTGGCGCGAAGAAGAGCCTGTAGCCCTTCACGCCCGTTGCGCGCACGCGGTCGGGAAGCGTGGCGAAGTCGGGCCGGCACGGCTCTTTTCTGATCTCGCCTCCGTTCGCCTCCGCGTTTTCATCGGCGGGATCGAGATAGGCGTAGAAGATGTACGAGGTGTCGCCCGTGGCGGTGCGGTCGCCGGAAAATGCCACGACGCGACCGTCCGGCGACCAGACCGGGGAACCGTCCCATTTCCAGTTGCGGGAGATGTTGCACGGGGCGGGGGCCTTCTCGCCGTTCGCGTCCACGTCCCACGTCGGCACGATCCAGACGTCCACGTTGTTGTAGCCGTCTTTCAGCGCCGCCGCGACGTACTTTCCGTCTGGCGACCAGACGTACTTGCCGATGTCCGTAGATGAAACCTTTGAGACGGTCTTCACAACCCCGTTCGTATCGGCGAAATGAAGCTTTCCGGTGAAATCCATCCACGCTAGCTGAGTTCCGTCGGGCGAAACGGTCAACGAGCGGCGGCAGACGTCGTCGGAAGTAAGGCGCTCGCGCATGAATCCCGTGTTGGCGGACCACAGCTTGTTCGTGTCGGCGCGGCGGGCGCGCCAGACGTCGGTTCCGTCACCCCGGTCGGAAAGGTAGTAGAGCGTTTCGCCGTCCGGCGAAAACGCGCAATCTCGCTCGTGCGTGCGCGACGATCCGTGTATGCAGACTGGCTGGCGTCCCTCGTCCACAATCTCCATTGACCATACGTCGCCGCCTGCCGTAAAGACGACCTCCCGTCCGTTGTCACGGAACGTGCAATTGCCGGGCCCATAGTCGTTGTCGATCGTTTCGTACCAGCGGCGGACTGTTCGCGGCGCGGTGGGATCGAGGAATGCGGGCTTGAGCGTGATGCGCTGCGCCACCGGCTTCTCCGCCGTCGGATCGATGCGCCAGAGGTCGAGTCCCTTCGCGAATACCATCGTGCGCCCGTCGCGCGAAAGCGAAGGACAGAAGATGTGGTCGTCCGTGAAATGCGTGATCTGCCGTTCCTCCCTCGTCGCAAGCGAGCAACGGTATATGTTGCGGACGCCATCCGCGTCGCAAAGGTAGTAGAACCCCTTCCCGTCGGGCGTCCAGATGGGAGACGTGCAGTTTTCGGCGCGCTTCACAACCGGCGTGAACGCACCCGTGTCGCGGTCGTACATCCAGATGTCGCCGGAGTAGGACGTCTTCGACCAGACGTGCCGCTTGCGGAACTCAAGCCCCCTCTCCTCTATCTTGGACGCGAACAGCGCCTTGCGTCCGTCGGGTGAGAGCGACGGACAGAACGCGGGCGCGTCGAACAGCAGCTTCTCCGCCCTGCGCTCGCGCATGGAGACGAGAATCGGGCGGCGCGACATGCGCTTGGACGCCGTCGTCACCGACGCATCGTCACGGCACGCCAGAGCCAGCATCTCCGCCCCGTCCGGCGTGTAGCCCCATGAGTAGAGGCTTTCGGTGTGGAACGTGACCTGCCTCATGTTCCGGGCTGTCTTCGCAGCGACGTCCAGGTCCATCTCAAAAAGCTGCCAGGTTCCCCAGCGGTCGGAAAGGAACGCGATGCGCTTGCCGTCTGGCGAGATGAACGGGCGCTCTTCCGCCGACATTCCGTCCCCGATCGGCACCGCCGTGCCGCCCGCAGTGGGCGCGAGCCACACTCGGTCCTTCCACTCGAACGCGAAGAACGAGCCGTCCGGTGAAACTGACGGGTTCAGGCCGAGATATATCTGCGACCAGTCGCGTCCGTCATCAGCAGACAACGCAAACGCGGAAACAATCAAACATGTGGCAAACAATATCTTTTTCATCTGGGATATTCCCTGGTAGGCAGAACACCATCATTTGTCAGTCGCGTGGACGAAGGTAGAACCGCCCGATCACGCGCGACGTGCTTATCGTGTTTATGAAGGCGTCCTTGTCGATTTTCTTGCAGAGCGTGTAGATGTGCGGCGTGTCGTCCGCCGCAACGACCGAGTAGATTACGCTCGTGGGCTTTTGGGAGTATCCGCCGGTCCCGCGCATGACTGTCGCGCCATGGTGGCTTACGCGGTATATCGCCTCGCAGATGCGTTTCGGCTCGCTTGTGACGATCAGCAGCGTCTGGTACTGGTAGGTGCGGTACATCAGGTGAACCACCTGGAGCGTCACGAACTGGTAGATGATTGAGTAAAGCGAACCTGACCACCCGAAAGTAAACCCGCCGGCGAGGAGGATGGCGGCGTTTATGGCGAGGATGAGGCTCCACGTCTCGCGCCCCTTCTGTTCGGAGAGGTATATGGCGATGAAGTCCGTGCCACCGGTCGTCGCGTTCCACCTAAGGCAAATCGACATTGCGAATCCGAAGATGATGCCGCCGAACAAACTGCACAAAAACGGATCTGCGGCAAGGCGCGCAAGCTCGGCTTCGGATATGAACGAAGTGAGGACCTTGACAGGCAGGATATCCATGAAAAAGCCTGTCATGAAGATGACGTAGAGCGACCATAGCGTGAACCGCCACCCAATAAAGCGGAAACCAATCCAGACAGGTATCACGTTCAAGACGAGGTTGATCGGCGAAAACGGAACGACCCACGTACCGCCGGCGATATTGACAAGGTGCTGGGCGATGCGTTGCAAGAGCAATGCAAGCCCAGTGACGCCAGCCGGATACAATCCGCCCCAATTGACGAATGTCAGATAACCGACTGCAATCAGGAACGACGCAATCGTAAGAACCACGAACGTCGCCACCTGACGGCGGCGCTCAACTTTGGACGATTTCCAAATCATGGCGGCCATTATACCACAAGTTCCGCGTGGATTGCGCGGCCCTTTAACCCGAAACACTCAACAGGCCGCACGTCGAAGCGATAGCGTCCCCTGAGGGGAAGCTGCGCAACGGCAAACGCGCACGAGCCAGGTTTTCCAGCCGCCGTCTCCGGCAAGTGGAAATCCGGCGCCATCACGCGACGTTGCGCCTGCACCAGATCCACGTCATCCTCAACCAACGTGGCCGTCACCTCGTACTCGAACACGCGGCACTTCGCCTGCGTCTTCGCGGCAGGGAACGTAATGTTGACGATTTCGCCCAACTTCCCGTCCTTCACCTTCTCGGCCTTTACCTCGGCCCCTTCCGCGAACTGCGGCGCCGTGCGTTTCTTTGCGTGTTCCGCGTAGGCGAAGGGCTTCGACTCCGCGCAGGGGAGCGGAATCACCCAGTCGTCGCCAAGGGGCTTGTCCGTCACGAACTCGCGCCGCTCGAGCGCGATGTGGTCGTCGAATACGGACATCAGCATTCCCTGGCGTCCATCGGACGTCTTGACGTTCGCCATGGCGTGTTTGCGCTTGTCGCCGCGGTAGCCGTGTCCGTTGCCGGGCATGTTTTCGCGGAGTGCGTAGTCGGTCGAGGCGTACTTTAGGGAGGCGGTGTTCACGGACGTGAACGCGCCTTGCCACACGGTCCGCTCGTCGGTGAGCGTGTAGTGGCTGTGCCCGGAGAACGCTACGGCATTCGGGAACGGACTCAGCGCGCGCGTGGAGCGTCCGTCGTCACGCCCCCACGCCCACGAGCCGAAGCAGGTGTTGCGCGGATGCGCGTGCTGGGTGTAGAAGAACGGCAGCGAAGGATCGAGTTCCTTGCCGTGTGCCTTCATGAAGTCCTCGATCTGGATGTTGCCCCAGTGTGCACCGATGACGGCATAGCCCTTGACGCGCTTCATCCAAATCGGCGCGAACTTCTCGTGGAATATCTCTTCCCACACACGGGCACGGTTGTTCTCGAAGCCGATGGCGTCGATCGACTTCATTTCGGGATGCTCCTTGTAGAAAGCGGCGTTCGACTTCCAGTTCCATCCGTCGATGTCGTGATTGCCATAGACGAACAGCTGCTCCACCGGACGTCCATCCGGCGCCTTGCCGTTCGGGAACGTCTTGTACCAACAGTCGGCACATAGTTTCAGCTGCGCGGCACGGCCGGTGTCCGCGATATCGCCGGCGATCAGCACGCCGTCCGCTCCATGATCCCTGAAGTAGGCGAGAGCCTTGAGGAACGTCGTCTCGTCGCCGGGCCTCTTCAAGTGGACATCGCTCAAAACGCCTATCTTGAGCCGCGCACCCGCACGTGCCGCCGCACCAGGGGCGGCGAAGAGGCGCGTTCCACGCATCATTCCGAGGCTTGCGGCCATGCCGCCGATGAACCAACGCCGGGTAAGTGCATTATTATTCATTTGACTCTCTTTCGTCTCACGCCGCATTTAGCGGAAACGCCACTCAAGGATGCCGCCGGACCAATCGTGCTGGAGCTTGATGGCGAGACGTACGGACTGCGCCTTCACGGGCTGCGGGAAGTCGATGGTGCAGAACTTGTCCTTGGCGATGGGTCCCTCGGCTGCGACATCCTGCCACGGGGCGTTCTTCGCGGGACGCCACTGCACCTTCCAGGACGCGGGGAGGCGGCAGCGCCCCTTGGCGCCGTCGTCGAACCAATAGACGCTCACGCCCTTGACCTCCTCCGGCGAGGAGAACTCGCACGCGACCCATTCGTCCGTGCCGCAGTGGTCCCAGAACGTGAAGCGCGGGATGGACTCGTCGTTGGACGCCTTGGGTAGAACGCCGTCGCACATCGCGCCGAGGCTGTCCTTCGGGAAGCAGTGCGATGCCGACATCTTGAAGTCGGACGCGGCGTTCTCGTCCTTCGCCTCCGTCGGGAAGAACACCTGCATCTCGCCGGCGCCACGGTGGCACCAGGCGAAGTACGGGATGAGCGAGAGCGTTGTCGCCTCCTTGCGGACGCCGGACGTGAGCCCGCGGCGGAGCGAAACCGCCGGCGCCGTGAACGCGGGATAGACGTTGCCGAGGACGTTGCACGTCGTGGGCGTGAACACCGCGTCGGCCGCGAGCACCTTGTCGAGCACGTGCCCGCCGTTGTCCACGCCCTCCGCGCAGTAGAGGATCGGGCCGCATTCCACGGCAAGGCGGCCGCGGTCGTTCACTACCGCGTCATGCGCCTTGATGCGCCGCACGGGCATGTTCATGCACACTTCGACGACGTCGCCCTTCTTCCATGTGCGCGTGATGGGGCAGTAGCCCTTCTGGGGCGTGAACGCGAACGGCTGGCCGTTCACCTTCACCGTGAAGTCCTTGAGCGAGCCGGGCACGGTCTGCACGTAGAGGTCGCTCGGCACGGGGCGACCCACGCACCAACCCGGTATGCGGACGTTGAGAGTGAAACGACCTTGTTGTTGTACGCTTGCTGTCTTCCCCCAAATATCCCCAATCTCAATGCGCGAAAGCCCCTTCCACGGATACTCCGTCTCCTGACTGAGCGCCACGCGGCCGCCCTTGAGGTCGAGCTTCGCGTCGCTCGCGACGAAGAGGTTCACATAGGCCGCGTCGCCGCGCGTCGCGTACGCGAACTGGGCGATCTGCGGGATAAAGCGCACGATGTTCACGGGGCAACAGCTGCACCCGAACCACTTGGAGCGCCTGTAGCCGCCGCGCGACGCCTGCGGGTTCGGATAGAAGAACTCATCGCCGCCGAGCGAGATGCCGCTCAGGAAGCCGTTGTAGATCACGCGCTCAAGGACGTCGACGTACTTCGCGTCGCCGTACATGAGGAACATCCTCTGGTTCCAGAGGGCGTTGCCGATGCCGGCGCACGTCTCGAGGTACGCGCGCTCGTTGGGCAGCTCGTAGTTCGCGCCGAACGCCTCGCCCCGGTGGCGGGCGCCGACGGATCCGTTGAGGTGGAGCTTCTTCGAGACGACGTTCTCCCAGATCGCGTCGATGGCCTTCACGTATTCGGCGTTGCCCGCGAGCGCGGCGACGTCCGCCATGCCGCAGTAGAGATAGGTGGCGCGCACGGCGTGCCCCACGGCCTCGCGCTGCTGCGTGACGGGGATGTGGTTCTGGTTGTACGAGCCCTTCGCGCCGAGCTCGCCGCCCTTCACGAGGTCGCCGCTCTGCGCGAACACCTTGCTCTCGCCGAGGACGCCCTGCCCGCGCCTGTCGAGCAGGAACTTGGCGAGCCGGAGGTAGCGCTCCTCGCCCGTGACGCGATAGAGCTTGCAGAGGGCCAGTTCGATCTCCTCGTGTCCGGAAGTCTCCTTGAGCTGCGTCGGGGCCGGGCCGAAGACGCGGTCCACCATATCCGCGCTGCGGATGGCGACGTCGAGGAGCGTGCGCTTGCCGGTGACCTGGTAGTAGGCCACGGCGGCCTCGTACATGTGGCCGATGTTGTAGAGCTCGTGGCTGTGGGCGAGATAGCTCCAGCGGGTGGGGCCCATCATGCGGCCGTGCCGCGCGCGGCCGTCCTTGGTGAAGTTGTAGCCGAGGGTGCGGGCGGTGTAGAGGTAGCCGTCCAGCTCCTGGGCCTTGGCAATGTGTCCGATGAGGTCGTCGAGGTACTTCTCTAGCTTGGGGTCGGGATGCGTGGAGAGAGTGTAGGCCGCGCCCTCGATGATCTTGTACACGTCCGAGTCGTCGAACGGGATGCCGCGGAACCCGGTCGCGGCGCGCTGGCCGGCCAGCTCGAAGTTGCTGATGCGCCCGGTCTCCTCGCTCTTCTTGAAATCGACATGAACGGTCACGACGCGGTTTGTCTCGAAGCGCGGATACCAGAACCCGGCGCGGATCGCGACGTTCGTCATCTCCGCCGGCTGGAACGGGTAGTCGCCAGCGATGCAAAGGCCAGCCGCAGTCACGGCCATGCCAAGAATGAGTCTCTTCATTTACTGCTCCTGTTTTGTTTTATTGTCTCTTAACGGCGTATAGTATATCATATCACGGCGTATCCGTGGTGGACAAAACCCTTTTTTCGCGCCGACGGAGTGGAGATCACGCCACAAAGATAGGCGGCGTTGATTGAGAACACACCTCTGCCACGGCATCCACTTCGCGGACTCGCTGTGCCCAAGGGACAGGCGGCACACTGGTAAGCACACACAACTTACGCGTTCCAGACACCTACTCCACAGTCACAGCCCACGTGCCGGCAGGTTTCTTGCACGTCGCCTGACCATAGCCGACGCCATCCACCACGAAACCGATCACGTTCACAGTGTATTTCACCAGCTTCCTCTTTTTGCCAGTGCCTTGCAGCGCATACACCTTGAACGACCCCTTGAACTGACCGGTCTTGGCAGTGTAGGTGAGCTTCAACCCCGAGAGGTTTGTCTTGCCCTTCGTATCATCCACTATCAGATCCTTCCCAGAAGCATCATCATAGTAATCCGAGTGCTCCACACCCTTCTTCGGCTTCGCCCACTTCACCGTAGCCGCCTTGGCAAACTTCCATTTGCCTCGCGATACCTCAAACGGCTCACCGTCAGGCAAAAGCTCATCCAGCAGAATACCCGGCACGGAGAAGTTGAAATCCTCAATGCTGAACGTTCCCCCACCATTCATGGCTCCGCCGATCTTCGCCTCCGCCATCAGATACGATCCGTTCTTCAGCGTGAACTTACCATCCGCCGCCATCTCAAACGCCATCTCCCCAATCGGTGCCTTAAACACCACCTTCACGGGAGGGACGCGCTTCTGCGCGTCCAACGTGACATTCACCGCCTTCGCCGTGACCTTCTTCACCTTGCCGTCAACCAGCAGCGACGCCGTGGCAGATACCTTCACAACGCCCTTCTTGCTGATCTTGCCTAGCTTCACCTGCACCGTACCAACGAGCGCATCACCCTTGTACAGTGCTCCGTCAACAGTCTGCGCCTTGGCAAAACTCGTATTAAGCTTACCCGCGATAATCTCCTCCCACTTCGCGTACAGCGTCATGCCAGACGATACCGTAACCACCTCGCCGTCGCGATAGGCTACACCCCCATCCTTGCTCGTCGCCCAGCCTACAAAATCATAGCCAAACCGCGTGAATGCATTCGCATCCAACACCTGCGCGACACCGTTCGTGAACGTCTGCGCCGACATCGTCCCCGTCCCGCCGTTGGCGTTGAAAGTGACGACGTACTGATTAGCCGTCCATTGCGCTTTGAACGTCACATTGCTCGCCGGAACAGTCCCTAGTAGCGCGGGCTGCCAACCCGCAAAGGTGTAGCCATCGCGTATCACCGTAGGCGCAATTATCTCCGCCCCGTACACCAAGTTGCTGCTCCAGCCGCCCTCGCCACCATTCGCGTCGAACGTGACGGCGTAGGAATTGACCGTCCATGTGGCATAGAGGTTCACCACCCCGCCGGCCTCGGCCGTCAGGTTACCCACGGTCTCGCAGTCGGCGAACACCGCCTCGTCCGTCTCGTTCGTCGCCCAACCGACGAAGGAGTGGCCCACGCGCGTGAATCCATTAGACGTAAGCGCCTTGGACTCGTCAAACAGGAACGGCTGGGTGACGACAAAGCTCTCGTCGTCATGTCCGGAGTGGAATATCACGGTGTATGCATTCGCGATCCAGCGGGCGTGGAGCGACAGGTCGCCCGTAACGAGGGCGTCGCTGGGAATCTGCTCCCCGCCCTCGGACGCCGTCCACCAGCCGTCAAACGCATAGCCAACCTTTGTCGGCAACGTGATATCGCCTACGCGCATACCGTATGCCAGTTTTACATCTGCATTCCCCGTCCCACTGCCAAGGTCAATCGTAATAGTGTATTGGTTAACATCCCACTGTGCCGTGAACGTCACATTGCTCGCCGGGACAGTCCCTAGTAGCGCAGGATGCCAGCCCGCGAAGGTGTAGCCCTCGCGCGTCACCGTAGGCGCACTAATCTCCGTGCCATATTCCATCTCACGGCTCCATCCGCCCTCGCCGCCGTTCGCGTCGAACGTGACGGCGTAGGAATTGACCGTCCACGTAGCATAGAGGTTCACCTCGCCGCCGGATACGGACGTAAGGTTACCAACGGTCTCGCAGTCGACGAACACCGCCTCACCCGTCTCGTTCGTCGCCCATCCTGCGAAGGAGTGGCCCACGCGCGCGAACCCGTTAGACGTAAGTGTCTTGGGCTCGTCAAACAGGAACGGCTGGGTGACGACAAAGCCCTCACCATCATGCCCGGAGTGGAATATCACGGTGTATGCATTCGCGATCCAGCGGGCGTGGAGCGACAGGTCGCCCGTAACGAGGGCGTCGCCGGGAATCTGCTCCCCGCCCTCGGCCGCCGTCCACCAGCCGCCAAACGCATAACCAACCTTTGTCGGCAACGGGATATCGCCCACGCGCATGCCGTAGGTCAGGGTCGCTTCCGCATCCCCCGTCCCGCCGCCAAGGTCGATCGTGATAGAATACTGGTTGACATCCCACTGCGCAATGAACGTCACATTGCTCGCCGGGACGGTCTCCAGTAGCGCGGGCTGCCAGCCCGCGAAGGTGTAGCCCTCGCGCGTCACCATAGGAGCAATTATCTCCGCCCCGTACACCAAGTTGCCGCTCCATCCGCCCTCGCCGCCGTTCGCGTCGAACGTGACGGCGTAGGAGTTGAGCGTCCACGTGGCGTAGAGGTTCACCACCCCACCGGCCTCGGCCGTAAGGTTACCCACGGTCTCGCAGTTAGCGAACACCGCCTCACCCGTCTCGTTCGTCGCCCAACCGACGAAGGAGTGGCCCACGCGAGTGAACCCGTTTGACGTTAGAGCCTCGGACTCGCCAAACAGGAACGACTGGGTGACGACAAAGCCCTCGCCGTCATGTCCGGAGAGGAATACCACGGTGTATGCATTCGCGAGCCAGCGGGCGTGGAGCGAGAGGTCGCCCGTGATGATGGCATCTCCGGGAATCTGCTCCCCGCCCTCGGATGCCGTCCACCAGCCGCCAAACGCATAACCAACCTTTGTCGGCAGGGGAATGTCGCCCACACGCATGCCGTAGGTCAGGGTCGCTTCCGCATCCCCCGTCCCGCCGCCAAGGTCGATCGTGATAGAGTACTGGTTGACATCCCACTGCGCAATGAACGTCACATTGCTCGCCGGGACGGTCTCCTGTAGCGCGGGCTGCCAGCCCGCGAAGGTGTAGCCCTCGCGCGTTACCGTAGGCGCAATTATCTCCGCCCCGTACACCAAGTTGCCGCTCCAGCCGCCCTCGCCGCCGTTCGCATTAAATATGATGACGTACTGATTGGCCGTCCATTGCGCTTGGAACGTCACATTGCTCGCTGGAACAGTCCCTAGTAGCGCGGGCTGCCAGCCCGCGAAGGTGTAGCCCGTGCGCGTCACTGTCGGCGCAACAACCTCAGAAGCGTAGTCTAGTTCGTTCGTAACTCCACCCTCACCGCCGTTCGCGTCAAAAACCACGAAATAGCCGTTCGCCATCCACTGCGCCGTGAAGGTCATGTCCTCCGATGGCATCGTCTCCGGTATCTCGGGGCTCCAGCCCGTGAATGTGTAACCAACCTTCTCTGGCGCATCAGGCGCCATCACCTCCGTGCCGTAGTCCTGTGTAATCGACGCGACGTCGCCGCCACCAGCCGAGTCGAACGTCAACGTGTACCGGTTCGGCGTCCAGACGGCATAGAGCATTACGTTGCCGTCGGCGACCGCCGTCAGGTTGGAGACGGCGGCGCCATCCGCAAACAGGACGTCACCGGTCTCGTTTGTAGCCCAACCGGCAAATGTGTAACCAGTCCGCACGAATCCGCAAGAATCAAGATTCGTGACCGAGTCGTACGTCCACGACGCATTGGACATCTCTCCCTCGCCGCCGTTCGTGTCAAAAACCACGGAATAGCCGTTCGCCGTCCACTTCGCATAGAAGGTCTCGTTCGTCATGACGATAGTCTCGTCCGTCACCCGGTCGCCGTCATCTGATGCCGTGAACCATCCATCGAACGTGTGGCCTTCCCACGTCACCCCTGGCAATTCACCCACGGCACATCCGTTCGTCACCGAACGAGTCGATTCCGCCACGCTCCCGCCCTGCGCATCAAACGCCACAGGCCAAATTTCATCATCACTATCAATATACTCAATACGCATTCCACACCATTTACCAGGTATGTCACCCCAACCATTTGAAGAGCGCAAGACAAAGGCCGTACAACCGATCACGTCATAGGTGAAACCATCCAATAAAAAAGCCATCTCACCTACAGTCGGCGCGTCCCCTTCAAACACCACGTTTGTCAAGTCGCTGCAACCAAAAAAAGCTCGATCTCCTATATGCGTCACACCCTTGCCAATGCTCAAGTTCTTCAGACCACAACCAGTGGTCGCAATGTCCCCACTATTCGTTGTTGCATTAAGTGCAAAACCAAGGAACAACTGCGGTTGACTTGCGAGGCAATCGCGCCAATAACTATGGAAGAACATACGGTCAATGTGGTCGAACTCGTTCCTGCACTGAGTACCGCTGCACCCGGCTACTTCACCCGCAAGCGGATCGGCGGACTTTGAAAGGTCGTCCTTGTGGATGGCCCTATCGGGAT
>Ga0310694_10004884_pt1 | contig 12877 bp, 14 predicted proteins | sample 174DNAGHGhighgp2_FD_203884 | JGI IMG/M metagenome (GOLD analysis project Ga0310694, IMG submission 203884) | Sheep rumen microbial communities from Palmerston North, Manawatu-Wanganui, New Zealand - 1742 DNA GHGhigh gp2 (v2) (version 2) | ecosystem: Host-associated > Mammals > Digestive system...
CTCGTGGGCAAGCTGCTCGGCGCCCCCTGGTACCGGATCTGGGGCTACAATCCTGCCAAGGCTCCCTCCACGACCTTCACCATCGGCATCGACACGCCCGAGGTCGTCAAGGAAAAGACGCTGGAATGTGCGGACCGCTTCAACATCCTGAAAGTCAAGGTGGGCACGGCGAACGACAAGCAGCTTATCGAGACCATCCGGACCGTCACGGACCTCCCGATCGCCGTCGATGCAAACCAGGGCTGGACCGACCGCTTCCAGGCGCTGGACATGATCTACTGGCTCCGGGACCATGGTGTCGTGCTGGTGGAGCAGCCGATGTCCGTGAACCGGATCGACGACCTGGCCTGGCTCCGGGAACGCAGCCAGCTGCCCATCTTCGGAGACGAGTCTGTCCAGGGTTTGGACGACGTGCAGCGGGCCGTGGGCGTATTCGACGGCATCAATATCAAGCTGATGAAATGCGGCGGCCTCCGGAACGCGCACAAGATGGTGGAACTTGCCCGCGGACTTGGGCTGAAAGTCATGCTCGGCTGCATGACCGAGACCTCCTGCGCCGTCTCCGCCGCCGCCCAGCTCTCCCCGGCCGTCGATTTCGCCGACCTGGACGGCAATCTGCTCATCTCCAACGACCTCTTCGAGGGCGTCGGCCTGCAAGGGGGCAAACTCGTCCTCCCCGACCGTCCCGGCATCGGCGTGGTGAAACGCGCCCCCACCGAAGAAAGTTAGGACAAAATACGCTTGCAATTCCACGACTTTTTCGTATTTTTGACCACACGAACGTTTAACATTCAACAGTGATTACCATGGGTTCCATCATCTATTTCATCGGTCTGGTCCTCGCGATCCTCGCCGTCCTCGACATCATCAAGAAGCCCATCTCCCTCGTGGGCAAGATCATCTCCTGCGTCCTGGTGCTCATCACCAGCTGGGTCGGCCTCGTGGTGTACTACCTCTACGCGAAGAACCACCTCACCGAGTGGTTCAAGTAAGGTCCAAAAGATTGCAAATTGAAAATTTAATCGTAAATTTGCAGTCCCAACGGTGAGGTGTCCGAGTGGTTGAAGGAGCCTGCCTCGAAAACAGGTGTACGTTTGCGCGTACCGGGGGTTCGAATCCCTTCCTCACCGCAAAGTAAGCTGAAAATCAGCTGATTACAAAGTTTAGACCCCAAAAAGGCCCGAAAGAGCAATCTTTCGAGCCTTTTTTGTGTGGGATTGTACGGGTTTAAACGAAATGGGCTTTATTGGTGAGCTAGATTCATGACCTTATTTCTTCACAAACACCCAGACTTCAAATCCTTCATAAAAGATCATTTGTAAAATAGGCTCATCTGGATTTTCAGTTTCAATAAACCTGTACTTAAAAACCTCTGGATTTGATCCTTTCAAAGGGCAAGAGTTCTCTATGCCACAAGCAGAGATTACCTCCTTCGTTTCATTAATAAGTTCACCCAACTCCTCTATTTTTCCATCTTCACAAAGCATACTATTAGTACCAATGAACAGTTCTTTCCCCCACTGCTTGCCATAAGAATGATAGAATAAGGCGTAGGCCATTTTTGTGATTTCAGCATCAAACCGGTCGCGATCAATCTTAATCATTCTTGTCGCTTCTAACCCATCCCCCGAATCCGCAAATATGCCAATGCTGTTCTCCCTCATAACTGTTTGAAGAGCCTCGCTACGAACAACCGGTTTTATTCCTTTGTCAAGGGAATGTGTTTTCCCAACAGCGTTATTCCCGATGAAGCTAGAGATAATGAATAAAACATAAGAATCGTCTTTTGATGTACTCTCATTATGTAGTGCACACGCAGGAACTTGGATCAAAGCATCTCTTCGATCCTTAGGAAAGAAACATTTTGGTGGTACATGTTCTGATGAACTTGCCTCATTCCCACAATAATAGCAGGTCATTCCACTCTTAATTTTCATAATAGTGAATTAATTGTTTAGATTGTTATTTGTCATCCTAATCTGGTTATGTATTATCTCCAATAGCATATGGCAAAACAATCACAAGGCACAGATGTCTCTCAAAACACTAATAATTCTTTCAAAACTTGACAAGTCAAAATTATTAGCATAATTTGTATCACCACAAACTAACTCAGCATATGCATCCTTACTCAAAGCAACAGAATTGAGATGCTGTAAATCATCTGTCCTATACACTTTCTCATCAATGATACCATTTACTCGGACTTTATGCTGAATATTCTTGATTCTTGTCTGATAAGAACCATCTTTACTATTCCCGTTTTCGTAAAACTCGTCGCCTAAGAATAACCTTCTATGTTCATCGTTTTCTTTAAGCAAATCTTCTCTATGATAATAGTGCTCGATAGATATGGCAGACCCATATTCGTCTTGGTTAACCAAGGGAATACAAAATGTGTAAACATTGCTACCCTGCCTCAAACACCTATAATCCATTCCTTCTGACGTAGCATAAGTGACATACTTGTCGCTGTCCCGATCAAAAATCCCAATTATCTTTCGTTGATTTTGCACCTTGGCGAAACTCTCCAACATGCTTTCCAACTTGGAATCCCCCCATTCTTGCTGCCCAATTTCAAAGAAGTCTACATTCAAATCTGTAATACCAAGCTTCAGTAATGCATTTTTTAGGTGTTTCGCATCGGTCTTCCCTTCAGTAATAACAAGCGGGATTGCTGAACTTCTTATCTGCCTTTGCAACTCATCATACAATAGTTTATAATTATCATTCTGACTGATCATCATATCATATACTTCTCGATATATGTCGATACTCTCAGGCTCAGAAACTAAGCCCCCTTGATCGAAATCAACTATCTTTGTCCTTTCTTTCACCAGTCCGTTTTCAGCCAAACCCATCGTTAAGAAAGGAGAATGAGTACTTATAATGAACTGAATGTTTGGAAAGAGTGCCAGCATCGATGGCAGCAACTCCTTTTGAAGCTTAATATGAAGGTGCTTATCTATTTCATCAACGAGAACAATACCCTTGATGTCCCTAATTGGGATATTAGTTGTCAGATTATCAGCCTGCCTAAGGATCTCTAGAAACATACTGATTATCGCCAATTCTCCAGACGACATACCAAAGATAGAGGGGTACACTAATTCAGAATTATCTGTCCGCACGACTGATATTCTAGATGCGCCACGATTCCTTCTACCTAGTCCAAATCTTACGGGAACACCCTTTATTTTAGAATTCAACGCCGAGGATAGTACATTATTCACATTTCTCCAAAGGATTGTTTCCTGCTTGACGACGGACTGTTTATCATATAATTCTAAATCGAGCACCAAATCCATAAGCCAATTTGTAACACCATCTATCCCAGAAACCACGAGAAAAGGGTTCGTCAAATAGCCTGAGAAAAAATCATCTTTCTTGAATTCATACTTTGTCTTAAAGAAGTCCGTCATGTAATACGGCATCTCATAGCGGAATGAAGGAAAGCATGTCAAAACATTGGAATTCAACCAACTTAAAACCAATTCTTCTTTGACATTCTCCGACACGAATTTGCCACGCTTGCTTCGCCCATTTTTATCCGATACTCTATTGAATGGAATTTTGCCAGCTAAAGGCACTAACTCATTATACTGCTGTTCTGTTGTTCCTGCTTCAATATTGATACTGTCCACATTCTGACCATCTACAATGTATCGAATATACACAATTGACGGTTTTGTACGATCAGGTACAAAAAGAGATGAACTGATTCTATAATAGGTTCCCTCATCCCCTTTGAATTCATATCTATAATGATTGCGAATCAGTTCATACCATGAATCAATAATATACGAAATAAGAGTGGTCTTGCCCTGACCGTTGATTCCAGTAAGTACAAAAACTCCATTCTCACTAAACGACAAATCGATTCTATCGAACGGTGCTCTATTATAAATGAAAACTCTGCTTATATAAGGTTTCATACTTGATAATTATTCTATTTTCACAACTCTTTGTACCACCGTTCTTCTGACTTACTTCAAGTCCAATACAACTTCGCCCCTCAACTTCTCCCACATCCCATCCAAACACTCCAACAACATCGCCCAGTCTCCAATTACATAACTTTTCCTATTACACATATTTGTTCTATGACCTAAATCTGTCGCATTATCTGGATAGATAGCAAATGAAGCAGTCCTCTTGATTAGAAAAGTAGATTATTGGCTCTAGGAATAAAGATTGGGATAACTCACTCGGCTAGGGTAAGTAATGTAAAACCTAAACCGATGATCAGAACTTCCGCCAAACCATCTTGTTCACCACGCCGACATAGCTCTGGATGATGCGGACGACTTTCGTGGACACATTCTCATCGACATAATCCGGCACAGGGATGCCCGGAAGACCGTCGCGGATGAGGGAGACGGCGACATCGACGCTCTGGAGAAGGCCGATGGTGTCGATGCCGCTGAGGACGAAGCACCCCTTGTCCAGGGCTTCAGGGCGCTCGGTGCTGGTGCGGATACAGACTGCCGGGAAGGGATGGCCGATGCTCGTGAAGAAGGACGACTCCTCGGGGAGGGTGCCGCTATCGGAGACCACCGCAAACGCGTTCATCTGCAGGCAGTTGTAGTCATGGAAGCCCAGCGGCTCGTGGCGAATCACGCGCGGATCGAGCTTGAAGCCGCTCGCCTCCAGCCGCTTCCGCGAGCGCGGGTGACAGGAGTACAGGATGGGCATATCATACTTCTCCGCCATCTCGTTGATGGCTGTGAACAGGCTCAGGAAGTTCTTTTCCGTGTCGATGTTCTCCTCGCGGTGGGCGCTCAGAAGGATGTACTTGCCCTTCTCGAGCCCGAGGCGCTGGTGGATGTCACTCGCCTCGATCTCGGCGAGGTTGTTATGCAGCACCTCCGCCATCGGCGAACCCGTGACATACGTACGCTCCTTCGGGAGGCCCGTGTCGGCCAGGTAGCGGCGCGCGTGCTCGCTGTAGGCCAAATTGACATCGGAGATAATATCGACAATGCGGCGGTTCGTCTCCTCCGGCAGGCACTCGTCCTTGCAGCGGTTGCCGGCCTCCATGTGGAAGATCGGGATGTGCAGACGCTTCGCGCCGATGACGCTGAGGCAGCTGTTCGTGTCGCCCAGCACAAGCACAGCATCGGGCTTGATCTGCACCATCAACTGGTAGCTCTTCGCGATGATATTGCCCATGGTCTCGCCCAGATCCGTGCCCACGGCGTCCATGTACACATCCGGGTCCGCGAGCTTCAAGTCCTTGAAGAACACGCCGTTCAGGTTGTAGTCATAGTTCTGGCCCGTGTGCGCCAAGATTGTGTCGAAGTATTCCCGGCACTTGTTGATGACAGCCGCCAGGCGGATAATCTCCGGGCGAGTACCCACGATGATGAGAAGCTTCAGCTTCCCGTTATTCTTGAATTCAGCCATATTATTTTACAGGTTCAAAGTACGTATCAGGTTTATTCGGATTGAAGATCTCGTTGCAGTACATCACCGTCACAAGGTTCTCGGTGTCAGAGAGGTTGATGATGTTGTGGGTGTATCCCGGGAGCATGTGGACGGCCTGGATGTTGTCGCCGGAAACCTCGAACTCGATGACTTCGTCAGTACCGAGCTTCCGCTCCTGGATGAGGCCGTGGCCGGAGACCACGATGAAGAACTCCCATTTGGTGTTATGCCAATGCTGCCCCTTCGTGATGCCCGGCTTCGAGATGTTGATGGAAACCTGCCCGGAGTTCAGCGTATGGACGAGCTCGGTGAACGAGCCTCGGTCATCGACATTCATTTTCAGCGGGAACGCCACCTTCTCCTTGGGGAGATAGCTCAGATAGGTCGAATACAGCTTCTTCGCGAAGCTCCCTTCCGGAATCTCCGGAATCATCAGCGTCTTGGGCTGGTCGGCGAAGGAATGCAGAAGATCCACGATCTCGCCAAGGGTCGCCCGGTGCGTCGTGGGCACGTAGCAATACTTGCCGTCCTTGAGCGGGAACACCCCCAGACCGTCGAAGTCGCACCGGTGCTCCTCGCCGCGCAGGCAGGCGATCATCTCGTCCACCAGGTCGTCGATGTACAGCAGCTCGAGTTCCACCGACGGGTCATTGACCGTATACGGGAGATCATTGGCAATCGCGTTGCAGAATGTCGCGACGGCGGAATTGTAGTTGGGCCGGCACCACTTGCCGAAGAGGTTCGGGAAACGGTACACCAGCACCTTGGCGCCGGTCTCCTCCCCGTACCGGAGGAACAGGTCCTCGCCGGCCTTCTTGCTACGGCCGTACTCGGAGTTCCCGAACCGGCCCGCCAGCGACGCCTGTTGAGAGCTCGATAGCATGACCGGGCAGGTGTTCCCATGCTTCCTGAGCGTATCCAGCAAGGTCGATGCAAACCCGAAATTCCCCGCCATGAACTCAGCCGTATCCTTCGGCCGGTTCACTCCCGCGAGGTTGAACACGAGGTCCGCCTCCGCGCACCACGCATCTAGCTCATCGGGCGTGGAATCAAGGTCATATTCATATACCTCCGTGACGGTGACGCCGTAGTTACGGGCCTTTCCGTCTTTGATGTTCTTCAATTGTGCGCAGAGGTTTCGGCCTACGAAGCCTTTGGCGCCGGTAACAAGAATTCTCATTGAGTTATGAAAGATTATCATTCTCCCGGATGCGATGGAAGTGTACGAGTTATTACTAAAGTGTCAGATTGAAATCCTTCAATAAGGTTTGATAAGTGAGATACGTCCTGTTGAAGTTGATTGACGATGCTATCATTATCGTTAATATAAACATGTATTTGAAGGGTGTCGCTTTTTGTCTCGGGCAGCTTATTTTTTGTAAAAATAGCAGCAACAAAAAAAGAGGTAGCTATTAATCCAAGGACAAAATACGTTCTGATAACGCAAGTTCTAAGGTTATTTAGTTTCATAAATCTTCAAAAGGATGTCATTAAACAGATGGTCATTACTCGTTCGAAGCGTGTGAATCTTAGAAACCGTTTCATGATTAAAGGATACCCTTCCATCAGTCCCAAATAGGTCTACATAGTTTGTATCTGCTTCAATAATCTTCATAAGATTCTGTCGATATGCTTTCAGATATTTTTTGTCAATCCCAAACTTCGTATTAAGAGCGGTCAAGATATCTTGGATTCTAACACTAAGAAGGTGATGCTCGCGTTTAATGGCTTTAGCTTCCATATCACCTCTAATAAGCTTATCCAGGAATGCTCGCAAATCAGTTCGCAATGCTATCAATTCACGAGAGAAAAAGTCTCTTAGCGTCTTCTCACTATCCATTTTCCTTTGAACACTCTGAACAACCCATATGGCGATGAAAGCCATAATGATTATATTCAGCACGGCAATTATTATCTGAACTGCGCTCAGATAATCACTCACACCCCAGTCTTTAAACATGGCTTATTCTTGCTCTGATTGATGAACCCAAACGCTACTCTCTAGGTTCCCATTAATCAGTTTAAACCAAGCATCATGCTCCTCTGTCTTGATCGGCTCGATGTTGTTCTCCCTATTCTGCTCCCAACTAGGATAGGTCTGCTCTTCAATACTTTCCCCCCATTCCGGATCACCTAAAGAATCAATATGAAGCAACCGTCTAACAACCTCCAAAGAAAAGTCATAGACGAGATTCCCGAATGCCTCATCAAGGAATGATGGTCCATACCCATCTTCTCCACCATCAAGAACAACGGTCATTTCTTCATTATCTCGGTAGGAGGCTGCAAACCAAGAATTAAGCTTTTGGTGGTAAAAATCTTCCCCGGAATGTGTTGATCGATTACAGTAGCGAAGTCCTGTTAACGGGGAGTAATCCTTTGATACAATATAAATCTTCATTATTCTTTTGGATATTAATAACAAGATGAATCGATACGCCAGCTATATAAGGTACCATTAAACCCGCGTGACTTGTTTGAAACGAACTTAAAGCACTTATCTTTATTTGTAAAGTCAAGAACAACGTTATTAGTGATTACGACCAAATCCTTTATATCGCCGTTTTCATTGGCATACTTAATACTCGGCAGCCCCCTATTTCGATTCGGCTTACCAGATTTGGATCCGTATTTCCGATTAAATGCTCCTTCTAATATTTCAACATGAGAATAATTGTCCAGCATGTCTTTAATCATGTCGGCAAACTTCCGGCTTATTGATTCTAAAATACCCTTTCCTAAATCTAGTGCAACAACTATAGCTTTGCCATCTTCGAATTTAGTTCCATAAACCCATTGATCATGGGCAGCATCGCTCCAATCAACAGTATTACCACAAATCTCTTTGATCATATTAATATGCCGAAACTTCTTTCCATCCGCTCCAGTAACGTGTCTACATATCCTTTTCTCAATCTCTACCACTTTCCTTATATCTTCATCTTTAAGCTTAGCCTGACCGCGTTCAATCTTAATATTTGCACTATGTCCTAGTTCTGGATACTTTCGGCCATATTCATTATACTTGTTATCCAAGAATCCGGAATCTGCAAGATACTGATGGCATTTTTCATTTCTTGGCGAAGAGCCGTATACGTTGCAAATCGGTTCGGTGGAAGCAAGCTCATCACAGATTGCGTCAAGCATCATAGTAGATGCAAAATCTATATGTTCTATACGGCTTAAATCTATTTTTATTTCTAGCCGATTGTTTTTCATAATCGCTTTTTCCCGGCTTCGCACCTTTTTGAAAAAGTTTATACAGGCTTCAGTATTGCTCAAAAGACGAAAATCTTTTGGGGGAGATAATGGCTCTGCTGATGGTTGAAGTGCTTGGGGAATACCAATGGGCGAAAGATGTGTTTTTCCTACGCGCTGCAGGGGTATTCTCTTATGTCGTCGGCGACTATTTGCTTTCTGACGAGCCCTTGACGTATTACATCTTCTTTTTCGCTCTCTCTTGTTCATATACTACACTTCTTAAGGCAATGGGACCATTGTCTCAAGTATTATTTTACATCTCAGACTATCATCCTATACATTTGTTCCCATCCTATCCCCCCTCTATACATCTCATTCGCCGCAACCTTTCCTGGTAAGATGTCAAGTGCAAACCCAGCAAAACAAACTCTTGGCGAGCAAAGTTGATGACATGCTCCATCATCGCACGTTTGATTCCCGGTCTTAGGGTCTCGAAAACAGAAACGACTTCCTCTATGCCGCGTTCCTGCCCAACAGGGTGTCAGGGGATGAAGTTCGAAGATTCTCATCCGTTCAAGACATCTTCTTTCAGCGGCTCCCACGGGCCGTCGTTGCACTCCAGCAACACCGTTCCCGGCTCGAAGGCGTTCAGCATCCGCTGGGAAAGATCTTCCGGGCTGTTCCGGAGGTCCAGGTTCATCCGGAGGCGTGGCGACACCTTCGCCTCCGCAGTCAGGGCGTCGAGGGTATGCTGGTCAATGATCAAAGCCTACTTGACGATATTCGGAATCCCATTCAACTCATTCTGGATGTACTCCAGACTCGCAATCTTCGCCTTAGTTTCCTCGAGGTTCAGCCGCTTCGTATTGTCGGAGTTGAACTCCTCGATCGTCGCGCGCTTGACATCGCCCTCCTTGAAGTACTTGTCGTAGTTCAGGTCGCGGTTGTCGGCGGGGACGGCGTAGAAGTTGCCCATGTCGATGGCCTTCGCCGCCTCTTCCTTCGTCAGGAGGGTCTCGTACATCTTCTCGCCGTGGCGGATGCCGATGACCTTGATCTCCTCCTTCTTGCCGCCGAAGAGCTCGCAGACGGCCTCGGCCTGCGTCTGGATGGTGCAGGCGGGGGCCTTCTGGACCAGGATGTCGCCGTTCTTGCCGTGCTCAAATGCGAACAGGACCAAATCGACAGCCTCCTCCAACGACATGATAAACCTCGTCATCTTGGGCTCCGTGAGGGTAATGGGATTCCCCTTCCGGATCTGGTCGATCCACAGCGGAATCACGGATCCGCGGCTGCACATCACATTGCCGTAGCGGGTGCAGCAGATCTTCGTATCGCCGCTCAGGCGGCTCTTCGCGACCGCGATCTTCTCCTCGATCGCCTTCGTGATGCCCATCGCATTGATCGGGTACGCGGCCTTGTCCGTGGACAGGCAAATCACGCACTTCACGCCCGCGTCGATGGCCGCATCCAGCACATTGTCCGTGCCGATGACATTGGTCTTCACGGCCTCCATCGGGAAGAACTCGCAGCTGGGCACCTGCTTCAGCGCCGCCGCATGGAACACATAGTCCACGCCCTGCATCGCATACTTCAGCGTGCTCTTGTTCCGCACATCGCCGATGTAAAACTTGATCTTGTGCGCCACCTCCGGCATCCGTGCCTGGAAGTCGTGCCGCATGTCATCCTGCTTCTTCTCGTCGCGGGAGAAGATGCGGATCTCGCCGATGTCGGTTTTCAAGAAGCGGTTCAGGACGGCGTTACCGAAGGAACCGGTGCCGCCGGTAATCAGGAGGGTTTTGTCTTTGAATAAACTCATATTGATTATTGTTATTGTTCTGTCATTTCGCCGCCTATAGACTCATCGCATACACATTCGTATCCCTCTTTTCAAACCCCAGCGCCTGGTACAGCGCGTTGGCCTCCGTGCGGGCCGGGTTCGAAGTGAGGCGAAGGTCGATGGGAGAGAGTTTGTTGCCGGCAAAGTCGATGATGCGCTGCAGGAGGGTGCGGCCGATCCCTTGGCCCCGATAGGCCGACGAGACCACGACATCCTCGACACTCGCCTTCCGCCCCGTGGGCGACTCATAGACGCACAGTGTGGCGCAACCGACAATATGCTTCTCATCGTTCTCCGCGATGAAAATCCGCGTTCCCGGCGCCCCAACCGAACGCTGCTGCTGCTGCGCGGTCACGGGAATATCCGGGTTCAATTCCTTCATAAGTCCCAACAGATCAGCGATCTGGGATTCGGTTAAAGTACATAGTTCAAGATATCTCATAGTATTTGGGAAACTGGTTTAACTCTTTCTTTTCAACAATGTCGTCCCCATTGTAGCTACTCCCACCCCGACAAACGCACCCAGCGTATTCATCACCAGATCCGTCAATTCGAAAATGCCCACGCACAGGAGCAGCTGGAGGGACTCGATGCAGAGGGAGAGGCCGAAACCGGCCAAGGTGGCTAGACCGAGCCGGCGCCCGGCGCTGAACCGCTTGGTCGATGCCAGGAACTCCGCGAGGAAGAAACCGAATGGGATGAAGATGGCGACATTGGCCAACATTTCTGTCCATCGAGCCGTGCCGCCTTGGATGAGCCGATGATACTCTGCCGCAAGGCTAAATCCGGGCTCTGGAAGTATGGCATTACTCAACCGGATTCCGACCGCCGCATCCAGCAGGAACAGGCCCATGAAAACCGTCAGGCCCAAAGCAATCGCGCCATACACCGAGCACTTCTTCCGGATCAGAAGGATGACTGTCAATGCCAACGACACCACTCCCATCACCGCCCAATGCGTCCAGGGGACATGGGAAAGGATGCCACGGGCGTATGTCTGTAAAGCCGATCCAGACATCTTGACCAATTACATCCCCGGCCTCCGAATCACCAACTCAATCGCCCCCTCCGGGAAAGCATCGCGGCCGGAGCAGACTAGGGCCAAATACCCTCCCCCTCCGGCGCCTGGCATCTTCCACGCCAGGACACCCGGCATCGCAGAGTACTTGTCAATGTACTCCTGCACACCCGACTGAATCATTGCCGGAAACATCGCCACCTGCGCCTCGAACGACGCCCGATACGCGGAAGCAAACTCATCCAAATCACGCGAAAGAATCGCGTTCCAGCATCGATCCGCCGCTGCCGCCAGCGCCTTTACCTTCACCTCGTTAATATCCTTTCCTTCCACCACCGAACAACCCGGCCGGCGCGGGAACATCGGGATCATGCATAGATGGTCTTCCAGCCAGGTCAGCACCTGCTCGTTGTAACAGGTTTCGATCTTTTCCGGCCAGAACCGATTATCATAGTAGTGCCTGCATAACCCAGGGATACAAATTCCAATCGAATCTTGTGCACCGGAAATGATGCCGTCCGAACGCTCCGGATCATTCTCGAAACAGAAGACAAGCTTCGCCAGTGTCTCTGGATCCATGTTCGGGAGCTGGTACGGCCAGATCTTTTTAATCATGTTTCTTGTGGACGTCGAAAGCCCACAACGTTCCCGAACCTCGAAAGTAGGCTCCAAAGAGATTGTAATCGCCCATCCCGGAGCATAGCACGACACATACGGCTGATCTATCCAGGTACCAGCAATATCCAAGCGTGTGGGAATCTGGCTCTCAGTCTTCTTCAAGGCTGTACTGGAACGGGCCTGCAGGCCCTCCTGCGGAGTACGCTGAAGGACAACGTATTCAATCCCACGCTCCTCGCAGAAACGCCGTTTCTCGTCGTTCCCGCCATCTTCGTTGACCACCAGGATATCCGGATTCACAAGGTCCACCGTAGGAATGAAGTCCATAACACCGTGGCCAGCATTGATGAACGCATCCTTCACATACCGGATGCTTTTCACCATAAACAGCCGCTCCTGCTCGCTATAAACCGTCTTATGGTGCTTATAATCCAGGATCGTCGCATCCGAGCCGATGCCTACATACAAATCCCCGTACTGCGCAGCCTGCCGGAAAAACTCCACATGGCCGCTGTGTAAGAGGTCGTAGCAACCGGAGACAAAAACCTTTTTCGCCATTATCTTTCCGCCCGCATCGGGTTATTCAAGAAATCATCATACGCCAACCGGATACCATCCTCCAGCTCAGTCTTGTAGGTCCAGCCCAACGCCGTAGCCTTGGAAACATCCAAAAGTTTCCGCGGTGTTCCGTTCGGGCGCGTAGTATCCCACTCAATCCGTCCCGTATACCCAACGACCTTCGCAACCAGTTCCGTCAGTTCCTTGATCGTCAG
>Ga0310694_10004885_pt1 | contig 12873 bp, 8 predicted proteins | sample 174DNAGHGhighgp2_FD_203884 | JGI IMG/M metagenome (GOLD analysis project Ga0310694, IMG submission 203884) | Sheep rumen microbial communities from Palmerston North, Manawatu-Wanganui, New Zealand - 1742 DNA GHGhigh gp2 (v2) (version 2) | ecosystem: Host-associated > Mammals > Digestive system >...
AGGTCAGGATGCCGTTGCATTCCTGTTCCACATCGGTAATCTGTGTATAGACGGACATCCAAAGTCCCTTCTCCTGCTGGAGTTCTTGCAGGCGGTCTGTGTAGTGGTCATAGAGGTTGGCGTATGTGTCGGCATCATCGACCGTGGTGTAGTTGACGTCGGAGCCTGCCCACATGTGGTTTTCGATGAAAAGGTTGATGCCTCCGAACTCGCCGCAGGAGGCGACGCGCTCGTTTACGGGATTCGTGGCGGCACCGGGTGAGGGATAGGAATGCACGTCGAGGAAGTCGCCCATCTCCACGTCTGTCCATCCCGTCACGGCGTGTACGAATCGTCCCGGGTCGTGATTGGCAGCGATGACGCTGTTGACGGCCCTGTGTGTATGCGCCATGCCTTGCTCGGCATGCTGTCCCCATCCTTCGTTGATGACCACCCAAGCGCCGATGCAGGGGTGCTGGCGTGTGGCATCGATAAGGTCTTCGTTCTCACGATAGAAGTTCTGCATGGCGTACTCGATGTTGCCGATGGCACCGCTTCCGCAGCCCGACGGCATATCCTGCCACACGACGAGCCCGTTCCTGTCGCACCACTCGAACCACAGGTCGTTCTCCAGCTTGATGTGCTTCCTGACCATGTTCATGCCGAAGTCCTTCATAACCTGCAAGTCATAAATCATCGCCTCGTAGGAAGGAGGTGTGAGCAGTCCGTCGGGCCACCAGCCTTGGTCGAGCGGGCCGTACATATAGAGCGGTTTGTTATTGAGGAGGATGGCGGGACGCCCATCGACCATGCCTCGCGAGAACTTCCTCATGCCGAAGTACCCGCTTACCTTATCTACCTGCTGCCCCTGTTCGTTCAGGGTGATGTCGAGGTCGTAGAGGTTGGGGTCATCGGGGCTCCACAGCTTGGCCGATGGTATGGAGAGGGTGAAAGTATCGTCCGACGCACCTGTCTGCTCGGTGACGATGTTGTCGCCGTCCTTGACGGTCAAGGTCACGGAGCATGGCGCGGAGGTCTTCACCTTTACGGAAACGGTGCCGCCGTCAATGTCGGGGATAGGCTCATAGCTCAGGATGTGCGTGGGGCTTACGGGTTCCAGCCATACGGTCTGCCAGATGCCGCTGTTCGGCGTGTACCAGATGCCGCTTGGCGAGACGCTCTGCTTTCCGTTGGGCTGTCCGCCGTCGGTAGGATCCCACACGGCCACCTGCAGTTCCTGTGTACCTCCCTCCTTAAGTAAGGACGTGATGTCGAAGTGGAAAGGCACGGAGCCGCCGTCGTGCGTACCGGCCAGCTGACCGTTCACATACACATAGCAGCGCCAATCGACAGCCCCGAAGTGCAGCAGGACGCTTTTGCCGCTGAAGGTTTCGGGCAGGGTGAAGGTGCGGAGGTACATGTGGGTTGCCTTCCGGTTCGAGGAGTAGCTCTTGTCCATGATGCCGGAGAGGGCCGACTCCACGGGGAACGGCACCAGAATGGCCTTTGAGAAGGAAGAGGCGCGGCTCTCGTAGTCGTAGTTGATAGTGGAGCGCTTGAAGTACCGCCAAACGCCGTTCAGGTTCATCCACTCCTGACGTTTCATGGACGGACGCGGGTACTGCGGCCATACATTCTCTTCTGTCAGCTCTTCGCCCCAGGGCGTCATCACCGGGGCTGTCTGCTTTGTCCATAAACTCTGCGCACTTGCGCTTCCTGCAAAGGTCAGCACGGCAACTAATACGGCTGTCATGCTACGGCTGATTCTTGATTTCATTTTATGTCTTGTAAAGTGATTGTGTGTCTCTGTTCAGGCCTGTTTCATACCCTTTGGGGAGCAAAGGTACGAAAAAAAGTGTAAAGTGAAAAGCGTTCCGCACAAAAAAAAGTATGCCTTGGGGCCAAAGTATCCATGAAATGAGGAGAATTAGCCGTAGCCGTGAGACATGCCTTGAGGACCTTTTTTGCAAGTTTCTGATTATCAGGAGGCGTGTTGCGGCGTCAAACGCACCGTGCCGCGATGGCTGGCGCACCGTGCCGCGTTGGGCATCGCACCGTGCCGCGTTGGGCATCGCAGCACGGTGCGTTGGACGGCATGGCGTGCCGGGTGATTTTTTTCGCCAAAAACTGTTGTATGTCAAAAAATAGTATTACCTTTGCAGCACTATGAAGAAAGATTGCTTACTCCGCTACGGCACGCTGGCTTCGGCCTTGCTGCCTCTTGTTCCCGCCGCTGCAAAGACGAAGAAGGGGAACCCGTCGATAGACAACCGTCAGCAGCCCAACGTCATTGTCATCTTTGCCGACGACCTCGGCTACGGCGACTTGGAATGCTTCGGGGCGACGCGTGTGCAGACACCCAACGTCAACAAGTTGGCACAGAGCGGCATCCGCCTTACCAACGTCCACGCCATCGCCGCCACGAGCACACCGTCGCGCTATGGTCTCCTGACCGGCGAGTATGCCTTCAGGCACCCCAACACCGACATTGCCAGAGGTAATGCCGGAATGATTATCCGCCCCGAACAGTTCACCATTGCCGACGCCTTCAAGAATGCCGGCTATGCGACTGCCGCCATTGGCAAGTGGCACCTGGGGCTCGGAGACAGGGACGCCGAGCAGGATTGGAATGCGCAGCTGCCCATGCACCCCGGCGACATCGGCTTCGACTACCACTACATCATGGCGGCGACCGCTGACCGTACGCCCTGTGTCTTCATCGAACAGGGGCATGTCGCCAACTACGATGCCTCGGCACCCATTCTCGTCAGCTACGAACAGAACTTCGAGGGCGAGCCTACAGGCAAAGAAAACCCCGAACTCCTCTTTAACCTCAAGGCCAGCCACGGGCATAACCAGAGCATCGTGAACGGCATCGGGCGCATCGGCTACATGAAGGGCGGAGGCAAGGCGCTCTGGAAGGACGAGAACATCGCCGACAGCATCGCCGCACATGCCATTGGCTTTATCCAGAAGCACCAGCAGGAACCCTTCTTCATGTACCTGGCCACCAACGATGTGCATGTGCCTCGCTTCCCCCACGACCGCTTCAGGGGGAAGAACCCGATGGGCTTCAGGGGCGATGCCATAGCACAGTTCGACTGGACGGTGGGGCAGGTGATTGATGAGCTGGAGCGCCTCGGATTGCGCCAGAACACGCTCATCGTCCTCAGCAGCGACAATGGCCCCGTCGTCGATGACGGCTATCAGGACAGGGCCGTCGAGCTTCTTGGCGACCATCGCCCCGCCGGACCTTACCGTGCAGGCAAGTACAGCACCTTCGAGGGCGGCACGATTGTCCCCGCTATCGTCTCCTGGCCGAAGAGGATAGAGGCAGGGCAGGAGTCGGACGCCCTTGTGTCGCAGATCGACTGGCTGGCTTCGCTGGGTTCCCTCGTAGGGACTCGCATCCCGAGAGGCGGGGCGACAGACAGTCAGAACCGCCTTGCCACGCTTCTCGGAGAGAACCGGGACGACCGCCCCTATGTGCTTGAGCAGGCGGCGAACCATGCGCTTTCCGTCCGCACAAAGGAGTGGAAATACATTTCGCCGAGCCAAGGGCCTGCCATCATCTCGGGGCCTAACATGGAGAGCGGCTATGCCCGTGAGCCGCAACTGTACGACATGCGGCAGCCCTACGAACAGGAGAATGTCGCCCTTCAGCATCCGCAAGTCGTATTCGAGTTGCAATCCTACATAGAGAAAGAACGTGCCAAAGGCTCTTCCTACACTTCGCCCATATCAAAGTGAAGGGGAAAGAGTGAAAAGTGGATGATGAAAGTATGAGAGCACTTGCTTCCTTTCTTATATTTATGCTGTCCTCTGTCCTCTTCGCCCAAGAGGCGCAGGGCTTCAAGCAGCACGACATGAAGAAGTGGGGCATTCCCAAGGGGAACTACAGCGGCATCGCGCACATCGACGGCGACCGCTACGCGCTCATCAGCGACAAGCAGGAAGCCGACGGATGGACAGAGGTGGGCATCAGTTTCCTCCCCTCCGGCGACATCGACAAAATGCGTTTCATCGCCCATCACTACGATGCCCGGACACAAGGCAAGGCAAGGGACAGCGAGGGCATCGTGTTCCTACCCGGACAGGGGGTCTTTGTCTGTGCGGAGAACGACCAGCAGATATTGGAACTCTCTGCAGAGGGTACGCCGACAGGCCGCAGCCTTTCCGTGCCTGCACAATACCGCCGCTCCAATATCTTCGCTAACTATGGCTTCGAGGCGCTGACATATCATGCCGGCCAAGGCCGCTTCTGGACGACAACAGAACAGGGACTGAAGTCCGATATGACGGCTTCGTCCACTCATGCCTCGCGCACCCCGACCTGTCTCCGCCTTCAGTCTTTCGGCTCCGACCTGCAACCGCTACAGCAGTTTGCATACATGACGGAGGCTCCCTCCACAAGCCTTACGCCCAAGCACTATGCCTTTGGCGTGTCCGAGCTGTTGGCCCTGGACGACTCCACACTGATAGTCATGGAACGCGAGCTGAACATCCCCGAGCAGTACAACCGCGCCCAATGCAACATCCGCCTGTTCTGCGTCAATCCCCGTTCAGGTCAAGCCATTGCGGACACTTCCGCCCCGCTCAACAAGATGAGCAGGGACAGTTTCCTCACAAAGAAGCACCTCTATTCGTTCCGCACAGGGATACGCATCATGGGCAAGAAGGATTTCGCCAACTACGAAGGGATGTGCCTGGGGCCGAGGCTTTCCGACGGCAGGCAGACGCTCCTGCTCGTTGCAGATTCGCAGAGCCGCGCCGGCAACTCCCTCTTTCGCCTGAAAGACTATATCAAGGTCCTTGTAATTAAACCTTAGTTACAGACACTCAGAAAACCTGTTGAAGATGAAGAAAACGACTCTTATACTGCTGGCCTTATCACTCTGTCTCTGCGCAGGAGCAAAGGGGAGGAAGCGTGCCGCGTGTATCCAGTTCTCGAAGAAAGAACTAAAGAAAACGCTAAAATACGTAGCCTCTGCTAAACGCGAGGGCTGGGAACTGGTGTGGCACGACGAGTTCGACGGGAAGAAGCTCTCCGACTGGTGGACACGCATACCGCGCTACCCCAATCCTCCCGAATGGAACAAGTTTATGTCATCCCACGACAAACTCTTTAAGTTGAGAGGCGGGAAACTCATCCTCTACGGCCTCGTCAACGACTTCCTGCCCGAAGACACGGCACATTTCCTGACGGGCGGCGTATTTACGGAAGGCAAGGTTTACTTCCAGAGGGGCAGGATTGACATCCGCCTGAAGATGGACGATGCCTCGGGAGCATGGCCTGCCGCATGGCTGCTCCCCGACGGGCAATGGCCTTTCGGCGGCGAGATTGACATCATGGAAAGGCTGAACGGAGACGATTATGCGCATCAGACGATACATTCCGCTGTGACGGAGTACGATACCATCGCACGCAAGACACAGGACTGGCACAGGACGGCACCCATCAAAAAGGGCGATTGGAACGTCTATAGCGTGGAGCTGTACGAGGACAGCGTCAGTTTTCTCATCAACGACCGCCTCACCTTCACCTATCGGAAAGAGCCGCAGCACGGCCCGAGGCAGTTCCCCTACGACCGCCCCATGTACCTCCTGCTCGACATGCAGCTGGGAGGCTACTGGGTGGGCCGCGTCAATCCCAAAGAGCTGCCGTACCGCTACCAGATTGATTATGTGAGGTTCTACAAGAAGAAATGAGGGGATTTAAGGCGACGAGCAGCGCACTTTGCCATTATTGAAGGCATTTTTTTGTCCTTTTCCTTTGCAGGTTCACATATTTTATATAAATTTGCACCATGATATGCCCTTTCCGCGTCATTTCGCACCACATACGAAGGCAGGAAAAGGCTCTTTCGACATGCAGGCGACATAGCGGAAGTCCCACGCCTGAACAGTAGTAATCACCAGCCCGACGCAGGGACAACGGGCTGCAAAACAAGGAAAAGACTATGGCATTTTTTTGGGAAAAGAGCAACAAGGCACAGCAGGAAGAGCCTACACCCCTGGAAGAACAGACTCCGCAGAGAACGCCAACGCCCGTAGAGGATGGCTTCGACAAGGAGAATACATCAGAAGAGGTAAAGACCTTGTACGGAAAAATGAATGGGCTACTGGAGCAGCTCACGATTGTACGCCGTGAGAAAGAACAGTTCGAGGGTCAGGTGAAAGAGCTGAAGAAACGGCTGAACCAATTGCGCGACGGCGAAAAGGAGGCAGAGGAACAGCCTGCCGCACAGGACGAACCCCAGGTAAAGCCGTCGGAGACAGAGCCTCAAGGACAGGAAGAAAAACCCAAGACCGAGGAGCAGACCGAGCCAAAGAAGGAGGAGAGCAACACTCCGCCGGCCGACGAAGGCAAGGAAAGCAAGAGCCGGGACACGGAGGAACTCCTGAAGCTCATGCAGGAAGTGCGCGACACTGTGGGGCAACGCTACGGCCAGCTACTAGACGAACAGCGCGAGATGAGAAAGGAAAAGGCAAACAAGGAAGAACGGTACGAGCAACTCGTCAGCCGTGTGCAGGAAGACCGCTACAGAAAGGACAAGGTCAAGATACTGAGCCGCATGATACGTATGCGTTCAAACATCACCGACATGCTCGGCTTCTACGAAAGCGAGGCGATGGAGGGCAAGGACAGCGACGCTGCAACCTACCTGCAGAAGCAGATTAAGGCCTTCATCGACGGGTTGGATGCCGACCTGCGGCAAGAGATGGTCATCAAGATGGAGAACGGCAAGCCAGGTTCCGACCTTGACGAAGAGCACCAGGAAGCCGTAGGCACAGAACCCACCGACCAGCCCGAACTGGCAGGAAAGGTATGCCGCAGCGTCTCACCCGGCTTTTATTGGACACTGCCCTACATCTTCAAACCACGTGTCAACGAAACGGGAGAAGAGATAATGTCCTACAAGTTTGTCATCAACTATGAACAAGTAATAACATATCAATACAAGAAAGAACAATGAAGACAGAATTTTACGGTATCGACCTCGGTACTACTTATTCCTGCATTGCCACTATCGACAGCGACGACCTGGTGCAGGTAATCTCCAACAAGAGAGGAGCAATGACCACTCCCTCGGCCGTCTATTTCGACGACGACAACAAGATGCAGGTGGGACAGGCCGCTAAGGCCCATCTGGGCGACAAGCCCGAGAACACCGTCGTATTCATCAAGAGGCAGATGTCCAACAAGGACTTCAAGGTGACCATCAACGGCAAGAACTACGACCCCGTGATGATAAGTTCCTTCATCCTCAAGCATCTTGTGGATTTTGCCAACGAAAAGCGTAAGAACGAGGAAGGCAAGGACCCCATCTACGACGTGGTTATCACGGTGCCGGCATACTTCGGCAAGATGGAGCGCGACCGTACCGAGGCGGCCGGGAAGATGGCCGGGCTGAACGTGCTGCAGCTCATCAACGAGCCGACAGCCGCGGCTCTGAGCTACGGACGCAAGCAGCAGGCCGACAAGGATCTGCTCGTCTATGACCTGGGCGGCGGCACTTTCGACGTCAGCATCCTGAGGTTCAGCGGAGGTGTCGTGGAAACATTGTCCACTCGCGGCGACCATGAGCTGGGCGGCGTCGATTGGGACAAGGAGCTTGCACGCATCGCAACAAAGAAGTGCGGAGCGGACTTCGACAGCATGTCCCCTGCCGACCAGAACAAGATAATGCTCGTGGCCGAGGCTACGAAACAGATACTGAGCGACGAGGACTCCGCCCCGATGCAGTTCAGCTACAGGGGAATCCAAAATGTGGAAATAACACGTTCAGAGTTCGAGGCGCGCACTTTGCCCCTGATGATGAAGACAAAGCTCCTGCTCGACGAGGCTATCGAGGCAGCGAAGGAAGATGTGCAGAAGAACGGAAGGCCCTCACTGAACATCGACGAAGTGATTCTCGTGGGCGGCTCGTCGCGTATGCCAATGGTGAAGAAGGTCGTCAGGGACGTGCTTGGCATTGAGGGAAAGGTCGTTGACCCAGACATGGCAGTGGCAAAGGGTGCCGCGCTCACCGCCTCGCAGAACCAGAAGGGTTATGTGGAAGGGGCAATGGTCATGGGACGCGACAAGGGAAGCCGTGCCTACGGCATGAGCTCGTACCGCGACGGCGATACAACTTGCCTGTATGTCCGTAACCTGATACTCCGCAACGATGACCAGGAGATACACCGCGAACTGTCCTTCGCCACGGCTTTCGACAATCAGAGTGCCGTGGAGTTCCACTTCTACGAGAGTGAAAGCAATGAGGAGTGGATGGATGTGGATGACGACCTGGAGATAAAGGGACGCGACGACAGCATCAGCTGGGGCCGTCCTGTGGCCAAAGGCACGCCGATAAGGGTCATCGTAGACCGAGACAAGAGCGGACGCGTGAAGGTCTTTGCCGAGTGCAGCGGCGCCAAAGGCGAGTTCGAGATTGTGTCGCCGGGCTGCTCCGGACTGACCATTTAAGTTTCTACTTGAAGTTTTTCCCTCATTATCGCTTGAGAAGGAATGGATTCAGCACATGCCAGACAATGGCTGGAGACCGGCAACCGCATCGCCAAGGGCTTTTCCGACAAACTGGACGACAGGGCGGCCGGCATCAGCTACTCCAAGTATTTCTACGTTCTCTATCTTTTCGACGGTGACAACGGCGTGGGGCCTGTCTCTATTGACGTCTTGCAATACGCCATGCGACAACTCACGCGCCGCCGTGCCAGCATAAGTTCCAGCAGTCCGCTCAAGGAGCTGCTGGGTACTTACCTGTCGCTCTGCACCATGTTCTTCCAGAACGAGCAGACGCGACAGGACGCTGCGCAGACCCTGAAGCAAGCCCGCATGATCCCCAGTGCCGTGGAGGTGCTGGGCGAGAAGATGGGCAACCGCTTCGTCGGTGAACGCTACGACGAGAAGGTGTCCGAGCGTATGCACCTCTCGAAGGATGCTCTGAACCTGTGGCAGCGGGCAAACTGGCTCATCATGTCGCTGGGCGAATGGTTCAAGGAAAGGTTGGATAGCGGGAATGCCGTGAGTGCGATAGGTATGCTGGCCTGCTCCCCACTGGTCATCAGCCTGGTCGTCTGGGTGTTCTCCACCTTCAGCGACCATGGCATGTTCTGGGGCATCCTGAGCCTCATAGCGGCTCTCGTAGCAGGCTACTGGGGATGCATTATCATCTTCTTCATCGCAGCCTTTATCTCGGCTGCTGTCCTTTGGGTCCTGCGCTATGTGTTCTACAATATCTACACCTTCCTGGCAACTGTGGGTCTCATTCTCTGGCTCTTGTTGTCATAAGGTTTCCCTTAACGGTTAAAGCAAAATTATGGACGCATCACTGCAAAATAACATAGAACGATGGACATCGTCCGGGGAGGCTGTGCTGCATTTCAAGGACAAGCTGCACAGCGCCTCGCAGACCCAGGAAACTGATGCCGTGGCGGCATTTATGAGGCTTTACTACCACATAGGGGAGCTTCAACCCGGTGAGATAGAACGTCTGATAGGCATCCTCAACAAGCGGAGGAGCAACCTTTCCGACCTCAAGCTCAAGAAGTCCCTTGGCGACTTCCTCAGTGTATCCACTATAATGGCTTCCTCGCCCGATGACTTGCGCCAGGCCGTTGCGTTCATGAAGCGTGAAGGCACGCTGCCCTTCGACGACTCGGAGGCTCGCCGCCGCAACGAGGAGAACCAGCGGCGTATCCGCGAAGAGGCGGAACGGCGCAGACGTGAGGAAGAGGAACGAAGGCGGCGTGAGGAGGAACAGCGCAGGCAGCGCGAAGAGGAGCAGCGCAGGCGGCAGGAAGAGGAGAGAAGAAGGCGCGAGACCGAGGAGAGGCGTCGCCGGCAGGAAGAGGAGGCACGCCGCCAGCAACAGGACGGGCAGAGACTGGAGGCGGAGGTTGACCGCCTGAACGAGTCCATGAGACAATACGTCATCCTGCAGGCAAAGAAGAAAGGCAAATGGGGCAAGTCTCTCAAGAACACTTTCTGGATACTACTGATAGCAGGCATCGTGTACGGCCTTATCGAACTGGGCGTGTTTGGCGGTATCAGGGACTGGATTCAGGGCCTCACCAGCCATGAGGAGCAACGCCAGGACTACAGCGAGCTGCTCACGGGCGAATGGACGGGCCACGTCGGCGACGGACAGGGCTCACTGGAGTTCCTCTCTGCCGGCGACACACAAGTTGAGGCCAAGATACACATGAAGTACTCGCGTCTGGTGACGCACAACCTGATGGGTGAGATATTGGAGGGCGATTCCATCATCTTCACAGACCTTCAACCCGACAAGTTCATCAACGGCAAGTTCCGTCTGCACCTCGAAGGCGACGAAAAGGAAGTGCTGAGCGGTTTCTTCGTTGCCACGAAGACAGGACGGACGCTGCCCGTAACCTTTTACAAATACATGGAGTGAAAGGTCAATCATTAGAAGTATTAAGAGAGGGCGCCATGCCCTCTCTTTTTGTTTATAACGGGGCGGTGAAAAACGCAGCGTGCCGCGATGGCCAACACACCGTGCCGCGATGGGTAACGCAGCGTGCCGCGATGACAATCGCGGCACGCTGCGTTTGAAATCCCCCTATGGTGTGTCTGCCGGAGAGTCTCTATGCGAGGCAGAGCAGCAGGATAATCAGCTGGGCCGTAAGGATTCGGAGGAACATGCTGAGGGGATAGACGGTGGAGTAGCCGACTGCCGGGGCGTCGTTGTTTGCCGTCTGGTTGGCAAAGGCGAGTGCCGGGGGATCGGTACAGCTGCCTGCTATCATGCCCATCAGCGTGAAGTAGTTCACCTTGTAGAACATTCTCGCCACGATGCCGACAATCAGGATGGGCAGGACGGTTATCAGGAAGCCGCACCAGACGTAAGTAAGTCCATCGCCTTCGATGACAGTGTTCACGAAGCTTGCGCCAGCCTTGATGCCGACACTGGCAAGGAAGAGCGCAAGGCCAATCTCGCGAAGCATCAGGTTGGCACTCGTCGTGGTATAAGCCACGAGTTTTGCCTTGTAGCCGAAACGGCCGATAAGGATGGCGACGATGAGAGGACCGCCTGCCAAGCCCAGCTTGACGGGAGTGGGCACGCCGGGTATGGCAAAGGGTATGGCTCCGAAGATGATGCCCACAAAGATGCCGATGAAGATGGCTGCGAGGTTGGGATGGTTGAGGCTCTTGACGCTGTTCCCCATCTTGTGCGCCACGCGGTCAACGGCGTCCTCCGGGCCGACAACGACGATGCGGTCGCCCAACTGCATCCTCAGGTTGCGCTCGGCGAAGAGGTCCATGTCGCCGCGACGGATGCGCGTCACGTTCACGCCATAGACAGAGCTGAAGTGCATCTGCCCGAAGGTCTTGCCGTTCATGGAGGGTTGGGTGACGAGGATGTTCTTGCTGACCATCGGCACGTCCTGCTCCTCCCATACGACACTCTCCTCGGGGCCGATGAAGACGCGGATGGCCTCTGCGTCGTCCTGGGCACATGTAATGAACATCTTGTCGCCCTCGCTAATGACGGTGTCGCGGTTGGGGATGCTGACATGGCCTTTCTGCAGGATGCGGCTGCAGACGAAGTCGCGTCCGAGGAACTGCCTGACCTGTAGGATGGTACGTCCGGCAAGGTAGGCATTCTTCACGACGAGCGTCATGCGGTGCGGCGTGGCATGGGGATTGGCCGCCTGCTCCTCCTCAATCTGCTTCTGCTCGTCCTTCAACTTGATACGACAAAGGAAGCGGATGGCAATCGTCGCCCCGATGATGCCCACAACGCCGAGCGGATAGGCGCAGGCATAGCCATTGGCAATGGCAGGTGCATTCGCTCCGAAAATCTGGTTGCAGGCTTCCGTGGCGGCACCGAGGCCCGGTGTGTTGGTAATCGCTCCGCAGAGCACACCCACCATCATCGCGAGATTGCTGGAATTGTCGGCTGGCGCGGCTCCCCGGTCATAGAAGACAAGGAAATAGAGGCTTATGCAGCAAAGCACGTTGAGCAGCACGAGGCTCAATGCCATCACGTTCAGCTGCACACCTCCCTTCTTGAAGCTCTCGAAGAAGCCCGGGCCTACCTGAAGTCCGATGCAATAGACGAAGAGAATCAAGCCGAAGTCCTGAATGAAGGTCAGCACGTTATAGGTTCCTGTGAAGCCGAAATGTCCGGCAACGATGCCCGCAAAGAGGACAAACGTGACACCCAGGGATATGCCTCCCACCTTGAGGCGTCCCAAGCCGATACCAACGGAAATGACCAACGCATAGAGCAGCACGATGTGTGCCACGCTGTCGGTCGAAGTGAAGAGAGGTTGCAGCCAATCCATAATATAAAAATATGTGTAAGTCTTCTAACCGGCGGCAAAGGTACGAAATAATACCTTACATTGTAACCTGGATAGGTCAAATCTTGCCTTTAGACAAAAGAAATACTCGATTTAAGGGTAAAAGTTTTGTCATTTGCATAATAATTCGTAATTTTGCACGCTATTACATGTAAACCAACTTACAACATTCTTAATTATTTATTATGGCAGATAGTAAAGAAAAACTCTTCTCTGATTTTACTGCGCCCACTCGTCAGGAATGGCGGGACAAGATTGAGGTTGACCTCAAGGGCGCGGACTATCAGAAGAAAATGGTGTGGAGAACCAACGAAGGCTTCAGCATGGAGCCGTTCTACCTGAAGGAAGATGTAGATAAGCTGCCGCTTGTCAACGCTCTCCCAGGCGAGTTCCCCTATGTTCGCGGCAACAAAGCCGCCGACAACGAATGGTATGTCCGTCAGGACATCAAGTGTGAATGCCCCAAGGAAGCCAATGCCAAGGCACTGGACATCCTGAACAAGGGCGTGACGAGCCTCGGCTTCTGCATCCCCTCTGAGAAGGTGAGTGCAGATTACATCG
>Ga0310694_10004889_pt1 | contig 12866 bp, 9 predicted proteins | sample 174DNAGHGhighgp2_FD_203884 | JGI IMG/M metagenome (GOLD analysis project Ga0310694, IMG submission 203884) | Sheep rumen microbial communities from Palmerston North, Manawatu-Wanganui, New Zealand - 1742 DNA GHGhigh gp2 (v2) (version 2) | ecosystem: Host-associated > Mammals > Digestive system >...
ATATACGACCATTCCAGTTTTTGTACACGCGCGTACAAAATCTCTAAGTCACTAAACATCAGATTGACGATAATAAGCAAGATTTCTTTTACCATATCCATCGCCGTATTCGGCCTTCAGTCTATCGACCAACATAGGGATTAATCTCGTGCTGGATGCAGCCCGACTCTCACCTTTCTGTTCTTCCTCAACAATGCGCCGCCCCACATTCCAAAATGTTGCAATAGCGGCTTGTCAATCTGCTGCGTATGCCTGCTGCCGACCATGTTCGATGATGGAACATGCCCCATTGTTGGCAAAGCCCTGCCGCTTCCGCATTGTTTTGCGGATTAAATAAATGGCTAAGATTAAGATTAGTCTTCGCCGTTGTTAATTGAGGAGAGAGTGGTTACATATGTTTTCTGTCACAAAAAAAATGACATTTTGTCAAAAAAATTGTTGGTACAATACTTGATTTATGATTTTGTAAAATATTTAAACTATGAAAAAAGGACTTAGATTGTATTCGAGATGTGCCAACTTAAAACCAACAAGTTATTATAATATTCCAGATTTGACGAATCCAGAAAAATCAAATCGATACCATTATATGCAAGTGTTTCTTGATAATGGTGAGAAAACACAGCAATTTGTGCCAAAGAAGAACAAATCAATTTTTAAGTATATGAATTTGGAGACGGCATTACAATGTTTAAAGAATAAAAACATAAGATTTGTCTTGCCTACCGAATGGCCTGATAAATTCGAAGGCAGGTTTTATCAATCCAAAACCAACTTCAATTATCCTCCCTCTAATTCCATGTTCCCAAACCCTGTATTTTGCTGTTGTTTCACGACAAACAGGACAAGTGAAGCCTCTTGGAAAACATATTCATACGAAAAGTCAGGACTTGGTGAACATGTTGTTCAATTCGAACTTGATTTCAATGCACTTCGCGACGAATTTAGCAAAAACGTCACAGACCAGTTTTCCATATTTGAAGGACCTGTTTTTTATCGTCTTTCTGATTACGAAATCAAGAATCTTCACAGATTTGGAAAAAACAAATACAGAATAAGAGATTTCTCACTTAATTCCGACGTATGGGATGTTGACAGTTCAAACTGGCTTCCTTTGTTGCTGATAAAAAGACAGCAGTTTTATTACGAAAATGAAATCCGTTTTTTCCTGCTTGCCAATGATAATCGGAACAACCACGAAGAATATGTTTCTATAGATTGGAAAAGGGTCATAAAACAAATCTATATTGACCCCAAAGCATCTGATATGGAGATTGAAATCCTAACTAATTACTGCAATCAATATGATGTTCCTATTGGCAATAATGCTGGAGAAATTCAAATCACTAGAGCAAATTTGTATCAAATGGAAACAAACACGCCAATTGAAATTATCGATTTCTAAAATTGAAAACTGATTATTATGGTGAAGAGCATCGAATAAAGCCGTCTTCGCGAGGAAAACGGCCTTGTTGTTTTAGGTTGGATTCCATTGATTTCCGAGACGCGATAAATCGATGTCTCTACAGGCGAATATGTTGATGACAAACGCATTGTTTCCCCATACCATCCAACCTTGTAGAGACGCGACTATCGCGTCTCCAACATCGCGTCTCTCACGATTTATCTCGTCTCCACAAACGCCCCACCCACTGCCAACAACAAGCCCATAACGGCGGACGAGACAGCAGAAATCAATTCTCGGCTTTGTTTTATAATGCCAGGACATTTCGCGGATTTCTGCCAGAATGATTGATAAAGACAACTAAAAATTTGACATTAATCCTACGGAACAAACGCATCGCTTTTTCTCTCATCGGATTGCACATCCAGCCTACCTGGGGAGAACGGGTTCTTTAATTATGAATTTATCGTTCAATTGTTTTACTTCTTCTATAATTGGTTCATTTTCATCAACATACATCCATCTTAAGTCCACCAATTCTTTATATCCTTTCAGAAGTGCTTTAGTTTCTTTTGGGATAATCACCTTTATCAACTCCATGCCTGATGATGCAACGAGGTTTTCAATTGGAACATCAAGTAAATCTTCTGGTTGAACTGTGAAGAAACCATTTTGGTGGTCCATCCTTTTTATTCCTATTGGTAAGTCTCTATCATCTGGAAGGTAATAATCTTCTCGCAGCACATGTATTTTATGGTCTGTGAATGAAAATGGGGTGATTTTTTCGGGCTGAACACTTTTATGTGGATAAGCCAAAATCCATAGTGCCCCATCATTTTCCAACAATCCATCCTTGTCATTCATCAGAAAAGAAATTGATTTCCACATACTTGCAGACCAATCCATAAGACGCGAATGCATCCCTAAATGCCTTCCAACAGCCATATAAAACAGTGTTTTGTTGAAACTTGGATGCCTAAAGTCTTCATATTCATATTTCTTGCATATTTCTATCAATTCATTAAGAATTTCCTTTTCTTGGTCATAGTTCTCAACTTTGTTCCAAACAATAGTGGGCAAAAGGTCATACGAAGCGTTGGGAAGACCACGAAAAAGAAATTGATACCCACACATACGAATAAAGGAAATTGATAGTTCTAAATCTTTTACTTCCAGAATTGAATGGACTATTCGTGGAACATCTGACAAATGACTATACTTAACCTTAATCTGTGATGACGACACTTGACAACCAAAATCTTCTATACTATCTAAATCCAGCGCCTCTTGATTATCAAACAAATGCTCAATATCATCATCAGTCAAATTCACATTGTTGCAATTTTCATAGTTTTCTTGCATAATTTCTTTGTTTTAATGATTACACGCCTTGATAAGACGAACAGATTGTCCTGCCCCTCTGGATCCATATGAATCATCATTTAAAACAGATTCAGTAAAAGCGAGGCCATACGCATATGGTTGGCCACCATAACTAGATGATGACCAATAAAAACCAGCAGAATAAGGACCAGGACCTCCATTCACACCGTTACGATAACCTGCAGCAGGAAGGAACACTGCTCCATGAGATTCAAACGAATTCAGCCAAATAGATTCTGTAATTGTATTACTATTAAAACTCGCATTTCCATTATTGGTGTTGACTAAACTATAGTAGTTAGTACTCCAATTGTCAGGAAGCAAAATAACTCCTTTTACATCGTTAACCTTGGCTTTTGCGTAACGGACGCCAGACACAGTAGAACGCACTGTAAAGACATATATCCACTCGTCTTTCGTCAGTGTACGCCATTGGTTAATTGCATTGCCACCATTACTGATATCATTATACCCCCAGTCGGCCTGTCCCGTCTGATCATAGAGATTGAATGAGAGACTTCCATAAGCATAATAGTTATTAGCATCGCCATTTGTTGACCAGGGCTGGTAACAGACTGCACCATGGTTAAAACCGCTTGTAGCCCAGCAAAATAAATCTCTATCAACGCCATGTTCTTCACTGAATTGTCCGTTATCCCCAAGATAATCCCACTGGTTGTCGGCAAACTTCCAATAAGAGGTACTTGCGCTACCAATATATTGCAGATTCCCCTGCGAGAAATACACTTGGTCGCCACTTGCATTTATGGTAAACTTGCCACAAATGGCACCAACAGGAACTTCGCCCGGATTAACCTCAGTCGTAACATTCACCTCAATTCCAGCGGTTTGGTAGCCGTTCTCGATAATGGAAGGCACAGCACCGCGAGTACCCGTAAACGCACCATCTTCGGAATAGGCAGTACCATTTTCGCCTGCCTCAACCGCTTCTTGCGGCAGAAGGATAGCCCATTTCTCGCCGCTGCCTGCGGGTAAGGTGATAACGCCGTTCCCTTCTTGGCTATGTGTCAAAGTGTTTTCCACAAAACTCACGGTCACCTTGTTCTTCATTCCAGTGATGCAAGTGGCCGCCTCAGAAGCCGTGGTCACGTTGAACTTTACCAAAGCGCATTTGTTCAACAACATAGCCGTGTAGGTCGTTGCACCTGAATCGTAGTTTTCGTTGGACGGGGCGTATTCTATCACGGGCAAATGTTCTGTCTGGTCAGTGATGACCACCGAGCAGGTCGTTGTAGTGCCAGCCGCGAGGGTTTCGGCGGGCGTTACATTGCCCAAGAAATAGAAATGAAGCGGCTCGCCCACAATGGGGTCGGTGATGCCGCCAGTGAAATTGGTGCCGTTGTAGGTCAACGTGCCGATGTAATGACCACCACTGGCCACATAAATCACATCCCCGTTTTGGTAGGTGACCTCACCCGTCGTTGTGTTCACATCCACCCTTGTGCCTCCGCTGCTTTTGAGGTCGAGGGTGATGGTCACGGCCTCACTACCATTTGCAGGTGTATGCTGTTCCTCTTTCTTGCATTGCATCAGGGCGACCAAGACTAACAATGCCATTGCGAAAATGCTAATCCTTTTCATGTTCATTTTTCCTTTCTGTTTTGTTTTTTCCTTGATTTGAATGTTACATAACCCGCACCTGCCACGAGCATAACTAACAGCCCGCTACCCAAAGGTGCGCCAAAGGTTTGGCCAGTAATTTCAGCGCCAGTTGCCCCAAAACCTTGACCAGTGAAACAGCCTCCAACAGTGCTTTCGCTTCTGTTCATCAGGCCATTGGTACTACCGTTTCCATCGCCACGCTGGAACAGGCCTTCTTGTGCAAATGTGCCGATGGGAAACAAAGCCATGACTGCCAAAGCAACCATCAGCACTTTAGGTTTCATCTTGAATTTCTTCATTTTTTACCTTTATGTTTGCGGCTGACTCCCAATGCCACATGATAACCGTTTACCAGAAACATAAAGAAAAAGCGCGGGAGTCAAAACTATTGCTCATCCCACCGCTTAGGCTCTCGCATTGCCTTCCGTCAAGGATAAGCAATGCCGATGCCCACGCTGTCGAATATACTCTATATGATTGATAATGGTATAAACGAACAAAGGGACGTCGACTATTGCTTCATCATGTGACGGATTGTAATTTGCGAGATTCAAAGCGGTCGCAGATAAAACGTTAGTTCAACGTCTTTCCATTATGTCTGCCGCTTCCTTTCTTGGAAACAGCGTTGCAAAATTAAGAATAATTTGGTTGTTACACCGAAAATTCATCCAAAGAAAGAAAAAAAACCGAATTTTTTCTACCTTTGCCGCCTAAACATAATGCAAACAACACTCAAACCATGAATAAGCATCTCTTTTATGCACTCATCATTTTGGCTTTCGGCCTCGGTATAAACCGCGCCTCTGCCCAAGAACAGCAAGCCTATAAGGTCGGCTTGGTAGGCTTCTATAACCTGGAGAACCTCTTCGACACAATCAACGACCCGAACAAGAACGACGAGGAGTTTCTGCCCCAAGGTGCCAACCAATGGAACTCGGAAAAATACCTATCCAAACTCCACAACATGGCCTACGCCATCTCCACCATCGGCACCGACTGGTCGCCCGACGGTGTGGCCGTTTTAGGCATGTGCGAAATGGAGAACCGCACTGTTTTAGAAGACCTTGTGGCCCAACCCGAGCTGAAGGACCGTAACTACCAAATTGTACACTACGACTCGCCCGACCGCCGTGGCGTGGATGTGGGTTTGATTTACAATCCGAAATACTTTAAGCTGACCAACAGCAAGACCTATCATACCATCATCCCCGATGACCCCGAGTTCATCACCCGCGACCAGTTGGTCGTCTCCGGCCTCTTCGATGGCGAAATGATGCACTTCATCGTCATGCACTGGCCTTCACGTGCCGGCGGCGAGAAACGCTCCATGCCTGGCCGTATGGCCGCTGCCAACCTCTGCCGTCACATCGCCGACTCCATCATGCGTGAGGACCAAAGCGCCAAAATCATCATGATGGGCGACTACAACGACTACCCTGACAGCAAAAGCGTAACCAACTACCTGCGTGCATCGGGCGACATGAAAGACCTGCGCGACGGAGAGTTCTTCAACCCCATGTACGACCTGCATAAGAAAGGCTATGGCACCAACTACTACCGTGATGCGCCTGGCGTGCTCGACCAGATGATCCTCACCCCTGCCCTGCTGCCCAATGGCTACGACAGCTATCAGTTCAAGAATGCGAAGGTGCACAACAAAGAGTTCCTGAAGCAACACGGCGGCAAATACAACGGCTATCCCTTCCGCACCTTCGGCAGCGGCGTCTGGATGGGTGGCTACAGCGACCACTTCCCGGTGTATGTGATACTATTGAAAAAAGCGTAAGACCTTTTGTGATTCCCTTTGGGAATATCTATTCCTTCACTGCCACACGCGCTGTATGGTTTCTCCCTTCCGCATCCGCAATCCGCAGCAGGTAAACGCCTTGTGGCAAGCCCGCCAAATTGATTTCATTTGTGTTTTCCACCGTCTTCACCAATTGCCCGAGACTATTGTAAATTTTCACTTCGGTAGCGGTTGCGCCTTCAACACGGACAATGTCGTTAGCGGGATTGGGATATAAACTGACGCTCTCAACGGCAGCTTCCTCCACATCATCCCAACACTCACCGTCTGTCCAAACGAGGTTGTCATCCTCAAAATAGCACTGCAAGTAAGCAAAACCACTTGCCGTCCAACCAGGAATGTACCGCCAATTGATGCCCGACAAGCTGCCAATGCCCTCAATCCAAACTTCAGGCTCTTCGGGATTGACTCCCCAACCTTCATTGAACACATACTTGTTTCGTACCGAGCCATCGTCCAAGACGACCTCCTCGATGGCCATCACTTGGATATATTCAGGCTCGTCGCCATAGCCAACCTCAAACAAGTCGCCGACTTGGAGATTGAAGTCATAATAGACTTCCTCATCCATAATATGTGGTATCGCGGTCGAATAACGCCTGAGATACACCTTTTTGCCTTCCTCACGCAAAAGGCCAAATGGCACTGTGTAATTTAAGTCATCATATAATACGGTCAACTCCCTATAAGTTTGTCCCTCAAATTCAATTTCATCGCCAAGTCTCGCGATTTCGTATTGCGAAACGCCATAATAGAAATCAAACCGCATATCCCACTGCTTCTCACCTGTTTTTGGGATCAAAGGATAATACATTGTAATATCTTCAAAGAGTTGCGTCGTCCACACATATTCAGGCTGGACACCACTCCGTCCGGTAACGGCCACTCTTCCGTCGTCGAACACGTAGACCGAGGAAATGGCATCGTCGCGGTCGTCCCTGTCGTGGCGATAACAGCCCGTCATTTCGCCCGTTGCGGCATCCAATTTGAGCACGATGTAATCATAACCGTGTCCCGCTCCCAATCTTTGGCTTTGGCCACCCACATAGACATGCCCGTTTCTGACGAAAAGCGCATTACCGATGTCGGCATTGTTGCCGCCAAACGCATAGCGGTTTTCCCAAAGCAGTTGTCCGTCGGGACTGTATTTCAGCGTGAGAATGTCGTTGTTGGTGTGGTTGGGCATTCCGTAATTCGAACCGAAGTGTCTGCCCGTTACATAGATGTTGCCTTCCTCATCTTGCACCATCGCCCTGATTTCGTCGCCCGACACATTACTGGGCAAATTGGTGCCATAATCATGCGCCCACACCAAGTTTCCTTCCGAATCGATTTTGGAAACTTTATAAGCCATTGTTGCCGTGACCAACAGATGATGGTCAGGGGTCGATTGGACGTTCGAGAATCCCCTTGTATCGCATGCGGTGCCCTCAAAAATCAGGTTGTTGTCGAGATCTAGTTTGGTCAAATGCCTGTTTGCCCCAAACAAAAGCAGCATTCCGTCCATGGCGAAAACATCATAAAGGAAAGGATTGGCATCATTGGCATCAAAGTCTCTCTGCCACAACAGATTGCCATCAGCATCGTAGCAAAACAACTGCGGGATGGTAACAGTGACAATGTAGTCATCGCCAGGTGCGGGATAATCGTATTCCCTGTAGGAGGCCAAAACCAAACGGCCATCGGAGGACAAAACCAGATGCTGGGCCATGAATGACGTGTCGGCCTCATTTTGGATGGTTTCTTCCCAAACCAAGTCGCCATCCGAAGTGAATTTCTGAAGGACAACTCTCGATTTGTAGAACTCAAGTCGCTCATTACAAAGGATATAGACGTTATCAGAGGCATCAATCTGATAACTAACGATAGTCTTTTCGTAGGGCGAATTGGTGCCAAATGTTTTTGTTGAAACAATGGTTCCGTATATGTCATAGGTGACCATCTCCAACTGGGTTTCACCGTTGTTGAGCGTCACTCCCGTCACCTCGATGTATTCTTTCACGTCTTCAATGCCGCGGACGACAGGGGTACTGGAAATATAGTTGACATTCCCAACTTGATAGTCTTCTGACCAAAGCAGATCAGATTGTGCCTTCGTCATGCCCGCCACTGCCATAAAGGCAAGCAGAGTATAATACTTTAAGTTTTTCATCGTATCGTTATTTTATTTGTGTATACTTTTCCATCCCCATCCGCGATGCGCAGCAGATAAACCCCTTGCACCAATCCCTCCAAACTCACCTCATTAGAGTTCAGCACCCTCTTCACCACTTTCCCCAAAGCATTATAAAGCCAAACCTCTTCAGCCTCAACACCATATATCCGCACCAAGTCCTTACTCGGATTAGGATAAACCCCAACACCATTTTCATTCCATCCCTCCTGTTCCTCGATGCCGTCATAGTCAAAAATGTCGGTAAGATGGAAAATCCAATAGTTATCCTGCGACCCCACCACCACATTGGGACAATTGATATCGCCGTAGGGATAAGGCGGCGGGTACAAGGCATCCTGGCAAAGAAAGACAAACTCCTTGTCGCTGACTTGAACGGCATCGGCATATTCTTGAGCCGAAGCCACATCAGCACCCATCACCCGCTCCCACAATAGATAACCTTTGGCATCCGTCCTGAAAATCCAAGGCTTTGGAGCCCCCCATGAACCATCGGGGTTTTCATACAACTGCAAAGCACTTTGCACATCGCCATCCCTTGATTCCGACCATCCAGTAATTGTAAATCCACCATCGTCATTTTGGAAAACTTTATACGCAGCATCATTAAGAGTGCCGCCATAGCATTTGCTCCAGACCACATTACCATCGAAATCAGTTTTCAGAAGCCAAGCATCATGACTGCGACCGTGATGGGGAAGACCTTGGTTGTAGCCCAAATGATAACCAGCTCCTCCAAGGTCGCCATCATCCGAAGCCGCACAACCCACATAGAGATAGCCGTCTTCAAGCACAATGAAATCGGCAAAAGAATCGTTTTGGGTATAGCCGCCGTAGCATCGGTTATCCAACAAATTGCCTTCAGCATCTAATTTGGCCACCACCCCGAACACAATAGTCGGATACTGGTTGCAACTATAGAGAGAGCCGTATTGTTGCGGGTCGCCGTTAATCAATACCGTATAGGAGCCATCTTCCATTTCCTTGATATTGCTGACCAATTCATTGTCTTCCGTCCCCAAGGTAACTTCCCACTGCAGGTTGCCGAGGCTGTCCAACTTGAAAATCCAGGCATCCCATGAACCAAAATGATGGCTGATGTCACCGCCGTTCCATGCTACGGTATGACCGCCGACACATCCTCCGTCACTTGTTGCGGTAACTCTCGGTGGATACCATGAAGTGTACGCTGGGTTCCCTATGACACGCTTCCAAAGCACATTGAACTGTTCATCTATCTTTACGATACATGTATTGGCTTCATCACCAACAGGGTCTGTCCCAATCAAATAGAAATGGTTGGGATTTGTCTTGGATTGAGACATTTGGGATATAGTGTTCATTTCCACACACGATTGGTCAACCAGTTCCCCAGCTTCATTCAGTTTGATAATCCAACCGTTTCGTTGGCCAGTGTGTTCGCATTCAACGGAGAAGCCTCCGTCATTGTCAATGTTTCCTCCAGCCAAATAACCATCTGGAGTTTTGATGATGCAATAGGGATAATCATCGCCCATGCTGCCATAGCCCCATTGCCAGTCGAAACGCACTTGGGCTTGCATCGTCACCCCTCCCGACATCAGCAGGAGCGCAAGCAGGATGTAAAGTCTAATGTTTTTCATCGTTTCGTGATTTTGTTCGTGTAAACTTTTCCCTCCGCATCCGCGATGCGCAATAAATAAACCCCTTGCAGCAAGTCCATAACGGGGACTTCATTCGTCCCCCGCACCGTCTTCACCACCTGCCCGAGGGCATTATAAACTTGTACTTCAGCAGGCCGAACGCCTTCGATGCGAACCGTCTCGGATGCTGGATTGGGGTATAAAGAAACCCAATTCTGTTGCTGTTTCCTTTCTTGAACAGACACATTGTCAATATAACAAGTCTCAAAAACTTGATTTGCAAACATTTGCTCACCATCTTTGTATTCACACAACAGATGACTCCTGCACATTTCAGAGTAGTCTTTTAGAATTCCTATCGGAAGATAAGAGGGAAAACAGCCTTCCTGAAAGACCCAGCTGCTGAAACAATCTGTCAGATGTATCACCTTTTTCCCATCTTCATAAGTCACATTGTAAACAATCGCATAACTGTCGCCATATTCATCAGTGTAATAGAAATTGTCGCCTACCGTCAGCGACATGTCGCAAATCAGCACCTTATCTTCAAGTATGGGATTGTATCGGTAAAGTCTTCCTGTGTTGGTGTCTTCGGTGAAATAGAAGTCCTCGTACTCATAATTGTAACCATATTGTCCATGCGGAAATCCCTTAATATACTGGGTTCCATTGATATTGACGGTGTCTGCACTCCGTATCGTCAGATAGAATGTATGGCAGTAATCAATCATTTCCATATAAACATTCAGTCGTGTGGAGTCGGCTGCAAAATAGGATTGATACCCTTGCGCCTGCATAGTGCCGCAAATGAGCGTCGCGGCAAGAATAAACAAATACTTTTTCATGGCTGTTTCGTTTTAAGTGTTAGACATTTGTTTTCGCTTTCGCAAAACTATAACAAAAAACCACTAAAAAATCAACCTCCAAGCCCAAATACAGATTTTTTCTCGGTTTATAAATTGCAATACTTTAGAAAACAGTGTATTACAAAAATCCAAATACAGATTTTTTTCACTCCAACAGGTCGGAAACGGGGCTTTTTCCCACTTTTTTGATGAGGTCGGAACGGTATTTCATCACCGTGTTTTCTTTCAATCCGAGCAAATCAGCCTCCTCCTTGATACGGAAGTGGAGAAAATTCAAAAGGAGGATATTCCGTTCCGTTTCGCCCAATTCGGGATGCTCTGCCTTCAGTCTTGCTACGGCTTGGGGATAGGTTTCGTCCAAGGTTTCGAGGATGCACTGCAATTTGTTCTTGTTGTTGGATTGGTAGATGTCCGCTACACGTTGCAACAGCATTTCCCGTGTGAGCTGTGTGGCCTGTTCCACCTTCGTTTGCAGTTCGCGTTCCGCCTCGTCGTGCCGTTGTGCAGCCTCGCTCAATCGTTGCGAAGCTTCGTTCAATTGCCGTTGCGCCTCGGCCTCCTGGATTGCCAAGCGTTTCCTGTGTCTGCATCGCATCAGTATGACAACGACCACTGCCAACACTCCAACCAAAGGCAACGCTATGGCAAGTGTCGTTTTAATTGCCTTTTTTTGTTGGCGGATTGCAGCGATTTCCTGCTTCTCTCGCAAATAGTTCTGGAATATCTCGTTGAGCCGCGAGTTTAGTATTTGATTATCAACTGCATCAACATCCTCGTCTACAAGAAATCGAGCATATTGGTTGGCTTTCATTGTGTCATTCTCATGTATGGCGATTTCGTACAAGTCTTGTGCTGTAGCTGCTGCTCTAACAGGGTCTTTTTCAAAAACAGGCTCCAGATATACTTTTGCAGAATCATATTGTCTAATATCATAATAAATGTGGCCAATGGTCTGGCATCTAACCGTCCTTTCCACCTCGTTTGGTGCTTGAGCCAACACGCTTTTCAGGCTATCTAATGAGGTTTCGGTATCCTTGTAGGCTTCGTGTCTTAACAACGCCATTACGGAAACACAATCCCTATACAACAAGTTGTTCCTGTCGGGGAGGACTTCCAATGTCTTTTCAAAGTAATAAACCGCGCTGTCGTATTCTCTCTGTATTCCGAACAGATTTCCTAAATGAAGGAGTTCGTTGGCAATGACTTTGGGTGAAGAATGCCCAATCTCTTCATAAGCTATTGCCTGCTTGCTGCAATAGATGGCAGGGTCTATCATAAATTGAACGCGAAACAAATCCAATAGACGGTCGTAGGCCAAGGCCATGAAACGAGCCTTTGTGCCCACCAATTCGGCCTCAGTATAATGGTTTTCCATTGTCTGCAAAGTGCGGATGTATTCGCCGCAAGCCACAATGAGGCTGTCGTGTACGAAATAGCCTGCACCACAAGAATAATGGGCGCGGGCGGTGAGGAAGAAGAGGTCGTTGTTTGGGGTGGGTGTCGTTTTGAATCTCCTTGCATCCATTTGCAAAGGGAAAACCTGCTGCACGAGGCTGTCGAAATACGCGGCAGTTTGCAACAACTCCGTTTGGTTGGTTTGTGTGCATTGGATCCTGTATTTTTTGAACAACAGTTCCGAGTGCAGCAATTGGGCGTAATGGCTGTTGAACACATTGGAATCGCCTTCGTATTCCATCAAAACCAACCATGCGCTGTCGGGACGATGCCACATGAGGCTATCAATTCCGACCAATGTGTCATAAAACGGATTGGCGGGCATGGTGAGTGATGCCTTCGGATTGTGACAAGCTGAAAGGAATGCGCACAAGACAAACAAAACTATGAATAGACGGGATTTCATCGGTGCAAAAGTAGAAAAATTTTCCAAAGATTTACGTCACAATGTCTTTATACCCGAAAACCACCTCCAAACCATATTTTTTGAAGTATTCCCTCACCTGATTTTCAGGTCATTCCGTTGCAGCAA
>Ga0310694_10004890_pt1 | contig 12865 bp, 7 predicted proteins | sample 174DNAGHGhighgp2_FD_203884 | JGI IMG/M metagenome (GOLD analysis project Ga0310694, IMG submission 203884) | Sheep rumen microbial communities from Palmerston North, Manawatu-Wanganui, New Zealand - 1742 DNA GHGhigh gp2 (v2) (version 2) | ecosystem: Host-associated > Mammals > Digestive system >...
CATTTATTTGTTTCCGACTCGGCCGCTTTTGCGCTTTTTCTTCTTAGTTATTAGAAAAACGGCGGAGTGTGCTATCTTGCCCAAACTTACACAAATGTGAAACGGGGTTGTTTTGCTGACGTTTTTATAACTCTCCAATAAAAACAAAACCGTTTCATAATCGCCTTAAGCATAATTCATAAAATTAAAAAAACAATAAAAATTTTCAGAAACTACCCAAAAAAATAATCGGCAATTTGACATATTTTAATATATTGGTAATATATAGCCGCTATACTGATGAATAATTTGTAAGAGGAAAATGAAAGAGTATGTCTGGATGGGACTGATGAAGCGGTTATTGACTGAGATTTTTACCGTGTTTTGCTTGATGCTGCTTTTTGCATATCGGGCACAGGCTGCGGTCGATATTCAAAATATGCGTATCGGTAATCAATCCGACGGCGCGCGAGTGGTGTTTGATATGAATAAAAGCATCGATTATCGGGTTTTTTTGCTTGATGACCCGCAGCGAGTCGTGGTTGATTTGGAAGACGCGGACATCAAACAATTATACACCAAAATTTCTAATCAGGTAATAAAGCAAACTCGTGTCGGCAGAATGTCCGGCAACGATAAGCGCGTGGTTTTGGAACTTTCTCGTCCGGCCGTGGTTAAAAAGGCTTTTTTAATTCCGCCGCAATCCGGTCAAAACTGGCGCTTGGTGGTAGATTTAGCAATGAGTGACGCCAAAAATTTTCATAATAAAATCGGCAACAAATATATGCTGACCAACAATAAACAGTTTTCGCCGGATGCCATCAGCTTTGAAGATAAAACATTGGAAAAAACGGAAGATAAAGCGGTTTCTAAAGTGAATCGTAAACGGATTATTGTTTTAGATCCGGGGCATGGCGGCAAAGACCCGGGGGCTATCGGGGCATATAACAAGACTTACGAAAAAAATATCACTTTAGCAATGGGAAAAGAATTAAAGCAAATTCTTCAAAATAAAGGTTATGTTGTTTATTTAACGAGAGAAAATGATATTTTTATTCCGTTGCGTCAACGCATTAAAATCGCGCAAAATTATAAAGCCGACCTGTTTATGTCGATTCATGCCGACAGTGCCAGAAATCGCAGTGCCACCGGCTTATCGATATATACACTCTCCGATACCGCGTCCGACCAAGAGGCGGCGGCATTGGCCGAACGTGAAAATAAGGCGGATATTATCGGTGGTATCGATTTGGGCGGCAACACTAAGGAAGTTAATGATATTCTGATTTCTCTCTCGCAAAACGACACTCGCAATAAATCTTCAAAATATGCTACATATTTGGTACAAGAAATGGCCAAAAGCGTTAAACTCGTAAAAAATACCCACAGGTTTGCCGGTTTTGCAGTTTTGAAAGCACCGGATATTCCGGCCGCACTTTTGGAAATGGGATATCTTTCGAATCGCACGGAAGAAGCCAATTTGCGCACACCGGCATACCGTCGGAAATTGGCCGATGCCGTGGCGCGGGCTGTGGATAAGTATTTTACCGATCCGGAAATTGCCGCTAACTGGTAAATTGTTATTGCAATTTTATTAAATTGTAATAAAATCCGTTCTCAAAGTTCGAACGTTTATTTAAGTGGGTTTATATGCTGAGATTGTTGTCTTATTTGGCCAGTTTAGGCCTTTTTTGCCTTATCATTCTGATAATAGTTATTACCTACGGTATGGCAAAAATCAATATTACGATTCCGGATTATCATCAGTTGGAAAATTACGAGCCGCCGGTCACTACCAGATTATTTGCCGGTGATGGGCAGGTTATGATGGAATATGCCGCCGAAAAGCGCTTGTTTGTGCCGCAGGAGAAGATTCCCGACTTGGTAAAGCAGGCGTTTATTGCTGCCGAAGATAAGCATTTTTACAAACATTCCGGCATTGATTACAGCGGAATTATTCGCGCCGCTTTGGGTAATTTGCGTAAAATGGGTACGGGGAAACGTCCGGCCGGTGCTTCCACCATTACGCAACAGGTGGCAAAAAACTTTTTACTCAGCTCCGAGCTTTCTTATATGCGTAAGCTTAAAGAGGCGATTCTGGCGCGGCGAATTAACCGTGCGTTTTCCAAAGAGCACGTTCTGGAACTTTATTTGAATGAAATTTATTTGGGCAATCGTGCTTACGGTGTGGCTGCCGCCGCCATTAATTATTTCGGTAAGGCGCTTGATGAGTTGGAATTGCACGAAGTGGCATATTTGGCGGCATTGCCGAAAGGGCCGAATAACTATAATCCCAAAACCAAATATGATGCTGCCGTTGCTCGCCGTAATTGGGTTATCGACCGTATGCTTGAAGATGGATATATTACCGAACAAGCGGCAACCGAAGCCAAAGAAAAACCGTTGGAAGTGGTGGAACGTAAAAGCGGATTCTTAAAAGATACCGAATATTACAGCGAGGAAGTACGTCGCACCATCAGTCGCAATTTTGGCGACGAAGCGTTATATCAGGGCGGTTTAATTGTGCGTACCACGGTAGACCCGCGTTTGCAGAAAATTGCCACAAAAGCCGTACGCAAAGGCTTGATTGATTATGATTTACGGCACGGTTGGCGCGGTGCGGAGGCTAATATCGACATTGATGAAAATTATAAACAAAGCCTCAAAGATGCGGTTTTGACCGCCGGTGCCGAGCCTACTTGGGAAAAGGCCGTTGTTCTGAATGTTGCCGCCGATAAAGCCGAAATTGAAACCGTAAACGGCGATACCGGCAATATCCCGCTTTCTGCCGTCAAATGGGCGCGCTATAAGGAAAAAGGCAAAAATATGGGACCGGTACCGAGCAAAATGGAACAGGTTCTGCACAAAGGCGATGTCATTTATGCCGAAAAAGATACCTCCAAGGAGGCAAAAGCCAAAACATACAATTTGCGGCAAATTCCGGAAGTTGAAGCCGGTATGGCGGTGATGGACCCGCATACCGGAAAGGTGTTGGCTCTGGTTGGCGGTTTTTCGTTTGCCAAGTCGCAGTTTAACCGCGCTACGCAAGCCTATCGTCAAACCGGTTCCAGTTTCAAACCGTTTGTTTATTTAACCGCGTTGGAGCAAGGGTATTCGCCGACCGATTTGATTTTGGATGCGCCGTTTGTGCTTGATCAAGGAGTGGGAATGCCAAAATGGAAACCGGTGAATTATTCCAAAAAATTCTACGGATTGATGACCTTGCGTCGCGGTGTCGAACTTTCCAAAAACCTGATGACGGTACGTCTGGCTCAGGATATCGGTATGGATAAAATCGTGGATATGGCGCGCCGTGTCGGGGTTAACGACCATTTGCCGCCGTATCTGTCGGCATCTTTGGGTGCCGCCGATACCCGTGTAATCAATATGGTCAGCGCGTATTGTGTGATTGTCAACGGAGGTAAAAAAGTGCCGCCGTATATGATTGAACGGATTCAAGACCGCAAAGGGCGTACCATTTATAAGCACGAGCAAACTCCGTGTCCGACTTGTGCCGCCGATAAGTGGGAAAATCAGCCGGAACCTGATTTTGAAGTAGTGCGTGAACAGGTGGTAGACCCGCTTTCCGCTTATCAAATGACTTCTATTTTGGAAGGTGTGGCGGTACGCGGAACCGGCGCCAAATTAAACGAATTGCATCGCCACTTGGCCGGAAAAACCGGTACCACCAACGAAACGAAGGATGCGTGGTTTGTCGGCTTTTCGCCGGATTTGGTGGCCGGTGTTTACATCGGCTATGATGAGCCGGAAAGTTTGGGTATGGCCGAAACCGGTGCTCATGCCGCTTTGCCGATTTTCTATGACTTTATGAAAGAAGCATTAAAAGATACGCCGGATACCAGTTTCCGTATTCCGGCCGGCATCAAATTGGTGCGCGTGAATCCGTATACCGGAAAACCGTCGGCACCGGGGGATAAAGCAGCAATTGTCGAAGCTTTGAAACCGGATTTTGAATTTTATAACCGGCAGCGGGTTATCGGTGATGATAATTCGGTCGTTGCCGGTCCGGAAAACGAAAACAGCAGTCTGCAGCTGGGAGGAGAATATTAATGCGCGCGGAATTTTATAACATTGTAACAGAGGTCGAGCAATCTTTGGCGTTGCTGAGGAGGTATCTTTGACTACGATAATGCTGTGTTGCGCCGCGAAGAACTGGCAACTTTGACTGCCGATGCCGACTTATGGAACAATCCGGAAAAAGCTCAAAGCCTGATGAGCGAAAAAAACACGTTGGAAGCCAAACTGGCTCAATATGAGAACTATACACAGACTTTGGATGATTATAAAGAGATGATAGAGTTTGCCGAGGCGGAAAACGATGAGGCTATGTTGGGCGAATTAATGAATAATCTGTTGCAACTGCAACAACAGACCAAACACGCCGAGTTGGAATCTCTGCTTTCGGGCGAAGCTGACGGAAACGATGCTTATTTGGAAGTTCATGCCGGCAGCGGCGGTACCGAAGCGATGGATTGGGCGCAAATGTTGCTTAGAATGTATACGCGTTGGGCGGAAACACATCAATATAAAACCGAGCTGATTGAAGAAACCGAAGGCGATGTGGCCGGCCTTAAATCTGCCACCATAAAAATCAGCGGCAAAAACGCATACGGTTGGCTTAAATCGGAGAGCGGAGTGCATCGTTTGGTGCGTATTTCGCCGTTTGACAGCGCGGCCAGACGTCATACCAGTTTTGCCTCCATCGGCGTATATCCGGTAATTGACGATAATATTCAAATTGATATAAATCCGGCGGATTGTCGAATTGATACTTATCGGGCCAGCGGTGCCGGCGGACAACATATTAATAAAACCGATTCGGCGGTGCGGATTACGCATATTCCTACCGGTATTGTGGTTTCGAGCCAAACTCAGCGCTCGCAGTTCCAAAACCGCGATAATTGTTGGAAAATGCTGCGGGCGCGTCTTTATGAGATGGAAATGCAGAAAAAGGCCGATGCGGCGCAAACCGCCAGAGATAATCAAGGCGACAACGGTTGGGGATATCAGATACGCTCGTATGTGTTGCAACCGTATCGCTTGATTAAGGATTTGCGCACGGAGGCGGAAACTGCCGATTGCAAGGCCGTTCTGGACGGAGATATCGATTTGTTTTTATCGGCCGCTCTGGCTCAAAAAATAAAATCCGATACGGAGAGCGGGGCGGTATAATGAAAAAAATATCGGCACGGGCATATTTTTTCAAAAAAATGATAGACTGGTTCTTCGTTGGTCTGTTCATCATTTTTTTGTTGCTGATGTGGACTTTGTATAAAGGGCCGATATCGGTGCCGTATTTAAAGCCTTATATTGTGCAAGCCTTAAACTATGATGAAAATGACTATAAAATCGAAATCGGCGATGTGAACATCGAATTGGTGCGCTCGATTCAACCGCTCAGGGTAACAGCCAACAATATAGCGGTTACCAAAAAAGACGATACCATGAGTATTGAAGCGCCGAAGTTGTATCTTTCCTTTAGTTTGCGGGCGCTGATGAAGGGAATTATTGCTCCGAGTGATGTAAGTTTGGTAAACCCTACCGCATACATCTATGCTTCCTACGGGGTGGAAGAAGGAGCCGAAAACAAAGGAAGTCGCAAAAAACTGCAGTTTTATGTGGAGCAACTGAAGGAGTTTTTGGATAATTATAATTCCGACGATAAAATCTATCCGGAAAGCTATGTCAACAATATTGCGATAACCGGAGGCGAGCTGGAATTTAACGAGGTTGACTACGGCAGACAATGGGTGCTCTCCGACGTAAATTTTGAGTTTAATCGCAAGCTGATAAATATGCAAATAAACGCCAATGCCTTGGTAAACATCAACGACAAAATCGCCTCGGTTGGTTTTGAGAGCGAATATCATGCGGCTTCCGATATGCTCGATGTGGAAATTTATTTTTCCGATTTGGTAATTTCCGATTTTATGAGCACTTTTAACGAAACTACCGAAGAAAATATTTTCTCAATGATGTCGATTGAAGTGCCGGTCAACGGTAAAATCAGTACCACTTTGAAACTTACAGATGTGTTGCAACATCCGTCAGAAGTGCAGGATTATATTGACGGCGCGGTTGAAAAAATCGTGTTTGAATTGGATGGCGGACACGGCTATATTTCCTTTAACGGCGATGAAAAATATAATTATGATATTGACGAGTTGTTGCTTGAAGGCAAAATGGTCGGCGGCATTGACGAAGTTCATATTGATAACGCCGCACTTAAAATGGGCGGGCAACAGGCCGCTATCAGCGTTGATATCAGCGGTCTGGAAACGCTTTATTTGGAGCAGACACTGCAAGATACGGCCATGCGTTTCAATGTGAAAGTCGATAACTTCCCGTTTGAAGAATTATCGCGTTTTTGGCCGCGATACTTAGCCGAACCGGCTTGGAAATGGTGTAAGGACGGTCTTATCGGCGGTTATGCCGAAAATGCCTCGTTTATGTTTGACTTCGGTTATCGGCGCAAAACTCAGGATTGGGGTTTGTTGTCGCTGAAAGGTACGGCTCGTTTAAGCGACGGAGATTTATTTTATCTTGAGGGTATGCCGGTGGTGCACAATGTTTACGGCACGGCAAAATTTACGGAACATAATATTCTGATTGATATTGATAAAGGTGTCAGCGACGGGGTAATCATTACCGGCGGCAAGGTGGATATTTATGATTTGGATAAATACGATAACTTCATTTCGATTGATTTAATCGGCAATGCTTCGGTAAAAGATGCGTTGAAGCTTATAGATAACAAGCCGCTCGGTTTTACATCGCAAATGGGACTTAATCCGAATAAGATAGAGGGCAGTGTGGATGTAAAATTGGGGTTGGATTTTGAACTGCGGCAGGATTTGGATACCAAAGACATAAAGGTTGATGTGGCGGCAGATTTGCATAACATTGTGCTAAACGGGGTTGCTGACCCGCACGAAATTACCGCCGATGAAATGAAATTAAAGGTCAATTCCGGCGGATGGCGTTTAAGCGGCGACGGAAAGTTTGATGAAATTCCGGTAAATTTGGTGATGAATGAAAAATTTGCCGACAAACAATATAAAAGCCGTTGTCATGTTTCGTTTGCCCTCGATGAAAAGGCGCGTCAAAAATTAGGGCTTGATGACAAAATTTTGCAAGAGCCTTATTTTGAGGGGGCGGCCATAGTTAATGCCGATATCGTGGTGCGAGAGAATAATCTGACGGAAATCGAAGTAAAGGCAGATTTGCAGAAAACCAAGATGGATTATGCTTTTATGGGATTGGTAAAAGCGGCTGGCGAACAGGCGGAGATAAAGGCCAAAGTCAATCTTAAAAACAACAAAGTTACGTCTGTTTCCAACTTGAGCCTGCTAAAGCCGGGCTTTACGGTCAGCGGCAATATAGGAATGTATGCCAGCGGTCGCGTAAAAGAGATAAATATCGGTAAAATCAGCGCACCGCGAACAACCGCCAGCGCCAAAATCGGCATGAGCGACAGCGATAATCCGAGCTATAAAATCAACGTCAGCGGCGAGAGCTATGATTTGCGTCCGCTGTTTGATAAAATTGACGACAAGCGCGATGCCGACAAGAATACCACCCCAACACAAGAAAATGAGGATGATGGCTTGGAAAAGCTGAATAATACCGACGTCAATATCGCGGTGGGCAGTTTGTGGACCAATGATACCACGCCGATTCAAAACTTTACCGGAAATGCCAAGTTGCGCCACGGTATCGGCATTGATGAACTGAATATGGTCGGCAACTTCGGGATTGATAAATCAATTAAACTTAACTTGAGTTATATGCCGCGCGGCAATAAAGAGCACTATTTAACGGTGGAGAGTAATAATGCCGGCGGTACGCTCAAGGTGTTGCGCTTGTATGAAAACATGGTAGGAGGCACCTTAAAATTGGAAGCGCGACGGGCAACCGATAAAAAATTTACCGGTCACGCTATGGTACGCGATTTCAGTATTCAAAACGCGCCGGTGGTTGCCCAGATTCTGTCGGTGGCCTCGTTTACCGGAATGCTTGATTTGTTGAAAGGAGACGGCCTGACTTTTACGCATTTCAGCGCGCCATTTGAATATCACTATAAAATCTTAAAATTAAAACACGCCAAAGCGGAGGGAAATGTGGTCGGCTTAACCGCTATAGGTCAATATAATCGCGCTACCGATGAGGTGAAAATTCACGGGGTGGTGGCGCCGGCATACAGCCTCAATCGCTTTTTGGGCAAGATTCCGGTGGTGGGTAATTTGCTTGCCAGCAAAGACGGCACCATTTTTGCCGCAGATTATAAAGCCGACGGTTCAGCCAAAGATGTCAAGGTAGATGTCAATTCACTCTCCATTTTGAGCCCGAACTCAATGAAAGAGTGGTATAACAAAAACTTTGGTGACGGCGAAGACGAGCTGTAAAAAACGTTTTCATTTGTCGTTTTTGTATAAAACCTGTTGCGTTTTAAGATATTTTCTGTTATATTAAACAGGAAACAACAACGGAGCAACAAAAATGGCTGAGTTAAATCGTAATTTTGATTTTGAACAGGGTGGAAAGACTTATAATCTTTATAATTTACCGGACGGATTTGTGATTGAAGGCGATGTGAATTTATTAGACAAAGGTTTGAGCAAGTTGCCGGATTTATCAAAAGTTAAGGTGGAAGGGAATTTTTTGTGCTGTTATAATCAACTGACTTCTTTGGAGGGGGCTCCGCGAGAAGTTGGCGGAGATTTTCGTTGCGATTGCAATAAAATTACTTCTTTGCAAGGTGCGCCGCAGAAGGTTGGCGGAGAATTTTGGTGCAACAGCAATAAATTAACTTCATTAGAAGGGGCTCCGGAGACAATAAACTCAAATTTTCACTGTGACGAAAATGAATTGACTTCATTAAAGGGAGCTCCGAGAAGAGTAGGAGGAAACTTCCATTGTTACAAAAATAAACTCACCTCTTTAATCGGTGCACCTGAAGAAGTAGGCGGGTATTTCCGTTGCGGCCAAAATGAGTTGGTTACGTTGGGAGGAGCTCCGCGAAAAGTAGGTAAAACATTTGAATGTCAAGAAAATAAGTTGGTTTCCTTGAGAGGTGCACCTGCCGAAGTAGGGAAAGATTTTTGGTGTAACGATAATCCGGACTTGCAATCTTTGATAGGCGTATCTAAAATGTCCGAGGGCCACGGAATTCGCTGTGATGATGCTTTAAGAGATAAATACGGATTTACTGAAGATGACGGTTTTATTGATGATGGTGACGGCTTTAATTTTTATAAAAGAATGGCGATGTATTATAAAGATTTAATAGTCAATCCTATTTATCAAAACGAAGTTAAAATAGAAGAATTACGCCAGAAAAAACATGAGGAAAAAAAGCAAAAACAAGCTCAATTAAAAGCCGGATTTGAGGATTTTAAAAGCAGATTTAAGCCGGACGAACGTGAGGATTAGTCGCTTATCTCCGATTGGTTTTGAAATCGCGGACAATGTCGGCGATTTTGCCGGCCGGCATATCATCCCAGCTCTTAACCTTCAAAACGGCACATCCGCCGTATCCGAAAGATGGAGCAGGGGCATTTAATTTTTGTAAAATCTTGGCTACCGTCGTCTCATGGCCTACAATTTCAACGGTTTGCATATTTTGTGATTTGGCATATAAAAAGGCATTTTCCAGAGCCTGTGTCGTTTTTTTGTTTCGAAGCATTTTCGTAAAAGCCGTCATTGTAACTCATACTCGGAATATACAAATCGCTGAGTTTTATTACCGGTTGAGGCATTTTGGTCGTTGTTTTTTGGATATTTTTTTGCAATTTTAAATTATTGAAGTTTTAATATTTTGTCGCTAAACTCAACCCACAACATTATAAAAAGGAGAATACTATGGCTACATTAAAAACATCTGTTTTGGAAATTGATTTTGAAAATCCGTTTATTTTATCTTCAGCTCCTCCAACCGCCAAAATTGAAAGTATCGACAAGGCTTTTACCTTAGGTTGGGGCGGAGCTGTTTTAAAAACCATTACTCCTGACGATTTGGAAATGATTGAAGCCTCACAGCGGTATGCCACATGGAAAAGCGGCGGCAAAGTTTGCGGATTCGAAAATATTGAATTGTTGAGTCATCTGACTAATAAACAATGGCTCGACGGTATTAAGTATTTGAAACAAAAGCACCCGACTAAGGTACAGATTGCCAGTATTATGGCTCCGGTGGTTAAAGAAAAATGGCAAAATTTGGTAAAAACTTTCAATGCTTCGGAAGTCGATGCTTTTGAACTTAATTTTTCCTGTCCGCACGGAATGCCGGAAAAAGGTATAGGTATGGCTATCGGCACCAGTTCTGAAATATCTTCGATGATTACCGAATGGGTAAAAGAAGTTGCCGAAAAACCGGTGTTTGTAAAACTCTCGCCGAATGTTACCGATATTGCGCATATTGCCAAAGCGGTGGAAGCTGCCGGCGCCGACGGTATTGCCGCCATCAATACGGTACAATCGCTGATGGGAGTTGATTTGGATACGTTTGAGCCGCTGCCGAAAGTAAACGGCAAATCCACTTTTGGCGGGTATTCCGGAATGTCGGTTAAGCCGATAGGTTTGCGTTGCGTGGCTCAAATTCGCCAAAACAGTAATTTGCCGATTTTGGGCATGGGCGGTGTTTCCAACTGGCACGATGCGGCCGAATATATGAGTGTCGGAGCCGACGTGGTTCAGGTTTGCACCGAGGTTATGATTAACGGCTATGCGGTTATCGGCGCGATGAAACAAGGTTTGCTTAATTATTTGGAAAATAAAGGTTTTAACAATCCGGCCAATATAAAAAATAAGGCGATTGCCAATCTTTCGGCACACAAAGATTTGAATAAGTCAAAGCAGGTGTATCCGCATATTGATGATGCTTTATGCATAAAATGCGGTAAGTGCGCCACCATCTGTGATGAATCCGAGCACAGTGCTCTGTCGTTGGCGGACGGACATATTCAGGTCAATCGCGACGCTTGCGTCGGTTGCTCGCTTTGTTCTCACGTTTGCCCGAAGGCGGCAATAACGATGAAGTAAAGTCTGTATCAATAAACAGAAATGCGCGGAACCTCGAGCTCCGCGTATTTTTTTTAAAAATCAAGAAATCCCCCGCCGCCTGACCGCTGTGAGGGATTTTTATTTTTTGCTTGCTTTCATAGAATTTTTCGTCTAAACTGACTTCATAATTTAAATTATGGTGTTTATTATTAAAACCTCGTGAAAAGGCACGAGTAATTGTTTACTATGAGTGAAAAATGGGATTTATCGGACGTTTGTTCGTCTTTGGACGAGGCAATCGGCGTCGGCAAAAAAGTGTTGGCGCGATGTCAAGGGTTTCGTAAGGAGTATGAAGGAAAAATTGCTTCTCTGAAACCGGAGATTTTCTGGGAATGTCTGGTGCAACACTCCAATACCTGCACTTTATTGTGCCTGTTGGAGAGCTATGCTTATCTGGTTTGGTCCACTAATCTGAATGATAAGAAAGTTTGTGTTTTCTATCAGAATGTGCAGGACACAATCAAGCAGTGCAACAAAGAATTGGCTTTTTTGGAAGTGGAAATCTGCAAAGAACTCGACTATTCCAAAGTTACTCTTGCGGACGGCGACTACGAAAGAGGTATGCGCGCTTGGCTCAGAAAATGCCTGAAGTTCAAACCTCATACTCTTTCAAGCGAGCTGGAACAGCTCTTCTGCGAAGAACAAGCGGTGGCCGACTACTGGGTGCGTCTCTACAATGAGGAACGCGCTAAGTTTTCGATTGAAGTGCGCGGCAAGAAGTATAACGAGGGCGAGTTGTTGGAAATCTACAATTCGCAAGATGCTTCTTTGCGTGCCGAGGCCGAGGCTAAGCGTATGAAGTGGTATGAAGAGCGGCAAGACTTGTTTGCTCTGATTTACAATGCTTTGCTAAAGAGCCGTGCCATTGCTCAGGAGTGGCGATGCTACGGCTATCCGGCCGAGCGGGCAAATTTGTGCAACGATATCGACGGTGCTGATTTGGATAATTTGGTGAATACGTTTGCCAAAGAAGATTCTCCGGCACGCGCTCTGGCACACCGCTATCACGCGCTTAAGGCCAAGTTGTTGGGAGTTGAAAAGCTGCCGTATCAGGACAGATTGGCTCCGTACCCGTTTGAAGAAGCCGGTTCCCGCTATACGATTGAGGAGGCCAAGGAGTTGATTTTAGGCACGTTTGCCGAATTTTCTCCACGGTTTGCCGAGATTGCGCAGATGTTCTTTGACAAGAACTGCATTGACTTCTATCCGTACGAGGGTAAGGCCGACGGCGCCTATTGTATGGAGATGCCGGTCGGTTATCTGCCGCGAGTATTCGTTAACTTCAACGGCTACGTCGAAGATATCGATACTTTGGCTCACGAACTCGGACACGCCGTACACGAGCATGTCAGTAAAAAGTATGGCGAGCTCGGTCGCGAAAAGTCTTGTGCGCAGGCCGAGACAGCGTCCATTTTTGCCGAACAGCTGGTGTTTGATGCTCTTCTGAAAAAGGAAACCGATCCGAAGCGCCGCTTTATTCTGCTTGCCAAACACATTGAAGAAACGATTGCCACGACTTATCGTCAGATAGCGTTCCATCGTTTTGAAGATATGGCGCATAAGGAGCGTGACAACGGTGAACTTTCGGCCAAACAACTGCAGGATATATTTAAGTCCGTGATGGATAATTATCTCGGGCCGAGTGTAGATACCGACAGTTTGCAATACATCTGGGCCGGCATTCATCACTTCTTTGAGTACGACTACTATGTATACTCTTATTGCTTCTCGTGCTGCGTGGTTAATTCGCTGTATGAGGTATATAAGTCAGGCACGGTTAACAACTTTGCCGAAAAGTATATGA
>Ga0310694_10004891_pt1 | contig 12861 bp, 15 predicted proteins | sample 174DNAGHGhighgp2_FD_203884 | JGI IMG/M metagenome (GOLD analysis project Ga0310694, IMG submission 203884) | Sheep rumen microbial communities from Palmerston North, Manawatu-Wanganui, New Zealand - 1742 DNA GHGhigh gp2 (v2) (version 2) | ecosystem: Host-associated > Mammals > Digestive system...
CCATGTTCGACAGGTTCAGATCGCTGTATGCGAGCTCGTTCAAGTTCACGTGGCGGCGGAAATCCGGGTTGGTGGTATATGGAGCGCGGAAGCCTATTGCCTGAGCGTTGGCCATGTCGCCGTCGCAACTCTGGCCGGTGCTGGCTCCCGTGAAGATGCTGATTTTGTAGGGACGACCTGCTGCATGTTCGCTTTCGGCCTTCTTTGCAATTTCTGCGGGCACGCTCTTGGCTACGCCGGCAGGTGTGAATCCACTCAATCCGATAGTCTGTCCGTTCTGAATCATGGCAGCTGCCTCGGCTGCCGTAAGTCTTTTGAATTCCATTGTTTTTTGTTGATTATATTGTTGTTTGTCAAATTGCGTACAAAGGTAGCCATTTTTCTTTAAAGCACAAAGCGCCATTCTGCAAAATGTGGGGAATCGTGTTTTTTCTGGCGGACAGATGGACGGATACGATGCGTCGCAACGTCTGTTGCGACACGTGGCATCGGCTCATGCGACGTGTGGCATTGCTCGTTGCGACGCGTCGTATTTTTCTTGCCACGTGTGACATTTCGAGTGGTCTGCTTAGGGCACGGGGTCGTAGCCGCTTCCTCCCCAAGGATGACAGCGCAGAAGGCGACGTACGGCCAGCCAGAGTCCTTTGATTGGCCCATGCTTTTGAATGGCCTCAATGGCATACTGGCTGCACGTGGGCGTAAAGCGGCAGGAAGGAGGTGTGAGAGGCGAAATGCACCGCTGGTAAAACCGGATGGGAAGGATAAGAAGCGTGGAGATGAAGTTCATGCGTGCATTTGTTACCTTGTGTAGCCTCGCCTTCGGCAGCAGAGGGTGCGAAGGCCAAGGAGGGGAAATCTTAAACGTCTGCTCTTTTGTCGTTTATCTGCTGCAGAATCCGCTTCATGCGAGCGAAGATTTCAGCCGTTGGCAGGTGCTGGCTGTCGGCCCAAAGGAAGGCGATGTGGAGACCGCCTGCTGTCAGCAAGTGTTGCTGCTGACGATACGCTTCGCGCAACTGGCGCTTGATGCGGTTGCGGTCTGTGGCATGCTTGAAATGGCGCTTTGGAACGCTAACGAGGATGCGTACCTGCGCATCGTCTGTGCGGCGGAAAATGGCGTGCAGCGGGTGGGCGCGAAGGCTTCCGTGCCCGGGAGCAAAAAGCTCTTCCTGCGCTTTGCGGCTGCAGAGCCTTTGGCACTTCCGGAGACGAAGGCGCAGCGGATTATCCATTCACCTTCTTTATGTAGGCGGCCAGTGCGGCAGTAATGCTGGGGTACTCTGGCGAGGGAGCTTCCAAGTCGAGGCGCAGTCCGGCATCACGCGCAGCTTTTGCGGTGGTGGGGCCGAAAGTGCCGATTGCCGTGTCTCCCTGCACAAAATCCGGGAAGTTCTTTTGCAGCGACTGAATGCCGCTTGGGCTAAAGAAGATGAGCATATCGTAGTCGAACGGCTGATCTTTCAGTTCCTCATTGCTCACAGTGCGATACATCACCGCTTCGTGGTAAACCAACTTGCGGGCGTCGAGCAGCGTGGAGAACTCCGTATTGTGGACGTTGCTTGTCGGAATGAAATATTTCTCGTTCTTGTGCTTCACCATCAGCGGCACCAAATCGTCGATTTTACCCGTCGTACCGAAGAAAACCTTGCGCTTCCGGTATTGTACGTACTTCTGTATGTAGAGCGCCACCGTTTCGGTGATGCAGAAATACTTCATGTCTTCGGGGATTGTGACACGCAGTGCCTGACACAACTGGAAGAAGTGATCGATGGCGTGACGCGAGGTAAAGACGATAGCGGTGTGTTCCAGGATAGGAGTCTTCTGCTGACGGAATTCGCGCGGCGTGATGCCTTCCACCTTAATGAAGGGACGGAATACAAGTTCCACGCCCAGTTTGCGCTCAATGTCGAAGTAAGGCGATTTTTCCGACGAGGGTCTTGGCTGTGAGATGAGAACCTTTTTAATCATTTGACGTCCTAAAAATTTACTATCAAATATTGCGTAATTTTTGCGTAAAGGCGCACGGTGAAATACAGCGGTGCGGCTTCGAGTGTGCAAAGGTACGCAAATAAATGCAAATAGCCATACTTTTTTGGAAAAAATATTTGTTTTGCACGAATGCAAAGCACGGCTTTACCAACTACAACAGGCAGTATTAGCGCTGCGGCAAGCAACTTTGCACTATGGCACAGGCCGACGGAAATAATAACAACAGGAAAAAGTATCAGTGCCTCGGTACATATTGCAAAAGACTGCGTGCGCCTCCACTCTCTGCGACTCGTTCTGTCAAAAAAAATCCAGTTTACAAATTCTTGTGCCACGGCCTTTAGCACAAAGTACGACAGCCACCCGGTGCTAAGCAGAAGCCATGCTTCGAGACCGCTCACGTGCCAGAGTGTGATGTGCTGCACTTCGATGTAATACCAAAGACACGCCAGACCGCCCATTAGGCAGAGCAGTAGGGTGTGAAAGAGCGTGTGGGTGGTTTCGAAACCGCCCTCTGCAGCGCTGGTTCTGTCGTTTCCCAATGTGCCGAAGAGCAGGCGCTGGCCTTCTTCCTTCAGCGTACTCCACGAATAATAGGCCGAGAAAATGGTCTGGATGGTGAGCACCATCAGTGCTATGACAAACCAGTCTTCGTGCCACGGCACGTCCTCTATCAGCATGGGACGTATGCCTCTCGCTCCGCCCGCATGCTCGGGGTGGAGAAACGGATTGCCATCGAAGAAGCCGTCGAACATGTTTCCCGGTTTTTATCCTGTGCTCAGATTTTTGCGAAGCGTCGTATGCGCGTGTCCCACAGTGGTGTTTCGCGCGCTTGACGCAAGGCTTCCTCAGGTGTGTCAGCCACTGTCCAGGCCGCGAGGTGTTCTTCTCGCATAAAGTGCTGGTCGGCTGCTTGGTTCAGCACTGTGAAAAGCGGATCGAAGTAGTGTAGCGTGTTCAGAAACACGATAGGTTTCAGATAAATACCCAGTTGTTTCCACGTAATCAGCTCGCTGAGTTCAGCCAATGTGCCGCAGCCGCCGGGCAAAACGATGGCTGCATCGCTCATTTCTGCCATCAGTTGTTGGCGCTGGTGCATGTCTTCTGTCTCGATGATGCGTGTCATGCCTGTGTGGCACCAGCCCTCGCGTACCATAAACGAGGGTATGATGCCGATGGCCTGACCGCCGGCTTCGAGACATCCATTCGTGCTTTCGGCCATGAGACCCATGCTGCCGGCACCATTGACGAGTGTTATTCCGTTTTCAGCCAAGAGGCGACCCAACTGCCGCGCGGCCTGAAAATATTCTGGGGCAATCTGTGTGCTGCTAGCGCAGTAGAGACAGACAGTTTTAAGCGTGTTCATGCGTTTGGGACGTTAATCTTTGATGTTAAGTGCCTGACGTATCTGTTCTACGTAGTCGAGTTTTTCCCAAGTGAAGAGTTCCACCTCTGTCTCTATCGTGTCGTGATAGAGGGATTCGAAGCGCTTTTTCACCCAGCGTGGCTCGCGGCCCATGTGGCCGTAGGCTGCCGTTTCTTCGTAGATGGGGTTGCGGAGTTTCAACCGCTGCTCGATAGCGTAGGGGCGAAGGTCGAAAAGTTCTTTTATGCGCTGTGCAATTTCGCTGTCCGACAGGTCGCAATGGCTTCGGCCAAAGGTATTTACAAAAATGCTGACGGGCTCCGCCACGCCAATGGCGTAGCTGATTTGCACCAACATCTCGTCGGCCACACCTGCGGCAACCATGTTTTTGGCAATGTGACGTGCGGCGTATGCAGCTGAGCGGTCTACTTTCGACGGATCCTTGCCCGAGAAAGCTCCGCCGCCATGTGCGCCTTTGCCGCCGTAGGTGTCCACAATAATTTTGCGTCCCGTCAATCCGGTGTCTCCGTGCGGGCCGCCGATGACAAATTTACCTGTCGGATTTACAAAAAGCTTGATGTCGGAATCCAGCAACATCGTGTGGATTTTTTCGTCCTTTATTTCGGCACTGGTTCGCGGGATGAGTATTTCGCGCACGTCCCGCCTTATGCGCTCCTGCATCTGCACGTCGTTGTCGAACGGATCATGCTGCGTACTGATGACAATGGTGTCTATTCTCACGGGTTTCCCTTCGGGAGAATATTCAATCGTCACTTGGCTTTTAGAGTCGGGACGCAGATAAGTCATCTGTTTCCCCTCTTTGCGGATTTCGGCCAAAGTGTAAAGCAGGCGATGACTAAGGTCGAGCGAGAGCGGCATGAAGTTCGGCGTCTCGTTTGTGGCGTAGCCAAACATCATCCCTTGGTCGCCAGCTCCCTGGTCTTCGCGCTTTGTACGGACAACACCACGGCTGATGTCTCCGCTTTGTTCGTGTATTGCCGACAGAACTCCACAAGAGTCGCCGTCGAACATCAGTTCGGAGCGCGTGTACCCGATGCGGTTTATTACTTCGCGAGCAATGCGCTGCAGGTCTACGTAAGCCCGTGTGTTAATTTCTCCAGCCAAAATGACTTGTCCCGTCGTGACGAGTGTCTCGCAGGCAACGCGAGACTGTGGGTCGAAGGCCAACAGTTTATCCAAAACGGCATCCGAAATTTGGTCGGCCACCTTGTCGGGATGTCCTTCGCTCACTGATTCAGAGGTAAAAAGATAGTTCATTCTTTTTCTACTTCATTAAGTTAATAAGACAGCGGGAAGGGGTACGGAAAAATCTTTTTAGCATTTTTTTTGGTGGTTGCAAGCATCCAAATCCCTCCACACTTAGAAATCTGGTGCAAAGGTAGTGAGATTGTGTGACGTGGGCAAGCGAAAACCGAATTTTCTGCGGTCATTTTTCAGTTGCGACAGGCAGACTGATGACTTTCGCGCGCGCGTATATATAATTATGTGTGTGCGCCCGTTGCTTTGTAGGCCGCAGCTTTTTCTTGCCGAATGGAGTTTTTCGAGCGACGGAGTCTGCCTTTTGTAATTCGGCAAGAGGAATCAGGACGAAGTTGCGCTCGTGCATGTGAGGATGAGGCAGGGTAAGTTGTGGTGTGGAGAGTTGCAGGTCGTCGTACGTAAGCAGGTCGATGTCGATCGTACGGTCGTGATATACGCCACCTACGCTCTTCTGCGTGCGTCCCAACTGCCGTTCTATTTGCTGCGTCAGGTCGAGACATTCCTGCGGCGTGTGGTTTGTCTCCACGCGACACGCACAATTTAGAAAACGATGTGTGCTTTCGAAACCAACTGCCTGTGATTCGTAGAAAGAACTCACGCGCCTGACGTGCCCCACACATTCATCGATGAGACGAAGGGCACGCCGCAGATTCGCCATCCTGTTGCCAAGATTCGAACCAAGCGAGAGGTAAAGCTCACTCATGCGTGTAGTTTCTCGGGTTCCTTAGTCCTGCAAAATCAGCATTGCGTCGCCGTAGGTACCGAAACGATAGCGCTTTTCTGGGTCGTTCTCGTTAAATTTCAGCGCTTCCTTGTATGCTTTCATCACCAAGTCGTAGCCGCCGTAGGCGCAAGTAAGCATCAAAAGTGTGGAATAAGGCATGTAAAAGTTGGCAATCATGGCCGATGCCATGTGGAAGTCGTAGTCGGGAAAAATAAATTTATTCGTCCAGCCGTCGAATTCCTTCAGTCGCCCGTCGGCCGAGACGGCCGTTTCCAGTGCACGTTGCACGGTAGTTCCCACGGCCACGATGCGGCGTTCCTTATCTTTGGCTTCGTTAATAATCTTGCAGGCCTGTGCTTCTACGTGCATCTCCTCAGAATCCATCTTGTGCTTCGTGAGGTCTTCCACGTCTATATCGCGGAAACATCCCAAACCGCAGTGCAGCGTCACAAATGCGAAGTTGAGGCCTTTTATTTCCATCATCTTCATAAGTTGAGGCGAGAAGTGCAGTCCTGCAGTTGGCGCAGTAACGGCTCCTTCTTTCTGTGCGAAGATGCACTGGAAATCATCTAAGTCCGATTTTTCTGACTCACGTCGCAAAAGTTTTTTCGGAATGGGAGCTTCGCCCAAAGCATACAACTGACGTTTGAATTCCTCGTGTGGGCCGTCGTAAAGGAAACGCAGTGTACGTCCGCGGCTCGTTGTGTTGTCGATGACTTCAGCCACCATCGACTCATTTTCGCCGAAGTAAAGCTTGTTTCCGATGCGAATTTTTCGCGCCGGGTCCACGAGCACGTCCCAAAGACGCATTTCGCGGTTCAGTTCCCGCAGCAGAAACACCTCGATGCGTGCGCCGGTTTTTTCCTTGTTGCCGTAGAGACGTGCAGGAAAGACCTTTGTGTCGTTGAACACGAACACGTCGCCTTCGTCAAAGTATTCGAGAATGTCGCGAAACGAATCGCGGTGTTCGATGACTCCGCTCTTGGCATGGATTACCATGAGGCGACATTCGTCGCGAAAACGCGCGGGGTACTGGGCAACACGCTCTTCGGGCAGTTTGAATTTGAATTGTGACAACTTCATATCTTAAGGCTCTAAATTTTCTATCTTCTGGCAGTTTTCCACTTTTACGTCGCCGACTCGCGTGCGACGAAGGGCGATTAGGTGCGCGCCGCTCTTCAGTGCAGTTCCGATGTCGCGGGCCAGAGCGCGAATATACGTGCCTTTGCTACATACGACACGTATTTCCATCTGCATTTGCGCTTCGTCGAAGCGGATAAGTTCTATCGCATCGATGACCAGCACCTTTGGTTTTAGTTCCACCTGCTTGCCCTGCCTAGCCAAATCATAGGCACGTTTTCCGTCTACCTTTACGGCGGAAAATGCAGGCGGCACTTGTTCTATGCGGCCGACGAACGTGGCAAGCACTTCTTCCACGCGCTGTCGTGTGATGTGCGACGTGGGGTAGGTGGCGTCGATGGGCTTCTCCAAATCGAAAGAGGGCGTGGTAGCTCCCAGTTGCAGCGTTGCCACGTACTCCTTCACGCCTGCCTGTAGTTCAGAAATGCGCTTCGTAGCGTGGCCGGTGCAGAGTATCATTACGCCTGTGGCCAGCGGATCCAAAGTTCCGGCGTGTCCGACCTTCAGCTTCTTAACGCCCAACTTCTGGCAAAGTGTGCGTCGCACCTTGGAAACCAAGTTGAACGAGGTCCAGCCGTAAGGCTTGTCGTAACACAGGACGGCTCCTGCTTCGTAGTCCACCATGCGCAGTTTCTGTTAGAGGACGAGGCACAGCAGGCCAACGACGGCACAATAGATGCCGAAGTAAACGAGCCGGCCGCGTTTTACGATGTCAATCATCCACTTGCAAGCCAAACAACCGCTCACGAAGGCTCCCAGAAATCCAATCACGAGGGCCGACATAGGAATGTCTCCCACTACGCTTTCGGCCTCGCCGCCCGTGATTTTCAGCACATCGAGCAAGGCTTCGCCCAAGATGGGCGGAATGACCATCAGAAACGAGAATTGCGCCAGTTTTTCTTTCTTGTTGCCGAGCAGAATTCCCGTGGCGATAGTGCTGCCGGAGCGGCTCAAACCGGGCAAAACTGCGACGGCTTGTGCCACGCCGATGAGCAGCGAGTCGAGCAGGCTGATGTCTTCCTTTTGCCTCGGACGGGCGTAATAGCTGAATGTGAGCAGTGCCGCCGTCACCAGCAAGCAGATGCCTACAATGGTCAGGCCGCTGCCGAAAATTTGCTCCACTTCGTCTTTGAAGAAGACGCCCACGATTCCCACCGGAATCATACTCACCAGGATACACAGCACGTATCGGCGTGCGTCGTTCAATAGGGGGCCGCGACTGAATGTACCTTGCAGCAATTTCCATATCTCGCGCCACAAGATGCAAATCGTGCTCAGCACGGTGGCAACGTGCACCAATACGGTAAATGCTAAGTTCTCTTCTCCGTTTACGCCGAAGAGGTGGCTCACAATCGTCAGGTGGCCGCTGCTACTGACGGGCAAGTATTCTGTCAAACCTTGGATGATACCCAAGAGTAGTGCCTGTAAATCTGTCATACCTCGGCGTCAGTTTTAGAATTACGTCTCCACAGAATGGCCACCACGATGAACAGAAAACCCAGCAAGCTCACCAGTGGAGCCAACTTGATGCGGCGCGCACTGAAGATTTCTGCGTTGAATACGCCTTCCTCGCTGCCGGCGCCCGACATGAGGATGAAGCCCAGAATCACCACTGCCATGCCCACGGCCAGCAGGATGTAGTTCATTTTTCGAAATGCGAAGTCTTCCTTTCCCATATTTTCTCTTTGTCTCTTATTTTATTTGCTGTCGCTCTGTGGCGGCAACACGTGTTATTTCAGTACATCCTCTCCTCTCTCATTCTTAGGTAGCGTGTCACGGAGAGATACGTGCAGACGCTGGTGAGCAACAGACCGCAGAGCAGTACGCAAGCAAGCATCAGCAGCACGTTGGTGCCCGTCACATATTGCAGAATGGCGGCATCGTAGCGAGCCGCCCACCATATGCCACCCAGCAGTACGACGTCTGCCAACAAGGCAGACAGCACGCCGGTGCCCAACGACCGCAGCATGAACGGTCGGCGGATGAAGCTCCAACGTGCGCCCACGAGCTTCATCGTGTGAATTGTGAAGCGATGCGAGTGGACACTCAGCAGCACGGTGTTGTGGATGAGACTCACGCTTACGAGCACCAGTAAGCCTGCAATGACCAAAAGCACGAGCGAGACGTGCCGAAGGTTGCTGTTGAGATTCTCCACGAGGTCTTTCTGATACATCACGTCGGCCACCGTTTTCATATCGCGCAGCTGTCGCGAGATCCATTGCAGGCTGTCGTTGCATGCATACGACGGGCGCATTTTCAATTCCATTGTGATGGGAAACGGATTGCTCTCCATGAGTTCCATCGGGTCAATGCCCATCGATTTTGTCTGTTCGGCCAACGCTTCTTCGGCGCTGATGTATAGTAGCTCGCTTACGTACGGGCGCTGTTCCAGTTCCTGAGCCGTCTTTTTTGCCTCGGCGGCAGGTGTGTCGTCTTCCATCACCACGGTAACGGTGAGGTTTTCGCGCACGCTGTCGGCCAAAACACGTGCCGTAAGTGCGAAGAGCACCACCAGTCCCAGCAGCACCAGCACCATCGTGGTGCTGATGACGCTCGTCAGCGACTGCGGTCTCCATGTTATTTTTTTCTTCTTGCTCACGTCTGTTTTATTGTTTCTCCACGCCAATCAGTGTGGCGCTGCTGCTGTCTGTGATTGTGGCGCGCACCGTCTGTCCCGGCCGGTGTCCGTTTCGGTCTATGATGACGACGCGGTTCTGACTTGTGCGGCCGAAAAGTTGCTCGCGGTTGCGTTTGCTTACGCCTTCCAGCAGCACGTCGAATTCCTGCCCGACGCATCGCCGGTTGCTTTGGGCAGAAAGTTCGTTTTGCAGTGCGATGAGTTCGTTCAGCCGGCGCAGTTTAGTCTCCTCGGGCACGTCGTCGGGCAGATGTCGGCTGGCGTACGTGCCGGGCCGCTCGCTGTACTTGAACATAAATGCGCTGTCGAAGGCGCATTCTCGCATGAGTTGCAGCGAAAGCTGGTGGTCTTCCTCCGTTTCGCCCGAGTAGCCGACAAAGATATCGGTCGTCAGACCACAGTCGGGGATGATTCGGCGTATGGCTTCCACACGTTCCAAGTACCACTCGCGGGTGTAGCGGCGGTTCATTCTTTGCAAGACACTGTTGCTGCCGCTCTGCACGGGCAGATGTATGTGCCGACAGACGTTCGGTTCTTCGGCGATAACGCGTAACGTCTCGTCGCTCATATCCTTGGGATGACTCGTGGTAAATCGTATGCGCATTCCCGGCACGGCGTGTGCCACCTGTCGGAGCAGGTCGGGGAAGCTGATGTCCTCCTGACGGTAGCTGTTCACATTCTGCCCCAGCAGTGTCACTTCTTTGAATCCGCGCTGCTCCAGATCCTTCACTTCGCTCAGAATGCTTTGCACGTCGCGACTGCGCTCGCGCCCTCGCGTGTAGGGGACGATGCAGTAGTGGCAGAAATTGTTGCAGCCGCGCATGATGGTTACAAAACCGCTTATGTTGGGTCCGCAAAGCCGCTCCGGAATAATGTCGCGATACGTTTCGGTGGTAGAAAGTTCCACGTTGATGGCCTTCTGCCCACACTCCACCTGAGCCACCAGCTCGGGCAGCGTCAGGTATGCGTCGGGTCCGACCACTAAATCTGCGTGATATTCCTCGATGAGGCTGTCCTTCACACGCTGCGCCATGCAGCCGAGCACGCCCACGATGAGGCTGCCACCTTTCTTGCGGCGCAGGCTTTGCAGAAATTCCAGCCGTCGCAAAATTTTTTGCTCAGCGTTGTCTCGTACCGAACACGTGTTCAGAAAAACGGCGTCGGCCTCTTCCACGGAATTGCACGGCTCGTATCCGGCCATTTTCATCACCGAAGCGACGACTTCGCTGTCGGCAACATTCATCTGGCAACCGTAAGTTTCTATGAAAAGACGCTTCATTTTGCTCCGAACACACTTTTGCGCTGCAAAGATACGAAAAAAAAGAGAGAAATGCAAATCGTGAGACCGCCTTTTGCTCATTCCGTACCCTGCGTCGACGGCTTTCGCGGGGAAAGTTGCAGCAGTGAGGCGTTTTTTTGCCGCAGGTCGTCTGTCTGCCTGACTGCTCAGGAGGGAGAGAAAACCGTAGGAAGCACGTCTCAGAACCACACGTCGTTTTGTTTTTGCCACGTGTAGTTTCGCTTCACGCGACGCGTCGCATTCGTCTCTGCGACGTGTGGTTTTGTGCGATGCGACGCGTGGCATATACTGCTTGCCGCTGTCTCGAAAAAAGTATGACATGTAGATCGAAAAGAAGATGCGAATCGGAAGGCGTAATTCGACCTTTGCTACGCAAAAATCTTAAATATAGTTAAAATTTCGCTAAAGTGAAAAATAAGGCAGTCGGAGGCTTGCTTTTTTCTAAGAAACTTCCGATTTTTGCCCTGTCGAATGTGATATTCGATTTTACTTTTAGTTTGTTTTGGTAGAAAGAAGGAGGTTCCTACACTTCCTTCTTTCGTCTTTTTTAAGTACAGCACGTCGCAGGAAAACTCTTGCGCTTGCTTTTAGTTTGTTTGTTGGCTGAAAAGTTGGGCTATCCGGTTTCGAACCAGAACTAAGACGACCAAAATGTCTTGTGCTACCATTACACCATAGCCCAATCCAAAGCAATCTTCTGAGATTGCGGCTGCAAAGGTAAAACAATTCTGCTTACCTTGCAAGGATTTCATGCGTTTTTATTTTGCAATCAACAGGAAATATTTCTTTTTTCCTTGTTGCACGAGCAGGTATTTGTCGTCCAGCAAGTCGGCGGCGCTCACGGTCTGGTCGAACGCCGACAGCTTCTCTTTGTTGAGACTGACGCCGCCACCCTGAGTGAGCTTCCTCATTTCTCCCTTGCTGGCGAAGCATTTCGTGTGTTCCGCCATGAGATCTACAGCTTTTACGCCGTCGTTTAGCAGCTGCCGGCTGACTTCGAATTGGGGAACACCGCTGAAAACATCGAGAAGTGTCTGCTCGTCCAATTTTGTCAAACTTTCTTTCGTTGCTTTCCCGAAGAGAATGTTGCTGGCTTCGACTGCCAATTCATAATCTTCGCGGCTGTGAACGAGCACTGTCACCTCTTCCGCCAGGCGTTTCTGCAGCACGCGAAGTCCGGGGTCGCGGCGATGCTCTTCGGTGAGTGCGTCTATTTCCTCCTTGGGCAGGCTGGTGAAAATCTTGATGTAGCGCTCGGCGTCTTCGTCGGCCACGTTCAACCAGAACTGATAGAACACGTAGGGACTCGTACGCTCGCGGTCGAGCCAGATGTTTCCCTGCTCTGTTTTTCCAAATTTTTTACCGTCGGATTTGGTGATGAGAGGGCAGGTAAGTGCGAATGCCTCGTTCTCCGCGCCCAGTTTGCGGCGTATCAACTCGGTTCCCGTCGTGATGTTTCCCCACTGGTCGGAGCCGCCCATCTGCAGTTTGCAGTTCTTCGTCTGGTAAAGGTGCAGGAAGTCGTAACCCTGCAACAGCTGATAAGTGAACTCGGTAAACGACATTCCATCCTGAAACTCACCATTCAGCCGACGTTTCACGCTGTCCTTTCCCATCATATAATTCACGGTAATGCACTTTCCTATCTCGCGTGCGAAATCCAGGAACGTGTAATTTTTCATCCAGTCGTAGTTGTTTACCAACTCGGCTCGGTTGGGCGCGTCGCTTTCGAAGTCCAGAAAATGCGAAAGCTGCTTCTGGATGCAAGCCACGTTGTGACGCAGCGTCTCCTCGTTCAGCAGGTTGCGTTCCTGGCTCTTGCCGCTCGGGTCGCCAATCATGCCCGTGGCGCCGCCAATCAAGGCCAGCGGCTTGTGTCCGCAACGTTGCAGGTGGCGCAGCATCATTACGCCGCACAAATGCCCGATGTGAAGGCTGTCGGCCGTCGGGTCGATTCCCACGTAGGCAGTCACGGTTTCGCGCTCGAGCAACTCTTCCGTTCCGGGCATCATCTGATGTATCATGCCCCTCCACTTGAGTTCTTCTACAAAATTCATCTGTATTTTCTTTGTTTGTTATTAAGTTTCATTCACTTTCAGGGTGCAAAGGTACAACAATAAGTTCAATACGCAAAACCTCGGCCGTCAAAATCTTCCCTCCGATGGCAAGATTGGAGCCTGCCGCCAGTGGGAGCACGATTTTCTGCACGTGGTTTTGTATTTCTCTCGTGTGGTATTTATTTTTCTGCACGCAGTTCTTTCGGTTTCCGCCTGTGTCGTTTATTTTTCTGCCTGTCGCTGACCGATACCTCGCAAGTTGCATTGTTTGTCTCGCCCCCGTTTTGTTATTTCTGCCCTCTGCATTATCAGTGTGTAGGGTGGGGAAAATGCCTGCCGACATGCTGTTTTCAGTTTCTTAAGTGTTAA
>Ga0310694_10004892_pt1 | contig 12860 bp, 11 predicted proteins | sample 174DNAGHGhighgp2_FD_203884 | JGI IMG/M metagenome (GOLD analysis project Ga0310694, IMG submission 203884) | Sheep rumen microbial communities from Palmerston North, Manawatu-Wanganui, New Zealand - 1742 DNA GHGhigh gp2 (v2) (version 2) | ecosystem: Host-associated > Mammals > Digestive system...
GCCAAGTTCCTCACCTAAGTGGGCTGCAAATTCGTCGTACGAATTGATGACTAATTTTCCCATTTCTCTCAATTTTGCTGCAAAATTACTCATTTTCTCTCATATTTCGCATACTGAATCCAAAAAAATCGTTAAAAAAAAGCATTTTCTTACCTCTCACCTCTTACCTCTCACCTCTTTTTCGTACCTTTGCACCCGCAAAATCAGAAACTGGGTGTTTTCCAGAGTGGCCAAATGGGGCAGACTGTAAATCTGCTGTCTTTCGACTTCGGTGGTTCGAATCCATCAGCACCCACAAAAAAAGCTCGCTTATTCAGCGAGCTTTTCTATTTATTTATCTAGAATTACAACTCCTGATTCTCAGGACGCAGTTTGCGGACGGTCTCGCCAGCGCGCCACATCTCCTGATTACGCATAGCCTCGAGCTCCTTCTCCAGTCCGGCACGATAGTCGGGCTTCGAGTTGGCATCGATGGTAATCTGAGCCTCGTTACCTGTCTGAACAGAGTAGTACAGCCACTCCATCACAGGCTTGATGGCATCGTGGAAACGGGGAGCCCAGTCCAATGCACCACGCTGAGCGGTGGTCGAGCAGTTGGCATACATCCAGTCCATACCCTTTGCACCAAACAACGGGCCAAGGCTCTGTGTCAGCTCCTCAACGGTCTCGTTGAAAGCCTCCGAGGGAGAGTGTCCATGCTCGCGGAGCACCTCATACTGTGCCAGCAGCAAGCCCTGGATGGCACCCATCAGCGAGCCGCGCTCACCAGTCAGGTCACTTGTAGCCTCACGCTGGAAGGTGGTCTCAAACAGATAACCTGCGCCAATGCCGATACCGAAAGCAATCGTCTTCTCCTTAGCCTTGCCTGAAGCATCCTGATAGATAGCGTATGAGCAGTTCAGACCGCGACCTTCGCAGAACATCGTGCGCAGGCTCGTACCAGATCCCTTCGGAGCCACCATGATCACGTCGACATCCTTCGGGGGAATCACACCCGTACGGTCACTCCAGTTGATTGCGAAGCCATGAGAGTAGTAGAGCGTCTTGCCCGGCTTCAGATATTGCTTGATGGTGGGCCACTGCTGAATCTGACCAGCATCGCTCAAAAGCATGCAGAGGATGGTGCCCTTCTCAGCGGCCTCCTCGATAGAGAACAGGGTCTCACCAGGAACCCATCCGTCGGCCACAGCCTTGTCGAAAGTCTTACCCTGACGCTGACCAACGATCACATTGAAACCGTTGTCGCGCAGGTTGCAGGCCTGTCCGGGACCCTGAACGCCATAACCGATCACGGCAATCGTTTCATTCTTCAATACTTCACGTGCTTTCTCCAAAGAGAACTCCTTGCTGGTGACTACAGTCTCCATCACGCCACCAAAATTCATTTGTGCCATAATAGCTTTTGTTTTTTGTCTCGGCTTCTCCGCCAAGTGTTATACATATCCCTTGCGTACCATGCCAGCCCTACCCGAGAGCCGGACGCTTGGTGCTCACCACCGTCTTCTTCCAGTCCGCTCCCACCCTACTCCGAGGGTGCGACAAGGGGGTTAACTAAAAAAATCGGCGACAAAGTTAACAAATTGCTGCCAAACTGCCAAATATTCTGTCACTTTTATAGCAAATTAACCAAAGTAGTCATGAAGACAGGCCCTGAAATGATATGAAAAAAAAAGATTTTCCTTTGTATTTTGCTAATTAAATCGTATCTTTGCACTTTAGAAATACGTTTCAAATAAATAATAATGTGACAACAATGCTGATCATTCTTCAATTGCTCATTGTACTGACCATGATTTTTGTCGGTGCCAAGGTTGGCGGCATCGGACTTGGCATCTATGGCATGGTAGGCGTATTCATTCTTGTGTTCGTCTTCGGACTGGCGCCAGGCACCATCCCCATCGACGTCATGCTCATCATCGTCAGCGTCATCACCGCCTCGTCGGCTCTGCAGGCTGCCGGCGGAATGGATTACATGGTGAATGTGGCGGTGCGGTTTCTGAAGAAGCACCCCAGCCGTATCACCTTCCTGGCACCGCTTGTTACCTGGCTCTTCACCCTGATGACTGGCACGGCCCATACCTGTTATGCATTGCTGCCTATCATCTCTGAAATAGCCCGCAAGGAGAAAGTCCGTCCCGAACGTCCGATGAGCATAGCCACCATAGCCGCATCACTGGGCTGTACGGGCTCTCCCGTGTCGGCAGCTACAGCAGCTATCATCTCGGTAGAACTGCTGGGTGCCAACGGCATTGGCTTGAAGGATGTCCTGATGGTCACCATACCAGCCTCCATCATTGCCATACTGGTAGCCTCGCTGGTGCAGAGCCACGTGGGCAAGTCCTTGGAGAAAGACCCAGAATATCAGCGACGCCTCAAAGAGGGCTGTTTCGCTGACGATGCGGAGGGAGAGGAGGATATCCGACATGCGAACCCGTACGCCCGCAGGGCAGTCCTGGCATTTCTGTTTGGCGAGCTGCTGGTGTTGCTTCTCGGCATATTCCCGTCTTTGCGACCTTCCTTCAATGGTGTCCCATTGAACATGAGTTCCGTCATAGAGATGGTGATGATGAGCGTCGCCGGCCTGATACTTCTCGTGGGCAAGGCCGATGTGCGTATGGCGATGCAGGGCAATGTCTTTGCCTCAGGCATGAATGCGATGGTATCCATCTTTGGCGTCGCATGGATGGGCAGCACCTTCTTCGAAGGCCACCACGCAGCCATCCTCAGCAGTGTAGAGGGCACCTTCGAAGCCTATCCCCTACTCTTTGCCCTCCCTCTCTTCGTGTTCAGCATCATGCTTTTCTCGCAGGCAGCCACAGCCAAGATGCTATACCCTGTGGGGCTGGCCATGGGTGTTCCGCCTTTGATGCTATTGGTAGTGTTCCCCGCGGTAAACGGCTATTTCTTCCTGCCCAACTATCCCACAGAGGTGGCAGCTATTGGGTTTGACCGCACAGGCACCACCCGTATTGGCAAATATGTGATCAACCACTCCTTCCAGTTATCTGGCTTCATCACAACCTCTGTCAGCATCGCCGTGGGCTATCTCATCGTAACATTCTTATATTAACAGTAAATCCCCCGCACAATCGTGCGGGGGATTTCTTGTTTCAGAGCGTAATGGGTCCGAAGCCCATGCAACTCGTGGTCGTGATGGCCGTCAGGAAGGCCGTGAGCTTGATGGCCTTCGCTTATCGCCTCACTTTACGCTCGGGGAGTTGACGAAGACGAGTTATGACACGTTGGATAAGAATATCCCAAGTCGGGTGGCGATTGAGAACCTCCGCAACATTTGCGAGAACTGGCTGGAAGACCTCCGTTATAGCTATAATGCGCTTTACGGTGATAGCGGGTGGAGATTCCGATCGTTATATCCTTTGGATATAGGAGCGAGGAGGTGAATAGGTTGTGCGGGGGCGCCAAGGGGAGCAATCACCTGACGGGTTGCGGGGTGGATATTAAGTGCTATGGGCCTGAACACATGATCAGAATGGCGAGTATCCTGCTGGATATCGCCGATGGTACGAGAAGGGATTTCGATGAGTTAATCCTCGAGAAACGGGGCACCACCTATTGGATTCACTTCGCGGTGCGACCGGAGGATTGCTCGGCGACGAAAGGATACGCTTGCCAGAGCAAAAATCGGAGGAAGATTCTCTTCGATTGTCGCTAATCCTGAAATCGCGAAAACATCACTTTGCTGCGGCAGACCTCAACGGGGTCTGCCGTTTCTGATGAGGTCTTGACGATGCGGATGCAGTACTCGTTGTCGGCTGTCTGCTCCCTATAGAACGAGAGCTGGTCGCCGGCATGGGCCTCGGCGACGTAGGCTATCTCGAAGCGGCGGATGCGATGCGCACGATACCAGTCGAGCGGCCAGAGGTCGAGCACGTGCTCAATGTATTTCACGGAGTTGATATGACCGTTGATGTCGACATCGTTGTACTGGGTATCGATGGTGCGCACAAACTCAGCATTGTCTGTCATCTTCACGCGACCACCCTTATCAATAGGACATTCCTTGTCTTTGACAATCCAATTGTTGATGGCACCGTTGTCGATGGCGAAGATATCCGTAGGTTGACGACTCTCCGTATCAATCATCGCCCAGATACTACGTCCATAGCCGTAGACCTTGCCGTCCTCCCCTACTACACGGAAGTTACGCGAAGTGAAATAGCGCATCGCACTCTCTACCCACGTCTCCACATTGAACTTGGTGTACATGGGCGGCATCTCATCCATCTCGATGGCGAGGCGCGAGAGCACCCACGAGCGGTTGATGGTGAGCAGATACTTCATGCCGAAACCACGAGCTGTGGAGTGGAAATCGGCTGCGTTGAGCATGTGATTGCCCAGATGGCCCATGAAAAGCCGCTGCGAGAAGTCGCAGTGGAAGGGCTCGGCCAGAAATTCGTATGATCCAATCTTTTCCATTGTACAGACTCCCTACCCTATCTCTTGGGGTTTTTGTTCTCTCTCTTCCAAGAATGCACTCACCTGCTCCTGCATGCCTCTGGTAACGGCGATACGGCCAGAGCGGGTATATTGTAACACACAACCGAAGGCATCGAGCGCACGATAAAGTGAGATGATATCCTCTGTGATACCATGCTTCATAGCAATGGTATAGGTGGGATTCACCTCAATGATATGGGCGTCGAAGCGACGAATGGTCCGCGAGATCTCAGGATTCTCCATGACCTTATCCGTAGCGAGTTTATAAAGGCCCGACTCACGGATAAACAACTGATCATCCGTGAAATAGTTGGCCTTCACCACATCGATCTTCTTCTCTATCTGACGGGCAATCTTGATAATCTGGTCCTCATCGCTCCAGGCGGTAATGGTGTACTTATGTACCCCAGGGATACTGGAAGCCGACACGTTCAGGCTCTCGATGTTCACCTGACGACGTGTGAAAACAGCCGTTACCTGATTCAGGATACCAGCCACGTTCTCGGAATACACCAGCAATGTATATAGTTTCTTCTCTTCCATCACGCTTACCTCCTATATCTCCAACATCATTTTGTCAACATCCATGCCCGGCGGTGTCATCGGCAGCACGTTGTCCTCTTCCTTGATGGCACACTCGAGGATAAACGGGCCGTCGGTCTTCAGCATCTGCTCAACAGCAGCAGCCAGATCCTTACGCTCAGTCAACGCGAGATAAGGAATACCATAGCCCTTGGCTATCATCGAATAGTCGGGATTCATCATCTTGGTAAACGACTTACGACGCAGCCAGAACATATCCTGCCACTGACGCACGTTGCCGAGATAGTGGTTGTTCATCAGAATCATCTTCACAGGCGCCTTCTGTTCCATGATGGTGCCAAGTTCCTCGATACACATCTGGAAGCCGCCATCACCCATGAAACAACAGACGGTGCGATGAGGGGCAGCAAAGGTTGCGCCGATGGCGGCTGGCATGCCGTAGCCCATCGTTCCCAAACCGCCACTGGTACAGATACTGCGCTTATGGTGATACTTGAAGTAACGAGTCGCAAACAGCTGATTCTGACCAACATCCGTCACGAGTACTGCATCATCAGGCGTCTGTTCTGCAACAGCATTCACCACCTCACCCATCAGCAGTGGACCTTCCTTGGGATGAATGGCCGGTTCGATGACTTTCACCCGCTCCTTATCGTCGAGGGGCTTGAATGAATCGCGCCACGTCTTGTGGTCAGCTTTATTTATCAGCGAGGTGAGTGCTGGCAGCGACTCCTTACAGTCGGCCACCACAGCCACATCGGTCTTCACGTTCTTGTCAATCTCACTACGATCGATATCGAGATGAATCACCTTGGCCTGCTTGGCATAGGTCTTCAGATTGCCCGTCACACGGTCGCTGAATCGCATACCGATGGCAATAAGCACGTCACACTCCTGCTCTTTCAGGTTGACAGCATAATTACCATGCATGCCCAACATACCCACGTTGAGCGGATGGTTTGAAGGAAGGGCCGACAGACCGAGCATCGTACGACCTGCGGGAATATCTGCTTTTTCCAGGAATTGAACCAGTTCGTTCTGGGCATTGCCGAGTTCCACACCCTGTCCCACAAGGGCCAAAGGTTTCTTGGCATTATTAATCAGTTCGGCAGCCTGTCGTACAGCCTCAGCATCAAGTTTCGGATAGGGCACATAGGAACGCACGAAGTCAACCTTGCTTGGCTCCCAGTCGATCTCCTCAACCTGTGCATTCTTGGCAAAGTCGAGCACCACAGGACCAGGACGACCCGTACGGGCGATATAGAACGCACGGCTCACAGCCCATGCCACATCCTCGGCATGACGGATCTGGTAACTCCATTTCGAGATTGGCTGCGACACACCCACAAGGTCTACCTCCTGAAAGGCATCAGTACCCAGGGCGTTGATAGGCACCTGACCAGCTATTACAACAATCGGCGTGGAGTCGAGCATAGCATCAGCGATACCAGTCAGCGTGTTTGTTACACCAGGGCCACTGGTCACCAAAGCGACACCCACCTCACCAGACACGCGGGCATAGCCCTCAGCTGCATGGGTGGCTCCCTGCTCGTGACGCACCAGAATATGGTCGAAACACTTCTTTTCGCCACGCGTATAGTCGAAAAGCGCATCGTAGACAGGCATGATTGAGCCACCAGGGTATCCGAAGATGGTCTTCACCCCTTCTGCCTGCAACGCCCTCATCAGCGCCTTTGATCCTGTAATTCTGTCCTTCAGCATATTCTATGTTTTCTAATAGAGCTAATCGATGATTCGGATGCCACCTTTGTCGGCGCTGGAAACGCTCTGGGCATAGGCTCGCAAGGCCTTAGAAACCACGCGGTTGCGCTTCAGAGGCTGCTGCGGACGGGCCGCAAGTTCCTCGTCAGAAAGCTTCACGCTGATGCTACGCGAAGGGATGTCGATGACGATGATGTCGCCATCCTTGATCTTACCGATGTTACCACCATTGGCAGCCTCAGGTGAGATATGACCGATAGAAAGACCCGATGTACCGCCTGAGAAGCGGCCGTCGGTAATCAGCGCACATTCCTTGCCCAGATGCATCGACTTGATATAGCTTGTGGGATAGAGCATCTCCTGCATACCAGGACCGCCCTTCGGACCCTCGTGGGTAATCACCACGCAGTCGCCAGATTTCACCTTACCACCAAGGATACCCTCGCAGGCATCCTCCTGGGAGTCGAAGACCACAGCCGGTCCCTCGAAGTGCCACAGGCTCTCGTCGACACCAGCGGTCTTCACCACACAGCCGTCCTGAGCGATGTTGCCAAAGAGCACAGCCAGGCCACCATCTTTGGTGTAGGCGTGTTCGAGGTCACGGATACAGCCCTCAGCACGATCGGTATCGAGTGATGGCCAGCGCTCGCTCTGCGAACCCATCTTCGTGGAGAAGCGGTTGCCAGGAGCTGAATAATATATTGAGGAAGGAGAAATGTCTGCAGCAGGAGTATCGTCTTTCCACTTTCCACTTTCCACTTTCCTCGTAATATCATATTTCTTCATCGCCTCAGCAAGCGTCATACCGTCCACACGGATAGCAGAACCATCGACAAGACCGCCCTTATTCAGTTCGTTGAGGATACCCAGGATTCCACCTGCACGACCGCATTCCTGCACACTGTATTTCTGTGTGTTAGGAGCTAGTTTGCAGAGGCAGGGCACTTTACGGCTCAGCGCGTCGATATCCTTCATCGTGAAGTCTGTTCCAGCCTCCTGAGCCACAGCAAGCAGATGAAGCACAGTATTCGTACTGCCACCCATAGCGATATCGAGTGCCATCGCATTCATAAAGGCCTTACGAGTGGCAATGCTACGAGGCAATACGCTCTCGTCGCCGTCCTCGTAATAGGCGAAGGCATTCTTCACCACCTGACGGGCTGCAGCCTTGAAAAGCTCGATGCGGTTGGTATGGGTTGCCAGAATGGTACCATTGCCAGGCAGAGAGAGACCGATAGCCTCCGTAAGGGAGTTCATCGAATTGGCCGTGAACATACCTGAACACGAACCACAGCCAGGACAAGCACAGGCCTCTATCTCTTTGATCTCTTCATCGGTGACAGAGGGGTCAGCGCCCTTCACCATCGCCGTAATCAGGTCGGCATTCTCACCACGCCAGCGGCCAGCCTCCATGGGACCGCCAGAACAGAACACCGTGGGGATATTCAGTCGCATCGAGGCCATCAGCATGCCAGGCGTCACCTTGTCACAGTTGGAGATACAGATCATGGCATCGGCCTTGTGGGCATTCACCATGTACTCCACACTATCAGCAATGATGTCGCGTGAGGGCAGCGAATAGAGCATACCGTCATGCCCCATTGCAATACCATCGTCAATGGCGATCGTATTGAACTCAGCAGCAAAACAGCCCATCTTCTCGATTTCGGCCTTCACAATCTGTCCGATCTCGTGCAGATGTGTATGACCAGGCACAAACTGCGTGAATGAGTTCACGATAGCGATGATGGGTTTACCAAACTGCTCATGCTTCATGCCTGTGGCCACCCACAAGGCGCGGGCGCCGGCCATTCTTCTGCCTTCAGTGCAGACAGCACTTCTCAACTGATGTTTCATATCCTCACTATGTTTAGTTGCGTTTATTTTGTTGTATCTGTAAAGGTCGCCACGCGATTGAAGTCAAGCTCGTCGAAGAGCTCATCGGTAGCGCCCATGCCTTGAATGGTCAGACGACTGGCAACAATGCCATAACGGCTGACTAGGGCATCCTTCACAGCCTGGGCACGGGCCACTGACAGTTTCTGATTCAACTCAGGATTACCCTCTGGCGAAGCATAGCCCTTGATCAGGATCTTCGACTCAGGATGATTCTTCATGTACTTGGCAATCATCGCCACGCTGGCCATCTGGGCTGCATCGACAGAACTCTTGCCCTGACCGAAAATGACAGTAGGCTGGAGCACGTTGTTGTTCACCACCTGCGTCACCTTCGTCACCTTGTTGACCACCGTAGGCTTCACCTTCTTAGCAGCCTCGAGCGAATCCTCAAGTTCGGCGATACGACGGATGTCGCGTGCAATGCGACGATCCTTGCTGTCGCTCTCGTCGCGAAGCTCGTTGATACGGGCGTTCAGGTCGTCAATCTCCGACTGATCACGCAGACGGGCAAAGGCGAAGTTGTGTGTACCGTTACTGGTACCGAATTTATAGTTGATACCCAGATTAAGCTGGAACAGACCACAGCGCGAGTCGTACTTGAATTTGCCATAGGGGTTGCTCAAGGCGTTGGCCATACTGCCATTATTATCCCACAGGCCAAACACAACGGCTGGCTCGATATAGAGTTGCACAGCACGGCTCTCACCGAGGTTGAAGGCCAGATCGAGAGCTGCCTTCGAATTGATGGCATTGGCACTCGACGAGGCGCCGAACTGATGCGTCCAGCCGAATCCGCCGAGGGCAATCAGTTCCACGCGGCGGGGTTTGCCTAAGTAACCGCCGAAGAAGTTCGACAGGTTGAGGGTTCCCAAAGCGTCGACATTCATGGCATCGACAAACGTATTGGTCTTCATGAGCGACTTGCCATCGGACTCGATATAGGCATTGGCATCGAGGGCGACACCAAACGAGGTGGTGAAGTTCTTTCCAAGACGCAGGCCTACGCTGGGTGCGACACCCTTCATGAAGCCAGCATTACCCCACTTCTGCATGGGTGTAGCAGCACCGCCATTGATACCCAGATACCAGTTGTCAAAGGTCTTGTGGGCCGTCACCACTTCTTTCTCCTGTGCACTGACAGACACAGTGAGGACAGCAGCAGCGAGGGTTATAAACAACTTTCTCATTTTCTCGTGATGCTTTATTTCGCTTCAATTATCTTTGCACCTTCTTTCAAAGCCTCCATGTTGAGAGGAATCAGGTCGTGATGGCGCTCGGGGAGCGTCTTCCTGAGAGCCTTCTCCACACCCTTGTCACTAACGACGGGAGCCACCTTCAGCAGTCCGCCAAGCACAATCATGTTAAATACCTTACCATTCTTCATCTCAGCAGCCTTGTCCATCGCATTGATCTCATAGATAGTGATGTCCTTACGGGTAGGCTTATTGATTATACCAAAGCCGTCATAGATCAGAATGCCACCAGGCTTGATCTTCGGCTCGAACTTCTCGAGTGAAGGCTGGTTCAGCACCACAGCGATATCATACTTGCTGAGGATGGGTGAAGAAATACGCTCATCACTCACAATCACCGTCACATTGGCAGTACCACCACGCTGCTCAGGTCCGTATGCAGGCATCCAAGTCACCTCTTTATCCTCCATCAGTCCTGAATAGGCCAGAATCTTACCCATTGAGAGCACGCCCTGACCTCCGAAACCTGAAATAATTATCTCTTTTTTCATAACTATTCACTATTCGTTATTCACTATTCACTTCAAAGACTCGTAGTGTCTTTGAGATCGCCCTTGGGATAGAAGGGGAACATATTCTCCTTCATCCATTCGTTAGCCTTAGCAGGTGTGAGCTTCCAACCGCTGTTACAGGTAGAGACGAACTCCACGAGGCTTGAACCCTTACCAGCCATCGAAGCCTCGAAAGCCTTACGCAAAGCCTTCTTAGCCTTCAGGATAGAGGCCACAGACTCCACACTCTGACGAGTCACATAGCACGTTCCCTCCAGACCAGCAGCGATATCTGCCATCTTCAGAGGATAGCCATGCAACTGGGGATCACGGCCATAAGGACAGGTAGAAGTCTTCTGACCAATCAGGGTTGTAGGAGCCATCTGACCTCCCGTCATACCATAGATGGCATTGTTGACGAAGATGATCACAATGTTCTCACCACGGTTCAGGGCATGAATGGTCTCGCAGGTACCGATACAAGCCAGGTCACCATCACCCTGATAAGTGAACACCAGACGATCAGGCCAGCAGCGCTTGATACCAGTAGCCAATGCGGGTGCACGACCATGGGCAGCCTCCTGCCAGTCTATATCTATATAATTGTACGCGAAAACGGCACAGCCTACAGGCGATACACCTACGGCCTTATCTTCCATACCCATTTCCTCGATGACCTCGGCAATCAACTTATGCACCACACCGTGACTACAGCCCGGGCAGTAGTGCATATTGTTGTCGTTCATCAGCGTCGGCTTCTTGCAGACGATATTCTCTGGTTGAACTATCTGATTTCTATCCATAGCTTACATAACCTTTTTAAGTGCTTCCACAATTTCTTCAGGATCGGGCACGATACCTCCGAGTCGTCCGAACTGCTCCACGGGCACAGCACCGTTCACAGCCAGACGGACATCCTGTACCATCTGTCCGGCATTGATCTCCGCCACGAGGATACCCTTCACCTTCTTCGACAAGGCCTCAATCTGCTTGATGGGGAACGGGAACAGTGTGATAGGACGGAACAGACCGACCTTGATACCCTGTTCGCGGGCAATCTCCACACTCTTCTCAGCGATACGGGCGGCAGAGCCAAAAGCCACGATAGCATACTCTGCATCGTCCATCAGCTGCTCTTCGAAGCGCACCTCGTTCTCTTGAATCTTAGCATATTTCTCCTGGAGGGCGATATTACGCTGCTCCATAATCTCAGGCTTCAGTTCAAGTGAGGTAATCACCACACGCTCACGACCACCCTTCGGCTTACCAGTCGAAGCCCAAGGACACTGCTTGATCACCTCCTCATCCGTACGACGGGGCTTGAAAGGAGGCAGTACCACCTTCTCCATCATCTGACCAATCACACCGTCGCTCAGAATCATAGCGGGGTTGCGATACTTGAAGGCCAGCTCAAAGGCGAGGTCGACAAAGTCTGCCATCTCCTGTACAGAAGACGGAGCCAACACGATCACCTTATAGTCACCATTACCACCACCACGGGTAGCCTGGAAATAGTCACCCTGCGAGGGCTGGATGGTACCCAGACCAGGACCGCCACGCTGCACATTCACAAACACACCAGGCACCTCGGCACCAGCCATATAAGTGATACCCTCCTGCATCAGGGCGATGCCAGGCGACGAAGACGAGGTCATCGCACGCTTACCGGCTCCGGCAGCGCCATAGACCATATAGATAGAAGCCAACTCACTCTCAGCCTGAACCACCTGCATACCGGTAGTCTCCCAAGGCTTCAGCTCAGCCAGCGTCTCAATCACTTCACTCTGCGGAGTAATAGGATAGCCGAAATAGCCGTCGCATCCGCAACGAATAGCAGCGTGGGCAATAGCCTCGTTGCCTTTCATCAACACAACTTCTTTCTTTTCTTCAGCCATAGCTTAGTCCTCCACTTTTTTACGATACACGGTGATACATCCGTCTGGGCAGACAATACCGCACGAGGCACAGCCCACGCAGGCCTCCTCGTTCGTTGCCTCCACATAGGGATAACCGTGCAGATTCACTTTGTTGGCTAGTGCGATGACCTTCTGAGGACATGCAATGATGCACAACTGACATCCCTTGCAACGCTCAGTATCCACCACAATAGCGCCTTTCATTTTTGCCATATTATCCTGTAATTAACGCATTAATTTCTAAAATTGGCTGCAAAGGTACGAATAAGTGCGCAAACCACCAAAAGAAAAATGCATTTTCTTTCGCTTTTCCTTAATACCTTATTTTATTTAAAGAATGTAATAGAATAAATATGCAGTTTTATGTCAAATCTGTATTCATACGTTTGGGGGTTACGCCTTGTTCTTCTCCTTGATCATCCCCAATGTTATCACGCCAGCTAATATATTGGCGACGAAGGAGGCGGCTATCAGCACCGAATAGATTGACAGGAAGACGCTGGTGGGCAGCATCAGCATCGCGCTGCCTCCCACTACGATGCACTTCTTGCACTGATCTTCTTGCCTTCCTTGTTCCA
>Ga0310694_10004894_pt1 | contig 12859 bp, 11 predicted proteins | sample 174DNAGHGhighgp2_FD_203884 | JGI IMG/M metagenome (GOLD analysis project Ga0310694, IMG submission 203884) | Sheep rumen microbial communities from Palmerston North, Manawatu-Wanganui, New Zealand - 1742 DNA GHGhigh gp2 (v2) (version 2) | ecosystem: Host-associated > Mammals > Digestive system...
CGAATCATATCCTCACTGTTTATCTCACATGGTAAGAATTGCGGGATTCTTATCCACATCAGTTTTTCATTGCTTTGCCATAAAATTCAACTTTATCGTTGAATTTTGCGTGTTTGTATTGATAATAATTGTATCTTTGCGCCCATAAAATGAAAGCAATATGATAACAATTGAAGAAGTTAAAGCGTTTCTGGATCAGTTCAATATCAAGGCAGAAGTGTTCGGGATTGTTTTTAGAGACGATCGGCCCAAAAACAGAAAAGCATTGGTGCAGCTGGATCTTACTCAATTACAGCGTGAAGTAATTGTGAAAAGCCTTCTGCCTCAGGACTATGTGGAAGGGCCTGTGATTGATGTGCTGAACCAAAAAGGAGAGATGTGGGTGTTTGGCAAGGACGTGAAGGGACAAGAAGTGTATATCAAAATCACTTTGGGCTATGAAAATGGCCAAACTATCTGTAGATCGTTTCATATTGCAAAGCGTCCGTTGACGTATCCATTTAAATAATAACGTTATGAAGATACCAAATAGCCCATTGACAGGCAAACCTATGCGGGTTGTTTACGAGCCCGACACAGAGATGTATCGCGGCGAAAAATACAGTTTTATATACATTTCATTCCGCGATGACGCAGAAGGCGAAAGCTATACCACTACAGAAAGCGATGGCATCTGGCTTAGTCAATTGACCAACCAGTATCGCGAGAAGTATGGCATTCCATATCAGGATGAGATTGTCGCCCTGCGTGAGTTGTATGGTCTTAGTGCCGCCAAAATGTCGGTGATACTGGGCTTCGGCGCAAATCAGTATCGGCTGTACGAGGACGGCGAGGTGCCCAGCGAAAGCAACGGGAAAATGATTCGCAGTGCGATGAATCCGCAGGTTTTCCTCGACTTGGTGAAAAGTTCGAGGCATCAGCTTACCGAAAAAGAGTATGCGAAGATTTCGGCTCGTGTGCAGGAGGTGATTGACCAGTCTGAGCAGGGTGTTGAAGAGCAACGTGCCGTCGAACGGCTGTTCCGAAGCGGCAGGGGGCTTGCCAACGGTTTCGCGCCGGTATCTACCAAGAGACTGAAAAACCTGTTGCTGTATGTGCTGGGACAGATTGGCGAGACTTATCAGACGAAGATGAACAAAGTGCTGTTCTACATCGACTTTCTTTCTTATCGTGAGCGCGGGATGGCCATCTCCGGTCTCGCCTACAATGCCCTCGAGTTCGGTCCTGTGCCGCAACGTTGGGATAGGGTTTACAGCGCGTTCGATGAGGTGGAGGAACGGTTGAGGTTGGTCCAGAATCAGGAATGCGTGTCGTTAGAGGCTGTGGGTGAAGCAGATATGAACTGTTTCTCCGGACAGGAAATGACGATAATCAACGAAGTGTGTGCGAAAGTCAAGAATATGACTTCGCGTGCCATTTCGAAAATGAGCCATGAAGAGCCCGCCTGGAAAGACCACGTCGGCGACACCGACACTATCCCCTTCAGTGACGCCTTCAAGCTTGTCGGGATGTAAGAATCCTTGCCCCGTATTTCAATAAACGGCATCGGCAAAAGGTGTCCGTTCGCGAGTACAGTACAATAGGATTGAAGTGCGACAGAAACCTTACCGGAAACTCTTCCGAAACGCCAACGGCGAAACCCCTTCGTTGCGCTTGAAGAACTGCCCTAACGAGGCCTGGTCGGGGAATCCCATCGCGTCAGCCACCTGCTGTATGCTCCAGTCGGTGCTCAACAACATTTTTTTGATGTTGCCGATTATTTGATAGTCAATCAGTTGCTTCGGCGTGAGTCCTGTATTTTCCTGACAGATCTTAAACAGATAGCGTGGAGTGATGTGCAACTGATCGGCGTAGTAATCCACCGAACGGCGCAGCACCTTCTCCTCGCCAAGCATCTTGAAGAAACGGTTGGCGAACTCGAATGAGCGGTTCTTCGGCCCGAAGGCACTCTGCCCGGTCAGCGCGTATCCCGCTTTCTTGTCTGGTTTCCACACCGTCACCGCACGGCTTCGAGGCACCCGGAAGAGGCTACGGAAGGGGATGTCGGGAATCAGCATATAAAAACCGGCAGGAGCATTTCCCGCCGGTTTTTTATTTGAAAAGCGAAACAGTAACCAGAGACTACTCGAAAGAGAGAATGGCCTCTTTGATGATTGCGATGGCCTCACGGAGTTCCTCTTCGGTAATGACCAACGGGGGAGCGAAGCGGATGATGTGTTGGTGGGTCGGTTTGGCCAACACGCCGAGGTCACGCATCTTCTCGCAGACATCCCAGGCTTCCTTGCCGTTCGTGGGTTGGATGATGACGGCGTTGAGCAAGCCCTTGCCACGCACTTGCTTGATCATCGGGCTGTTGACTTTGCTCATCTCCTCGCGGAAAATCTTGCCGAGGTATTCGGCGCGTTCAGCGAGCTTCTCCTCCTTAACCACTTCCAAAGCGGCGATGCCGACACGGCAGGCGACGGGGTTGCCGCCGAATGTGGAGCCGTGCTCGCCGGGTTTGATGTTGAGCATGATGTCATCGTCAGCCAGGACAGCGGAGACGGGCATCGTGCCACCGGAGAGGGCCTTGCCCAACACCAGGATATCGGGACGGACGCCTTCGTGGTCGCAGGCGAGCATCTTGCCCGTACGGGCGATACCTGTCTGCACCTCGTCGGCGATGAACAGCACGTTGTGCTGTTTGCAGAGGTCGTAGCATTTCTTCAGATAGCCCTCGTCGGGGACATACACGCCAGCCTCGCCCTGGATGGGCTCCACGAGGAAACCGCACACCATGGGGTCTTCCAAAGCCTTTGCCAGTGCATCCACGTCATTGTAGGGGATCTTGATGAAACCCGGAGTGAACGGGCCGAATCCTGCGTAGGCGTCAGGGTCGATGGAGAGGGAGATGATGGTGATGGTGCGACCATGGAAGTTGCCGTCACAGACAATGATCTTGGCCTGGTTCTCAGGCAGGCCTTTCTTGTCATAGCCCCAGCGGCGGCAGAGTTTCAGGGCCGTTTCGTCAGCCTCGGCACCGGAGTTCATCGGCAGCACCTTGTCGTATCCGAAAGTCTCGGTGATGTATTTCTCGTACGGTCCAAGGCAGTCGTTGTAGAATGCGCGGGATGTGAGCGTCACCTTCTGGGCCTGGTCAATCATGGCCTCGATGATTTTCGGGTGGCAATGGCCTTGGTTCACTGCGGAGTATGCGGAGAGGAAGTCAAAATACTTCTTGCCTTCAACGTCCCACACGAAAGGGCCTTTTCCGCGTGCGATGACCACGCCAAGGGGATGATAATTGTGTGCGCCATAGCGAGCCTCCATGTCCATGGCCTGCTGACTGGATGTAATTTTTTCTACCATAACTTATATTATTTTGATGAGTTAAAACTCTTGATAATACAACCTGCAAAAATAATTTTTTTTTTGACATGTGATTCAAAAAAGTGAAACACCCGGCAAGACTCTTTTCAACAGGCCTCCACCATTTCAAAGGAAATGTTATTTTTGCAGCCTGTTTGAGGCTTGAGCCGACACGGGGGCGCGTCCCGTCCCCGACAAGTTCAGCTAACCGGAAATGACACCATATATATTATAGAAAGACAATGAACTACGAGAAGCATCTCATTCATCCGATATACTCATTTGTGCGGCACGCGGCCGACAAACTCGGCTATGAAGCCTACGTGGTGGGCGGTGTGGTCCGTGACATGATCATGCACCGGCACAACACGGACATCGACATTGTGACGGTGGGCAGCGGCATCGAGCTGGCAACCCGCACCGCCGCGCTGATTTCCCCGGACTTGCATGTGAACGTATACCGGAACTTCGGCACCGCGCAGTTCAACTTCGAGGGCAGTGTCATTGAGTTCGTGGGTGCGCGGCGCGAGTCCTACAGCCGCGACTCCCGCAAGCCCGTGGTCGAGGACGGCACTTTGGAGGACGACCAGCTTCGCCGCGACTTCACCATCAACGCCATGGCCATCTCCCTCAACGGGGACCGCCCTTTCACCCTGATCGACCCCTTTGACGGGGTGCAGGACATTGCCGGCAAGATCATCCGCACCCCGTGTGACCCTGACCGGACCTTCTCCGACGACCCCCTGCGCATGATGAGGGCCATCAGGTTCGCCAACCAGCTAAACTTCAACATCTACCCTGAGACCTCAGAAGCCATCAAGCGCAATGCCGAACGCCTCGACATCATTTCCGAAGAGCGTATTATGGAGGAGTTCAACAAGATACTCTCCTGCATCCGACCCTCAAAAGGGATACGGCTGCTGGACGAGAACGGACTCCTCGCCCGCTTCCTCCCCGAAGTGGTTGCCCTCAAGGGGGTGGAGAGCATCAACGGGAGAGGACACAAGGACAACTACCTGCACACCCTCGAAGTCGTGGACAACGTGGCCATGACCACCACCAACTTCTGGCTGGTGTGGGCGGCACTGCTCCACGACATCGCCAAGCCCGCCACCAAACGATACGACCCCGTCCACGGCTGGTCTTTCCACGGGCATGAGGTGGTGGGGGCGAAGATGGCCAGCAAAATCTTCCATCGGCTCAAACTCCCCGTGAACGAACGGCTTAAATACATTCAAAAGCTTATCAGCCTGCACCTCAGACCCATCGCGCTCGTAGAAGACAACATCACCGACTCCGCCGTGCGTCGGCTTCTGTTCGAGGCCGGCGACGACATCGACGACCTGATGATGCTTTGCGAGGCCGACATCACCTCCAAAAACTCCGACAAAATCCGGCGTTACCGCCACAATTTCGAGATCGTCCGACATAAACTTGTGGAAATCGAGGAGAAGGACCGCTTGCGCAACTGGCAACCCCCTATCAACGGAGAGGACATCATGGCTGCCTTCGGCCTCAAACCCTGCCGCACCATCGGCGACATCAAGGACGCGGTCTGCAACGCCATCTTGGACGGGGAAATTGAAAACACCCGCGAAGCCGCATACCAGCGCATGTTGGAAGCGGGCGCACAATTAGGCCTGAAACCTGTCACCAAAAATCTTGGACATGAACAAGCTGACTAAGATCCTCATCCTCGTTGTCGCCCTTGCTGCCATACTCGCCGGTTGCAAGAGCAAGAAGCATGTCATGGAGAAACCTGACAACTTGATCAACCGCATCACACTGGTCAACATCTTGGCTGAAAGTTACATGATCGAAAGCACCTTGCAGATGACCATCCCCGACACCATAGGCAAGGATGAACTGGCACGCCGACACTACAAGGAGCTCTTCGACCGCTACCATATCACTAACGAACAGTTTGAGTCGTCCATCGCCTACTACATCAGCGAAGAGAAGTCCGCTTCCAAACTGCTCAACGACGCCTCTGCGCTCCTCGTCAGCAAACGCAGCGACCATGACGGGGGAACCTTAGCCGCCTCTCCTGCCCAAACCGACCCCACCAGCACACAACTGGACGACTATCCGCAATAAGAACCCTTTGATAGAAAACCCCGACTATGCTTTTCAAAAACGCCTTTGAACAACAGCCCTCGCTCCGATTCATCTACGACAAGCTGAAGTTCTCCTCCGCGATAGGACGGCAGTACTTGCTGAACATGCCGCTTTTCACCGACGACAAGGATTTGCAGTCGGAATTCGACCATCTGGATGAGTTCATCAGGCTTTGGAAGGACACAAGCCTTCGCCCCACCATCACCCGCCTCGTGCAACAAATCCACCAGCTCAACAACATCACCCCCACCCTGGTCTCCCTGGGGAACGGCGCGGTTTTGGACGACATCCAGCTGTTCGAGGTCAAGAAGACAGCCATCCTGACCGAGGGCATCAGCGCAGATGTGACCAAATTGGGGATTCCCTGGCTCACTTTTGCCTGCATGGACCCCGTCATCAGCATCCTCGACCCCGAACACACGCACATCCCGCATTTCTATATCTACTCGGCCTACGACGAAGAGCTGGCCTGCCTTCGCGAGAAAATGAAAGCGGCGAACAACAGCCAGGAGGCTGAAACCTACCGCTTCCAGGCCCAGGCGATTGAAGACAGCCTGAGGGAGAGGCTCAGCCAAGCGTTGCAGCCTTATCATGCGGATTTGTCAGGGAACCTCCGCAATGCCGCCTACTTAGACCTGCTCATTGCCAAGACCCGTCTCTGCTGCGAGCAACACGTCTGCAAACCCCTGATCGGCGACCGGCATTCGTTGGCGGGCCTTTACAATCCCGAAATTGCAGAGGCTCTCTCGCAAAAGGGACGGACTTTCCAGCCCGTGGACATCGTATTCGGAAAGGAGACCGTGCTCGTCACGGGTGCTAACATGGCAGGCAAGTCGGTGCTGCTGCAGTCCGTGGCGCTGGCGCAATACCTGTTCCTGTTCGGGTTCTACATTCCCGCCGAATCCGCCACGCTACCCATTGTCGACGAAGTGATCACAAGCATCGGCGACCGGCAGTCGGCCCTCAACGGGTTGTCATCGTTCGCCGTGGAGGTGCTCACCATCGACCGCATCGTCAAGACGGCGCGTGCGGGCAAGCGGGTGTTAGCGCTGGTGGACGAGTTGGCGCGCACCACCAACCCCGACGAAGGGAGGCGGATGGTCAACGGCTTTGTCCGCATCTGCAAGAAGCTCTCCCTGACGGGTATAGTGACCACACACTACGGCGGCTTGGATGTGGACTGCAAGCGGCTTCGCGTGCGGGGCTTGCAAATACCCGACAATGTCAGTTCCCTAAGTATCGGGCACATATCCGACTATATGGACTATTCGCTGGTAGAGGTACACAACGACGACGTGCCGAAAGAAGCTTTCACGATTGCACGCCTGCTGGACGTGGACGAGGAGTTCCTGGCGGCGTGCGAAGAAAACGGGCGTTAGACAAGGCCCCGCTCACCGACAGGACGCCGGAAACGCGGCACCTTGCCCCTACAACTTCCGGGGTTCGCGGAGATCGACAAATTTCACAGGTTTCCTCGCGCTGGGTGGGAAATTGATGCGCTGTACCTCCTCGACAGGGGCGATTTGCACCATCGGGGCCACACGCACGTGCGCCCGGAATCGGTTCTTCAGCTCGTTGACTATCTCTTCGGGATGGTTCTTGAAACGCGCGTTCCCGGCCACGGCCTCCGCGTTCAGCCCCACTTTCACCACCACCTCGTCGGTGCCTTGCTGCGAATCCTGCACGTAAATGACGTAATTCTGCACAAACGGCGTGTTGTTCAGCACATCCATCAGCGCAGGCGGATAGAGGGTGGTCCCTTTCAACTTGATCATGTTGTTCTTGCGGCCCACCAATGGCGTGAGACGGAAACTGTTTCTGCCGCAGCGACATTGTTCGGTGATTTTCGCGCACATGTCGCCCGTCCGGAAACGCAGAAGCGGCATGCCTTCAACCCCGAGGGTCGTCACGACCACCTCACCGGTCTCGCCGTCGGGCACCGGCAGGTTGTCCTCCCCGATGATTTCCACTATGATGAGCTCCGGGTGGACGTGCCCACCCGCCCCGTACTCGCACTCGCTGAAAGTCGCGCCCATCTCTGTGGAAGAGTACGTTGCGTAGAGTTCCACATCCCATTTCGACTTGATCTGTTCGCCAAGGAGATTGGGCGAAAAATCCTGATTCCGGAGGCTTTCCCCGATCCCGATAATCTTTCGGACACTGGAATTACGATAGTCAATACCATGTTCCTCAGCATATTGAATCAAACGAGGAATGAACGACGGCACACACATGATGCTGTCGGGTTTGATGCGCTGGATGGTGTCCCACTGCAATTCCGGGATGCCATTGCCCACGCGAATGACCGAAGCGCCCAATTCCCGCAACCCGAGAAAATAGGCCAGTCCAGCCATGAAACGTTTGTCAAGGGTGACCATCAGCTGCAGAATGTTGCCAGGCTTGAGTCCGGCACACTCGAAACTCTTCTTCTCGTTGAAAGCCAGCCGTTGGAGATCCTTCTCGGTGCAGCAGAATGTCACCGGGTCGCTGAGCGTGCCGCTGGTGGTGATGTAGTCAACGACTTTCTCTTTGGGGACGCAGAGAAAATCCTCATTGAATAGCTGCAGATCCTTTTTCTCAGTGAACGGGATGTTCACTAAGTCCTCTATGGTGCGGATTTTCTCCACATTGATACTATAGCAGTCGAACATACGCCGGTAATAACGTGAATTTTGCTGCAAGTAGTCCAATGCATGGCGTAATTTCCGTTCTTGGAAGGCTTTTATTTCCTCGGGGGAAGCATATTCGATATCTTCATTCTTTATACTCATTGTTTTGCTATAAAAAAGGGAATAATACTACAATGACTTACGCAACATCTTGATTTCATGAAACAAAGCATGGAAATCGGGAGTAAAGCGACTGGGTGTCCTGGAGAACAAGGCCAGAAACTCCACGTTCTTGTGTTTCTCGAAGAGGGTGGAGATGGAAAGACGCTGAAGATAGAATCGGCTGTTCAATGCAGAGTTCACCACCCGCTGGATGGCGGTCTTGTAGCCCTTCTCATCCGTCACGATGCCACTCCGCCCCAAAAAGGAAGGCCCTGCTTCAAACTGAGGCTTGATGAGGAGCATCATCAGCCCGTCAGGTTTCAAGAACGGATCCACATAGGGGATGACATAGGTCAAGGAGATGAAGGAGACATCAGAAACGACAAAATCAAAACTCTGGTTTCCAACATCTTCCAATGTCAGTTCCCTGAAATCGCGGTTTTCCAGCGAGGTCACCCGCAGGTCGTTTCTCAGCACCTCGGCAAGTTGGTTGGTACCCACATCCACCGCCGAGACCGCCAGTGCGCCATGTTGCAAGGCGCAGTCGGTGAACCCGCCCGTGGAGGCCCCGATATCCAGGACGCGTTTCCCGCTGAAGTCCAGCCCGAAGTCCTTGATAGCCTTCTCCAACTTCAGCCCGCCCATGCTCACGTATTTGTTGAACACATCGACCACCTCCACACGCATCCCCGCCGTCACATCCATGGAGGCCTTTGTCACCACGCTCCCGTCAACCATCACGGTTTTGTGTTTGATGGCCGTCTGCGCTTTTTCACGAGAAGGGAAGAACCCATTATCTGTCAAGTATTTGTCTAATCGCATATCATTCATTCCACAAATCAACGCCATCTACGCGTGCTTATGGGAAAGATGGCATATCATAGTTAATATTTCACTAAAACAACGATGTCTGCAGAAAACCTATTCCTCCATCCTATCCCCCTCCAGGGTCAGTTCCCCGCGCAAGGGTACTTCCATGGCCTGCTTCACCTTCTTCACGTCGCTGAAGGTGCCCAGCAGGTACATCAACTTGGTGACGGCCGCCTCGGTGGTCATGTCGTGACCGCTGATGACCCCGATGTCGGAGAGGGTCTTTCCGGTCAGGTAACGTCCCATCACCACGCCGCCGCCGCCCTTGCATTGGGTGACATTCACAATAACAATCCCCTTCTGCACAGCCTTTTGCAACACACTCAGGAAGGCCGGGTTGGTCGGGGCATTGCCTACTCCGAAGGTCTCCATGATGACCGCGCGAAGACCCTCTGTCATGAAGACGTTCTCCAAGAGCTTTTCGCTGATGCCGGGGAAGATTTTCAGCACCGCCACGTTGTTGTCCATCTTGTCGTGCACGATAAGCGGGTTCTTGCTGTTCGGGATGAAGAGATAGCGTTTGTGGTAGTCGATGAAGGTGTTCACATCGGCGAGCTTGGGGTAGTTGGGCGAATAGAAGGCGTTGAACCTCGCGGCATCGTCCTTGTAGGTCCGATTGCCCCGGTACAGGGCGTTTTGGAAATAGACGCACACCTCTCGGATTAAAGGTATCCCATTCTGTTCGGCGGAAGCGAATTCAATGGCATTCAATATGTTGCGCCGTCCATCGGTGCGAATGACCCCCAAGGGGAGCTGAGACCCCGTGAGTATCACCGGCTTGGCAAGGTTCTCCAGAAGGAAACTCAGCGCCGAGGCCGTGTAGGCCATCGTGTCGGTGCCGTGCAGCACCACGAAGCCGTCGAAATGGTCGTAATTCTCCCCTATCACCTTGGCCAGACGGATCCAGAAGTCCGGGTTTGTGTCGGAGGAGTCGATCAACGGAAGCAACGACTCGAAAGTCAGCTCCGTGTCCAGCAGCGACAACATCGGCAGCTGCTGGTGGATGTCCTTGAACTCGAAGGGTACTAAGGATTTGGTCTCGGGATCCATCATCATGCCGATGGTCCCGCCGGTATATATGACAAGTACTTTGCGCATTTTTTGTAATGGTTATGGGTTATGGGTTATAGGTTATTGAGGGTTATTGTGGGTTTAATAGACTTACGATGTTCATTCAATCTGCGATACAGGTCTTTCCCTGACAAGGAGTCCAACATGAGATTACCTTTTCTTGCGCCCTCCAATCACCAGACACCAATCACTTCAGAATATTCCCAAGGATGTCCCGCGAGATCTCGCGCGTGATGGTGCGCGTGGCGGCGGAGGTGGTGTTCTTGATGACTTTCTCGGCGGTGGAGGTCTTCGACTTGGACTTCTTGCCGGTCACCTTGTTGCTGATGGCCGTGCCCGCGGCGGTGGCCACGGTGCCGGTGACGGCAGTGATGATGGCCTTGAGCACTTTGCCCAGAACACCTTGCTTCTTGGAACCCTTGCCCTCTTTCTCCGCCTTTTTCTCCTCTTTGGCAGCTTCCATCTCGGCTTTCTCTGCCTCCTGCACCGCCAAGGCCTCCTCTGCCTCCTTGAGCAGGACCTCGAAGGCACTCTCGTTATCGACGGGGGTGTCGTACTTGCCATAGACGCGGCTCTGCTTGATGATGTCGAGCCGCTGGCCCTCGGTAATGGCGCCGATCTGCGACAAGGGGAAGAGGATCTTGGCCCGCTGCACGATGCCGGGGGCGCCCTTCTCGTCGAGGAAGCTCACCAACGCCTCGCCCGTCTCCAAGTTCATGATGGCCTCGTCGGTCTTGAAGGCCGGGTTGGCGCGGAACGTGTCGGCGGCGGCACGGACGGCCTTCTGGTCTTTAGGCGTGTAGGCGCGCAGGGCGTGCTGGATGCGGTTGCCGAGCTGTCCGAGGATGCTGTCGGGGATGTCGTTGGGGTACTGCGTGATGAAATAGACGCCCACACCCTTGCTGCGGATCAGGCGGATCACCTGCTCGATTTTATCGACCAAGGCTTTGGAGGTGTCCTGGAAAAGGGTGTGCGCCTCGTCGAAGAAGAAGACCAGCTTCGGCAGCTCCAGGTCGCCCACCTCGGGCAGCGTGGAGTAGAGCTCGGAAAGCAGCCACAGCAGGAAGGTGCTGTAGAGCTTGGGCTGCAGCATCAGCTTGTCGGCGGCGAGCACGCTCATCACACCCTTGCCGTTCTCGGTCTGGATCAGGTCGTAGATGTCGAAGCTCGGCTCCCCGAGGAACTTGTCGGCCCCTTGCGCCTCCAGCTGCAGCAGCGCGCGCTGGATGGCCCCCACGGAGGCCGTGGAAATGTTGCCGTACTGGGTGGAGTACTCCTTGGCGTGCTTGGCCACATAGTCGAGCATGGCCCGCAAATCCTTCATGTCGAGGATCATCAGGCCGCGCTCGTCGGCGATGCGGAAGACGATGTTGAGCACGCCGTCCTGCGTGTCGTTGAGGCCGAGCAGGCGGGAAAGGAGCTGCGGCCCCATCTGGGAGACGGTGGCGCGGATGGGATGGCCCTGCTCGCCGAAGACGTCGTAGAAGCGGACCGGGCAGGCCTGGAACTCCGGGGTCCCGATGCCGAACTCCGGCAGCCGCTTCTCGATGAAGCCGCTCAGCTTGCCGGGCTGGCTGATGCCGGAAAGGTCGCCCTTCATGTCGGCCATGAAGCAGGGCACCCCCGCCTGGCTGAAAGTCTCGGCCAAAACCTGCAGGCTGACCGTCTTGCCTGTGCCCGTGGCACCGGCAATCAAGCCGTGCCTGTTGGCCATCTTCCCCTGAATCGAAAGCGCACCCTCGTCGCAGTGCGCAATGTAAAGTCCGTGTTCGCTGCTTTTCATATTCTCTGTTTTTTTTATATCATTATTCAAAAATCCTTTCACTTTCACGGGTCAATCGAGTATCCGCCGAATCGTAATGGTTGTCCGCACGCCATGACACGAACAGGTAGTCCGGCACATCCTCCAAAATGTAGGTGTTGTCTCCTACGCGAGCCTGCACAAGGGCATGTACTGCCCGCGTGCGGGGAGCAGGGCAAGCAGGAGGAGGGCGGAGGAAAGAAGCCTTTTCATATTCGGAAATGCTATAATGACTCTATTCTGAACAGTTTCGGCAAAAATACAAAAAAACTGGATATCACTTTCCTCGCACAAAAATCGCACCCAGCGTCTTCAGCACAATCTTCGCGTCCACCCACAGCGAACGTTCATCAATATATTGCAAGTTCAACTTCAATTTGTCCGGCATAATCTCTTCTATATAAGCCTTTTCCGGATTTTCAGACTTGGCCAGGAGCGCGTTCTCATCGACGTAGCGGATGGAGGCGTAGTCGGTGAGTCCCGGGCGCACGCTCAGCACGCGCATCTGCTCGGGTGTGTACAGGTTGACGTATTTCCGGACCTCGGGGCGGGGGCCCACGACACTCATCTCCCCTTTAAGGATGTTCAGGAACTGCGGGAACTCGTCGATCTTGTACTTCCGGAGGAAAGCCCCGACCCGGGTGACGCGCATGTCGTGGTCCCCGACGGTCAGCAGTCCGCCATGGTCGGCGTTCTCACACATTGTCCTATATTTATATAGCATGAAATCCACATTATCCTTCCCTACCCTGCTCTGTTTGTAGATGACTTTCCCTTTGGAATCCAAGAGGATGGCCAAAGCGATGATCAGACCAAAAGGCAGGCCACAAAGCAGCACAAGGAGGGAGAGCAGGATGTCGAAGAATCGTTTCATAGGAAG
>Ga0310694_10004896_pt1 | contig 12857 bp, 9 predicted proteins | sample 174DNAGHGhighgp2_FD_203884 | JGI IMG/M metagenome (GOLD analysis project Ga0310694, IMG submission 203884) | Sheep rumen microbial communities from Palmerston North, Manawatu-Wanganui, New Zealand - 1742 DNA GHGhigh gp2 (v2) (version 2) | ecosystem: Host-associated > Mammals > Digestive system >...
GTTCATATGCCATTTGAGCAGAATCGGAATCGATTCGAATACGCCGCTCGACTGGTTGTCCACTTTGCTCAGTAACTGTGCATTGCCGTTGTAGAGAGCGTTCTTATGACCTCCCGCTTCACCATAAACTATATAGTCATAGATGATAACCCGCGCTGCATCGCCACGATACGAACCCAAGTTGCTCTTGTCATACAACGTATTATTAATGGCCACCTCGTCCGGGTCGTAACATTTACTGCATGTACTCTGCTCCCCGTAACCGTAATTGCTGCGGTCACTATTTACCGCCTTATTCGTTGGACGGACAGATTGCATGTCATGTCCCATCGGCGTAGTGTCTTTCGCCCCTTTCGATTGCGGCCATGTATGCTCGCGGTTATAAGCACCCAAGTCCCAGTTACCGTTCATGGAACAACCATCGTAATAACCGATGATATAGCCCTCGCGGTTCAAGTCTTTATCCACATTGATGTACTGGTATCGTAATGACTTGTACGAATAACTCGAACTGCCTATTTTACAGGTATTTCCCATCAGCGTGTTCAGCGCGCCAAATAGTTCGTCTCCCTCCAATGACTGCAACTCTTCATGGGCAAATGTACCGGCGTAATAGGCTTCTTGCTTGTTCTGATATAACGAATAAGCCTCTTGTGCTTCTTTCGTTCCCATATGACTCTGCATGTCAACGGCATAGATACCGACATGGTATGCACAGAATACCAAACAGATAATAATTTTCTTCATATTCTTTTTCATTTATAAATACTATTCAACAACTTCGCCAATCGAATACCGGCTACGTACAACTGGTACTCCATCGGCTGACGCCAACGGTAAATATAATGGTACGTATTACCGTCCCACACCGCTTGATAAGCATATATAGCTTCCGTCAGATGATAATTTTGCAACAGGAGTTCACTCTCCGTCATCTGTTCTATCACGCGTTTCTCATGTGCATATTGCCTTTCTAACTTGCGCGCATATTCCGAATAACTATAACCCTGTGATTCAATCAGATGAGTATCCCACACGGTGTGCAGGTTTGTATTCTCGCCAAACCATTTCATCTTCACCATATTACCGCCTTTGTCATCCATCCGTGCAGTATGCATCGGGCAGAATCGATCCCCACAAAGATGGATAATAAAACGCAACGTATGTACTTTGTCTTTTACTTCTTTATCCCTTTGAACCTTGACAAGACTGTCCAGAGCACGGAACAGGTTTCCGCCTTCCTTGGGATAATGAATTAACGCATCCACTACCGTACTGTCACTTAACCCACCATCAAAATCCTGAAAATGCCAGTCGTAACTGTCGGGATATATCGTGTCGCTCTTGATTTCGTCTGCCCAATTAGACCAATAAATCATTCCGTGCTTCCCTAATGTCTTGTCAACTTGCTTGCGCGACTTCCGGTTTAAATTGTCGTACGCTATTTCTGCTATTATACGGTGACCTTTCTGACCCCAACTGAATGCTGGAACAGAATACCCGGTCATCACCACAAGCGCAGAAATATAAAAGATGATTCGTTTCATGGTTTTCTCTAATCTCAAATGACAAATAACAAATGACAAATGACAAATGACAAATAAATCATGCAAAGGTACAATAAAAATTGCATATATGCAAATAAAAGTTCGAAATATGCATGAAAAAACATTGTTTTTCGGACAAAAAGCATGAAAAAGTAAAAATATCGGACTATTTGTTTGTGTATATTAAGATTTTTTCGTAATTTTGCAGTCGGTTTGTAAATACGCACTAAATAACATATACACGACGCATGAAACGCCTATTTTTTTTATGGACTGTTTTGATGGTTGCTTTTTCATTGGCAGCCCAGTCCTCTGATATATACTATCCGGACAAAAACAATCAGAACAATCAGAATAACCAAGCGCAACAGAAACAATACTTTAAATCCAAAAGCTCGTATCTGCAGCGTTATTATGACCGAAACGGTAGAAGTTCCGTTTCTTGGGTGAGTGCCGCTTATTCCACTTATTTCCTCTACCCCACTCCCGAAGGACTGACTTCTACAACATATGCGTTCAAGCAGCATCTCATTACAATGGAAATATTAGAGTGGCGCGCAGGTATTATCGGCATGTCTTTCTTCCAATTCGAAATGGGACAACCTTTTCAAAAAGGAGACCTTACCAATACGGTAACCGGCAAAACGGAAGCGGACGGCAAGACGATGTGGTTTGCTTACAAACCCGGCGTCAAAATCTATATACCGCTCGGCAAATATGTGGCGTTGCAACTCGCCGGAGGTGTGGAATTGGATATCACCAAAATTTGGAGCGGCATTTCCAAGAAATATACATACAATCCCGATAACTGGTTCATGGACGCGTACGGAGGCGTTGGACTATACTTTACGCCTATCCCGCAAATACCAATCGAGTTGAAAGCAGAATACCGACATCCTGTCATGGGCAACAAACTGTTGATGCCGCAAGGATTCTACATCACCGCACAAGTCCATCTCACCAAACGTATTGTCTGGTAAGAACATATATAAATAAAAAACGCGCATGTGTGCGCGTTTTTTATTGCTCGTACGGATGAAACAAGAATCCTTTAAATCTCCTTGCCTGTCTTTTCTTCGCTCTCGAATGGGAAAAGACCAAATAACTCGGCATCTATATGGTCTGTTACCCAGCGGAAGTCTTCCGGGTTGTCGCCAAATTTGATTTTATCGCCTTCTACAATCAGCAATTTACCCTTGTAGTCTTTTATCCAGTTCTCGTACTTGTCATTTAGACCCTGCAAATAATCCAGTTTCATCGACTGCTCATACCCGCGGGCACGTTTCTGTATTTGTGCCACAAGAGTTGGGATAGACGCACGAACATAGATAAGCAGGTCGGGCATCTTTACCAGCGACATCATCAAGTCAAACAAGTCCTGATAATTATCAAAGTCTCGATCAGACATCATACCCTGGTCGTGCAGATTAGGGGCAAAAATACGCGCATCCTCATAAATCGTACGGTCCTGAATAATATACTTGTCTGATTTACCTATCTCCACTACGTCCTTGAAACGCTTGTTGAGAAAATAAATCTGCAAATTGAACGACCACCGCGCCATGTCGGCATAGAAATCCGACAGATATGGATTATAATCCACGCTCTCGAAACGGGGTTCCCAGCCATAGTGCTTGGCTAACATGTTTGTCAGGGTAGTCTTTCCACACCCGATGTTTCCTGATACTGCTATATGCATAATTTTATGTTGATTTTTTCGACAGAATCTTTAGTTCTTATTTAGTTCTTATTTGGTTCTTATTTGGTTCTTCCGCTTCGGTCTGTGGAGGGGGGCTTAACGATTCCAGTTCTGTTTACTGAATAGTCCGAATAACTCGGCATCCACTTTATCGATTACTTTTCTGAAATCCACAGGGTTGTTCTCAAAATCCATACCATCCGAATCGATGACCAGCACGCGACCTTCATATTTATTAAATATAAAATCTTCGTATTTCTCGTTCAGCCCTGTCAGATAGTCTATCTGCATAGTCTGCTCATAATCTCGACCGCGTTTCTGAATCTGTGCAATAAGCGCCGGAACGGACTTGCGAAGATAAATCATCATATCCGGCATCTTCATCTGAGATTTCATCAGGTCAAACAACTCCATAAAGGTCTCATAGTCACGTTTGCTTAAATCCCCGCGTTCGTAATTATTGCGGACAAACACATAAACGCCCTCGAAGATACTGCGATCCTGTACTATCGTATGGCTTGCTTTCTGTACTGCAAGCATATCCTTGAAACGCTCTTTCAGAAAATACGTCTCCAAGCAGAAAGCCCAGCGGTTGATATCGCTGTAGTAATCCTCCAGATATGGATTAAAACTTACGCTCTCAAAACGAGGTTCCCATCCGTAATACTTCGCCAACATCTTCGTCAGCGTCGTCTTGCCTGCTCCGATATTTCCTGCTATCGCAATGTACATTTATCCTTTTATATTGGGTCATTTACCATTGACCAACTGACCGGTAATGGTGTACGTCTTGGCTCCTCGCCGGATAAACAACTGACCGTCCTGCATAAACTTGATGCTCTCGAATTTCGGATTATCACTTTCTACCATTTCTATCGGCAACATGCTCTCCAAGTCCTTGTTGATAACCGGTAACTCTACCTGATGACCTGTGAAAATCTTCAACTCTCCTGCCTGTAGCGTAATCGTGCCTGACGCACTGGTGCCTCCTCCATAGTAGTCATACCATGCTCCGGCAGGAAGTGTGGCCGTTTGTGTCGCGCTGGCATCAAAATTCGCTACCACGAATACATCGCTACCCCATTGGATGGTACGAACTTTTATTCCTCCGCCTATCGATTGTGATGTCGGGTCTCCGGCAAAAACTTCTGGCATGATACGCGTACGAAGCTGGATGGCTTGTGCACATTTCTCATAGGCCGCTACACGATCTGCATCCCTGAAATAACCCAGCGGTTCAGGACGAGGTTTCTTGTTACAGCGGTAACTCGTATTGTTCCCGTATGGATGCATATCCTCGCTGTTAATAGAGAAGTCGTACCCTATTTCCTCAAACTGCCACAACATATGTGACCCGTTCAGCAGAACATTGAAGGCCACATTCTCAGGCACACGACCGATACGCGTCGCAAAGTCGGTTTTGATAGCACCGTTGCCCCATTGTGTGCACTTGTATTGCATACGTTCCTCATCATGACTTTCGCAATAAGACACATAGCCGTCTTTGCTGGCATCATAGAAACTGTCACCGTCCTTCAACCAACCCATAGCCGTCTGGCAATAGGCATTGGTTACATTGTTCCAACACAACATTCCGGCATCAACCAACTGCGGACGCTCGCTGGACATATTTTTTCCCCAATGCTCCAATATCATGTATGCATCCGGAGAGATAGCCTTTACTCCTTTTTCATAATAGTCCTTCAAGTTTTCCACACTCGTGTTAGGCTTATCAGAACAGAGTCCGTGACTGAGGTCCAAACGATATCCATCTACTTTGTATTCTTTTAACCAATACTGCAACGCTCGGGTGAACATAGTATGTGCCGGCGCAAAACCATGATTCCAGTCCTCATAGACATTATCGTCATGGGGCGCAGTCACATTGAACCACGGATTCTGCTTCAATTCATCCCCATAGGGATAAAGCTTGTTCATCGGATTTTGTCCCGTTGCATGGTTGAATACCATATCTAAAATAACCGCCATTCCATGCTGGTGACATTCGTCTATGAACGTCTTTATATCATTTTCCGATCCATATGCTCTGTCTGGAGCAAAGTAATGGTTGGGAGAATATCCCCAGTTATAATTGCCGTCAAACTCGCATATAGGCATCAGTTCGATCGCATTCACGCCTAATTGTTTCAAATAATCCAAACGCTCACGTACGCCTTGAATAGTACGCTTGGCGGTAAAATCATACACCCATAACTCATAGATAACCAGATTGTTCTTGTCAGGACGCTTGAAATTAAGCGTAGCATCCGACCATGGGAACTCCGGCTTTTGTGTCTGAATAACAGTCACATACCCGCCATCTGCTCCTTTCAACGGATATTGAATCAAATCCGGATCCGCTGTTCGGGGTTCCCATTGGTCGTCCGGATGAATCACTTTTTCCGAATAGATATCCGATAACTGTTTACGGACTCCGTCTGCACGCTCTACTGCATATTGGAAGCGATATTCCTTGCCCGGCTCTAAATCGGTCAGGGTAATCCAGAAATAATTTTTGTCACGCTTCAACTGATGCTCCGCGTCCAGTTTCCATCCGGTCATATCTCCTAACAGGAACACTCGCTTGGCGGGAGCCGTTTTGCTCGCAGCATACATACATAGTGTCACTTTCGTGGGGTCCTCGGAATCATAGTAAATTCCTTGGTCTATGCCGGATGGGCGACTTGCTGTCACGGGAGCAACATCTTTCACTCCTTCCCATATATCCGACTGGGAATTGTCTTCTCCCAACACGATGAAAATATCACCGCCGGATGCTGTCTTGCCTTCTTTGGTTCCGCCGGGACCATCATGGAAAACAAAGGCAAGTGCCGTAATGGGAGTCGTTTCCGGAACCTTATAGAAAGAGTACATGTTATCTATCTCCAACTGCCAGTTCTCGCCTACTTTGGTCAACTGAGGCGCATTGGCGGAACGCCAGGCCCCGCCTACAACGCCTAACCAGTTCTGCGTCGCAGTACAGTAACCGGTGTGAGCATAGCATTTGGTAGCGGATGCCATGCCGCCGTTTCCGCCCTTCGGATTAAACGTGATTACGATTTTGCCCGTGTAACCCGGTTCAATAATAGCAGGCGATGTGGACACTTGTGCCTGCGCACATACAACCCACAACCCTAACAAAAACAGAATACTCTTACGCATAAATCTAACTTTTCACCTTTCACTTTTCAAAGTTCTCTTCCCGTCGCGTCGAACACCTTGTCGCCGCGGACAATACGCAGCTGACCGTCAATAATCACTTTGTGGGCTTTTGCTTTCACACCGGTATGCTCAATGTCTTGAGTACCATAATGATACGCGTCATACGTAGCTTTGTCAACGCGCTCTAATTTAATGGTTCCCTTGCATGCCGCTTCGCGGATAATGATATAGTTCACACCCTCCGGGATAGCCCATTTCTGGCAAGGAGTCCATCCGTTTGCCCAGTCCATCGTGACCGACTCGTTGGCAATCGTTGTCTCGGTCTTGGAGTAATAGAAATTACCCAGATGGTCTTTGATAGCGATATAGCTACCCATCTTGCAGTCGATTGTTAACTTACCATCCACAAACAGATACTCATCCTCGTACGTGTCATACGCAGCCTCTCCGTGGTCGGCTCCGTTAATCCAACCGATCGCATAGTAGTTCACATCTTCGTCACCGCCCGGAGTGTCTCCGCCGCCGGGATTATCGCCACCACCGGGATTATCACCCGAACATGCTCCGACATAGAGTTGGTCGGCATTGAGTTTGATTTTGATGTAGAAATCATAGCAACCGTCTGCCGTACAGTTGTAATGGTCTCCATCGCGAACAATCGTGCTCACGCTGGCTCCATCCAGATCCACTGCCCAACCGGCTTTGTTTTCCTGATCCCAGAGTTGCAGCGTTGCGCCTTTCGATACGGACACGCCAAGAGCCATATATTCCTGGAACGATGGGTCTAACGGACTGGGATTCTGATCTCCGGCATGATACTCGCTCCCGTTAATCATAATACCGAAACTGGCGGCATACATTCCTACTGCAAACACGGCAGCGGTAAATAATGTTAAAATCTTTTTCATGATTGTATATTTTTTGTTTGTTATTGTATTCTGTTGCCTTGTACATCATATACCTGCTCGCCGCAGCGGATATACAATTTTCCGTCTTTAATAAACTTGGTACTTGGTACTTCATCCCTTTGTACTTCCTCTATCCCTTGTGGTTGACGGTTTTTGTTCTTGTCGCCGCGAGGGCTGTTCTCTTTGTAATATACGCCGTAGTTCTCACCCGTAATGGCTTTGGTAAAACCGCTTGGTGTGGAGTTATACCCGGAGTTCGGACCTAACAGCAGACGAATCTCCCCATTAGTTCCCTTGATGGTTGCTTTGTAATAACCGTTTCCTGCCTCGTCCTCCACGGCACTCTCGCTGTGAACGCCTGTTTTGTAGCGCGCGTTGATCATCGGCTTGAGCTGCTCCTTGAATTTCGCCCAATGGGGGTAGAACACACATGGAATTCCTGGCATTGACAACAGATAAGCATAGCATTGTTGGATCTTTCCAGGATATTTCATTGAATTGCCGTGTCCGCAGAACTCGTTGTCATCACGTTGGAAAGAATCATGGCTGTCAAGGAAGGTCACGGCATACCTTGCTTTCCCTGCGCCCAATAGACCCGCTCCTTTCAATTTACCGTAGTCGCCTGAGGCTATGCCCTGATTGAATGCTGTATATTTCGTGGCGAAATCAAACGTGCAGGTATTCCATCCCGCATCATTGAGACGATCCTGCAAGGTTTGTACATTGCCGTCCCAATATTCCATCACAGAGAAATAGGCCTCTGAGGCGGCATTGTATTCATTGATATGGCTGCTATGGAAGCCTTTGCAATAGTCGTAACGGAAACCGTCTATCTTTATTTCCTTGCGTAGCCACGTCTCGTACGCTTTGAACATCTTGCGTACTTCTGCATTGTTGTGATCCCAGTCTCGACCGGAATCATAATTCGCCTCATCTCCGTAACCGTCGTCATGAGCACCTGTCGCCTTGCCTTGACAGTCGCCTGCTTCCGGATTAAAATTCATCTCATCGGTCTGGCATATCCATGACGCTTGCGGCTCAAACTTTCCATAGGTTCCGAAATCCATCGTCGCGAACTTGCACCATCCTTGGCTACCTGCCGCATGGTTTGCTACTATGTCCGCTACTACTTTAGCGCCGTTCTTATGCAATATGGCTATTTCGGCTACTAGATTAGTCTTCGTACCCCAGTCACTGTCCAAACGGCTGTAACAAATAGGCAGATAGCCCGTTCCACCGGTAGCTTTCGACATAGGCGGTAACCAAACAAGGTCAAACCACTGACCGATCTCCGCCGCATTCGTATAACCGTTGCCGTTGACCATATCCATCCATTTGGTACGGCCATAACCCTTGTCCTGATAACTATTCCAGTAGAAACTCTGGAACATTACGTCGGGACATTGAGCCGGCGCGGAACTCGTGTATATAACCGGCTTGCCGCCGCTGATATCCACGCCTTCGCCGCAGTTACTGCCGTTACCGATATACAACTCGTCGGCCTCCCATTTCAACTTGATGTAGAAATCGAAACAACCGTCAACGGTCACGTTGTACTTGTCTCCGTCACGCGTGAAGCCTTTGACCGAATGACTGTTCAGATCCACAGCCCATTTGGCATCGTTGCCGTAGTCGAACAACTGGCAGTAATCACCTGCTTTCAACTGCACATGAGCCAAATACTGCTGGAAGCCCTCAAACTCTTCGGCTGGCACGCCGGCAAAATACATCTTGCCGTTCACCAAAATACCGTAACTCTGCGCCGTGGCTACCATTCCGCACACGGCCATCAGTACTGTCAATAAACTCTTTTTCATTATATTATTAGATTTTTCTTTTTTCTTCCTTTTTTGCCGGATATCATTCGGCTACTTCCCCTTTCATCTCTCTCCCCATCACATCGAATAGTTTCCCTTTGTACCGGATAAACAGTTTACCGTCTTTCACGAATTTCTCTCCCTCTATTGTCTTCGCCTCGCCGCTCTCCGTTTCTTCTATATCCGTCGTGATAGGCTCCGTGCGGTTTACCCACATGGCATAACCCGGACCGCTGGCTATCAACTGGTATGACGACAACCAAGAGTAATTGCCCTTGTTCGTATGAGTCGTTTTGTTACCTAATTGCAGTACGAGCCAACCGTATTTGCCGCGGACCGTACATTGGTAACCGCCTTGCTCGGCATACTCGTCGCTCACCGGACTCTCGCTATGAATTCCTGCCAACTTGCGGGCATTAATCATCGGCTTGAGGGCTGACTTGTACTTATGCCAATGTGGATAGAACACACACGGCACACCCGGCATTCCCAACAAAAACGCGTTAGCCTGAAGTAGTCGGTCTTTCAACTCTGGAGTCATGGATTTGCCGCGACCGCCGAACTCATTCTCATTGTCTGGACGCAAGAACCAATCGTGGCTCTCTATGAATGTCACGGCGTATTTCGAATATCCGCGGCCTAACAATCCGCTTCCCTGACATTTGCTGTAGTCGAAAGCCGCGATACCATCGAAAGCCTGCCATTTGGTCTGAAAATCCAAAGCCATTAGATCGCGGTTGGATTGCTCGATTTCATAGATGATGCGGTCATCCCCGTTGTAACTCTCCATGAAAGCAATCTCAGGACGGGAATGTTTGTTATAATTATAGTGATGCCAGTTATTGAACCCATCGCCCTTGTCATAGCGGAAACCGTCGTAGTGCATCACATTGCGCATCCATTGCAGATAAGCAATAAACATCTTCTGAACATACACTTTGTCATGGCTCCAATCACGCGCACCATCCCAATTATCGCCATCATCTGCACTTCCGGTTGCCGTTCCATAACATGCGCCGGACTCGGGATTCAAATTCACTTCGTCGTTCGAACAGATATAACTCGCGTCCGGATGGAACACGCCGTACTCGCCAAAATCCATCTCAGGAAAATCGCACCAACTGCTCCAGCCCGCACAATGGTTAATCACTATGTCCGCCACTACTTTTGTTCCGGCATTATGAAGGGCACTTATCAACGTCTCCAACTCTTCACGCGTGCCCCAGTTCGAATTCTGGTTGCTGTATTGTTTCGGATGATAACCCGCGCCGTCGCCATAAGCACTCGGCGGAAGCCATATATAGTCGAAATACTGTCCCAACTCAGCCGCCTGAGGCGTCAAAGTCGTCCATTTTGTATCGCCATACTCGCTCACTCCGGGCGCATCTGCCCGATACGACTCATTAAAAAACGCCTGCATCAACACAGCCTCGCATTGCGCAGGAACGGCGCCCATATAGATATCGGACAGATCTTCTCCGCTGCCGCAATTTGACCCTTTGCCGATATAAAGCTCATCATGTTCCCATTTCAGTTTGATATAGAAATCATAACAGCCGCTCACGTTGGACACATAGTGATTGCCGCTACGGCTGAAGCCGGACACGGAATAACTGTTTAGATCAACTGCCCAAGCGGCTTTGTTCGATGCGTCATACAATTGGAACTGGTCACCTTTAGACACCTGCACATGAGCCAAATACTGCTGAAAACCTTCATACTCGCCGGCTGGAGAACCGGCAAAATAAGTCTTACCGTTCACCAGAATGCCGTAATTCTGCGCCCAACTTAATGAAACGCATAGCAGCACAAGCCATATGGTACATATCTTTTTCAAAGTGTCCTTTCTATTTATTATCCGAAATCAGTTGACCGTGCGCGTCATACACACGCTCGCCGCAACGGATATACAATTTACCGCCTTCTATAAACTTGCTACTTGGCACTTCGTTCCTTTGTATTTCCTCTATCCCTTCTCCAACCTCTTGATACAAAGAATAATAATCGCCCTCCGCACATTTGAAATAACCCGCAGGTATTGTCATGTCACGGTTTTTACCAAGACGCACAATCACCTTGCGATTATGACCTTGAACGGTTCCGCTATAGCCGCCTTGAACATACGACTCGTCAAAAACAGCCGACTCAGAATGAATGCCTGCCTCCTTACGAATCTTGATAAAGGTATTTATCTCATCTTTGTATTTGTACCAATGAGGCCAGAATACGCAAGGCACACCAGGCATACATAGAATATATGCATACGCCTGCAACACGCGCGCTTTCGTCACAGCACTATTCAAATCACAATTCTGACCGCCAAACTGATTATTACCGTAACCGTCGCGCTCGAACGTATCATGGTTGTCAACAAATGTGACCGCATAACGCTCCAAGCCCTGACCGCGGAACGAATTGCTGTTCTTCATCAACTTGCTGTAACTGCCGTTCACTATCGCCTTGTGCAATTCATATTTCTGTTGGAAATCGAAAATCATCGTGTTGTAGTTTGTTTCCTCCAAGTGTTGTTTCTGTCTGTCTATACCTTCCCACAACTCCGACACAGACAAATACGGCTGGCTCGCTTCGTTATACATACTCAGATAGCGACCGTGAAAACCAAGCGTCATGTCATAACGGAAACCATCATACTTCATCGTGTCCAACATCCATTGAACATAGGCTTTCGACCAGTTCTGAACATACTCGTTCGTATGATCCAGATCACGGGCGCCATCAAAATTGCTTCCCGTATCTGCTGCTCCGCGCTCACTACTGCCGTAGCAGGTCGAACTCGGATTCGTAAAACCCTCATCGCCTTTGCATATATGCGCCTGGGTCAACTGCCACTTGCCGTAACCTTTAAAATCGTCCTCAAAGAAATCACACCAGTTACTCTTGTTGCCGCGATGATTAATCACTATGTCACCTAACACTTTCGTATGTCCCGCATGAAGCGCAGCTATCAACTCCACCAGTTTCGCACGAGTACCCCAGTCGCTATCTTGATTACTCAACTGCTTGTGAGAATAACCCACACCGCCACCTTTTGCACTCGGCGGAAACCACACCAAATCAAAATTCGCATTGATGGCCGCGGTATCTTTCAGTAAATCAATCCATTTCGTTCGACCGTATTTCGTTTCTTTGTAACTGTCCCAATAAAAAACTTGCAGCATGACATCCTCACACTCCGCCGGTACACCTATGTTTTCGGCATGAACTCTCATCGCGCCGGCATATACAAGCATAGGTAGAAGGAATAGAATAATTCGTTTCATAACTTTTGAATATTGATTTGATGTGCCTATTCTGGCATCCTTTTTGGTATTAACCGATGTGCCTATTCTGGCATCCTTTTTTGTATTTACTAATGTGTTAATTCTGGTGTTATAACTATTCAGGTATAGTCTTGACTGCTATTATCCTAAATCGCCTGCAAATTTACTACTTTTTTTTCGAATACGCAAGCACGTGTGTATTTTTTTGATAAAAAACTCTATTTTTATTTAAAATCTTCATCTATTTAAAATCTCCTTCCTTCTCATCCTTCCCTCACATCCTTCCCTCATTTCCTCATTCCCTCGCATCCTTCCCTCACCTCCTTCCCTCTCATCCCACGATGTCCTGTGTTCGCGCCCTCCGTGCGCGAAAAATATTTTTGGATCATTTTTGATAATTTTGGACTAACCAACAATAATAAGCGTCATCCATTGTGCCGGAT
>Ga0310694_10004898_pt1 | contig 12856 bp, 6 predicted proteins | sample 174DNAGHGhighgp2_FD_203884 | JGI IMG/M metagenome (GOLD analysis project Ga0310694, IMG submission 203884) | Sheep rumen microbial communities from Palmerston North, Manawatu-Wanganui, New Zealand - 1742 DNA GHGhigh gp2 (v2) (version 2) | ecosystem: Host-associated > Mammals > Digestive system >...
CTACGAATTTGAAATGATCCTCTTCGGGTATAACTTCTGGATTCACCATCCACACTCGCACATCATCACGGTTTCTCAATGTAAGAATCTCACGATGTTGCTCAATTGTACAATCCAAATAGTTTATTACATCATAGTGGTCATTCCACAATGAGTGAATGACTACATCTTTGTATTCCTCATGAAACAAGCAATGTTCTTTAAGTGTAGCTTCGCGGGTGAATCCGTTTACCTCTAACATCGTATATAGATGCGGCCGCAGGTCAAAGGCGTATGTATAAATCTTGTGCAGTCTTAAGTCATCAAAAGCCACCGCTTTGAGCATTGTGAGGTAGTTGCTCCAATGTTCTGCAAAGTGTTCCTCCTCCAAACGTGTATTCATGATGAAAGAAATCTCCGCATTGCGGTCAATCCAATTTATATGAACCAAACCTCCATAGCCTATGCATTCACCCTTCTCCAAATAAGAGAAAAGTATCTGATCGGGATTAAGATTGTCATACAATTTGGACACCACATTGTCGAAATAGCGCTGCTGGTCATCTTCGGTTAAAGGACGAGACTGACGTAGGTGATAGATTTGCTCGTTTCTCCACTTCATAATGGAGAATCTGTCCTCATAGCGAAGGGGGACTATCGAATAATCGCCAAGGTGGTGTTCTTGTTGGTGTAAGCAAGTATATGAAGGCATTGTTTTATCTGTTATCTACACAATCCATTATTAGTTGCTGGCCTTTTTCTGTTAATCTATATTTCTGATCCGGATGATTAGGTTGCTCATACATTGAACTTATGATATCGTCATCTATCAAAGGGTCCATTATATTCTGTTTAAAACGAGATCGGTTACCTATATTCATGCGGAACTGTATCTCTTTCATTGACATTGGTCCAACTTTCAAAACATTGAGTAAAAGCAGTGCTTTGTCCTCCTGTTTTGCAGAGAATACAATATTCCATCTCCTTGAACTTGATACGCTCTTATCTGAACTTGGTACATTTTCATCCTGAACTTGGTACACTTTTTCAACTCGTTCAATAACACATTGGTGATTCTTAGTCCGTTTGTTGTAATTAATACCCACCAAAATCACCTCTCCCACGTATTCCACAAGAGAATCGGTATAATGTTTTTCTTTTATCTGATTGATAGCAGTTACGGCCTTATTATTGTATTTCAGCTCAAGCACAAGAGCGGGCATATCCACATTTCGCCGAGGTACAAGCACCATGTCGGCGAAACCTTTGCCAGTTGGCAATTCCCGAATCATCATGTATTTGTTCTTGGCTGCATAATAGGCTAAGGCAAGTACACAAGCTAGCGAATTTTCATCATTATATTGCAAGATACTGGTATTATCAGAATGGATGCGGTCTATTGCCTCTGCCACCCGTTCAGCCTCGCCATTGATGGTCCATCGCAGTAGTTGCTCGGATTGCTTCAAGGCATCCGAAACAACTCCCCATCCGGTATCTTCCACGGCATTCTCAAACTCCAGCCCTATCTCTTTGTTAGGAACGTAACACTCATACGTATCTCGATTATACGACAGATACCCCAAATGTATCAGTACAGTCAAGACATCATTCTTGCTGTTGATAACATTCACGTCGTTTTGGAAGTTCTTGGTATTTACAGCGCAACTTTCCCCCGCAAGCAGTTTTATCACATCGTCTTTTAGTCCCTCGTAGTTCATCTTAATGTAGTGTGATACCGTTTCGTAGGTACCTGTATTCGACCAGTAACTTTCGAAATAGCGACGCTTAATCGCCCTGATAACTGACAAAGGGTTGTAAATTGATTCTTGTTCGCCTATCCGATAACCATCGTACCAAGTTCTAACTTGTTCTTTGTCAATCTTATTGCGGACACATAATTCCGATACCTCTTCATCCGTAAAACCAAAACAGGCAGCCATCTCCCCCGGTGAAATCATGGTATATTCCTCAAAATTATTCAATGCCGACTGGGTTTTGTATTTCTTGATGGGCAGAATTCCCGTCATATACACCCCTGCAAAAACCGACAATGAATTGCCAGACTTGAAAAGCAAACGAAGAAAATCCACATATTTTTCACCCTCGTCGTGATTAGGATTGGTTTCGCGCAGAATGGCATCCCACTCATCCACAATCATAATGAATTTGACAGGTTCTACTTGCTGCACAATCGCGTATAAAACAGACAGCAAATCTTCATTTGCGCCATAATTTACATTAGGATAGGCATCTTCTAATTCTGCTATAATATCAGCCTGAATATGACGTACAATATCAACACTATTTCTATAGCGAGTAACGAAATTGGTCATATCCACATACAGCACTGGATACTTATTCAGATGCTGCTGAAAGGAAGGGCTACTTGCAATTTTAAGGTCTTGGAATAGTGCTTCGGATTGACACGAATGATCATAGTAGGCATTCAACATTTTCGCAGCCATCGACTTGCCAAAACGCCGCGCACGGCTGATGCACATAAACTGCCGTTCGGAATTCAACGAATTGTTGACAAGTTCAATCAAAGCACTTTTGTCAACATATTCGCCATTTCGTGCGGCACGAAAACCATCATTCCCTATGTTGATATACAAGCCCATCTTTTATTCCGAAAACATAATCTGTTGTTTTATCCTATTTGATGAAACAAAACTTTGCGTTTAATTGATATTTATTAACTTATACTTCATCTCTGCCAGCCTCCAGTCAGTTTCTGTATCAATGTCCTGAATGGTGGTTTCATCAACCTCAATACCACCAACTTTGATATTGCCAGCTAACCATTCTCTAGTCTTATACCAATAGAATGTACCCGTATCATGATACTCTTTGGGTAAATCCTGACTACGGCTGTTCTCATATTCAGGCCAGTGACGTGTCATTGTACCGTCATCGGCAAGATCAAGACAACGCCAGATAGGATATGAGAACTGAACTACAGGATACACACAGGTGAAATCAGATTGTTGTAATCGTTCAAAAGCAGAAACGACATCCTTGATTTGGACTAAAGGTGCTGTAGCATAGAAACAGCAGAAGTTATCGAATTCTAATCTCAACTTTTGGTACTTGGCAATCACTTCTTTCAGGACATCAGCGGTGGTTGCATAATCACTGGATGTCTCTGCAGAGCGCATAAAAGGAACGCTTGCACCAAATCTTTTAGCGACTTCTGCGATTTCCATATCATCGGTGGAAACCATGACCTCATCAAACAAACCCGTTTTCAACGCGGTTTCGATGGAATATGCAATAATGGGTTTGCCAAGAAACTCCTTGATGTTTTTTCTTGGGATGCGTTTGCTGCCACCTCTAGCCGGAATAATCGCTAAATTTTTCATTTGCCAATGAATTCTTCTACTTTCTCAATCACCCAATCCTGTTCTTCCTCCGTCAATGTCGGGTACATTGGCAAAGCCAAACAGTGCTGATAATACTCTTCCGCCACAGGCATGTCGCCCTTTTTCCAGCCAAACTGACGGTAGTAGGGCATAGTGTGAGCAGGAATATAGAGCACTTGGGCGAAAATCTTGTTGGCGCGCAAAAAATCATACAGTCCTTTGCGTTTGTCTGCATCTACCTGAATAATATACAGATGGAATGCATGGGTGATGTTCTCCGCCCTATAGGGCGTTTTTATCGGGCTTTCGTTGAAAGCCTCATCATACTTGCGAGCAATCTCGTTCCGGCGTTGGATGCTCCAATCCAGACGTTTGAGTTGGGAAATGCCCAACGCGGCTTGGAAATCGGTAATACGGTAGTTGTAGCCCAAATCTTGCATTTCGTAGTACCATCCACCATCGTTCTTTGTGAGCAGATCGGGGTTCTTGGTAATGCCATGCGTGCGGTACAGCATCACCTTCTCATACAGATCTTTCCTGTTGGTGGTGACAGCACCGCCTTCTCCTGTAGCGATATGTTTTACTGGATGGAAGGAGAAACAAGTCAGGTCGGCATAATGGCAATTTCCGACCATTTGTTTAATGCCCTTGCTGTCCATAGAACTTCCTCCAGGTGCGTGGCAGGCATCCACCACAATGGCGAATCCATATTCATCAGCCAAGTGTCTCAATCTTTCTTCGTCCACAGGATATCCGGCGAAATCCACAGGAACCACGGCCTTGTACGTGCCTTTAGGTGAGGATCTCAAGATTTGCTCCAGTTTGTCCAAATCCAGACAGTAGGTCTTTGCATCAATATCGCAGAAGACAATCTCGGCGCCCAAATAACGGAATCCATTCGCGGAGGCCACGAAAGTGATGGGCGTAGTAATTACTTTGTCACCAGGTTTGATACCCAATGCCATCGCACAAAGATGGAGAGCTGCAGTGCCATTGCTCACCATACAGGCGTACTTGCAACCCAGATATTCGGAAAAATTTTTCTCAAATTCACCGATTTTCGGTCCTTGAGTCAGATAGTCCGATTTCAGCGTTTCAACGACAGCTTGGATGTCCTCCTCGCTGATATACTGGTGTCCGTATGAAATGTTGTGGTCAATCATCTTATTTCACGATAAAGTTAGGGTCAACAAATTGGCAGATTTTCTCACGCATAGTATCCACCGTTTCCCATTCGGTGTTGTTATCAGAACTATAGTGGAAACCGTCAGGAACTAAAACGGCATTGTGGTGCTTTATGTATTCTTCTCGTGTATGATTAAACGATACCGAAGGCATAATCACATAGTATTTGCCTAAATCTATTGTGTCTAACGCGTCTGTTACCGTGATCATCTCTTCGTGAAGTTTTTCTCCCGGCCGAATGCCCACCTCCACTTGTGGGATGTTTGGGGCAATGGCGGTAGCCACATCCTTGATATGGTAGGAGGGGATTTTGGGAATAAAAATCTCTCCACCAAGATGATGTCCGATGGCATACATCACCATGGCAACCCCTTCTTCCAGGGAGATATTGAAACGGGTCATGCGCATGTCCGTAATCGGTATCTGTGAAGCCCCCTGGTCACGAAGACGGATAAAGAAAGGGATAACGCTTCCACGACTGCCCATCACATTTCCGTAACGGACCACCGAGAAACGAATGTCTTTGGAACCTTTGATATTATTCGCAGCCGTAAACAATTTGTCAGAAGTCAGTTTGGTTGCGCCATACAAGTTAATAGGTGCACAAGCTTTGTCGGTGGAAAGTGCAACAACATCGTGAACGCCACAAGCAAGGGCAGCTTTAATTACGTTTTGTGCCCCATGCACATTAGTCTTAATGCATTCTTCCGGATTATATTCCGCGGTGTCCACCTGTTTGATAGCGGCTGCATGAATAATCACATCCACGCCTTCGCATGCACGAGTTAAACGCTCCAAATCCCGAACATCACCAATGAAATAGCGCATCATTGGATACTGTCGTTCAGGATATTTGAGCTTTAATTCATACTGTTTAAGCTCATCACGTGAGTATATGATGATTTTTTTGACATTTGGATAATCTCTCAAAATTACTTCGACAAATTTCTTGCCGAAAGAACCGGTTCCTCCGGTAATTAGTACAGTTTTGTTATTCAACATAGATTCAGAACTAATAATCAATTCAATATTAATTGAACCTGCAAAAATACAAAATATGTCATTAGGAAATAATCATAAAATGACAAAAAACATTCACTCACCGCACCACCGTCACGCTCGTGTTCAACTGCTGTCGCTTCTTGCTGCTGGTGGCGCAGCGGAATTCAATGGCGCAGAAATAGACTCCGTCGGAAACATTAGCGGCATCCCAGCTTAAGGATTCTTTGCTCTCCTGTCGGTAAACCCGCTTCCCCCAGCGGTCGAAGATTTCCATCTCCATGCTGAGGAAGTCGCCCTCCAGCTGCGGCTCAAACACGTCGTTGAACCCGTCGCCGTTGGGAGTGACTACGTTAGGGAGGTTCATCGTGCACGGCCGTCCATCGAAATGGGCGTAGTTGTCCGTAGTGTCACATTCGGGTTGCAGACCGCCGTACTGGGCAGCACCTTCCCCATTGTCGTTGACAACGATTTGCAATGGATAAGGGTTGTCAAACTGCTTCAGCTTAGTTTGGCTGATGAAGAGGATGATCGTAGCGCATTCGCCCGGCAGCAACCCTTGGGCGATTTCTTCAGCTTGTACCAGTTCGCCGGAAATCGTATATACGGAGACGTACATTGGCGGCGAGAATGCCATTTCCCCAGTGTTGCAAACCTCCATCTCCAAAGAAATCACATCACTTTCAAACTCCACAGACGGATCCCCTGTAATGGAGAGATTCGCGAGCAATGCAAACGGTCTTCCGTACTGGTCCAACTTGGTAGCCTGCTGCAGGAAGTTGTTGAAAGGCCGCCGCACCACGCCCTGTGGATCGGTAAAAGCAGTAGCGTTATCAAACAACGGTTTCGACACCGTCAAGTCCTTATTGATATTCGTTACATTATACATATACTGGTTCCAGACGGATCGTGCGGGCGCCCAAGGGTGGATACCGCCGATGACCCACAACTCTCCACCAACCCAACCCAAACCGCTGTTCACCTTCCCGCAGGTCACGATTTCTGCCGCTCCATCGCCATTCACATCCGCCACCACGGGATACTCTTTCCATGTGCCGGCAGACATACTTTTGGCATATAGGTTGTAGAAGGATATGGTATCGTTTCCAGTCAGGTGACTTTTCCCGCTACCGTTTATGATGCGCAATTTGTCTTGGTCACGATAGACGATTTCCATAATACCGTCCTGATTGAAGTCAAACAAGGTCATGGAGGTCTGTCCCGACTCGTCGGAATGCGTGGCCTGCCACTTGGTCTGCAAACCAATCTGCGGGTTATATTTCATTGCTGTAATTCGCGAACTGCTCACGGGAGTTTTATAATCAAGATAAACAAACTCCAGATATCCGTCCCCATCAATATCTCCCACCATGGGATATCCAATGGTTTTGGCATAGTGGCTGTGAATGAAAAGGATGTTCTCAGTTACGGGATCGTAGGCATAGATGTAGGCAGAGTCTGTGATTTCGGACTGTGTGCCATCAATAACAACCATCACATCCAGTTGCCCATCAAAGTTGAAATCGGCAACAGCCACATTGCCGTCTTGGGGAATGCGGTCTGGGATGGTGATGGTCTTTATTTCCGTCACACTATTGAGGTTGACATCGGTACGACTGACAATGTTCACGTTATAGATGGTATTACCACAAATGAGTTCGGGAAGGGAGTCTCCTAACACATTTGCAGCGAACGACATGGCGCAACGTCCTTTTTCATTGATAGAGCATCGCCAACTTCGCCCCATATTGCCACTTGCAGAGCCTGCACACAACCGCTTGAGCGTTGCCGCATCATAGATTGCGTTGCCTACATAAATCTCGGGCCAGCCGTCGTAGTTGAAGTCCGTTACAGAAATCACGCCTTCGCACGGCGTATTCACATCTGAGGTGGCCAGTTGGTTGCCGAAGACGTCGTAGGAACGCAGCTTGTTGTCGTAACAATGGAGAACTATAGCACCTTGCATCCCACCATTGCCATCAGGATAACGAACCAACGCTATAGGGCCACCAAAACCAGCATAAATTCTTTGCGGAAGATTGATGGAGCAAATCTGTTGCAGGTCAGTGCCCCGATAGATACCCACTTGTGTGGTGTAATGGTCGTTGGTAACGGTTTTCCCAGCTACAATCTCGGTGATACCGTCCCCATCAATATCTCCTACTAGAGGCACATAGTAGCAGTGGATATTACTAGCCGAATGCAATACTTGAGCATCCCAAGGTTGCTGCAACACGTCTGTCGAGCAGTTCGCCTCCACCATGTTGTCGGGCAGCACAGTCTGCGCCTCCATTTTAATACAGAGACATAATATGCAAATGATAATCCCCAGTTTGACAATAATTTTCATGTTGTGTGCGATTTAGAGCACGGTAACAATGCCTTTCGTTGTAAAATATTTTCCAAATGAATTCGAATAATGAATCACATACTGATAAACATTGTCGTAGAACGTTTTCCCTTTGACTTCCCCATGCCAACAGAAATTCTTGTCGGTGGAATAAAACACCATCTCACCCCATCGGTTGAAAATCACTATCTCAAAATCATTGATTTGATTCTGGATTCTTTCAGGAAGGAAAAAACCATCGTTCAACCCATCGGATTTTGAGGGAGTAATGGCATTGGGGAGGTACAGAGTAATTTCCGTTGCAGATACCATGATTGAAACATGTATGACACTGTCACAACCATAGACGCTTTGCAAAGCAATGGAGGTGTCTATGCGACTTCCGCTTTCCAACAAACTCTCACTTAGGAATATTCCATGACGGTCGTAGGCTGTTCCTTCTGGAATAGTTTCTGTATAATGCTGATCATATTCCGGATGTACTCGCAACTTCAAGACAATCACACTGTCACACGCACCAACTTCATATATCCTTTCATAAAAGAACGTACCAGCCGACTGCGTTTCATCAGCTACAATATTGAAATTGTCATCAGAATAAGTTTCACGCACACATATATCGGCAATTACAGTATCTCTAGGAATGTTACAGGGGTTCGCAGGAAAACAGAAAAAGTTGTCAGTGGTATCGCATTCCTCCTGCTGTCCGCCGTTTTGTGCCACCCCAGTTCCATTATCATTAATCGCTATCACAATTGTCTCCAGTCCTGGGAAAGCAAGTATCTCTTCGTCTGTGAACTGGGTCGTAATTGTCAGGCAATTATCCACCGTCAGCGAGGCATAAATTTCTTCCGTTCGAATAATTGGCCCATGAAACGAATCCGCGTAATACGTGATACTGAAAGGATCGTTTAAAGTCTTTCCACCTGTGTTGCAGAATTTGAAAACGTATGTAAACATCCCATTTTCGTATGTCATACTAGTATCCAATGTGGCGGTAACATTCATGAGTCGGGAAAAAGGCCGACCGTACTGGTCGAGCGTAGTAGCCTGTTGTAGAAAGTTGTTGAACGGCCGACGCAACACACCCTGCGGATCGGTGAAAGCTGTAGAGTTGTCGAACAAAGGTGTCGGTATCGTCAAATCCTTGTTGATATTCGTTACATTATACATGTACTGGTTCCAGACAGAACGCGCAGGCGCCCATGGATGTACACCACCAATGACCCACAATTGTCCTCCAACCCAACCCAAACCGCTGCTCACCTTTCCACAGACCACGATTTCCGCCGCACCATCACCATTCACATCCGCAACTACGGGATATTCCTTCCAAGTGCCGGCGGACATGCTTTTCGTGTATAAGTTGTAAAACGGTATGGTGTCGTTACCCGTCTTGTGACTTTTACCACTGCCATTGATTATGCGCAGATTGCTCTCATCTCGATAGACAATCTCCATGATGCCGTCCTGGTTGAAGTCGAACAAAGTCATGGAAGTTTGACCAGATTGATCGTTATGTGTGGTTTGCCATTGGTTTTGGATTCCAGAAACTGGATTGAATTTCATAGCCGTAATCCTAGAAGAGCTCACCGGTTGTTGGTAATCAATGTATATGAATTCCAAAAAGCCGTCGCCATCAATGTCTCCGACCATCGGATATCCAATAGTTTTTGCATATTTGCCATGAGTGAACAGAATGTCTTCCGTCACAGGGTCGTATGCATAAATGTAGGCAGAGTCTGTGATTTCGGACTGTGTGCCGTCAATGACGACCATCACGTCTAATTGTCCATCGAGATTGAAATCCGCGACGGCCACATTTCCATCTTGAGGTATACGAGAAGGTATGGCAATCGTTTTGAGTTCAGCAATGCTGTTAAGAGAGACATCTGTGCGACTGACAATGTTCACGTTATAGATAGTGTTTCCACAGATAAGTTCGGGAATGGAGTCTCCCAGCACGTTTGCGGCAAAAGACATAGCGCAACGACCGTGTTCATTAATGGAGCATCGCCAGCTTCGCCCCATGTTGCCACCTACAGGACCCGCACACAGACGTTTGAGCGTTGCCGCATCATATATTGCGTTACCGATATAGATTTCCGGCCAACCATCATAGTTGAAATCCGTCACCGATATCATTCCTTCACATGGAGTATTCACATCGGAGGTCGCCAAAAGATTGCCATTAATGTCGTATGAACGCAGTTTGCTGTCGTAGCAATGCAATACAATGGTTCCTTGCATTCCACCATTTTCAGTCGGATAGCGTACCAAAGCCATAGGTCCACCATAACCTGCATATATTTTTTGCGGAATATTGATAGTGCCGATTTGTTGCAGGTTTGTTCCGCGGTAAATTCCTACTTGGGTGGTGTAATGGTCATTGGATGTTGACTTTCCTGCCACTATCTCCACAACACCATCCCCATCAATATCACCTACTAAAGGTACATAATAGTTATGAATGTCGTTGGCAGAATACAACACATGGGCATCCCACGGCTGCCCTTCCGCCTCCGTCGAACAGTCCGCCTCCACCATGTTGTCGGGCAGACTACTTTGCCCCGAGACCTGCATAAGGAACGACATGCATATCAGCAATATGATTATGCATGACTCCTTTGGGTGAATGTCATGTCTCATCATGTTCATGTTTTATTATTGCGCGGCAAAGATACAACTTTTTCCTCTTACCGCACCACCGTCACGCTCGTATTCAACTGCTGTCGCTTCTTGCTGCTGGTGGCGCAGCGGAACTCAATGGCGCAGAAATAGACTCCGGCGGAAACATTGGCGGCATCCCAACTCAAGGATTCTTTGCTCTCCTGTCGGTAAACCCGCTTCCCCCAGCGGTCGAAGATTTCCATCTCCATGCTGAGGAAGTCGCCCTCTAGCTGCGGTTCAAACACATCGTTGAACCCGTCGCCATTTGGAGTGATGACGTTGGATAAAGTGATCTGACAAGGCCTACCGTCGAAACGGGCATAATTGTCCGCCGTATCGCACTCGGACTGCAAACCACCATATTGGGCAGTGCCCTCGCCGTTGTCGTTGACAGCAATGCACAGCGGATAGGGACTATTGAACTGTTTCAACATATACTGGCTGATAGAGAGGCTGACGGTGGTGCATTCGCCCGGCAGCAAACCCTGAGCAATCTCTTCGGTTTGCACCAAATCGCCGGAAGCCGTATATACGGAGATGTACATCGGTGAGGCAAAAGCCAACTCACCCGTGTTGCAGACCTCTATCTCTACGGAAATGTCATCCTTTTCGAACTCTACCGTTGGATTACCAACGATGAAAAGATTCGCCAATTGTACGAACGGCCGCCCATATTGGTCCAATGTGGTGGCCTGCTGCAGAAAGTTGTTGAAAGGACGACGAACAACACCCTGCGGATCAGTGAAGGCGGTGGCGTTGTCGAACAGGGTTGCGGGCACAGTCAAATCCTTGTTGATGTTCGTCACGTTGTACAGATACTGGTTCCACACAGGCCGCGCAGGCGCCCAAGGCTGCCCCGAGGACTTGAAAATGTTCAGTTTTGAGCTGCCTACAGAGACGATTTCCGCCGATCCGTCGGCATCCACATCGGCAATGACCGGATACTGCATGATGGTGGTCTCGCTATATGGGAGCGAACTCAGCACATACACCGGCACAGTATCGTTATGCGTGAGGTGGCTTTTGCCGCTGCCATTCACGATTTTCAACGTGGATTGGTCGCAGATAATCAGCTCCAGAAGCCCATCCAGATTGAAATCAAAGGCGGTGAAACTGTTCGAGAATGTGTCTTCGTCGGGAACCATATCCCACATCAGCGAAAATGACTGTGTGACCGCATTGTATTTGTAAGCCTGTATCTGGCGATTCGTCGACGCACCGCTTTGCAACACTATTTCCAACATGCCGTCATTATCGATGTCGGCTATCAGCGGAATACTCTTTCCTGAGCGGTTTGTGCTGATACTGAGAGGATTGCTGACTTGTCCGTTATGTACATCCCACACATAGCAATATACTGTCCCAAATTGTGCATCCGTGTTCTTGATGCTGACAAAGACATCCTGATAACCGTCCATGTTGAAATCGGCCACCTGCACATGCCCGTCAACAGGGGCGCCTCCCGGTGGTGTGATCTGCTGCACCATTGTCATCGTGTTGCCCGCCGTCCCGCTAGGATTAGTGACAGACACTTCGTAGATTTCGTTGCCCAGTATCAGCTCCGGACGGCTGTCTCCATACACGTCGGCGGCAAATGGAGATGACAGTTTCCGGTGCGTGAACTGGCTGTAGTGCGCATACGACAAACCTGCGTTCGAGGTGGCAGCCTCTGCCAACAGCTTGCCTGTCTCTGCGTTGTAGATTTTATTACGCACATATACTTCCGGGTGTCCGTCACCGTTAAAGTCCACGAAACTCACATTCACGGCGTAGTTGTTAGAGCCAGAAGCATAGGTCTCGTCCGATACCCAGAAGGGCGTATTGGGTGTCGCCGAAGTGATGTCGTAGGCCCGCAACCGGTTATCGTAGCTCGCCACCACAATCAGTCCTTTGCCGCTGGAGGTGCGTACCAGCCCGTAAGCGGCAGCGTCATACTCCGACACCGGCGAATCCATTGTCACCGTCGTCTTCAGTTGGTGCGTCACCCCGTCGTACACCAACAGTTCAAATCCCACATTCCCGATATACCCATCGTTCACATAATGCGACTGACCGGCGAGGGAAAAGCAGACAATCTCCGGATGCCCGTCACCGTCGAGATCGCCCACCAAAGGGATGTTCAGATTTGATACGATTGCCGATGATGACCAGGCATTCTCCACACCCCAAGTCATTGATTCCGCCTCCGTCGAACAATCCGCCTCCACCATATTGTCGGGCAGCACAGTCTGCGCCTCCATTTTAATACAGAGACATAATATGCAAATGATAATCCCCAGTTTGACAATAATTTTCATGTTGTGTGCGATTT
>Ga0310694_10004899_pt1 | contig 12855 bp, 6 predicted proteins | sample 174DNAGHGhighgp2_FD_203884 | JGI IMG/M metagenome (GOLD analysis project Ga0310694, IMG submission 203884) | Sheep rumen microbial communities from Palmerston North, Manawatu-Wanganui, New Zealand - 1742 DNA GHGhigh gp2 (v2) (version 2) | ecosystem: Host-associated > Mammals > Digestive system >...
AATTACATGCATCTGACACATAAACCTTTTGGCATGATCATGAACTTTGGTGCCGAGAGCTTCTATAGCGAGTGGTATCATCGACACGAAAATGGGACTATCGAAAAAATCAACTGGCGAAATCCAATAGAAGAGTTTATTGAAGAGAGAATAAACAAAGCAAGTAGTAAATAATATATTTTTATAAATATCCGATAGTGTATCCAAGCTTTTTTGTCTGGTGAATTAACCGCCCTGACGGGCGGGAAATTTATCAAATCAGAATAAACATTACTAAAATAGAATATTTTCGATAAATTTTATATAATTTGAATAATTTCCCGTGCGTAGCACGGTTAAAAAGCACGTCGTTTAGTTATGAAACAATTTCGCTAAAACACTTTAGAAATATGGATATAAAGAAATGGGTAATATTGCTTGCTTTGGTTGCCGTGATTCATGTGGTGGAAGCGAGTGAAATAGAGTTGCCGATTGATCCGGGGTTGAGGATTGGGCGGCTGGAAAACGGCTTGACCTATTATATTCGCCACAACGAGCAGCCCAAAGGTCGCGCCGAGTTCTGGCTGGTGCAGAACACAGGATCACTGGTCGAAGAGGATGATGAACGAGGTCTGGCACACATGATCGAACACATCGCCTTTCATGGCACCCACAATTTTCCTGGCATCGACATGGTGGATATCTTGCAGAACAACGGTGTGTCATACGGTCGGGACATCAACGCCTCGACGGACTTTGACGACACACGTTTTCAAATCTCCAATGTGCCGACCGAGCGCACTGCACTGCTCGACACCGTGCTGCTAATGTTGAAAGACCTGTCGTGTGAACTCAACTTTGACGACCGTGCCATCGAGGAAGAACGCGGCGTGATACAAGAGGAGTGGCGTATGCACGCCGACCAGAAGATGCGACTTTATGAGAAAACACTACCCATTCTTCTATCAGGCAGTCGCTATGACTGTCGCATCCCCATCGGCGACATGAATGTGATACGCAACGTCACCCGCGAAAAGCTATTGTCCTTTTATCATCGCTGGTACTGCCCGCAGCGGCAGGCGGTGGTCATCGTGGGAGACATTGACGTAGATAGCATGGAAAATCGCGTCAAGCGCATCATGAGTCAAATTCCCAAGCGTGACAGTCCCGATGCTGACGCCAAACTCAAGCATGTGCCTGATCACAACGACGTGAAATACGCCCTTCACACCGACCCCGAGGCATCGAGCACGATGATATACCTCATGTTTGAGCACGAGCCCACACCATGGTCGTTACGCAACACAATGACCCACTTGCACAACAACGAGTTGTCAAGACTTATAGAACTAATGCTTGCTACCCGCATCAACGAGATGACCCGCACACAGGCCTCACCATTAGATTACGCCGCTGTCGTAGACGGTAAATTCCTGGTAGCCAGCAGCCGCAATGCGCTCACCATAGCCGCAACGGTCAAAGAGGGGCGAGCGTTTGACGGACTGGACTCCCTCATTACCGTTGTGGCGCGTGCGATGCAACATGGTTTCACAACAGGTGAACTGGAACGAGCCAAACGTGATGAGATTGCCGCATGTCAAAATATTCAATCAGAAGTAGGCAAACTCAAGAGCCGTCTCTTTATTGAGGAATGTATTGAGCACTTTGAGAACGGTGACTATATACCAGACGTTTTTGCCCATATGCAACTGAACATCGACGAGGCAGGACACATTACCCTCGACGAGGTAAATGACTACCTGCATTCCATCACGGGCAAGGACAACGTGAGCGTGCTGATTTCGGGTCCACAATCCATGACGGGCAGGAGCCTCTACCCCACTTCGCGAGATGTGATAAACCACTTTAACCGCATTATCAACACTCCGCAATCGCCCTATATCGACCTGACGGAGAGCGACAAATTGCTACCTAACGAGCCCCCAAAAGGATGCATCATTGATGAGACCTATGAGCACCAATCGGGCATCACAACAATGACCTTGAGCAACGGTGCAACCGTAAGGCTTAAACCCACATCGTTCAAGAACAATGAGGTGCTGTTCAACGCCTTCAGCCTGGGAGGTGAATGGGCTTATGGCGACACGGCGGCTGATGTGAACGTGCGTCTCATGGATGAGGTCATTGAGGAGTGCGCCCTAGGCGGCCACACCATCAACCAGCTCAATAGAATGATGAGTGGACGACAGCTGGAAATCTCTTTTATCCTCAACGATGTCAGTGAAGAGTTGAGCGGCAGTTGCAAGAGCACTGAACTAGAAACCCTGCTGCAACTTTGTCACCTCTATTTCACCGATGTGAGCATCGACGAGGAAGCCTTTCAGGGCGTTAAAGCCCGCTTGCGCTCCCAGTTATCGCAAGCCGGTAATGACCCCATGATGATCTTCGGCGACTCCATTGCCAGCACACTCTTTCAAGGTAATCCCGTGTACCGCAATCTCAGTCCTGAGGAGGTGGACCAGCTAGATGGAGGACGAGTACTGGAACTCTATCGTCAACGGGTAGCCAATGCAGGAGATTTCACGTTCTCCATTGTGGGTGCCTTTACAGTTGACGAGGTTAGACCGTTTATCATGAAATATCTGGCATCGCTGCCCGACAACGGCAAACGCGAAACCTATGGTAGCGGTAATCGTTCCACAATGGCAACAGGAATGGTTGATAACTTTTTTGAGGTGCCTATGCGCAACCCCAAGTCATCCATCTCTGTAATCATCATGGGTGACAGGAAATATAGTTATGATGACGACCTTATGACGTCTCTTGTAGGAGATGCGGTAGGCGCAGCATTAGTCACCTACTTGCGTCACGAGAAGCATGGAACCTACGATGTGGTATCTAATGGTTACCTGTCCATGTATCACAAACGATGGATGATCAACTACGTGTTTGAGACCAGCACGACCGACCGCGACAGCATGTTGGTATATGCCGACCAGGCTGTCAACGCCATCTTCAATCACGGTGTGAGCGAGGATTTGTTCAACAAGATGAAAGAGATGAGCCGCCATAAGCATGAGGTTGACCTGAACACCAATAGTTACTGGCTCAAGGCGCTACGGATGAGGGCTTTAGGTGTAGATATCGTTGGCGGTTTTGATCATATTTTCCCCTCTTTGACCCTAGAGCACCTCAATAACTACATCGCTGCAATGAGGCCGCACACGCGAGTGCGAGTCGTCATGAATTAGCTTCAGCTGTCAGGCAGAAGCCCTCCTAATCTCTAACTTTTAAAAGATTTGCAGTGCTTGTTGTCAGGATCCTCGTCGAGGATGCTGATACTTTCGGCAATAACGTCAATTAGAAGTATTCACACTAATGATGTGAGTGAACTGCCCCCATTTGTCCGAGGCTTTATACAAAGCGACAGATTCTTTAGGCACATATAATTTGGCGACATTAAAAACATCGTTGTCAAAAGTGGTCATATCTGTAGCACATAATGGAGGATTTGGATTTAATAACATCACTTCCGAGATATTTGGACAGCCGCAAAATGCAGACCTGCCGATGTCGACAAGAGAGTTTGGGAGTTCCACACTCTTCAGACCACTGCAGTCATAAAACGCACAGTCACCAATAGAGGTAACCGAATTAGGTATTGTCACACTCGTCAGGCTATCGCAGTCATAGAACGCAGAGAAGCCGATGGCGGTGACCGGGTATGTCGTCCCATTGTGGGTTACAGTTGAAGGAATGACCACATTGCCACGATAATCACTCCTTATAGAGAAAATACCTGTTTGATTAACACTCAAATGTTTGCAGGTGACAGTTGCCTCGTTGCCGATGATGTCATAGTAGATACCATCAACGTAGAAGTCATAGGTAGTATTATGGTCTGCACAGGTAGGTGGGACGGCAGCGGCAGCGCTGGCTGGGAGCAGGAGGGCCAACAGCAAAAGAGTGAAATTGAGACGATTGTTCATTGTTTGTAGATTTCAAATAATTAGTATTGATTGATAAGAGTAAATCAGGTAATCATTTTGTAGGATGCTAGTTTATTAAAAAGGTTTGCGGTATTTGTTATTGGGGTCCTCGTCGAGGATGCTCATGTAACTGACGAAACGCGAATAGGCAATCTCACCTTTTTCCACAGCTTCGAGCACTGCGCAACCCGGCTCATGTGTGTGGGTACAGTTGTTAAAACGACAGTCATCTGAAATCTTAAAGATTTCCGGGAAATAGTGGGCGACCTCGGCACGTTCAAAGTCGATGGTTCCAAAGGCCTTGACGCCAGGGGTATCGATGATAGCGCCACCGCCCGGCAGATCGAGCAGTTCACTAAAAGTGGTCGTGTGCATTCCTTTATGGTGGGTGTGGCTCACATCCCCCACCCTGACGTGTGCATTAGGGACAAGTAAATTGATGATAGAAGACTTGCCAACACCACTGTTGCCCGAGAGCAACGACATCTTACCCGACAACTGTTCCCGCAAGGCCTCAGCGCTCTCGCCTGTAGCAGCAGACATGGTGATGACGGGATAGCCGATGCGCTCATACATGGCCTTCATTTCATCCAGATACTCGCGGGACTCCTCGGTCACCAACAAATCAATTTTGTTGAAAGCGAGCACCGCAGGCACCTGATAGGCCTCAGCCGTAGCGAGAAAACGGTCGATGAACGTGGTGCTGGTTTCGGGATGTACAATCGTGGCGACAAGGACAGCCTGGTCGAGATTGGCAGCAATAATCTGGAATTCCTTGGAGAGATTGCTGGCGCGGCGGATGATGTAGTTCTTGCGCGGTTCGATGTCACCCACGACAGGAGCGTCACCCCCTTTGTCCTCGACCTTCACGATGTCGCCGACGGCGACAGGATTGGTGCATCGCAGCCCCTTGAGGCGCAGCACACCACGCATCTTGCAGTTCACCGTCTTGCCGTCTTCAAGACGAACGGTGACCCAACTGCCAGTATTTTTGATGACTAATCCCTTCATTATCTTCTAAACTTTGAACTACAAATTACTCTAATTAAACTAATTTTGGCATCCGCAATCCATCTTCTATTAAATCAAATTACACGAATGGCATCCGCCTTCTTAAGGAAAGTTTGTTTAATTCGTGAAATTCGTAGTTTTTTAATCCCAGGCGTCCAGGTCGTCGGCTATCTCGGGGAGATCGCTGCGGTGGAACACAGGATTCTTGATGCCTCGGCGCTTTTGAGCCCGGTAATTGTCAAGCAACTTGAATACATACTTGCAAAGGAACACCAGTGCGACCAAGTTGCACAAGGTGACCAACGCCATGAACAGGTCACCAAGGTTCCACACGAACTCGAAACTTGCTACAGCGCCAAGGAAAACGAAGGCGCCACCAGAGAGGATGCGGAAGACTGTGAGCACCCACTTCTTATCGGTTAAGAAGCGGATATTGGCCTCGCCATAGTAGTAGTTGCCGATGATGCTGCTGAAAGCGAACAGGAAAAGGGCGATGGCTACGAATATGGTACCCCAACTGCCCACCTGTGTTTCCAGCGAGGCTTGCGTGAGCTGGATGCCCTCGAGGCCTTCGGTATTGTACATTCCGCTGACGAGGACCAGGAATGCGGTGCAACTGCACACGAGCAACGTGTCGGTGAACACGCCCAATGCCTGAATGAGGCCTTGCTTGACAGGATGGGAGATATCGGCAGTTGCAGCCACATTGGGTGCACTACCCTCACCCGCCTCATTGCTGAACAGGCCACGCTTGATGCCCACCATGATGGTCATGCCCAAGCCACCGCCTGCGACTTGCTCAAAGCCAAAAGCATTCTCGACTATCAACCGCAGCACATGAGGCACCATGTTGATGTTCATGATGACAACAACAAAAGCAAGGATGAAATAGCCGAAAGCCATCACCGGTACCATGATGCTGCTCACACGGGCAATGCGATGAATGCCGCCAAAAGCGATGAACAAAGCTATCACCGTAATAATCGAACCCACCACCAATGGATCGAACCCAAAGGCCTTGTTCAACGCGCCACAGATGGCGTTGCTCTGGATGGAATTATAGGAGAGGCCGAAGGTCAATGTGATAAGCACCGCAAATAACCCCGCCATCCACTTGTTGTGCATGCCGCGGCTGATGTAATAGGCAGGGCCGCCAATGAACGAGTCGCTAGACGGGCGCTTGAACAGTTGCGCCAGCGTCGCCTCGACAAAGGCTGTTGCTGAACCGAATAATGCTATCAGCCACATCCAGAAGATGGCACCGGGACCACCCACGGCAATAGCTGTCGCCACGCCAGCCAGGTTGCCAGTGCCCACGCGAGTAGCCATTGAAACAGCAAATGCTTGAAATGATGATATTTGCTTTTTACCACTCTTGGAAGACGTGTCCACAAGTTGGCGGAACATGTCTCCAATCATGGTGAATTGCACAAAGCGGGTGCGAATCGTGAAATACAGACCGCACAAAATCAAGGCACCTATCAGCAGATAGGCCCACAAAGCATCGTTTATCGATGTGATGACGGTATTGAGCGCGTCGAGGTTGAGCGTCATTGTCATGCGAATTCTTTAGATTGATGCAAAATTAGGAAATTATCATTGATTTTGAGTCTTATTTACAGATTATTTTTTACATTTGCTGAATAAAACAATGACCAATTATGAGAAATCTATTCGTGTTGACATTTATCACCTTGCTGTGCATTACCGCGAATGCCCAGCAACTAAATCGCCCCATCGGGCAATATCCGGGTAACCCAAGCGAATTCTATGGACCGACGCAGGTTGCTGACAACATTTACCGCAATCTGGCATTGTGCCGCACAGTCTATCAGTCATCTTCCTGGGATTTTAATCTCACATCACAACTGTTGACCGACGGCATCATTGATGAGAAGGTTCCCGCATGGCTCAATGTGTCAACGCCTGAAGGGCCACTGCCTCCCCACAAGCGAGAAGCCTGCATCGACGGCAACGAGTGGACTAGCAACATCGTGATGGGTGGCGACACATGGCTGCAATATGACTGGCATGGCATGAACATCGACATTGACGAGGTGGAGATGGTTTGCAGCATGGCATATCGAGAAGATGCTCCTAAAGGCTACAGGATACGCCTACTCACGTCCATTGATGGCAAATTCTGGGTTACTGCAGATGAATGGTTGGGTGATTCTCTGCCAGGGGAACCATCATACCGCCGCGTCCACAGCGACCCCAACAAGAACTCTGGCACCGACCTGTTGCCCACACGCAACATCGACCATACCTTCCGTCTCAACGAGAAACCGTTCTCACACATGAAAGTGGAAATAATCACGCCGGCCGCAGCCCATTGGACCATCACTGAACTGAAAATGCGCAAAAACGGTAAGCGTGCCACGGGAATCCTGCCAGCAGAGCAATTCGTCAGCACCTGGCGAAGCCTGGGAAGCCAAGATGAATGGGTGACCATCGACTTGGGTGCAAGCGCCACCATCGATAAAATAAAACTGTACTGGGCTGAAAAAGCCATTATGTACAATATCAGGGTGAGCGACGACAATAAAAGCTGGAAATCCATAGACGCAACCGACAAAACAAAAGATAATGTGTCAACGATAAACGCCAAGAATGTGTCGGCGCGTTATGTGAAAGTTAACATGAAAGGCGGGAGCAAGCCCTATTGTCTGAAAGAGATTGAGGTCTGGGGTACTGGAGGCTTGACAGCCCAGGATCATGAACAGGGAGGTTGGCAAGAAGACCGATGGCTGCTCAATGGCGGAGATTGGCGATTGAAACGCGCGTCTCATCCCAACGCCGCAGCTATTGCCGCTACTGTGCCCGCCACCGTTCTATCAAGCTATGTCAATGCGGGGGCATTGCCCGACATGAATCACGACGATAACCTGATGTTGTCTTCGGAATCATTCTTTGATGGCGATTTTGTCTATTATCGCCACTTTGACCTGCCAGAAAACATGCATGACAAGCGCGTATTCCTAAATTTTGACGGTATCAACTGGAAAGCCGAAGTGTGGTTCAACGGTACTCATCTGGGCCGCATCGACGGAGCCTTCAAACGCGGAAAGTTTGACATCACACCTTATCTCAAGAAGAAGAACAATTACCTGAAAGTGATCATTCGCGCCAATGCCAATCCTGGCGGCGTAAAAGTCAAGACTGAAAAGAATACCGACTTCAATGGCGGTATCCTAGGGGCCGATAACCCGACCTTCCACGCCACGATCGGTTGGGACTGGATTTCGACCATTCGTGGGCGCGACATCGGCATTTGGGACGACGTCTATCTGACGGCAGCAAGTGATGTGACCGTGAGCGATCCTGTTGTGACCACCACGCTTGCCGAGGGCGATACTCTTGCCACCATGACACCAGCCGTGATGCTCACTAACCATAGCGGACAAGCCGTAACAGGAACCCTGCATGGCCACATCGGTGACATCTGCTTTGAGAAGCAGGTCACACTTGCAGCGGGACAAGAGATTGAAGAATCTTTTAATCCCGAAGAGTTCCCACAGCTTAAGGACCAGCGCATGCGCCTGTGGTGGCCCAATGGCTACGGCGAGCCTTTCCTGTATGAAGCCAGTTTCTCGTTCACGGTTGATGGTGTGCAGAGCGATGCCGTCAACTTCAAAGCGGGAATCCGCGAAATCAAGACGGTGGACAAAGAGACCAAACTGCTTATCTATATCAACAACAGACGACTGATTCCGCTGGGCGGCAACTGGGCTTTCAGCGAGAACAACCTTAACTACCGAGGCAGGGAATTTGACACTGCTGTGCGTCACCACAAGGAGATGAACTACAACATGATTCGCAACTGGGTGGGTATGACCGGAGACAAGGAGTTCTTCGAGGCCTGTGACCGATACGGCATCATGGTATGGCAAGACTTTTGGCTGGCTAACCCTGCCGACGGCCCTGACCCTGACGATGAAGCCATGTTTATGGACAATGCCCGTGACTTTGTGCTGAAGATCCGCAACCACCCCTGCATCTGCATCTACTGCGGCCGCAACGAAGGCTACCCTCCCAAAACGCTTGATGAGGGCCTACGCCAAACGGTGGCATCACTGCATCCTGGGTTGGACTACATCTCGAGTTCGGCCGATGACGGCGTGAGCGGACACGGACCCTATTGGGCAATAAGTGCCAAAGAGTATTTCGAGAAACAGACGGGCAAACTGCACACTGAGCGCGGCATGCCCAATGTCATGACCTATGAGGGCTTGAGCCGCACGCTCGATGCCGAGCACCTGTGGCCGCAAAACCTGTATTGGGGTCGTCATGATTACACGATGGAGGGAGCTCAGCGCGGGGCCTCCTTCAACCAGTTGATTGTCGAGAATTTCGGGGAGCCGACATCGGCTCAAGAATTCTGTGAGTGGGCTCAGTGGATCAACTACGAGGGCTACCGGGCCATGTACGAGAGCGGCAGCAAAGACCGCATGGGTCTGCTCATCTGGATGAGCCATCCCTGCTGGCCATCAATGGTCTGGCAGACTTACGACTACTACTTGGAGCCCACAGCAGCCTACTTCGGCGTAAAACATGCCTGCGAACCGCTGCATGTGCAATGGAATCCCCTAACCAACTATGTCGAGGTGGTCAACCGCTCGGCAGGGCATCAAAAAGGCACTGCAAAAGCATCCATCATTGACCTGAACGGCATGACCTTGTGGGAACAGACGATGGACTACATCTGTGATGAAGACATGACACTCGAGATGATGCAAGTAAAAGTGCCTCAAGAGATTGCAGGAGCCTATATCCTGCGGTTAACCTTAACTGATGGCAAGGGGCAAGTGCGCTCAATGAATGATTATGTCAACACGACCGTCGAAGGCGACCGCACATCACTGCATGACATGCGCCAATCCCAAGTGACAGCCAATGCCACCGGAAACAGTATTACATTGACCAATAACAGTAATGTTCCCGCTTTGATGATTCGTCTGAACCTCAAGGGTGATGACGGTGAGCAGATATTGCCAGTTATATACAGCGACAACTACCTGCACCTGATGCCAGGTGAAAGCCGCACCATCGACATTGAATGGAAAGCCGAGGATGCCCGAGGTGCCAAGCCGATTGTAGAAATCACCGGCATGAATATGCCTAAGACAATGATTGAATTATGATGAAACGCCTTTTAGTATCGGGGCTATTGCTATTGTCATTGGCAATGGCTGCCGCGACTAAATATCCCTATCAGAATGCCAACCAGCCTGTCGATAAGCGCGTCAAGGATCTACTCTCGCGCATGACACTTGAAGAAAAGGTTGGGCAATTGGTGTGCCTCATGGGTTGGGACTCGTATGTAAGAAACGGGAATAAGGTGGCCGTCAGCGACAAGTTCCGCCACGAGATAGACAGCCTGCACGTGGGTATGTATTGGGCGGTCTTCCGAGCCGACCCTTGGACACAAAAAACGCTTGACAACGGCCTCAACCCCGCACTGGCGGCAGAAGCTGTCAACGCGATGCAACGCTATGCCATCGAACACTCACGCTTGGGCATTCCCATCTTCCTGGCCGAGGAAGCGCCCCACGGGCACATGGCGATTGGGGCAACGGTCTTCCCGACGGGGTTGGGAATGGCGGCGACTTGGGACCAGGAGCTCATGGAGCAAACAGGTGCAGTTATTGGTAAGGAAATCAGGCTGCAAGGCGGGCATATCAGTTACGGACCCGTGCTTGACCTGGCACGCGAGCCCCGATGGTCGCGTGTCGAGGAAACGATGGGTGAGGACCCCTACTTGAGCGGCGAAATGGGTGCCGCGATGGTAAGAGGACTGGGCGGAGGAGATTTGAGTCTACCCTACTCGTCCATCGCCACGCTGAAACACTTTATTGCATACGGTGTCAGCGAGGGAGGCCAGAACGGAGCCCGTAGCATCGTGGGGCCCAGAGAACTGAAACAAGTGTTCCTGGAACCTTTCAGGCGTGTGATCAGCGCTGGGGCGTTGTCAGTAATGACGGCTTATAATTCGCTCGACGGCGTGCCCTGCACCGCCAACAAAGAATTGCTCACTGATGTCTTGCGTGGAGAATGGAGATTTAACCGAGGAATTGTCGTCAGCGACCTGTTCAGCATCGACGGGCTCAAGGGCACCCACCACACCGCAGCGTCGTCACAGGATGCAGCCATCCAGGCACTATTGGCTGGTGTAGATGTAGATTTGGGCGGTAATTGTTTCTCACAACTGGTCGATGCTGTCAAGCAGGGCAAGGTAAGTGAAGATGCCGTAAACACTGCCGTAAAGCGGGTGCTGAGGTTGAAATTTGAGATGGGCCTTTTTGAGAACCCTTATGTCAATGCTAAAACGGCTCAAAAGGAAGTCCATAACACGGCCGCTGTTGTTACATCCAAACAAGCTGCACTGGAGTCCATCACGCTACTCAAGAACGACGGTATCTTGCCGCTGAACAAAAACGTAAAAGTTGCCGTTGTTGGGCCTAATGCCGATAACGTCTATAATATGCTGGGCGACTACACCGCCCCTCAGGCCGACGGCAAGGTGGTAACTGTCTATAACGGTATTAAGGCGATGATTGGCGAAGCCAATTGCGTGTATGCCAAGGGTTGTGCCGTGCGCGACACGCTGGACTGCGACATACCTGCAGCCGTCGAGGCGGCCATGCAGGCCGATGTGGTGGTTGCCGTGGTGGGCGGTTCATCGGCAAGGGACTTCAAGACCTCCTATGAGGATACGGGTGCCGCCGCTGCCGATCAAAAGTTCATCAACGACATGGAGTGTGGTGAGGGTTTTGACCGTGCCACGCTCGACCTGCTGGGACGCCAGATGGAATTGCTTGAGGCTTTGAAAAAGACAGGCAAGCCCCTTGTGGTGGTCTATATCGAGGGACGGCCCCTCAACAAGAACTGGGCAGACGAAAACGCCAACGCCTTGCTGACTGCCTATTATCCCGGCGAACAAGGCGGTAACGCCATTGCCGACGTGCTGTTGGGCGACTATAACCCAGCCGGAAGGCTTCCTGTTAGCGTGCCACGCCATGTGGACCAGTTGCCCGTGTATTATAACAAACCGTTGCCTGTGGCCCATGACTATGTGGAGATGAGCGCACAGCCGCTCTACCCCTTCGGTTACGGACTAAGCTACACTACGTTTGAATACGGCGATTTGAGAATTGAGGGAACTACGGTCAAGTTCATGGTCACCAACACCGGCAACCGCAAGGGCGACGAAGTCGTGCAACTCTATATGCACCAGGGCTTATCGTCGGTTGTGCAGCCCGAACGCCAATTGAAGGCCTTCAAGCGCATCACACTCGAGCCTGGTGAGACTCGCCACATGACATTTGGACTTGGTCCAGAGACCTTTACCATTGTCGATGCCAATATGGAATGGTCTGTTGAACCCGGCACCTACAACATTCTCATTGGTTCCTCCAGCAAGGACATCCGCCTGAACGGAAAAATCACTATCCCCGACTGAAAACAGCCGCCGCAGAACAACGCACACGGAACACATTATAAAAACAAAGGGCGCAGCCAATGCCACGTCCTTTGCTTAATGACTCAATCAAGTGATGATTATTCCTCGTCGTCGAGAAGGATGTGCATCACCTCGATGGCACTCTTCATGACGTTGGTACCAGGGCCGAAGATGGCGGCTACGCCAGCCTTGTACAGGTAGTCGTAGTCCTGCATGGGGATCACACCACCAGCGGTGACGATGATGTCCTCACGGCCGAGCTTCTTAAGCTCCTCGATAACGGCGGGCACGAGGGTCTTGTGACCAGCGGCAAGCGAAGATACGCCGAGCACGTTCACGTCGTTCTCGACAGCCTCGCGTGCGCTCTCCTCGGGAGTCTGGAACAAGGGACCCATGTCCACGTCAAAGCCACAGTCGGCATAGCCGGTGGCAACAACCTTAGCGCCACGGTCG
>Ga0310694_10004905_pt1 | contig 12847 bp, 14 predicted proteins | sample 174DNAGHGhighgp2_FD_203884 | JGI IMG/M metagenome (GOLD analysis project Ga0310694, IMG submission 203884) | Sheep rumen microbial communities from Palmerston North, Manawatu-Wanganui, New Zealand - 1742 DNA GHGhigh gp2 (v2) (version 2) | ecosystem: Host-associated > Mammals > Digestive system...
CTTGGATAGGTTTATTAAGGCGCAGGATTCTGGATGGGCTACTTATTCAGAAGCATTGAGTGAAATCAAAGAAGGCCATAAGCGGGGGCATTGGATATGGTATGTATTTCCACAGATTAAAGGATTGGGGCATAGCTATAACTCTGAGTTCTATGGTATCAGCAGTAAGGATGAGGCTAAGGCTTATCTTGAACATCCAGAATTGGGCAAGCGACTTCGGGAAATCACGAAGGCATTATTGGATTGTAGAAATCCGTCTGCTTTTAATATCCTTGGATTCCCTGATGTACTGAAGGTGCAATCGTGTATGACATTGTTTGATCTCGTTTCCCCCAATGATATTTTTAATGAAGTATTGGAAAAATACTATGAGGGAAAGCGTTGCGATAAAACTATCCAACGTTTGGGATTCCATGAGGTGAAATTGAAGAATCAAATCAAACTCAGCAAATTGACTATTACAAAGGATTATACACTTTTGCTTTCAGATTATAACAAGGAAGTGAAGTTGGAGCCTATTCTCAAGGCAGTCTATTTGCTGTTCCTGAATCATCCAGAAGGTATAGCATTTAAGTGCTTGCCAGACTTTAGAGAGGAGTTGACTCAGATCTATGTCAAACTGAAACCCTTTGGGATGAGTGAAAGAGTGCTTCAGAGCATTGAGGATGTAACAAATCCGTTGCTCAATTCCATCAACGAGAAATGTTCTCGTGTCAGAGCAGCATTCCAACCATTGGTTGATGCCTCACTCGTAGATCACTATATAATAATAGGTAAGAGTGGCGAGGAAAAGAAAATCACCCTGCCTCGCAATCTCGTAGTCTGGGAATAATCTTTCATTTTCACAAGCCTTGTGGGGCAAAAATGCTTGGTTGCAAAGAGGGAAAAAACTAACTTTGCAACCAAAAGGAGTTTGGATTATGAGGAAGTTTATTTGGGGCTTGATACTTGTGGTTGGGGCTATCAGTGCGTATTTCGCATGGGGAGTGAAAGGTGCAGAAGAGAGTAAGGTGGTTGAGCATGACACAATCTATAAGGACACATTTCTTGTGGCATTAAGGGATACGGTGTTCTATGACGCAAAGTGGTTGCGGAGGAAGTTCGAGACGGCAGGCAAGGCTTATTGGAAGAACTACGGGGATGGTTATGAGGTGGCGTATCCGGAGTTTATGAATAAAGTGTTGCTGAATCAGGGGGAAAGGAATTTGCGAGTGGAGTATCATGGAATTAGTATGGTGGTGAGTGCCTATGATGATGAGTTTGAGATGTCTGTCCAAGAGAAATATGAGGGACTGAACATGTCGGCTGTGACAAAGTCTGTGGCAGACAGTTCGTTCCTCTTGGCAGGGAAATGCGACAAGGGCAGGCTGTTCTTTGAGAAGGACATCAAACTGAAAAACCGTACTTGGATGTATCTCCGTGTGGAGTTCCCACAAGAACTGACTTGGGTCGTAGATCCTCTACTGCATTATGTGAAGGATTATCAGCCGTAAATATGGTTAGTCATGGTTCTGGGGCTGGCAGCGGTTCGCAGGCCATCATGGGTTCGAACTCATAAGTATGGATGACATCTTTCTGATGAATAACCCGCAAGATGGGTGCACCAAGAGCCTGCTCAATAGAGACAAGTGTATCTATCGTGAAATTGTGTGTGCCACGCATCCACTTGCTGATTTCTGCCTCCTTCTTACCAAGTAGCAAAGCCAGGTCTTTCTGCTTGAGTCCTTTCGCCTGAAGAATCTCATGAATACGATCCACTATTTGAAACGAAAGGTCTACATCCTGTCGGATTAGTGGATTAACCTGCTTGCGCCTTGCTTCAATAATATTACTTCTCTTCATCTCGAAACGCTGCAAAGATAAGAACTATTTTTGAAAACTCCAAACAATTAACTTAAAAATTAAGTAATCGTTTTGAAAAATGGCTTATTTTTGTTCCTTTGGGAATAAAATGTGCCTTTCACATGTTTGGGTTGATCTTTTTGATAGGGGTGATTAGTGCGTATTTCGCTTGGAGTGTGGAAGGGGCAGAAGAGAGTAAGGTGGTTGTGCATGACACAATCTATAAGGACACATTTCTTGTGGCATTAAGGGATACGGTGTTCTATGATGCGAAGTGGTTGCGGAGGCAGTTCGAGACGGCAGGCAAGGCTTATTGGAAAAACTACGGGGATGGGTATGAGGTGGCGTATCCGGAGTTTATGAATAAGGTGTTGCTGAATCAGGGGGAAAGGAATTTGCGGGTGGAGTATCACGGTATTAGTATGGTAGCGAGTGCCTATGATGATGAGTTTGAGATGTCTGTCCAAGAGAAGTATGAGGGACTGAGCATGTCGGCTGTGACAAAGTCTGTGGCAGACAGTTCGTTCCTCATGGCAGGGAAATGCGACAAGGGCAGGCTGTTCTTTGAGAAGGACATCAAACTGAAGGACCGTACTTGGATGTATCTCCGTGTGGAGTTCCCACAAGAACTGACCTGGGTCGTAGATCCTCTACTGCATTATTTGAAGGATTATCAACCGTTCCCCATATAGCACAAAAAGAAAATAAATCGCGATTTATTTTGTTTTTTGCAGGTTTTGCACTATCTTTGCACCCGATGAGTAAACTATATGGGCGTTACTTACGATAACACAGAGAAGAAATTCGTGTTCGATTTCGAGCACGATGGTGCAGAAGACATTGTCAGTCTGACTGGCGATGGGTATCAGGTAGAGGCATTTGGTAAATGCTTCTACTATGGGTATGAATTCTCTGAGCAAGTAGATAGTTCAGTACGTACTGCTTTTATTAAATATGTGAAATTCACAGAAGCGTTACAAGACACGCCTAATCTGACTAATTTTATCAAGAAAGCCATTGATAATCTCGACAAGCATATAAATCTGTTCAATTATGATTTGGTCGTCATGCCAGAATCATCGAGTATGGTAAACCAATATATGTTGCGCTATATCTACAGGTTTGCACAGCCTACCCTGAGGAAGATGGAGTTGGTGAAAGCACTTCCATCAAACATATCGTTCGACATGGATGGTTTTGAACAGTCATATTTAGACGTCAAATTAGAGAATGGACGGCCCCGTTATACTGAGGCTCAGAAAGAAGAAGTCAGGCAAACTATCAATAGTATGCTTGAACTCATTCACCAAAAGGACTATTTTACAATCGCAAAAGATGTCAAGAAGAGCCGTTTCCGTCCGTTCATGATAGAATTCCTGAAGTTCGCTTCTGAAACCGACAAAGAGTTGTATGCAACTATCAGGAAGCAAAATGTGTTGGTGATTGACGATGTGACCACCAGTGGCTCAACACTTAATGAGATCCTCCGTTCTCTTCGTATAGTCAATGATGATAACAACATCACCATCTTCAGTCTCATTGGCCGTAAGGATCTGATGGCTGATTCACTATAATACTAAAAAACGTATTTTCACAAGCCTTGCGGGGCAAAAAAGCTTGGTTGCAAAGAGATAAAAATCTATCTTTGCAACCATATTATAATTGTGAGCATTATGACAGATTACGAGTACATTATTAAGCAGGCGAAACTATTCCATTATAAGGGATGGGAAGAAGAGGAGTTGAGGAAGTGTGTGGATATGCTGCCAAGTCTTTCACGCCACGAAGAGTGACCAGCAATGGGTGAAGTGGCAAATCCGTAAGGAGCGCTATGGCAACTCCAATAATAATTATCAGTGGAAGAAATGACTATGGGAGAAGGATATGAAGATAATAGGAATTACAGAATCAAATTATCAAGACTATCAAAGGATTGATATCGTAGCGGTCTCATTGGGTGTCCCTTTGATATGCGAAGCTCATGCAGGGATGTTTGATCGATATCTGGAAAGGATGGTTAGCCTTAATGCTGTCCTTCTGACAATCTTTGTATCGCAGGTGGTTTGCTTTTTTTTGATAACCAATAAGCGGATTAGGGCAAGTAGATATATTCGGATGAGATTACTACTACTTGCCAAAACAATATGTTCAGACTGGAGGATAAAACTTTTGGCAACGTGGGGTCTTTCGTCATTTGTCTTGTCGCCATATATCGGTGTCGCATGTGATTGGCTATGGATTCTGGGTATCTTATTGTTCCTGATGTTTTGGTTTGTCTATACTGGTATCGTAATGATGGGCAGAACAAGAAAGAGGTGCCTGTCAGGAATAAAGCCTTTGTATTTCTATCTCACAGTCTCCATAGGTCAGGTTTTGGGATTCATTGTATATTGCACAGTCTATGAAAAAGAGTGGTTTCGTTCAATTACCTATTATACTGATAAAGAATATGAGTTAACAGACACTAAACTATTTCCAACGATTGATGGAATCTATGAATTGGCAGATCATATGGTTATTATCGCAGTATTCTTGGCTGTACCGTATGTTCTGTTGGTAATTCCATATCTTCTATCAATAGCCATGAAGGCTGTCATATCCATTAATCATCCAAAATGATTTCACGATTAAGAGGGCGCTCGTCATTACGATGCTTCATCATCTGATAGTATTCCTCTCCTTCTTCTGTTTCAGACCAACTACCTGCCAAACGGAGGAAACGAGCTTTACGCTCTTCTGCAGAAAGTTCTGTCTCTTTTTCTTTGGGCATAATCAGTTTGTTGGCCAGCCACTCACGGTCGCTCTGCGAGAGCGAAAGCCCCTGCAGATATGCCCACAAATTGTTTAATGCAAATGTTGTCATAAGCCAATTCTTTTTATGATTCCGCTGCAAAATTAAGAAAAAACTCCGAATAAACAAATAAAAATATAAAAAAATGACGCTATACCATAAAGTGAATAAATGAAAACGAAAACTCCATCTTCCAATAAGAAAATTTCTCCGCAAGCCTTGCGGAGATTTTTTTATCCCAATAATTCTTCGTAACTTTGTAGCCAAATCGCAGAAGTATGGGAGAGGACAATATTATCGACTTTGGTCCTGTGACGGACCAGATGCAGGGCATCATCAAAGTGGTGGGCGTTGGAGGCGGGGGCTGCAACGCCGTTGCGAATATGTATAAGGAGGGCGATACCTGGCTTGACGCCATCGAACCTATGTTCCTTGCCGCCAAACCCATGATGGACATGATAAACCCAAATCAGTCGTTAGGATCGAGATCTGACAGGGAGACTGGCAGACCTCGGGTCAGGCGGGGGAGAAAGTCTTTTTGACGGCTTCATAACTCTGGAGGCTTCCTATGTCGTAGCGATGACCGGGCATCTCCCAGGCATAGACACGCGTCTGACCACACAGCCAGGCAATGAAACTGCCTGGGGCATCGGTGCCACAACCACTCCCGATACCCTTCTTGATCAGATGGGCATCCTCACGGGTGTAATAATAGAAGGCCGGCACACACCAGTGACTCTTTGGCTGAGCCGGCTTCTCCTCCAAGGAGAGGATACGTCCGTCGACGTCAATCTCTGCCACACCGGTCTTATGCAGTCGGGCCTCGTCAGCCTCATAATAGCGCATCACACAGGTAGCCTGCTTCTCCTTCGCATAGCGGATAAACCCGCCGAGACTGAAATCCAACAGATTATCCCCAGCCATGACCAACAAGTCATCATCCAACTGCAATTGTTCAATGGCGAATTGGATATCCTTTACCGCCCCAAGTCGGTTCTCGTTCGATGTCGTGCCATCGTCGAGGATGGTGTAACGACAAGCAGACCAGTCCTCGAAGATCTTCGCGAACTTATGGTTGCTGATCACGATATATTCATCAATCTGACTGGTCTGGTTCATGTCGTCAATCAACCAGTCCAAGATGGGCTTTCCTGCTACCTCCAACAGTGGTTTCGGGAAATTTTCCGTCAATGGATACAACCTTGTGGCATAGCCTGCTGCCAAAAAAACGCACTTCATGTTCTTTTTTATTAGATTATTTCTTCTGTCAGATTTCGACGCCGTCGGCGCTCTCGCAGATGAAGACCTCGTACTTTCCGGTCATTTCTGGAAACGACCTTAAATACTGCTCCGTCACGTGCTTTGCGATACTTTCTTCGAAAGCAGGATTAATCAGCGCCATGCAACAGCCCTTGAATCCGGCACCGGAAAATCGGCCACCGTAGATACCCTCGGTCTGAGTCATGATCTCGTAGAGACGGATCTGTTCTGGTGCCCCACTCTCCCAGTTATGGATACTGCTCCATCCTGATTCGAACGACAGTTTCCCGTACGCCTCAATATCCCCGCGATGCCAGGCTTCAGCCCCCTTCTCCACACGCTCAAACTCCGTGTACCAGTGCTCGCAGCGCTTGGCCCAGGGCACAGGCAACCGGTTCTTATATTGCTCGTAGATTTCCCTCGGCACGTTCCGCGCGTTCGCCTCATTGAACTTACCGTATTCCATCCTGGCGAGGGCCTGCAAGGCATAGACGCCAGCCCGCAGTTCATCTACGCGCATATTATATTTCGACCCCGCCAGACTGTGCTCCAGTCCAGAGAAGAAGATGGCAATCTTATAAGGCTTCATCGCCGGGTTCTCAGGAATCAATTCGTAGTTGTTATCCTTTGTGTCGAGATAGAGCAGATGGTTTTTCCTGCTGAGCACCTCACAACTCTGGTCGAGTTTACCGACACTCACGCCCACATAATTTAACTCGGCATCGTAGGCGATATCGATGATCTCCTGCTTACTTAGGGAGATACTGTTCACCTTACAGAGAGCCGTCAGGAAACTGATAATCACGGCCGCACTGGACGACAGGCCTCCAATTGGCAGTGATCCCTCGATGATACCACAGAGGCCGACATGCAACTGATGCTGTTTGGCCATGGCCCAGGTAGCGCCCCGCAGGTAGTCGGCCCAGTCGTTCTGTTTCTGCGTCGGCACAGAGGCGATATGCCACTGGGCCCGCTTCGGAAACTGCAACGAGGCCATTTCCACCACCCCGTTCTGTTTGGGTGAATAGGCAATATGGATGCCCTTATTGATGGCGAGTCCTGTTATCTTACCTAAGTTATGGTCGGAATGGGCGCCTATCGGACAAATCCGATAAGGACAGAATGCCATGCCCTCAGGTTCACGCCCGTATATCTCATTAAATCTCTCTTCACAAAACATACCAATTCGTTTAATCCGTTTAATTCGTTGTCGTATAATAATCCTTGTACCATTCAGCGAACTTACGGAGTCCTTCTCTCAACGTAATCTTCGGTGTAAATCCGAAGTCACGCTCCAAGGCTGTGGCATCGGCGTACGTTGTCGGCACATCGCCCGGCTGCATCGGCACCAGTTGCTTGTGCGCCTCGAAGTCATAATCCTCTGGCAGCACCCCTGCCCGCACCAGTTCCTCTTGGAGGATATTTACAAAGTCGAGCAGGTTTTCTGGTTGTCCCCCACCTATATTATATATTGCGTAGGGCGGGATTGGCAGACCGTCCTCGCCAGTTTTCTTCTCAGGGGCACCCTTCATCACGCGCACAATACCTTCCACGATGTCATTTACGAAGGTAAAGTCACGCCGACAGTTGCCGTAATTGAATATCTGGATGGTCTCGCCCTTCAACAGTTTGTTCGTAAACCCGAAGTATGCCATATCCGGTCGTCCTGCAGGCCCATACACTGTAAAGAAACGCAGACCTGTGGTAGGGATATTATAGAGCTTTGAATAGCAGTGCGCCATCAGTTCGTTGCTCTTCTTCGTAGCAGCATACAGACTCACGGGATTGTCCACCCGGTCATCGGTACTAAAGGGAACTTTCTTGTTCCCGCCGTAAACGCTTGACGACGATGCATATACCAAATGTTCCACAGGATAATTTCTACAGGCTTCAAGGATATTGTAGAATCCGATGATATTCGACTGTATATACGCATCTGGATTCGTAATCGAATACCTCACCCCCGCCTGTGCTGCCAGATTCACTACGACCTGCGGCTGATACTGCTTGAAGATTCCGTCAATCGTCACCTTGTCTGCAAGATCTCCCTTCACGAAGGTGTAGTTGACGTCTTCGGGAACGAGACTTTCGAGTTCTTTCAGTCGCCATTCCTTCAACGAAACGTCATAATAATCGTTCAGATTGTCAATGTTGACAATCGTCTGATACGTTTTTTCCGTAAACAGCCGTTTTATCAGGTTGGAGCCGATGAACCCCGCTCCTCCCGTCACAAAAACTGTATTCATTGCTCCCCTATTCTGGTATAAATAAAGCCCTGTTCTTCGAGTTCGGCGCGGTCGTAGATATTACGGCCATCGACAACGACGTTGCCCGTCATGACCTTCTTGATGACATTCCATGACGGCATACGGAACTGCCTCCACTCCGTCATGAGTGCGAAGACATCCGCCCCATCCGCAGCATCATACATATTCTTACAGTATGTGACGATATCACCAATGCGACGCTTGCACTCGTTCATGGCAATGGGATCAAAGACTCGGACAGAGGCACCGTCAGCAAGGAGTTTTTCGATGACAACAAGGGCCGGCGCCTCGCGCATATCATCCGTCTCCGGTTTAAAGGCCAGACCTAAGATGGCAATGGTTTTGCCTTTGACAGGACCGGCCATCTTGACAATCTTATCATATACAATGGATTTCTGCTTCTCGTTGACGCGCTCCACCGCTTCGATCACTTCCATGTGATAATCGTGGTCGATACCCGTGTGCATCAGAGCCTTGACATCCTTGGGGAAGCAACTGCCGCCATAGCCGCAACCAGCATACAGGAATTTTTTTCCGATACGCGTGTCAGTACCGATACCACGACGCACATTGTCCACATTCGCACCTACCCGCTCACACAGGTTGGCGATATCGTTCATAAACGAGATGCGTGTAGCCAACATGGCGTTAGCGGCATACTTCGTCATCTCAGCAGAAGGAATATCCATGAAGATTACGCGGAAATTCTGTAACATCAACGGACGATACAGACGGGTCATCACCTCCTGAGCCTTTTCACTCTCAGTGCCGACGACCACCCGGTCAGGCGACATGAAGTCCTTGATGGCTGCACCTTCCTTCAGGAACTCGGGGTTCGAAGCCACGTCGAAAGGCACCTGCACGCCCCGCTTGTCCAGTTCTGCCTGAATGGCGGCCTTCACCTTCTTCGCCGTACCCACAGGCACTGTTGACTTCGTCACCAGGATTGTATACTTGTTGATATGCTGCCCAAACTGTCTGGCGACGGCCAATACATACTTCAGATCGGCACTGCCATCTTCGTCGGGAGGCGTACCCACAGCAGAGAACACCACTTCCACATCGTCGAGCACCATGGTCAGATCGGTGGTAAACTGCAAGCGGTCAAACTCCACATTGCGCTTCACCATCTCCTCCAGCCCAGGCTCATAGATGGGCATAATACCGTTTTTCAGTTTCTCAATCTTCTGTGCATCCACATCGACGCACGTCACATGTGCTCCCATCTCGGCGAAGCACGTGCCACTTACCAGGCCTACATATCCTGTTCCTACAATTGCTATATTCATGATTCTTTGTCAAGTGTCTCATAGACAGAGTTATTACTTTTATATTCCGGCACAATCTCTTTCATCTTAGCCACAGTGGCCATGTCATCATATTGTTTCGAGATCTCAATCAACTCCTCGATATCCTTATTCACCTGCTCGTAATCATACTCCCGGACTTCCGCGATACGGATCTTTTCATGGAACGTCGGCTTCGTACCCTCGAATTCATTCAGCACCTCCTCGTAGAGTTTCTCACCTGGCCTCAAACCCGTGAACTTGATCTCCACATTCTTGGCACCGCTCAGCTTAATCATGCGGTTGGCCAGGTCGGCAATCTTCACCGGCTTGCCCATGTCAAAGACAAAGATCTCCCCGCCATTGCCCTTTGTGCCAGCCTCCAGCACCAACTTGCAGGCCTCTGGTATCAACATGAAGAAACGCACAATCCGCTTGTCGGTCACTGTCACAGGACCACCGGCCTTAATCTGCTCCCGGAACAAAGGAATCACCGAGCCGTTCGACCCCAACACATTACCGAACCTTGTAGTCACAAACTGCGTCCCAACCTTCTCTTTATGATCCTTCCCCCAGAGGAGACTCCGCTTGCTTTTCAGATTCTCAATCTTTATCGACCGGTCGAGAGACTGGACGTAAATCTCGCAGATACGCTTCGAACAGCCCATCACGTTCGTCGGGTTCACGGCCTTGTCAGTCGACACCATCACGAACTTCTTCACCCCGTATTTCACGGAAAGGTCTGCGATAATCTTCGTACCATATATATTATTAAGCACAGCCTCGCTCGGGTTGTCCTCCATCATCGGCACATGCTTATAGGCTGCGGCATGGAACACATAGTCGGGCCGGAACGTACGGAAGATATTTTCCATCCTGTGCTGGCGACTGATACTCGTCACAATCGCCTCTGCATCCACATGGGGATAGTCCTTGGCCATCATCAGCCGGATATCGTGCTGAGGGGTTTCGGCCTGGTCAATCAATATCATCTTCGCCGGGTAAAACTGCGCGATCTGTCTGACCATCTCACTACCTATTGAACCAGCACTGCCCGTGATCAGCACCTTCTTACCCTTGATCAACTCCTCCACCGACTTCAGGTCCACACGGATTTCCTGTCTGGGCAGCAACTCCTCCACCTGAACCTCACGTAACTGCATATGGCCGAAGACCTCTGGGGTGACATCTTCTTCGGGATTCATCTCCTTCGTCCCCTGTGCCATGAAGATCTTCACCCCCGCAGCGATAATTTTGTCCTGAATCTCCTGATTGTTACGGAATTCCTTCACGCGGTAAGGAGAGACCAGTACCCCCTCAATATCATTCTTTTTGATGACATCAATCAGGTCATCGTCTACAGAATACACCTTCTCACCCAAGATCATCTGGTGACGGGTCTTCTTATAGTGTGTGATAAAACCTTTCACCACAAACCGCCTCGGACGCTGGCCCTGGATATTCTTCGCCAGCCCTACACCACCCGACATGGCCCCATAGATCAGGATTCGGATGGCGCGCACGTTCGAGAAGGCTACGTCATACAGCGTCTTCACAAATACACGCAATGTCCACATCAGCAATGTTGCGATGATAAAGAGCAGGAAGATACTCGTTGTATTAAAGTGTACGAAATAGTCATGCGGCAGATACGCCATGCCGTAGTCGGCCAACAAGACCACCACAAGATTGACCAGATTGCCATACACCACACGCATCAAGTCCACGAAACTGGAATACCTCATAAATCCGGAATAGGTGTGGAAAAGGCGGAACCCGGGAATACTCAGCAAGGCGAAGATCAAGACCGTGTCAAACACCTGTAAGGTGTTTTCATAGAGGGTTTGGGCATCACGGAACATCCAATAGGTCATGACGCCACTGAACATGACAATCGCACAGTCAATCAAAAAAATGCACCAGTATGGTAACGAATTCTTCGTGAAATACCAGTTTAATATCTTGTCAAACGGATTCTTCATTCCTTTTCATCGTTAAAATTTGCTGCAAAGATACAAATAACTGAGCAAAGTACAAAAAAAAAAAGCATTTTTTTCACATTACCTCCACCTCTCGTGCAAAAACTTCGTCACGCGCCGGCCGAGATTATCTTCGCGTTTATCAATAAAAGCATCCAACAGTCGCGACCGTCCATTCAGCGGCACCACATCATAATCCGCAATCGCAGCCGGTATCAGCGTACTGGTTCCCTCTCGCAGCACCACGCGCTCGCCCGTGTTCCTCACCCGAATCTCACAATCGCGCGGTTTCCCATCCAGGCTCTGCCGTCATCGACGACAATACGGAGGGGCTCGAGGGGGTGATCTCGCAGGTGAACGAACTCATCAAGTACTATCGCCAGTACGTGCTTCCGAAGTACGGCAAGGGCGACAAGGAGAATGAGGGCGAAGGTGATGGTAGCCGTGCTCACAGCCTTCCTCACGGCCATCACGGCGACCAGTTGCATGGGTCACGGGCCACTATTTTAAGAAAATCCCCGAAAGTCGAAGGGCTTTCGGGGATTATAATTAATCCTTTTGATCTATAATCGATCCGTGCTTAATTGCCCGAGATGATGTCCACGACCTTCACGATATCAGCGGCATTTACCACGCCGTCGCCGTTCACATCGCCCCTTGTCTTGTCACCGCCACCTGATTCAGCAGTGCCGATTGAACAGATCAGAGCGGCATTGGAACCGTTGGCATTTCCTCCAATCCTAAGATATAATTTATTATTAATCTTCATCAAATCATAACCCTTTGAAGGGGATGATGTGAAACCATCTGGGAAATTGATGGTCTGAAGTACTTCTCCTGACTCAGACACCACCTTAATGCCGGTCATCTTGGGAGTTGTCCCACTTCCCCTATAATCAATTACTCCATCGCCGTCTCTATCTTCTTCAAAACTATCATTAACAATAGAAATGACAGGCATCAGATATTCATATTTGTCATCTGAATTAAAGATGGTCTGAGAAATATAGATTTGTCTGAAGTCATTGCAACTCTGGTCGAAATCTTCAAGATCCAGACTAATTATATCGGAATAATGTTTGTCTTTGCCCTCATTTACAACCTGCCAGTCGCCTGTGTATTTACCATCTACCCAAGCACGCTCCTCATATTTGTAATTGTATTCATACTCCTCTTGATTAATGGTCAGTTCGCCTTGTTTCGTAAAGTCATTGCTGTAGAAGGTGATTTTTTGTACTGTACCTTGGTCAGATTTTTCAGTTGTGAAAATCTGTGCCTTCCCGTCGTACGAGAACTCTGGTAAAGTGGCTCTGAAACTACTAACGCCACTTATCACTTTCTGGCTCTGGGCCATCGCTACACTTGCACCTGCTGCAAGGAATAGCATCAAAAATACTTTCTTCATAAGTTTATCTTTTATAA
>Ga0310694_10004906_pt1 | contig 12846 bp, 11 predicted proteins | sample 174DNAGHGhighgp2_FD_203884 | JGI IMG/M metagenome (GOLD analysis project Ga0310694, IMG submission 203884) | Sheep rumen microbial communities from Palmerston North, Manawatu-Wanganui, New Zealand - 1742 DNA GHGhigh gp2 (v2) (version 2) | ecosystem: Host-associated > Mammals > Digestive system...
CACCTCGGGCGTGGTCAAGGCGCTGTGCCTGCACGTGGCGCACACCTGCAACCTCAACTGCGCCTACTGCTTTGCCAGCCAGGGCCGCTACCACGGCGCCCGGGCCCTCATGTCCTATGAGACGGGCAAAAAGGCGCTGGACTTCCTGATCGCCCATTCGGGCACGAGGCGCAACCTGGAGGTGGACTTTTTCGGCGGCGAGCCGCTGATGAACTTTGACGTGGTCAAGCACCTGGTGGCCTATGCCCGGCAGGTCGAAAAGGACGCGGGCAAGAATTTCCGCTTCACGCTGACCACCAACGGCATGCTGATCGACGACGACGTGATCGATTTTTGCAACAGGGAGTGCCACAACGTGGTCCTCAGCCTGGACGGCCGCAAGGAGATCCATGACGCGCTCAGGGTGGACTATCAAGGCCGGGGCAGCTTCGACACGATCGTGCCCAAATTCCAGCGGCTTGTGGAAAAGCGCGGCGGCAGGGGCTACTACATGCGCGGCACCTTTACCCACAGGAACCCGGACTTCTTGAACGATATCCGCGCGATGCTGGACCTGGGCTTTACGGAGCTTTCCATGGAGCCGGTGGTCTGCGCGCCGGGCGATCCCGCGGCGCTGACGGAGGAGGACCTGCCCATCGTCATGCGCCAGTACGAGGAATTGGCCCTTTTGATGGACGAGCGGCGCAGGGCGGGCAAGCCCTTCACCTTCTATCACTACATGATCGACCTGACCGGCGGCCCCTGTATCTACAAGCGTGTATCCGGCTGCGGCTCGGGCACGGAGTACCTGGCCGTGACCCCCACGGGCGAGCTTTATCCCTGCCACCAGTTCGTGGGCGAGGAGCGCTTCCGCCTGGGCGACCTCGACACGGGCGTCACCGCCCACGACACGCAGGAGGCCTTTGCCGCCTGCAATGTGTACGCAAGGCCCGAGTGCCGCGACTGCTGGGCGCGGCTTTACTGCTCCGGCGGCTGCGCGGCCAACGCCTGGCACGCCTCCGGCTCCATCAACGGCGTGTACAGGACCGGCTGCGAGCTGTTCAAAAAGCGCATGGAGTGCGCCATCTGGCTGGAAGCCGCGCGCCGGGCGGAAGACGAGGCCTGATGGAGACCCCGCTTTACGACTTTGTGGCCCGCTACCGCGAAAGCGGCACGGTGCGGGCCCACATGCCCGGGCACAAGGGCGTCGCGCGCCTGGGCCCGGAGCCCATGGACATCACGGAGATCAAAGGGGCGGACAGCCTGTTCGAGGACGACGGTGTCCTGTTAAAGAGCGAGGAAAACGCCGCCTCCCTTTTCGGCAGCAGGCTCACCTGCTATTCCACCGAGGGCGCGTCGCTGTGCATCCGCGCGATGGCGGCCCTGGCGCTCACGGCCGCGCCGCAGCGCGGCAGGCCCTTCCTGCTGGCCGGGCGCAACGCCCACCGGTCGCTTCTGACCGCGGCGGCGCTGCTTGATTTTGACATCCGCTTTCTGGACGCGGAGCCCGGGAGCTACGTATCCGGCCGCGTATCGCCGGACGCAATCAGGGCCGCGCTGCAGCAGGCCGATACAAAGCCCTTTGCCGTATACCTGACCAGCCCGGACTATCTGGGCGGGATGACCGACGTCGCGTCGGCCGCCCGGGTCTGCCACGGTCACGGCGTGCCCCTGCTGGTGGACAACGCCCACGGCGCATACCTTAAGTTCCTCCAAAAGCCCATGCACCCTCTGGACCTGGGCGCGGACCTTTGCTGTGACAGCGCGCACAAGACGCTGCCCGTCCTGACGGGCGGAGCCTATCTGCACGCGAACGGCGGCCTGCTCCGCCCCACCCGGGAGGACGTCAAGGAGAAAATGGCCCTGTTCGCCTCCACCAGCCCGTCCTACTTGACGCTTTTGTCCCTGGACCTGGCCAACCGCCGGCTGGCGGATGATTTTTCGGCGCGCCTGCAGGCCTTCGTCGCAACGCTCGATCAGCTGAAGGCGGACTTGAAGGCCCGGGGCTGGACCATACTGGCAGGGGAGCCGCTCAAGCTGACCCTGCGCGCCCCGGGCGCCGATATGACCGGCCTTCAGGTGGCCGAACGCCTGCGCGCGGCAGGGATCGAGTGCGAATACGCGGACCCGGACTATACCGTCATGATGCTGGGCCCAGACAATGATCCCTCAGCGATCGGCCGCATACGCGACGCTCTGCTCAATATCCGCGCGGACGCCCACGGCGAGCCGCTGCCCGTCCCGCCGCCGGCCACGGACGCGGAGCGCGTCCTGACCATCAGGCAGGCCATGCTCTGTCCTGCCGAAACGGTCCCGCTCGAAAAAGCGCTGGGCCGCGTCCTGGCCTCGCCCTCCGTCGCCTGTCCGCCGGCCGTGCCCATCGCGGTATGCGGTGAGCGGATCAGGGAGGATATGCTCCGGCTGTTCCGCTATTACGGCGTCAGACAGCTGCGCGTATGCAGGGCCTGAACACGATAAGGAGATACCATGAACAAACGCATCATCACCTGTTTGATCTGCCTGACGGTCCTCTTTGCGCTGGCCGCCGGGCCCGCCAAAGCGGAGGATTTATCGGAAAGCCCGGACGCTGTGCCGGCCCCGGCCGGAGAGGCCGCCGAAACGCCGGTCACCGCGCCCGCGGATGAAACACCCTCGCCCCTGACCGAAGAAGCGGACGAAACGGCGCTGCCGCCGGCCACGCTGTCGCCCGACGCGCGGCTGACCGGTACGGTGCTGGAGACGGCGGTCACGCCCATCCCCCACGATATCCGCTATGTGCTGTCCGACGACCTGTTTATAGGCGAGGAGCACGTCGTAAGGCCCGGCCATGACGGGGAAATGGAGACCGTATGGCAGATCACGCTGGAGGACGGCCTGGTCACGGCGCGCGTCCTCATCAGCCAGCGCGTGGTGACCGAGCCCGAGGAGGGCCTCATCCTGTGCGGCAACAAGGCCCAGCCGGTGCACTACGTCCTGAGCGATAACATGCGGGTGTACGCCTCGGTAGGCTCCTACAGCGTGCGCCTGGGCGGCACCATCCTGGCCTCCGGCAGCGCGGAGGGCACGCCGCCCGCCAGCGGCTATACCACGGTCCTGACCGTGCTAGACCCGTACGGCAACGTGGCCGCCCAGACCACGGAGCCCTTTCCCGCCTCTCTTTCGGTCACGGGGCTTTTCCCGGGCCAGTACCGCGTGACCGCATCACTTTCCGCCAATGACGAGACCATCACCTCCGGCGCCGTCGTGACCGTGACGGACAAAGAAGCCTCCGAGATCCGCATGGAGACCGTCACAGTCAAGTTCACGGTGCCCTACACCGTGGAATACATCAAAAACGGCATGACCGCCGGCACGGTCATACGCCCCGGCATCAACGGCGAAAAGGTGATGATCTACAGCGTCACCTATACCGACGGCGCAGAGACCGCCCGCACGCTGATCAGCGAAAAGACCGCAGCGGACATGATCCCCGAGCTGATCGCCGCTGAATGATAGTAAACGCTGAATGAATCAGCGTTCCCGTAAAAGCTTTAAGGAGGACGCCCCCATGGACCTGATCGAACGCTTCCTGAACTACGTTGGCATCGACACCGCCAGCGACGAAACCAGCGACACCTGCCCGTCCACTAAGCGCCAGTTCGACCTGGCGTACACCCTGGAGCGCGAGCTGAACGAGCTGGGCGCCTCCGACGTGCGCGTGGACGAGCACGGCTATGTATACGCCGCCATCCCGGCCAACAGGGACGGTCAGCCGGTCATCGGCCTGATCGCGCACATGGACGTAGTCAACAGCGTCAAAAGCTCCGGCATCCGTCCCAGGCTTTTGCGTTATGAGGGCAGCGACATCGTTTTGAACGAGGAGCAGGGCATCGTCATGCGGGAGAGCGAATTCGACGCTCTCTCCGGCCTGCACGGCCATGAGCTGATCGTGACCGACGGCACCACCCTGCTGGGCGGGGACGACAAGGCCGGCATCGCGGAGATCATGCAGCTGGCCGAATACCTGACCAGCCATCCGGAATTCCCCCACGGCCGGGTGATGATCGGCTTTACCCCGGACGAGGAGATCGGCCGGGGCGCGGACCTGTTCGACGTCAGGGGCTTCGGGGCCGATTTTGCCTACACCCTGGACGGCGACAAGGCCGGCGGCATCGAGTACGAAAACTTCAACGCCGCGGCGCTCACGGTCACCGTGCACGGCCGCAGCATCCACCCCGGCAGCGCCAAGAACAAGCTGCGCCATGCCGCAAAGATCGCGATGGAATACCAGAGCATGCTGCCCGTGCGCGAGACCCCGGAAAACACCGAGGGCTACGAGGGCTTTTTCCACCTGATCTCCATCAGCGGCAACGAGGAGCTGGCCACCATGACCTACATCATCCGCGACCATGACGCGGAGAAGTTCGACATCAAAAAGGCGCGGGCCAAAAAGATCGCCGATTACCTGAACGACAAGTACGGCGTGGGCACGGTGGAGGCTCAGGTGCGCGACCAGTACCGCAACATGAAGGAGATCATCGAGCAGAACCCGCAGGTCATCGAGCGCGCGCGCGAAGCGGTCAAAGCGGCGGGGCTGACGCCCTTCAGCAAGCCCGTGCGCGGCGGCACCGACGGCGCGACCCTCTGCTATATGGGCCTGCCCTGCCCCAACCTGGGCACGGGCGGCGGCAATTTCCACGGCAATTATGAGTACGTGTCCGCCACCGAGATGCGCCAGATGGTCGAAGTGCTCAAGGCCCTGGTCAAAGCGCAATGACGTACCAGGCGCTGTACCGCGTCTGGCGGCCCCAGACGTTTTCCGACATGGTGGGCCAGACGGCCATCGTACGCACCCTGCGCAATCAGGTGCGCACCGGGCGCATCGCCCACGCCTACCTGTTCTGCGGCAGCCGCGGCACGGGCAAGACCAGTGCGGCCAAGATCATGGCGCGGGCCGTCAACTGCCTTGACCCAAAGGACGGCGATCCCTGCGGGGAGTGCGTCTGCTGCAGGGACATCCTGTCCGGCGCGTCCATGGACGTGGTGGAGATGGACGCCGCCTCCAACAGCCGTGTGGAGGAGACCCGCGAGCTGCTGGAAAAGGTGGACTATCCGCCCCAGAACGGCCGCTTCAAGGTCTACATCATCGACGAGGTCCACATGCTGTCCCAGAGCGCCTTCAACGCCCTGCTCAAGACGCTGGAGGAGCCGCCCGAATACATGGTCTTCATCCTGGCGACCACGGAGCCGCAGAAGGTACCCGCCACGATCCTGTCCCGCTGTCAGCGCTACGACTTTGGCCGCTTCACCCTGGAGGAGCTCACCGGCCGCATGAAGCAGGCCGCCCAGGGCGCGCCGGTGACCGAAGAGGCCTACGCGCTGATGGCCCAGTCCGCCGAGGGCGGCATGCGCGACGCGCTGTCGCTGCTGGACATGTGCCTGAGCCTGGGCGGAGAGGTGACAGAGGACAGCGTGCGCCTGGTGCTGGGCGCCGCCGACAGGCAGATCCTTTTTGACATGGCAGACGCCATTGCCCGGGCGGACGCGGGCGTCGCGCTGGCCGCGGCGGAGCGGCTGTACCGGGCGGGCAGCGATATATCCGTCTTCCTGCGCGATCTGAGCAGGCATTTCCGCAGCCTGGCCGTCGCGCGGATATGCGGCGCGGACGCCCTGACCGACATGAGCGGGGAAAGACGGGCGGACTATCTGCGCCAGGCGGAGCTGTTTTCGCAGGAAAAGCTGCTGCGCGTGATGGACCTCATCATGCGCGCCGAATCGGACACCCGCTGGGCCAGCTCCGCCCGCTCGGTGCTGGAGATCTGCATCCTCAAGGCCTGCAGCCCCGCCGACACCCAGGACGTGACGGCCCTGCTGGAGCGCATCGCGGAGCTGGAGAACCGCCTGCGCGGCATCGAGTCCGGCCAGACAGCCGTGCGTATCGCCCAGGCGCCCGCCGGCGCCGGACAGGCGGGCAAAGCTGCCCGGGAGCAGGCGCCGTCCGCCCCGCCCCCGCCGCCGCCCGTACCGCAGAGCGAGGCCGAAATGTGGAAGAACGCAGTCAAAAAGCTGCGCACGGAGAACGCGGCCTTAAGCTACATCAGCAGGGGCCGCTTTGAAGGGGTGCAGGACGGCGCTTACCGCGTCACCTTTGCGCCCCAGGACAGTATCTATGTGACACTGATGAACGCCGACGCGCAAAAGCAGGTGGTGGAAGCGCTGAAGGCCTGCGGCGCGCAGGACCCCAGGCTGTCCGTCGGCCTGCAGGAGGATAAGCAAAAGCGCAGACAGATGGAGCGCGCCCAGCAGAGCATGGACCGGCTGAGCGAGACCTTCGGCCGCGAGAACATCCAGGTGAGCGAATGAGCGAAGATATGACCATGCGGGCGCTCCTTGAGGCCCGGGCGCTCATGCAGGACGTGACGCCCCTTAAAAGCGACTGCGGGCGCATCTGCGGCGCCGCCTGCTGCGAGCCGGACGAGACCGGCCGCGGCGGCATGCTGCTGTTCCCCATGGAGGAGCGCCTGTACGAGGGCAAAAAGGGCTTTGTGATCACGAAGGACGTCCCGGGGGGCCTGCCCGCCCTGCTTTTGACCTGCGACGGACACTGCGAGCGGGCGGACAGACCGCTCAGCTGCAGGATCTTCCCGCTTTTGCCAAAGAAAAGCGGGGGCCGGGTGCGGGCCGTGCGCGACAGGCGCGGGTTCATCGTCTGTCCCCTGCTGCCCGACGGCCTGGCCGCCTTTGACCCGGACTTTATCAGCGCGGTGGTCCGGGCGGGCGAATGCCTGTACCGCGCCCCGCAGCACGAGCGCTTCCTTGACGCGCTGCATCAACAGATCGATGCCTACAGGAACATTTTGACAGGGTGATCGCATGACTTGGCAGCAGATACCTTGCGCCGCAGAGACCCGCGGCGAGCCGGCAGGCTGCGTCCTGCTGGGCGACAGCACGTCGCTGGACCTGTCCGGGTTCGAGGGCAGGGCCGCGTGCGTGTACCTGGACCCGCCCTATCTGACCGGCGAGACCTTCCGGCTGCACCAGCGGATCGGCACGGAGGGCTGGAGGACCGGCAAGCGCCAGTTGGAGCTGTTTGCCTACTCGGACCGCTACAGCGACCGCGAGGAGTACCTCAACGAGCTGCGCCTGATCCTCCTGAAGGCGTCGGGCCTGCTGAGCGACCGCGGGGCCATTTTCGTGCACGTGGACACCCGGGTGGACGCGCATGTGCGCCTGCTGATGGACAAGCTCTTCGGCGAGCGCAATTTCGTCAACCAGATCATCTGGTCCTACCAGTCCGGCGGCCGCTCCAAGAAGCACTATTCCCGCAAGCACGACCTGATCTTTTTTTACCGCAAGAGCGCGGCGCTGCGCTTTGACATCTCCCGCGTGCCCATCGCCAGGGAGGGCAACCGCCAGAACCACATGCGCCGCACGGTGGACGAAAACGGCCGTCCCTGCCGCACCATCCGCTCCGCCGGCAGGACCTACGTTTATTACGACGATGACCCGGTATATCCCGGCGACGTCTGGAGCGACCTGTCCCACCTGCAGCAAAAGGACCCCCAGCGCACCGGCTATGACACCCAGAAGCCCGTGAGCCTGCTCAACCGCATCATCCTGCCCGTGTCCGACGAGAACGACCTGGTCTGTGACCTGTGCGCGGGCTCCGGCACCACCGGCATCGCCGCCGCTCAGGCGGGCAGGCGCTTTCTGCTGGCTGATTCGAGCGCGGCCGCTGTCAGCGTCATCAGGCGGCGGCTGATCCAGGCCCGCATCCCCTTTGAGCTGAAGGCGCCCTGCGGGGAGGGTGGCAGCCTCACCGCGCGGCTGTACCCGGGCCTGGGCTTTTACGACGTGTGTCTGGACGCTTTCGTGCCCCCGGTCCCCTGGCCGGAGGGGATCAGCGGCCCGGACGGCGTGGACCAGTGGTCCGTCGGCTTCGTGCGGGACGGCACCTTCCACGTTTTTGAGGAGGCCACCCGCTCCCAGCGCGAGCCGGAGCTCAACCGCCAGCTGCAACTGCCCATGACCGGCGGCACCCCCGCCGTGCTGATCTCGGACATCCTGGGCGACCGCTATTGCTTTGAGTGGCGCGGGGAGGCACACTAAAAGCCTGTTGGACGCGCTATGCGCCGAACTTAACGCAAAGCGTCATCCTGTCAGGCAGCAGCAGCGCCGCGCGATGTATACACTCAGCGGAGGATAAGCAATGAAGAAAGCACGATGGCTCAAGCCATGTACAGCATACATAACCAGCCACAAATGGACCATCCCGGTGATTGCGCTCGTGGTGATCCTGTCTGTGGTGGTTCCCCTCTGGCTGTCACATTATGGGATTTTTGAAAGGACAGGCAGGACGACCGTCATCACATCCTCCACGCTGACACAGGCCATTGATATCGCCGAGCTCTCGACAGCGGAATACAATTACAGAGGGATCGCGGAGATATATACGGACGAAAACAGGACCAGGATCCAGTGCCGGGCGTGCTATAACGCGATCGTCAAAGCGGGCATAGACATGAAGAAGGTCGTGTTTGACATTGACGGGGCGAACAAAACCATTACGGCTACTTTGCCCGAAATCGATTTGAAGGTGACCATCATCGACGAGCAATCCATGGCGCTGCTGCCCGCTGACGCCGATGTCGGGATCGACCGAATGCTCAGGTATTGCCGTGAGGACGCTGAAAGTGAAGCAAAAAAATCCGAAGAGCTGTTCAGCACCGCCAGGGAAAACCTGCAATCGACCATTCATGGACTGCTGTACCCGATACTGAAGGCAAAGGGCTATACGCTAATGTGGAAATGACTCTGTAAGACCGTACGATGCAGAGGAGCGTGTCAAGCATGAAGGATAAGGTCCAGGCTTTTTTAAAGAAAAACAAGCGGTTCATAATCGTAGCGGTCGTCGTTATGCTGATTGCTGGCGCCATACTTATATTTATCAATAAAAGATCAGAGGACATCAATATATCCGAGTACTCATCGGTCAATACCATCTGTGAGCTGGCGTCCTTAAGAAGCTACTATCACAACGTGGCCATGTACGAAAAAGAACCCGACGGCGGCGATAAATTTGTCAACAACGTCCTGTTCTGGCCATTTGGCGGGTATACAAAGGTCGGCTACAAGCAGTTCTGGCTGGAATACAGCGGCGTCATCGAAACCGGGGTCGACGCGAACCAGATCAAGATCTCCGGGCCAAACGCTCAGGGCGTTTTCGAGATCTACGTGCCGGACGCCCGGGTACTGAGCGTGTATGCCGACGAGAACACCCTGACCGAGCCGCTGTCAGAAAACGGCTGGTTCACGACGATCAGCGGGAAGGAAAAAACGGAGGCGTTTTCGGCCGCGCAGACCGCCATGAGAAAGGAAGCGGAAAACGATCAGGTACTGCTGAAAAAAGCAAAGGACAACGTCAAGCAGCTGCTTGAGCAATACGTCATCAATACAGGTGATCAGATAGGGCGTAAGTATTCGGTCAAATGGAAGGATACCCCCTGAATCTGAGCCTTAGCTCAACGGTCTAAACCAGTACAAAAGGAGGTCAGCATCATGATCATAGTCGCCGTAGTTGCCGTGGCCGCAGTTTTTATTATAATGGCGGTGAAAAAGAAATAATGATCCACAGGCAAAAGCAAACGGCGTGACGTCGGTCGCGCCGTTTGCTTTTGTATGGGGGACATATGCCGCCCGTGGAGCGCATGCCGCTCGTTTGCCGCTCATATAAGGTGCAGGCGGGCGGATCAGGCGGTCCTGACGGTGGTTTTTTGCGGTTTGTCTTTCCTATGCGGGCGTCAGAGCGCTTCCCGGGCCCTGAGGGCGTCGCGGATGAGGCGGTCGAAGCGGTCGGCCTGCCAGGCGGCGCGGCCTACGTACAGGCCGTCCACATGGGGCAGGCGGATCAGGGGGACGGCGTTGTCCTGGTTGACGCTGCCGCCGTACAGGACGGGGATCGCTTCCCCCGCGATGCCGAACAGCTCCGTAAGGGTCCTTTTGATGGAGATGTGCATCTCCTCCGCATACTCAGGCGAAGCGGGCGTACCGCTGACGCCGATGGACCAGACGGGCTCATAAGCCACGCGCACCCGCTGCGCCTCCTGTGATGTGAGCCCCGTGAGGGCTACCTTGAGCTGGATAGCCAGCACCTCGCGGCTGATGCCGTAAAGCTTGTCCTCCGCCGTCTCCCCCACGCACAGAAGGGGGATCATGCCGTGGTCCAGGGCGCAGCGCACCTTTTTGCGCTCGTCCTCGTCCGTCTCGCGGAATACGTGGCGGCGCTCCGAATGGCCGGCCATGACCATGCCGATACCAAGCTCCTTGAGCATTAGGCAGGATATCTCGCCGGTAAACTGGCCCTCTTCCTCCCAGCCCATGTTCTGGGCGCCCAGGCGGATGAGGCGCTGGTCCGTCACCCGCGCGGCCTCCGGCAGCGAGGTATAGGAGGGCAGGATGAACAGCTCCGTTTTTTCCCTGTCCAGGTCGGCGGTCAAAAGCGAAAGCTCCCGCAGATAGTCGGCCGTCTCCCTGACGCCCTTGTACATCTTGAGGTTGCTGCCGAAGTACAGCTTCATACGGGCTCGCCCCTGCTTTCATCGTAGCGGTGATAGGCGTCCACCTTGGGCTGGGACGCGCAGCCCGGCACGAACTCGCTGGTAAAAAACGCGTCCGCCAGCTGCTCGCGCACCTTGGCGCCGGTGGTAAAGGCGCCCATGCACAGGATGTTGGCGTCGTTGCTCAGCCGCGCGCGCTGGGCTGAATAGACGTCCGATACCACGGCGGCATAAGCGCCGCGCACCTTATTGGCCGCAATGGACATCCCAAGGCCCGTCCCGCAGATCAGCACCCCGCGGTCGTACCTGCCGGAGGCGACGGCCTCGCCCACGGCCACCGCCGTATGGGCATAGACCGGGTCCTCGCTGCCAAAGTCCGTCACTTCCCCATATCCCTTTTTCGTCAGATAGGCGATCATGGCTTCCTTTTCCTTCTGCGCGTTGGGGTCGCAGCCGATAGCGATCTTCATATGATTCCTTTCCTGCCGTAAGGCATATGACACACCCGGGCCCTTAAGGGGCCGGGCCTTCCGTCATACGCGCTTGCGGTCAAGAGAGGCGATCACCTGCCTGCTGCGCGCGATCTGCTCGCGTGAGGCCTTGGCTGCGATGACGGAATACAAAACAGAGATCACACCGATCTCACCGATGCGGGAGACCGTCATGTCGCTGTAGATATCACTGTCGAACATGCCGGTCACCAGCTCGTGGTCCAGGTATCTGGCGGAGGGCGTATTGGGCAGGCCGACCACACCGATGGTGGGGATGCCCATTTCCCGCGCCAGCTTGAGGCTTTCGATGGTGCTGACGGAGCGTCCGCTGGAGTTGACGGCAAAGACGACGCAGCGCCTGCTGACGTCCAGGTTGCGGATGGCCATCAGCTGGAAGAAGGGGTCCGTATGGTGCACGCAGTCCAGCGAGAGCTTGGTAAACGCGTCGTAGGCGCAATAGCCCGCGCAGGAGGAGCCGCCGTCCGAAACGATGACGATGCGCTCCGCGTGGAGCAGGAGGTCCGATACCCTGATCAGCAGCTCGTCCTTCAGGGATTTGTTCAGGTCGTCCATTTCGCGCTTGTTGAGCGCGATCACCTTCTGACGGATGCTGCCGACCGTGTCCTTAAAGGCGATGGGCTCAAACAGCTGGTCCGTGTCCTGAGCGCCGTCGGAGAGCCGGACCTTCATTTCGGCAAAGCCGCGGTAGCCCAGCGTCCGGCAGAAGCGCACCACCGTCGCGGCGGAAACGCCCAGCGCCTGCGCAAACTCCCCGATGGTCATATCGGAGATGTCCGCGTCGGGCTTGAGGAGATAGTCCGCGATCTGCCGGTTGGACCGGGAGAGGACGGAATACATCATCTGGATGTGCGCCTTTGCGGGGGAGATCTTTTTGTCCGCCATTACGGCCTCCTCTCAGGGCGCGAACCGTCCATCCGGCCGCTAAACAGGGCCGGCCCGCGCCGATTCCTCAAGAATTTTCTGTACGATCAGCAGGGCGATCTTTTCATCGCCGACCATGCCGCCCTTGGAGGCGACAAGCATGCCGTCGAGCTGCCCGCCCTCCAGGCGGCACAGATCGACCTGCGGTACGATATAGTCATGTACGCGCACGCACTGCACGTCCAGGCGCGCCAGGATGGCCGCCATGGTGTCCCCGCCGGTCAGGTACAGGCCGGCTACGCGCGCCCTGATGTCGGACGCGGCAAGGACCGTCTGGAGGATCTTGCCCAGACTGTCCACCACCGGGTCCCTGCCCTTTAAGGCGTGGGCCTCGTTGCGCAGCTGCTCTTCCTTTGTGCCAAAGCGCGCCGCGACGCTGGAGCCGTCCAGCACGATGGCCCGGGGCGGCTCGCTTCTTTCAAGCAGCGATACGGCCGCCCGGGCGACGCGGTCGACCTCCCGGTCGCGCTCCGCCTTGTCCTTTAAAAAGCGCTCGGCCCTGATCACCAGGCGTTCGTTTTTCCCGTCCGCGCACAGCGCGTCCAGCTGACGGCGGCTGTGTTCCGTGGTGCTGCCCACGGCCACCAGCACCGTGCCTGTCTTCCGGGGGGCAGGCTGGGCCATACCGGGCGCGGGCAAAGCGCCGCCGCCCAGAAGGCATGCGGTGAAGGGACCCGGGTCCACGCTCAAAAGCGGGACGCACAGTCTGCGGCAGGTGTCGGCGATCAACTGGATGTCGTCCATGGAGACAGCGTCCGCCACCACCACGCGTACACCATGATTATACAGAGTTTTCAGCTTCTCCGCAATAGCGTCGCTGCCCTGCATCAGGCACTCGGCGGTCAGCTGGGCGACCTGACGCCTGGTCTGGGCGGACAGAAGGCGCGGGATAAAGCTCT
>Ga0310694_10004908_pt1 | contig 12842 bp, 17 predicted proteins | sample 174DNAGHGhighgp2_FD_203884 | JGI IMG/M metagenome (GOLD analysis project Ga0310694, IMG submission 203884) | Sheep rumen microbial communities from Palmerston North, Manawatu-Wanganui, New Zealand - 1742 DNA GHGhigh gp2 (v2) (version 2) | ecosystem: Host-associated > Mammals > Digestive system...
TAAATAAACAGTAGTAATATAAGGATATTGACATTTTTTATTCCATATGATAAAATCATAAGGTCTTAACATAATATCAATAGATCATCAGAAGGGAGGATCATCTACATGGCAGGATTATCATCTGCTCAATTAGCAAAAATCGACTCGGCTCTCAAGAGAGCCAATACCCGTATCGCAAGATTGGAAGATTCATTCGGAAGGCAATCATCAACCTTCAAAACTCAAATCGCTCGATTTGAGAAGGGCCCTCTTCATAAATATACCGGAGAGAGCAAATCGGGCCATTGGAAGCTCGACAAGGGTAAAATCATGAAGGATATTCGCTCCGGGAGATTGAATCCTGATCAAGCGAATGAGATTCTAAGGAATGCAGCAGGAATCCGAATAGATCCATCCGGAGAAGTAAGAGAGTCGAATTGGGGAGGCTTCCAAACAAGAGAGCAGATATTCAAGCAAACGATTCAGAATATAACTACTACCGATGTAGATCTATCCGAATTCGAGGATGATAAGGGAAATATCAATATTAATAAAGAGACTTTGAGAGAAATTACCGAGAAGCTCAATTCCATCTCTGAATCATTTCAAACTGAATACCAGGAGTCTCCACTTACTGAGGTTGAAATGAAAAAGGATCCTCTTCTCTCGATGTTATATTCATCTGAGAACGGAGGAAGCAGAAGGCGAGGGCAGAAGTTATCATATGGAGAGCTTCAGGCCATCTCTAAACGATTGGGAGATTTGAGAGCCGATATTGATAAGATGAGGCAGTCAGGCCTTGCCAATCATGAAGATCTAACAAACTATTAGGAGCATAAATATGAGGAGATTCACATATACATATAAAGAAGGGGATGAAGAAATAACTTCCGAGTTTTCTTATACACCCTTTGAAGAGTTTGAAGAGGATAAAAAGCTTCTCCCTGCTTTTGTGGAATACAAGGAATCCGGTTATATTGATATAGGAGCTGCATTCGATATTGAGACAACAAACTTCTATTCTAAAAAATATAAGAAGCCGTTGGCTACAATGTGGCATTGGCAATTCGGAATTGATGAGATGACAATTACCGGGAGAACTTGGAGCCAATGGCTCGAGCTTATAGAATACTTAAATGAGAGAGCCACTCTCTCAGGAAAAACTCTTCTCGTATGGATTCAGAATGCATCTTTTGAATTCCAATTCATCAAGGGGCTTCTATCCTGGAAGCGGAAAGAGGATGGAAGCTTTGATATATTCGCTAAAAGTGATAGAGATATAATCTATTTTAAGTATGGCAATATTGAGTTCAGAGATTCTCTTGTATTAACTCAGATGCCTCTTAAGAAGTTCAAAAAGAATTTTAATACCAAAGTAGGCAAGCTCTCAGGCGATCTCGATTATAAGCTAAAGCGAACATGGAAAACGAAAACTATTAAAAATTCAGAGATGGCTTATAACATTAACGATGTTCAGGTATTAACGAGCTTCTTCCATTCATACATCAAGCCGTTTTTCCTTGATCAGGGATTCAAGATACCGTTGACCGCTACCGGAATAGTCAGGGAAGAAATGAAAAGAAACTTCAAAGAATGCGATCCTGCATTTAAGAAGAAATATAGGAAGAAAATAAGATATGCGATGCCAACGAGGGAATTATACAACGAGATACGTCAATATGGCTTTAGAGGCGGACTCACTCATGCCAATACTTCAGCATGTAATGATTTGATGGAAGAGACTCTTCACTCGTTAGATCTTAAATCTGCTCATCCATCGCATGAGCTTCAAGATAAGATGCCGATGAGGTATGTCCGTAAGAACAAGAAGTATTGGGATATATTCGTTAGAGAGATATTGGCAGATTATGAGAATCAAGGCTTTTTCGGATGCTTTCGCTTCCATAATATAAGAGCTTCAGGATGGCATTGTTTGGAATCAAAGAATAAGCTTGTCAATTATTCCGATGACTGCATATTCGAGAATGGGAGACTCGCTTCCGGCTCCTGGATAGAAGTTTGTCTCATGGAATTGGATTTTCTCAACTATATAGATATGTATGAATTTGATGTTGATAAAACCGAATGCTTATACATATATACTTGCGAGAAAGAATATCTCCCGGACTTCATGAGAAAAACGATTTGCCATTATTTCTATATAAAGGAAAACATGCCTAAGGATTCAATGGAGTATGCAGTCGCAAAGAGGAAGCTCAACTCTACATTCGGATTCTGCGCTACCGGATTAGTAGAGGCTGAACTTCAATATAATCCTGCTACAAAACAATTCGAGCCATCCAACGAGCTTAAAACATATGAATCACTTACAAATAATCTTCTATTGCTGCCGCAATGGGGAATGGCCATCGCAGCAGGAAGCAGAAGAGATATTGTAAGAGCACTCAAGGCAACCGGATGCGATAGCATATATTATGATACCGATTCGGATAAGGTTCGCCATTACGAACAATATAAGGATTGGTTTGATAAGTTCAATAATGAGAAAATAGCCAAAAATGAAGCGATGGATATATATGGATATGATATAAATATCTTCAGGAGGCTCGGTACATTCGAGCATGAATATGAAACGGATCCGAATGGATTCATGGTTCTCGGAGCCAAAAGATATATCTGCAAGCATGGCGGAGAAGTATCAGTCACGATTGCAGGAATGAGGAAGGGAAGCCTTGAGGCATACTGCGAGAAAAATAATCTCAACATATTCGAACAGTTCAGAGCATCTCTTCCGGAAGGATATAAGAAAAAGACTCTCAAGGTATTGGAGCTCTCAAAAGAGGATTCCGGAAAGACAACCACTGTATACACTGATGAAACGATTGAGGATACTCTTGTGGATTATGAGGGAGTTGAGGCTGAAATACATGAGGAATCATGCGTTGCGATTATTGATATTCCATTCAAGCTCAATGTAGAGCGAGAATTCTTAGAGTGGATTATCTCCCGTAAGAATGAACGGGATAATCAAATATATAAAGGTATATTATAGGAGGAAAAAATCACATGACACTATTAAAATTTATTAACTCATTACCTGAAGGAACATCCATCACAATAGGAGCTGCTTCCGGATGGCTCTTCTTTGGAAGTAGAGAAGAATATCTCTTGAAATATAAAGAGATAGACGTTGAATATTTCGATAAAACGAAGAAAATATTCGATGATGCGAAAAGATATTATAAAAAATATCTTCCCAGCATCGAGCCGAAAAAGAGAGCTTATAAGCTTAAGCCACTTAAGAAGAAAGTAAAATCAACGGAGCCGAATGAAAAAGGAATTTATGAATACCATCTCGAGCCGATACCGTTTGAAGAAGCTCGTAAGATGTGGGAATATAAGTATAATAATGCGAGATATAACTTCGAGAAATGGAATATGTATTGGAAGAATTACATTAAGATATCCAGCAGGCCAATTCTTAAAGCTTATCGAAAGGAGATTGATACTGATATAGGAATATTAATTCCCGGATGCGAAAATGGTAATTATTGGCTAAGATCAGAATGGGAGGCAGAGCATGACAATTGATTTAATAACAGTTATTCTATTAGCATTTGCTATAATATCTTTAATTATAAGAGTTTCAATATTGGAAGTGAGAGTTCGATATTTATGGGATAAGTTTTTGAAAGGGGATTGAACATGGAAAGAATGAAATATGATATTGCATATCTCAATAAAGAATTCAAGCGAATAGGAGTTCCCGACCGCTTCAGATTCCCATTGAAGGAAATATTCGAGAATGATTATGCAATCATTCTCTCGATGCGTCAGGATGCAGGAAAGACAACAACGGCTCTCCTGCTCGGATTGCTTATCCATGTTCGTTATGGATTCCCGATTGAATATCTGAGGAATGATGATAATCAGATCAGGAGAAAAGCAGTCGAAACTCTTTTCGATGTCATCCTCAAATTTGATTATATAAAGAAGATTTACAATGGCCGATGGGATTCCGTTGTATATCACTATATGCAAAAGAAGTTTTATTTATGCAAGAGAGATGATGAAGGGCAGATTGTAGAAGAATCTGAAAAGCCCGTCTGTATTGTTCATTCCAATGAGGAATGGAGAGATTTGAAATCTTCCTATAATAACCCACTCGGCAATTATATCATCCTGGATGAAGCTCTCGACTCCTCAAGAATGAGTAGTCTGTTATGGGGAGAGTTCATGAATAATATTTCTACCATCGGAAGAGTTTTGGAACCTGAGAGAGCTGCTAAGTGTCACGTCATTGTTTTGGGTAATAATACAGATAGATATGCATGGCTCTTCCAGGACTTCTGCATCTCCGATCTGATTCCTGATCTGAAGTATGGAACTATGATCCGATTCCGTACCGAAAAAGGAACCACCGGAATATGTACCCTGATGCAGCAGTCTGAGATTCAGAAGCAGAGACTCAAGGAAAACAATATCCCATTCTTTGGATTTAATACTGCAAAAGCTGCTCAGTTTATCGGATCAAGCGAATGGAGCTCGAAAGAGTATCAGCATCCATCCTTCCACATAGATTTTGAACATTGTGTATTCAGGAGATGTTATATCTTCCATCGTCAGAGATACATTCAGCTTAATCTCTTCTATGATGATGATCATAAGAAATATGTATTTCTTCATTTCGCAAGAGAGCCTCTGAAGCAGGATAACGTCATCCTGACTCTCACTCCATCCAATAGATGCGAGTTTTATGGAATATGCGAATACGAGGATAATAAGAAGGTCTATGAGCTTGTAAAGAAGTTATTCCGACTCAGGAAGGAGAATCGTTGGTATTATGAATCCAACCTCATCGGAGAGATCGTTGATGATTATTTGAAACAAATATAAATAAAATGTTGACACCTTAACATTTTTATAGTAATATAATCAACGGAAGGAGGTAATAACATGACTTATTTTATAAGTAAGCAGCGAGTAAGTATCAAGACCGGCCAGGTTATCAAGAATGCAAGAAGGCGATTGATCAAGTCTATCGATTCGGATTCAGAGCAGAATGCAAGAGAAATATTTGAGCTTGAATATTCCAACGAATTCGATAAAACTCATCGTTATGAGCTCACTGATGGCCAATGGAGGCATATCTGCTATATGCAGGAAGGAGTTATCGCATGAGAACATTTCAGGCTCATGTATACCTTGAGGAGAACGATTCAAAGCAGCTCATATGCTGCGACTTCATGATTGAATGTTCAACCAGGCAGCAAGTTAATCATAATATCGCCAAAGTAATCAATGATTTCAGCAACCTCAAGGAATATCATTTCAAATCTTATCTATTGGAGGAGTATATCAATGGCAAAATCGTTACTTTGTAGAACGAGAACAATTAATCTCAAGCCGGTTCTCTCAGAGCTGGAAGATGAATTCAAATATATATTGATCCTGAATTCAGCTTGCGGAGAGATGCAGGATGTAAAGAAGGAAAACGCATGGGATTATGATATTCTATGCGGAAAGATTAAGCTTCTTTGGGATTTGGGCTTCATATCGGAGAATGAATATGCTGCAATCCGCAAGCACTTCTCGGGTATGCTTGAGGAATCCGAAAGAAAAACTAATATATTGAAAAATGGAGGAAAATAATTATGGCTAAGAAAAAAGCATCAGCAGAATTTGCAGAATTTAAGTTTTCAGGAGAAGCATTCGAGTACACCGGAAGAGTATATCCGGCTAAGAAGAACGGAGATCCGTTTGTATATCTTACCCTCAATGATGTATTTACAATACAATGCCATCTCAAAGAAACCAAAAAGGGAGATCAGTTCTTAAGCTTCCCTTCCTGGAAGGATAAGGATGGAGAATATCATCAGTATACATACATCGATAAAGAGCTTAACGATGAAATGGATAAGCTCATCGAGAAGATCTCCAAAGCTCTCGAAGATATTGAGTGAATGATAATTCCAAAAGATGAAGATTTACCATTCTAAGGGTGTGATACGGGTGTGTTTCTTGAGCCTTCTCATATTACTGAGTATATAGGACACGAAACTCCTTAAAGAGCAGATAATGGATGTACCGCACTGCCGCCCTTTAGAACATACAAAAAGAGCTCCCTATGCATCGGAGCTCTTTTTGTTGTCAATGGCGCGTTTACCAAATATCTATGAGGAGATATTCACATGAACCAGGATATAAATATCCATAGACCTAAACTCATTATATCATTTTTCTTTCATAATGCAAATCTTTTGTCCGGGATATATCAAATTCGGATTCGGGATCTGAGGATTAAGCTTAATAATCTCTGCCAATGTCATATTGTGATGATAAGCAATAGCTGAGAGAGTATCTCCCTTCTTGACTGTATATTCAATATATACTCCGTCATCCTGAGAGCCTACGTAAGTAGTATCTTCATTATACTTAAGTAGGGTTAACTTTCCATGCTCTTCCCATTTTCTTGACTGCCAGGGATTGAGATTATTATTCATCACATTAGAAATAAGTACATCCTCAGACCATCTCGCCGTTGATTCAATGGCTTTTCCTTCTCCGATGTATATTCCAACATGCCCCTTCATATGAAGAATCTCTCCAGGCTCTATCTTGTCCCAATTATGGGACTTATCTCTACAATATTGATTCCATATTCCGGAATCGTTCACATCAGGGAGCCCGTTTGATTTATAGACTACATTCGGCCAATTCCAAATTATGGCTTTTATGAGGCCGCAGCAGTCGAAGAGATAGAGATCTCCCCTAGCTGCCTTATTCCTCAGGCTTCTTATTTTAGAATCAGGATAAGAAGAGGGATATTGATCCCTCTTCTGTCTGATGAATGGCTCTGTAAACTTCTGACCGAATGTTCCTGATGCGTAAGCGGTATTCAGTTTTTGAATCTTAATCGCTTGATCAACGAATTCTTTACTTGTCATCTCTTATGTCCTCCAGCTTATCCACGAGCTTTTGAATAACCATAGTATTGTTATGAATGGCTTCGATCATCTTATCCGATTCCATCTTATGAGCATCAGTAGTTCTTACGATATACCAGCCCAAAAATCCACAACAAACAATTGGAAATCCCAATGTAGATATTAACTGCATAATTGTGTTAGCATCCATTTTTCTCCCTCCCTTCCTTATATGTATATACCATTCAAGAGCATTGTCTTGATTTGGTTCTTTTCGTTTTCAGTCGCCACTCCGCAATCGAGCTTGATTGACTGACACTTAAGGAAGCCCTGGAAGCTTCCAACGGATCCGGACTTCATTGAAGGATATCCGTATTGCTGGCCATAATTATCGGGAGCGCAATCTTCCTGAATCTCAAATATGAATTCTACATATTGAGGAAGATATTCGTTAATCATGGAAGAGCTTCCACCTTTTGTTACATTATGCTTATTAATATTGTTCTGAGAGAGTCCGTAGGCGGTTTTTGCTCCGAGAGCGGTTCCGGCTACGGCTGCTCCTCCCAATCCTATTCCAACGGCTCCGCCTGCTGCTCCTGCTGCTCCTGCTGCTGCGGCTGCTCCTGCAATTCCTGAAGTTCCTATTGCAGTTCCTGCGAGTCCCAATGCTGCGGATCCTGCTCCTGCAACCGCTGCTCCTACTCCGGTAGCTGCAACCGCTGCAAGAGCTCCGGCTCCGAGTAGTGTTGAGATTTGAGAATTTGCATATCCTGCGTAATCCGTAAGAGTTATCGGCATCGTTACTCCCATCTGACCGTTGAAGTAGTCCATAAGATGACCGTCTGCAATAAGACAAGCTATACATCCGTTAGTTCTTGTATCAAAATAATATCTTACTTCAACCGTTTTGTCATAATATCTCGTTAGATCAAGCTCATACACTCCGACATACGGAAGCGATACATATAATCTTGTATAAGGAGAGAAGTCTCTCCAATTCCTGAATGTTCTTCTGATTGCTATACTTCCGAGAGTTTTATAACCGTTTGGATACATGAGTCTTATTGCGGTTCCTGCTGAAGGTTCCCATCCATATCCGCCGAACCATACTTTCGCAGCTTGTACTCCGGTAAATACAGAAGTCAAATCTACGGGCCAAAATGACAATCCCATTACTGCCTCAATAGGGTTATCTCCGTACATTCCGAGTCCCTTGGCTATCTCTTCCCAAAAGCCTCCGGCGGATGTATCAAATAGATCATTAGCGAGAGCCTGAAGGCATGACGAATCCATAATATATTGCTGAGAAAAGAATCCTCTTGTCTTTACTTCTCCGAATTCGGTTTCCTCATCATCTTCTCCGGTTGGATTGTCGAAATCGCCTTCCATTATTTCAGAATAGTTTTTCGCTTTTCTTCCGTCAGAATTCCCGGAAGTGTACTCCGTAGCATCTTCTTCATTATCAAATATGAAGAGATTCTTATTATCTCCGCTTCCTACGGCTGCCCAGAATGTTCCTTCTCCATCTTCTTCCTCATACGGTCTCCATACAAAATCAAAAGGTAATGTAGTAGGCTGACCGGGTACGTTCTGCCAAGTGTTACCGTAATCAGTTGAATAGTAGCATATTATAGGAGTGGTACTAAGTTTTATTCCGTATTTTAAGTTTCCGTTACTGATTCCCGGTATTTTATATAAAGAAGCTAATCCTCTGATCTTAATTCTTAAGCCTCTGTATAGCTCGCCTTCTGATTCGTTCTCTGTAAGATTCCCGAATCCGTCCATAGTATAATTACGGGCTATTGTAGAAAATTCATAAATTTTTTCTTCCGGGACTTCATCATAATAGTTTAATGCTCCTGAAAGAATCTCAAGGGCTCTATCATCTGTTGTATTTGGATTATTATATTCATCCGATTCTGAAGAAGTCGCAAAAATGGGAATATTGAGTATATAGCTCGCAGAAAAATCAACCATATACTCATAAACTTGAGTTTTATAAGGAAGTTCTCCTGAATTTTCTGTCAATGTTCCAATAAAACTATCTATAACCCTAAATTCAAAGCCCAAAGAATTGTAGGATGAATCTCCCGAAAGATAGACTCTTCCGTTTGATATTTCATTTACATGTAGAGAAAACCTTTTTGAGGAATCCTGAACTGTAATATCAGTAATTGTAGAGTCGAATGTTCTATCGTTGGATGAATTTTTAGCGTGACAAGTTCCTTCGGCTAACGGTGTAGTTCTGTATTCCTCGTCTTTATTTACAAATCCCGATACTGTATATGTGTTATCAGTAAATCCTTCTGATGGGAATGCAAATTCTAAAATAGGTGCTGGCATCTTTATTTACCTCCTACTGTTAATATATAGCATCCTCCGGAGCTTGAGGGAGTGAATGCAAAGCCCGACCTTCTATATATGAATTTGGGCTGGCCCTTGAATGGCATCATTTCGTCCTCTATATCCGGATTCTGATGGGATGTTGATCTCTGAGCTACACACCTGGAATTCCTAAACTGATTCCAAAAACTCATTAATACATCAGTATACCCGCTTATTCTCATCTGATTACCGTTTACAATATTGGCAACACAATGATAATATCTTCCGAATTCTTCTATATACATATAGTTAAAATTCTTAATTCCCGGCTGCATATCGAGAAGCATGACCGGAGCATCAACCTGACATCCTTCCGTTAGCTGGCATTGATGAGTTGATATCAGGCTGATATTCTTATATACAACATTCGGATCCGAATGATTCTGATATAATCTAACAGTTACATTCATACTCTTACACCTCCGCTATAATAGAAGCCAACCTCATCCAATACAGTATTGAGAATTGTTTCAAAGAAGTTCTTTTTCCTGAATTCCCATTCTGCATTGAGCAGCTGCTGAGTCATGGTCACTCCGATATTACCGGAGCGAGTCTGAGTCTCTTTCTCCGCTCCGATGGTATTAGTATCTTTATGAGCTCCGATTGTATTCTGCTGCTGGCCTTGTGAGAGTTCATCTTTTCCGGTCTCTTTTTCGGTTGCAGAATCATATGATACTGAATGATAAGTTGTGGAATCCGATCGGGTTCCGTTTGTAATTAACTGCTGACCGTAATCCATTTCATTCTCATGCTTATCTCTTTCGGTTACAACGGTACCGTCCACATTCCAAATTGGATTATATGAAAGAGAGAGGGCATAATATAGGCGAGCCCATGATTCAAGATGCATCGTTGTTATTGATTCAATCAGATAATACCAATCTGTATATAAATCATAAAGAGGATTACCATCATCATCAAAATCCGCAAGCTGAGAGCCTCTTTTTCTTATAATAAGATTATTATAAGCATTTTCATTCGTCATATATTCAGTAAGAAAATTTGAAGTGTTATCTGCAATGGTTGGATATTCTACATTCGTATGTAATAAGAAGGGAGTGCTGGAAGATCCCTGCCCTTCATCAATTATTTTTTTAATTTCCTTCAGGCTTTTCGTTATCATCTTTCTTCTCCTCCTCTTTTGTACCCTCTTGTCCCTTTTCGTCCCCTGATGGTTCCTCAGGAATCTCTTCATCTTCCTTAGTCTCGAATTCGCCTTCTTTAATATCTTCCTCAGTCGGCTCATCAAAGAATATGGGATTTCTTACAATCTCAAGCTCATATCCATTTTTCTTCATTTCTTCGACAAATCGAATTCTTTCATTATACATAATTGTATATTCGAGAGTTGTAAGATCATCATACTGCTTAAGCTCGTTGGATGTGACCTGAGCTCGTTTATCAAGAAGCTCTAAATCAATTCCCTTAAGATTTGCTTCTCTTTTATCTACATCTCCCATAGCTGAAGATAAGTATTGGATCTTATCTGCATCCTGCGGATTCGTAAGATCTAATTGAGTAACCTCTTCCAGGATACCCGATGTGAATACAACCGGCATTCCTTCCTTGATTCCCTTAAGAGCTTCTTCAATTTGCTTCTTCTGCTGATCTGAAAATGCGACAAGAGCTTTTGAGTATCTTGTCATAATAATTAAAGCCATGAGAGATTTATCATATTCGCTTCTAAGCTCTGAGAACCATCTATTTTTTACAATACTTGGAATCATTAGAGGATTATTCCTGCATACAACAACTTCAGTATGGTTCTTCAGCTCTCTTGCTCCCTTATCTTCAGAAGCCAGGGAAAGAGCTATAAAGGTTGTAAAATCTCCATCCTCGTCCAGCATTCCGTTGAATTCACCTCTAACCCATTTCCCGGTTGTTAAATCAAAGCCCAGGCATCCCATTGTTGCGTTGTAAAATTCAGGATCACGAGGAAGCTTCATCGTTTCACTCTTCCAAAGAAATAGATTAATATCTCTATTTAATTGAATATTCATATAATCATTTACTGTCATTTTTTAACCTCCTAAGTAAAAAAGGGAGAGCAGATGCTCTCCCTTAAAATGAGCGGACTTATGCCAATATAAGAGCAACAGCTGTGTTGCGAGGATCAATCTGATAGCTCTTAACTACATGATGGAAGTATGAAACAAAATCTCCCTTAGGAATATAATCCGATGTAGTTTTCTCGAGCTTATTGCAGATGAATGCTGCATACTTATCATAGATTACACCAACGCAGCCCTGGATTGTAGTTACAACCGCAGGGGTCTCTCCCTGAGCAGGAGTTGTGATTTCCTTAATCTGATCATGAACTGATGCAGGAGCAGTTGCAGGATTAGCTCCGGCTGCATGAATCTGAGGAAGTAACTCAGCAGAAGGATTCTGCCAATAGTTGATTGTCATATATTCTCCGAGACCTTCAACCATCTCTTTATGATATACTGAACCGAGAGCAACATCCATCTCAGCTGCGAACTCTGTAAGAAGTACGCATCTTGAATCTGCTTCAGGACAGAAGGTATATACATCGCCGTTGTTATACTTAGTATTAATATCTGTAATGTACTTTCTAAGCTCAAGAACGAGAGTCTGACAGAAGATTTTGAAAGCTTCATTCTGAGACCAGTTAGCAACGGTAACATATCCCTCATCTGATGAAGTATAACCATACTTTGTATTATATGTAGAGATAAGATTGATATATCTGTTACCCTGATAAGCTGAGAGAACGAGCTTTCTCAAAACTCCTCTTGCAAGAGTATTAAGCTCATTCTTAAGAGTAGTATCAATATTAGCCTCGATCATAGCGATGAGCTTCTGAACTCCGGATCCGTCAGTAAAGTATCTCTGATACATGGTTGTTGAGAGTGACCAGGGAATCATGAAGCCCGAATCTTTTGTATAAAGAGTAGAATCCCACTCCGTTCCGTAGTAATAGCCGTCTTTATAATCAGGGCCCGAATTGTCTTTACTTACAAGAGTAAGAATATCGGTATCGTAAGCTTTTCCCAGCTTAGCTTTTACTCTCTGAAGAGCTCCGCCATATTCGATCTCTGATAAGAATAAGCCGTATGTCTCATCCTTATAGGATCTCGTATCTGTATATGTATCGAATACTCCTACAACGAAATCCTTAAGATATGTTTTAAGAGTATCGCCATCGATATTGGCGAGCTTGGTTCCGAGATCTACAACATTGGAGAGATCTTCTGCGATTGTTACTCCGGAATCTCCTCCGAATACATTGGGAACCAATGTTGAGTTTAATAAAGGGGCAATTTTGTTAAATTCCATTTTTTCATCCTCCTATTTTTTAGATGTACTTCTTTTCGTTACGTTCTCCTCAGACGGAGCATCCGGAGCTTCGAGAGCAGTTACTCTTGCATCCAGGGCATCGATAAGCTTCTTAAGCTCAATGATGTTGTTAGCCATCTGACGAGGGTTAGTTGAATCGATCATGATATCCCTCCCTCCTGGATCTAATTCTACCATCATAATATCAATATTGACTTGATTAGTCAATGAGTTATCAACATAGGTGGATAAAAAAGTGGATAACTACTATAATACTACTGTTTATTT
>Ga0310694_10004911_pt1 | contig 12841 bp, 25 predicted proteins | sample 174DNAGHGhighgp2_FD_203884 | JGI IMG/M metagenome (GOLD analysis project Ga0310694, IMG submission 203884) | Sheep rumen microbial communities from Palmerston North, Manawatu-Wanganui, New Zealand - 1742 DNA GHGhigh gp2 (v2) (version 2) | ecosystem: Host-associated > Mammals > Digestive system...
AGAATACTTGGCAGAGCAACAGTAGTATGCTATAATAGAGTAGTGCGCAAAGGGGCAGACGCTCGGCGCGCAGAGGCTTGCTGTGCTACACACTACACAGTCAAGCGCGCAGGCACAACACAGCACAACGTGATAGTCGTTGACGACCTAAGCTAGGCGTCACAGGCGCCTAGCTATAATAATAGTATAACACACAGCACAACAGTTGTCAACACCTTTTTCCTAAAAATCTTTACACACTTACATTACAACACAGATACAACAGTTAGTCAATACTAACAGTAAAAGATCTAGTGCTTGTGAAATAAATAACTTGCGCAAGGGTATTGACATTGTGCTATTGGTATAGTATACTGATAATGTAAAGAAAGGAAGGAACACTAAATGCTGAAGTTCATCATCGCACTGCTCACACTGTTTACCACACCTACACACGCTATCGTAGTAGAACAGACCTATGAAGGCTACACACGATACAATGATTACTACATCATTGATACAGGAACTGATTATTATGAAGTAGAAGCAGATGACCTTGAAGTAGGAGATGAAGTTACAGTCTACTTCATCGGTGATTACCCTGTGCGTGTACTCTACGGGTGGAGATAATCCACCCTTTTTTAATGCTAGCCATCGCTAACGACCCAAAATTATACCACAGCAGGCACCAGAAGTCAAGAGGAAAAATTGCGGAATTTTAAAAAAATTTTTTAATTTTCCCGCTTGACATTTGCCGGAAAAGTAGTATACTATAATTGTAAAGAGAAAGAGGGCAAAGAGATGAACAAGGCTACGATGATTAAGAATTACAGAAAGATGGACGCTTCCGAATCAACAATTATCGGCTTCAATTACAATCATGAAATTTACATCATTGAAGAAAAGCACATCATGCCGAGATTCTTAACACAGGAAAGAGAATCAATGAAAAGGGGTGGAGTCAATAATCTGCGGTTAAGACTTCACACAAGCGATAAAGAATACTTCATCAAAAAAGGTGCGCAGAAAATCGGAACAGATACAGAAATTTTCTCACTGGCAAAGAACAAAGGGCACGCTTTAGAGAGATGGATTACTGAAAATCTCGCTCATGAAACATGGACAGCAGACAGCATTCCGTTCTATGTACAGGGTGATGTAAGAATCAACGGGAAAGAAATTCAGATAAAATTCGATGGTGCTACAATCACAACAGAAAGAGCGCTGAAGAACGCAAGAGAAATTCTCAGAAAAAACTGAGAATTTTTTTTATAAAAAGTATTGACAATGCCGGGATACCTGCTATAATATAAGTGTAAAGAGGAAGAGGTAAATAAAATGACAAGAGAAGAACTGATTAAGAAAATCAACGAAGTAGAAGATGCTATCGTATACGAAGAATGCGCAGACATTGGCTACAGATTCGACGTAGTAAGAGAACTCAACGCAAGACTGAAAGAACTCAAAGCAGAACTTGCAAAACTTGACTAAAAAGTCAAGTTTTTTTTGTGTAATCTGTTGACAGCAAATAAAAACTATGGTATTATAATAATGTAAAGAGAGGTATAAAAAATGTACGCTTGGATTATTGCTCACAATCTCGGAATCTTCCTTATTATCGCTCCGCTTGCTCTGATCAGTTGGGTACTGATGAAAATCGAAGATAAAATTGTAGAGATTCTTCGGAAAAAGGCTTGACAGCCTTTTTAATGTGTGCTATTATAATTATGGAAAGAGAGGTAACACCATGAAGTACGAAGTAAGAATGAACGGTAAATACATGAACAGATTCAAGCGCTACGGCGAAGCCGTCGACCTGCGGGATCAACTCGCAAGACGCTTCCCAAAAGCAAGAGTCGAAATTATCGCACTGTAAAAAGTGTGATTTTTTTTATAAAAGTGTTGACATTTTCCGAGGGTCTGCTATAATAAAAGTGTAAAGAAAAGGAGATAAACACATGACGAAGATTGCTGAAAATACTTGGGCTGTTGGAGCCTACACCCTTAAAAAGGTGGTTGCCGCTGTTAGCGGACGGGTGACATGGTATGTCATCGATGCCGAGGGCGGCATGGCGGGATTCGATACCCGCAAGGCGGCGCTTCACTGTTGCGAAGTGCGCAACGCCGCAAAGGACTGATGTCCTTTTTTTATTGGCGTCGCGCCCACGGGCCAGGCGCGACGTTTTTCGCACCATACCACACAACCCACATTTTGTCAAGCAAAAAATTGCAAAAAAATTTTTAAAAAAATTTTTCCCAAAACGCTTGACAATCGCCGCAGATGTGCTATACTAAAATAGTCAAAGGTAAGGCGCAAAAAAAAATAAAAAAAATGCAAAAAACCCTTGACAGACATTCCAAAAGTGATATAATAATAAATGTAAAGAGGAGATAACAACTATGACAAAGATTGACAAACGCATTGCTTACTACATGACTATTGATACAGAAACTGCTAACACTCGCAGTGGTGACATGAGCGATGCTCTCGCCTATGACCTTGGCCTTGCAATTCATGACAAGCGTGGCAAAGTCTATGAAACACGCTCTCTCGTAATTGCAGACATTTACTGTAATGAACGTGAACTGATGAAAACTGCTTACTATGCGGAAAAACTTCCCAAGTATGAACAGGCACTGAAAAGCGGTGAAAGAAAAATGGTCAGTGTGTACACTGCAAGAAAAATCGTTCGTGAACTTTGCAAAAAGTACAACGTGAAGGCAATCATCGCACACAACAGTAAATTTGATGATAACGCACTGAAAAATACAATTCGGTACGTTACAAAATCAAAAACTCGGTTCTTCCTTCCTTACGGAATCCCTGTGTATGATTCTCTGAAAATGGCTCGTGATACAATCGTAAAACAGAAATCTTATAAAAAGTTTTGCGAAAAAAACAACTACTTCACGCCAAGAGGTCAGATGAAAGCGACCGCTGAAATTCTGTATCGTTACATTACAGGACAGAATGACTTCAGTGAAGAACATCAGGGACTTGATGATGTACTGATTGAGGTTGCAATTAGTGCGAAATGCTTTGCACAGCACAAGCCTATGCGGAAACTGCTCTACGCAAATTGAGCAGTTTTTTCTTTACAAATAATAAAATAAATGTTATAATTAATTTATAAGAGAGGTAAAAAATTATGGAAAGCTGGCTGAAACTTGAAGAAACAAAAATTGACTATGCGGAACTGTACCGGCAAAATTATGAAGATGCGTTAGACGAGATCCGCAACCTTAAATTAAGGATCAAGGAACTTGAACAGGAAAACAACGAACTGCGTAAAGAAATAAATTTTGAAGATAATTACATTCTGAACAGATACAAAATATTTTATTAAAAAACTTTGAAAACCTATTGACAAATGCGCCAGAGGTGCTATAATGATAATGTAAAGAGAGGAATAAATTATGGCAAAGAAAATTACAGTTTACCTTGACATGGACGGAACAATCGCTGACCTGTACGGCATTGAAAACTGGCTTGACCGCCTGCACAATGAAGATGAAACAATCTTCACAGAGTGCGCTCCGCTCATCACTGAAAAGGAACTGCTGAAACGCTTCCCCGCTGAAAAGTATGAAATCAGAATCCTCAGCATGACACCGCTGGACGCAACTGATGAATACTGCGAAAACGTAGCAAATCAGAAAAGCGCATGGCTTGACCGCTACTTCCCGACACTCACAAAGCGGATTTACAAGAAGTACGGACACAACAAAAATCTGAAAGGCTCTGCAAGCGCAATCCTCGTGGATGACTCCGCACCGATTCGTGCCACGTTCCGCGGAACTGCTCTCAACCCTGCTGACCTGTGGGGTTGATTTTTTTTGTAAAAATTGCTTGACTTTTTGACGCGCCGCTCACTACTGTGCGGGCGCGAAATTTTATTATACCACCCTCCCCGACATTTTGTCAAGCATTTTTTCGCAATTTTTTATAAAAAAAATTTATCCCAAAACCCTTGACAGCACGCTCCAAAAGTGGTATTGTATTAGTGTAAGAAGGAGGTAATACCTATGTGGGAAATTAATGCTCGTATCGTTGAAAAAATCTATGGTGGTTACGTTGACTGGGATGAAAGATTCTATGAATGCCCCGAATGCGGTGAACCTATCTACGAATGCGACTGGACTGCGGAGGATCTTGAAAAAGAACTCTGCCCTGTCTGCGGATTCATTAATGAAGAATAAAAATCTTCAAAAAAGGGGTTGACAATCTCAACCCCTTCTGCTATTATAGTATTGTAAGAAAAGAGAGGTAAAGAAAATGAAAAAGGCTGTTGTAACACTGATTGTAGAATTTGAAGATGATGCATGGTTTCTGGAAAAAGGACGTCTGACCACCGAGGGATTCTGGGAAGGAATTGAAGTCGATGACATTGACGTAATAGATGAAAACATCATGGAAATTGAAGAAGAAAATAAAGAAAAGTAAAAAAAGTGCTTGACAGCACTTTTTTTTGTGTTATACTATAATTGTAAGAGGAGATAACACAATGAAAACCAAGAGAAATGAAAACGGAACTGTCACATTCTACAATCTGCGCAACGAGGAACTGAACCGCAATCTGCGCAAACTCGGACACAAGGTTGTTGAAGATAAGAAGAAAAAATCTTCAAAAAATGCTTGCAGGGGCTTGACAAAATATTAATACCTGCTATAATAGTATTGTAAGGAAAGAGAGGTAACACCTATGAAACACATGGATCTCATTGCTGAATACTGCACAGTGTTTGCGGTCAAGGTCGGTCGGGCGATCTGGTATGAAGACGGCGGCTTCAAGTATGCGGACGTCTTCGATCCAGAGGAAGGATGGATCTCTTACTCCTGCAACACGCAGGAAGAGTGGGAAATGCTCACAGAGTAGTTTCCCACTCTTAAAAAAAATTTTAAAAAAAGTGTTGACAATCCAAGAGGAACATGTTACTATAATAGTGTAAAGAGAGGTAAATAAAATGGAAATCTACATCGTAACTTGCATCGTTGAAGAGGAATACGGCGGAACTGAAAACGTCGCAGTGTTCGGCAACAAAACCGACGCTGAAAAATACGTCGCTGAACGCCAGGAAACATTCGAGGCTTGGTGGGGCAACACTGTCGAGCGGTACGCAATTGAAGAGTGGAAAGTTTCTTAAAAAAACTCTTGACACTCTTCAAGAGTATGCTATAATTAAAATGCAAAGAGAGGTAAAGAAAATGAGAGTGTGGAATGTAGACTTCGGATTCGGTACAGTGGTTCGTGACAACGGTCAGCGCCTGCTGGTTCAGTTCGACGAGATGCCGTGGATGGTTCAGGAGGTTGACCGCAGAAACCTCGTAGATGCGGAGTTACTGCCCCAAGGGTGGCGGTAACCCTTTTTTATTTGGCGCGCCGTCCACTGCCCAGACGGCGCGATTTTTCCATGCATGCATACTATCACAATTTTTTCGCCTTGCATGTATGAATCATGCACGCATGAAAAAGATCCCAAAAGAAAACCTGCATGCTTGCAGGTTATTCTGTGAAGTAGTTGTAAATGTCATTCGACTGTTCGTAAATCAGAGGAAGCGCACGCTCATTGAACAAGCAGAGTTCTTCTTCATTCTTGAACCCGATACTCTTGGTAGTATCGTTTGCGCTCTTGTCAAATGCGTAGAGTGCGTAATGTGTGAGTTCATGAATGATTGTACGCTTGAGCAGAGTTTTTGTCAAATCACGCCGAATGAAGATTTCACCTTCATCAAAGTATGTGATTCCATGCGCTCCATCGAGTTTAGGATTGCGAGGTGATACAAGTTTTACAGTAACTTCACAATCATTGAAACTAGCAACCATCTTTTTCATAAACTTATCCTCTTTTCTTCTATTTAATAATAACCTATAATTTTAAAATTGTCAAGAAAAAAATAAAAAAAATTTTTTTAAAAAACCCTTGACTTCCAAGAGCAAATGAGTATAATTATAAGTGTAGGGAGGATGAAGAACCTCCACCACAAAAAAAATTAAAAAACTTCAAAAAAAACACTTGACAAAATAGCAGGACATGCTATAATAAGAGTGTAAAGAGGGAAGAGAGAAAAAAGAATCTTCTTAAAAAAAATAAAAAAAACCTCTTGACAAACTTCAAATCACATGCTAAAATGTAAATGTAAAAAGGAAAGGTAAAAGGTGATTAAATTATGACAAACAGAGAAATGTATCAGAGAATTATGGACGCTTGCGCAAATGACGCTGAAATCGTAGGATTCTGCGGTCATCAGATTGAACTGCTTGACAAGCGCAAGTCCTACAAGCGCACAGGTCCGACCAAGACACAGGTCGCAAATGCTGAACTGGCTGACAAGATTGTTGGCTACATCGAAGAGCAGGGCGCTCCTGTCACCTGCGCACAGGTTGAGGTTGCGTTCGGTCTGTCGAATCAGAAAGCAAGTGCGATTCTGAACCGTAGCGGTCGCTTCGTCAAGGTGACCGAGGGTAAGGGTAAGGTCAAGGCTACCTTCGGTATCGCTGACTAACGCCGAGGGGCGCAAGCCCCTCTCCCTATGGGGGTGGAAAGCTGAGAGTTTCACGCAGAACGTGAAAACGCGGTGCAACTCCGCGCGCCCCCACCTTAAAAAACCGCTTGAACCGTTTGGGGTCTCCTCCTCCTTGCCCCAGCGGTTTTTTTATTTTACCCATTGACTTTCTGGGCTCGCCGCTGTGGATCGCAGCGGCGAGTATTTGTCAAGAAGCATACTTCCGAGATTTTGTCAAGCAATTTTTTGTGAAAATTTTTTCATAGATTATTTCCCAAAAATCGCGTTTAGTAGGACTAAACTTTTTGTTTAGTAAATTATTGTTGACAAAATAATCCAGCAGGCTTATAATTAATACAGAAAGGGGATGATAGAATGACGCTGATTTCACGGAAGGCTTTTGCGGAAATTGTCGGTGACATGGTGTTTGACACATCTGTGGAAATCGACCGTGCAACAGGCGAAACAATGAAACAGTTACACCTGCAGATGTTCCGCTCTACTGGCGACAGGAGTAAGGACAGGCGCAAGGCTGAAAAGCGTTTCGGTAAGGAACTGATAAACAAGGGGTTCGACATTCATCACCGCATGGATGGCCTCGTGGGTCTGATTCCGACTGAACTGCACAGAGGTATTCCGCACGTAGGTTTCATTAAAAGGCTGGCGTTGAGTTAGCCTTTTAATTTACGCGGGGAGTTAGTCACCGCTAACGACCCGAAATTTGTGAAAGTTATCACATGCACAAGTTTTTGCACTTTTGGTGCAGTTAGTCAAGACTAACTTCAAATCCCGAAATTGTTCCACGTGAAACACTGAGTTAGCTGCCGCTAACGGGTCGAAAAATTATACCACAGACCGCTCCAGTTAGTCAAGACTAAATTTAAAGATTTTTTGTGAAATTTTGCGCAATCCCAAAACGCTTGTGAAAAAATTAGCAAAGGGTTGGCGTATTTTTTGCACTTATAAAATGCTATAATTATTATGTAAGGTAAGGAAGGGTACAAAGGACAGCCGAAAAAAAGTTGAAATTGGTACTTGACAGCCTTCAAAATCCATGCTATTATTAAAGAGCCAAAAGGGCAAAGAAAGGTTAAGGTGATACACCATGGAAAAAATGACAAAAGTTGAAATGTTCTCTCAGATTCTGACACATCTTACAGACGCTGATGAAATTGCTTTCATTCAGCATGAAATCGACCTCACGCTGAAAAAGAACGCAAGCCGTTCTAACAAGCCTACAAAGACACAGATGGAAAACATCACGCTTGCTGAAGAAGTTTACAACGCAATGGTTGCTGAAACTTCTTACAGAGTTTCTGAAATCGGTGCGCTTGTTCCTGCTCTGAATGGAAAAGCACCGCAGAAAATTGTTGGTGTTCTGCGTGTCCTTCTGAAAAATGGTTCTGTAACAAGAACTGAAACAAAGGGTATCGCATACTTCCAGAAAGTGTAAAAACTTTCATCAGAACAGGGGTTGACAAAACCCCTGTTCTATGGTAGTATTATTATAGAAAGAGGTGATACAGATGATGAAATTCTCTGAAAAAGACATTGAAAGACAGATGAAAGCAAATCATTGCACTCGTGATGAAGCGCTTGAAATCTTACAGTGGGACTATGAAATCGATCATGGAAACACTGAAAACGGCGCTCTGACAAAGGAACAGAAAGCACTCGTGCGGAAAATCACAAAGGCTGACCGCAATCCTGCTGAAAAGCGTTCTGTAAAGCGTGAAAGAAAAGTCAATGAAAACAAGAAAGCGCTCATTGAAAAAATCGCACAGGCGCTTACAGAAACTGAAAATCTTTCAGTAAAGACTGAAACAGAAATCAGTTTCACTTACAACGGAAAGTCATACTCTGTAAAACTTACAGAGCACCGTGAAAAAAAGGCTGAAAAATAATCAGCCTTTTTTCATAAAATTTTCATGGCACGCCTGGCCCCGTTGTCATCTGTGACAACGCCTTTCAGCGTGCCGCAAATCCGGCACGCCTGGATCTGTGTGCATGGTCAGACAACACACCCTAGCGTGCCGTGAAAAAATTCACAAACTTTTTTGCAAGTTAGTCTTGACTAACTCGGCGCCCCGCGCACACTCGCGCGGGGTCGAATTTTTCATTATAACATGCCGCTGAATATTTGTCAAGAGTTTTTTGCGAAAAAAAATAAAAAAATTTTTTTCCTAAAAGTGTTGACACCCAGTAGCAGAAGTGCTATACTATAATCGTCAAGGGGAGAGATAGCCGAGGAACTTACGAGGGCGCGCACTCCATGAGCGAAGGTTAAGAGAAATCTCGAAAAAAAATAAAAAACCCCTTGACAAGTTATAGCACCTGTGCTATACTAATAATGTAGCAAGGGGATGAGGTCCCTGTCAAGAGCGCAAAAAAACTTCAAAAAAGTTGAAAAAAACGCTTGACAAAACCTAGGCCCTGTACTACAATAAAGATGTAAGGTAAGGATGAGCAAAGGCGGGGTAAGCGCTTAATAAGTCGAGTGAAGGTCTCCCTTGAAAAGCCAGACAATGCACACCAAATTCCTAGGGTCTCTCGTGAAACACGGTGAGTGCCTGCTGAAAGATTGCAGGAGAAAGTGAGCCTCCAAAAACCTTACAAAAAATTTCTCCAAAAGTGCTTGACAAAGCCTTGCGGACATGGTATACTAAAATCACAAAGAGGGCAAAGCCCCAAGAAAGGTAAAAGGTGATAACTCATGACAAAGACAACTATTACAGAAAGAATCAACGGCATCAACTTCGACTCCATGACTCGCGATGACTTCGACTTCCTCGTTGAGCGTGCGCTCAAGAGTGTGCGCAAGGGTAATCCGAACGCTGTGCGCAAGCCTTCCAAGACTCAGGTCGAAAATGAAGGCTTCAAGGGTCAGATTCTCGACCTGCTCGGCGAAGGCAAGACTGCCACGCAGGTAGGCGCTAACCTCGGAATCAGCGTACAGCGTGCAAGCGCAATCCTCAAGCAGATGGTTGACGCAGGCACTGTCGCCAAGGCAAAGGTTGGCAAGGCTCTGCTCTTCACTGCGGTGAAGTAAGCCCCAAGCCCCCACACAAGGGGGCTTTTTGCTTGGCTCGTCGCGACTGGGCGTCCCGACGAGAATTCGCCATTATACCACCTTCCGCAATTTTTGTCAAGAAAAAAATCGCAAAAAATAAAAAAATATTTTTTCCCAAAAACACTTGACACCACTGCGCGCAAATGCTATACTTTAAGTGTAAAGAGAGGTAAGAAAGATGAAAAATAACTACTTATTCTACGATGAAGAAACAGGTGAAGAATTCTTCGTTCAGAGAGACACCAAGGCGGAAGCCGTCGAAATCGCCAAGATGTACTTCACAAGACCTCTGCTTCAAGACTGCCTGTCGGATGAAGAAGCCGACATTCTGGGGTACGACACCTACTAAAACCAACTGAGCGACCTGCTCTCCCTCCTCCTTGGGGCAGGCGCTATTTTTTATTGGCTCGTCGTTGTTGGGCGCAACGACGAGAGTTTGTCAAGACTAACTTTCACCAAATTTTTTCGCTGGCAAGTTTAGTGGCACTAAACAAAAAGTTTTTTCCCAAAATTTTTTAGGTGGCGTATTTTTTGCACTTCGTCTGTACTATAATGTATGTGTAAGGTGAGAGAGGGGAAGAGACCTCGGAAAAAAATTCCAAAAAAAATCTTCAAAAAACCCTTGACAGCCTACACATTCCATGCTATACTATGTATGTAAGAAAGGTAAGGTGATACACATGGAAAAACTCACTAAGCGCGACTACTTCAACCGCATTCTCTCCTATGCACATGAGGAGGACAAGCCCTTCCTGCTCCACGAGATGGAACTTCTGGAGAAGAAGAATGCTTCTCGCTCCACGAAACCCACTGCTAAGCAGGCAGCGAACATCTCTCTCGCATCGGCAGTATACAATGCCATGCAGGCAGGTACTGCTTACACTGTAAGCGGTATTAAAGAGTTGCTCCCTGAACTCGCAGATGCGAATCCGCAGAAAGTAACAGGTCTGCTTCGCATCCTCATCAAGGGCGGACAGATTGACCGCTCCGAAGAAAAGGGAAAGGCTTACTTCACCAAAATTTAAGCCAAAAGGGGAGGGTCACTCCCTCCCCTAAAATCTCCCTGTTGACAAACAAATAAATTTTTGATAAAATTTATTTAGAAAGAGAGGTAAAATCATGACTTACGATGAACTCGTTTCTCACCACATGCGCACGCTCGGATGCACGAAAGAAGAAGCCATCCAGTTGATTCAGGATGATGCGGACGTCGACAAAGGGCTTCCGAAGCCGTGGGATTTGACAAAAGAGCAGATGAAAAACTCCCGCAAACTTGCGAATGCCACAACACGCAAAACAAGCGGAACCGTTAAGCGGACGAAGAAAGAAAACCCTGTAAAACAGGAAATCATCGCCTTGCTTGCTGAAGCACTGAACGGTGCAGAGGTTGCGGACGAGGTGAAAATCTCCAACGCTGAACGGGTGGTAGACTTCATCGGCTCGGATGGTGTCAAGTACTCGGTGACACTCACCGCTCACCGCAAATGAGGTGAACAAAAAGTTTAGCACTGCTAAACTTTTCTTTTGCGCTTCTGATTTAGCAAAATTAAACAAAAGTTTAGTGCTGCTGAACTCGTCGCTGACCACCGCAGCGACGAGATTTTGCGAAGGAAACAGTTTCTGAAAAAAGTTTGCGCAAATTGCACAAAAAATGAAAGATTTTACATTTTCCTGAAAGCGCTTGCCGGGCCGAGGGCGCTAGGCTTGGCCCGAGTTTCCGATCGGCACTAGCATATGGCAATTTTTTGCTCGCAAAAGTGGCCCTCATATCGCGCTAAAATTTTCCTAAAAGCACCCTTATACCGATTGGTTTTTCTCGCATCTATTTGTGAAAATTTTCACAAACCGTCTTTCCGATCAGTCAAACCTCGCTCAATCGCCATATCGCGCTAGTTTTTTCGCAAAATTACTTTATTTTATTAAAAAATTTTGTTATAATATAAAAAAACAATAATTTTTTATAAAAATATGTGAAAATTTTCACATATTATATATATAATCCCCATTTTATTATAACATATATTTAAAAAATTGTCAATTTTGTGAATTTTTTCACAAATTTCTTGGATTTTCAACTATTCCGGCCGCAAAATTGACAAAAATAATAAAATATGTTATAATATAATGGGATATATATTATATATTTGTGAATTTTTTCACAAAGTTGATTATTTATTTAAAATATAGTATAATATTTATAGGGGGACCCTTCTAGCCGAACGGGTCCTTTTTAATAATACCGATCGGTTTAATCCAGAAGCGCATATCCATAAAAAAGAGGGCGCAGTAAAAACAAGTTTTACCGCAACCCATATTCCAAAAGAAAGGTAAATATATCCACCACGGAAGAACCACAATTAACTCTTCCGAAGTAAAACTTAATTAAACAATACTCACTTCACCCTTTGTAAATTTTCTCTTTACAGATTTTTTACAAAGTCTGCAAGTACCTTTTCAGGAGAGTTCTGCGCGACTCGGCTAGGCAGTACTCTACGCCGTCTAACCTCATTGGTGCTACAAGCTGAGTTGCCGCCATCCTCTCTAAGGATGCCATCCATCGCAAGTTCCGCATCGCTCCAATCATCCACCTTACGGTAACCCTGGCTCTCCAGCTCCTGAAGTTCTTCCATACTTTTATCTATATGGTCCAGAAGCATAATAGCCAACGCGTCATAGTCTTTCTGACAGTAATTGCGCTCGGCCGCGTCGCCATAGCGATCCTTCATATACTGCTCAGCAATAGCAGATACCTCTCGTTGAGCCTCCTTGCGAAAATACTCCTGCTGATACACGCGCTCCCGTTCCACTACGACATCATGAAAAACACCTTCTATATCATTGCGATTAATACCAAAACCCAGAAGCTCATCGATCTGTTTGGCCCAGCCTTCTTTGTAACTATATACTCTAATATCTGTCATTACCGTACCACCTTATCTTTCCTTACATTATTATTATACAATATATTTTTATTATATGCAAGTAATATATTTTTTATCTAGTGTCAAACTTGTGAAAATTTTCACAAAGTTTTTATATTCAGAAGCAGAAGGCAATATGAACTAACTTTTGAATGATTTTTGAATCGAAATATGGAAATCTCCTCTCGGGATTTTCAAATGAGATTTTGCTAGATCCATGCGATGGGTGCGGCTAGGGGTACCCCGGAGATTTTGAACCGGGATTTTGTGCAGGAGGGCCCCCGGGAATGGTCGTGACTCCGATTTTTAAAATGAACCCCATATAGGCTAGGCCCGGCCGGCACCACCCCTCACCATTCCTTATCA
>Ga0310694_10004913_pt1 | contig 12837 bp, 16 predicted proteins | sample 174DNAGHGhighgp2_FD_203884 | JGI IMG/M metagenome (GOLD analysis project Ga0310694, IMG submission 203884) | Sheep rumen microbial communities from Palmerston North, Manawatu-Wanganui, New Zealand - 1742 DNA GHGhigh gp2 (v2) (version 2) | ecosystem: Host-associated > Mammals > Digestive system...
GTCGGGATACACCTGTTAATTCGTCCGTAGATACCTATCAATCTGTCGGAGCAAAACTATACAAACGTCCGAAAACACCACCCTACCATATTATGTATCAGACACTTACGCCAGTGCTTATTCTATACTCCATAATCAAAGAGACTCTTAAATCGAACTCATGAACTCGGACAAATATATAGGTTTGGATGTCATGAATCCAGGAGATGCGAAACTCGGACAATTCTATAACATGGTGCGCCTTGCTTTTCCGCAGGCATGACGGTATATTGCGCGCATGGGAAAGACGAATAATAGTTACAGAGGAACGGCTGTCGGCGCTCAGGACAGCAAGGAGTACGAGAAACATGTATGCAGGGAGTGCGCACGCTGCGCGCCGGTGACGGCATTCCACACGCTGACGGTGAAGGATCGTCAGCCGACGCTGGGCCGATGCCAGGAAGAGAAGTACTGCGTGCTACTGTCGCAGTGTGCCTGCAAGAAGTTCAGTACAAAGAAATCGCCTGACAGCGTTTAGTGACTGCCAGGCGGTTGCTTTATAAATGTTTAAATTATTTTTTCTCGTAGGTGGCGGTGATCTGCGAAGCCATTTCACGGAAGCGATGGTGTTGCTCTTCGGTTATGGTGCCGGCCGCAAGCAGTCCGTCGATGATGAACCGGTAGATGACACGATGCTTCGGTATCTCTGTTTCCATGCAGTATCGCTGCAAGACCGTGAATACCTCCTTTGGCATAATGGTGGTCGCCTTCTTCGTGGGGAAGTCCTGCGGCTTTGCTGGCTGCTGTACTGAGTCCATGGTTTGAACCTCCCCACCATCCTTTGGCTGTTCGGGCTCCGGTTTGGATGTTGACTGTGCGTTGATGCCTGCCAGGTCGATGTCTTCGCTGACGGCAGCGTCTATCAGGTCGTTGAGCGACCGACGACGCGGTTGTTCTTTCTTATTTGCCATATTCCTTTTGTGGTTTAAATGATGTAACTATGCGGTTGTGTAGTTGTGCGGTTGTGTGGTTTACTATTTCCCCCATTTCTTCAGGTACTCGTCGGCCAGTGCTATGAAATCGTCGACGATACCGCTCTTGCATCTGTAGCTGAAGATGTCGTGGCACACGTCTGGCGACTCGTCAAAGCTCCGATCCTGAGAACTGGTGACATCGTTTGCACGGCGTATCACCGTCTTGAACACATCGCCCTGCTCTCTCAGGTCGTTTTCCCACACCTGCGCATTCTTCAGTCGCGAGTCCTTCTTGGTGAGCAGTACGCCATGTATCTGCAGCGCCGGATTGGAAATCATCTTGATCTTCTTGATGGCCTTGATAGTCCCGATGTATCCGTCTACGGCAAACTGTTCCAGCTCCATCGGTATGATAATTCCGTCGGCTGCGCATATCGCATTGACTGTCACACGGCTTGTCTCTGGCGGCGTGTCGATGAAGATAAAATCGAAGGCGGATTCCCACTCTGTCAGTCCTTCACCTGTATGGTCGTCGATTTGTTCGGCGAAGAGTGTCTTCAATACGCGCACTGGGTCGGTGACGTGTGAGCTGTTCAGGTAGACGTCAGCGTCAGCCATGTTGGGCGACGAAGGTGTGTAGTAGAGCCCGATTCTGTTTCTGTAGACGGGTATGCGGGCTTCCTCGCATATAGCCGTATAGATAGTAGGCTCAAGCGGCTCTTTCCTCGTGCCCTCTCGTTTCAGGTCCCAGCCTACACTCTTAGTGAGGTTGCACTGCGAGTCGATGTCGACAACCAGTACGCGGTAGCCCCGCCTCATGATGGCTGACGCCAGATTCAGTACCGTGGTGGTCTTTCCCACCCCACCCTTGTTGTTGGATACGGCAACAATGTGCCGAAGATGCGTTTCTTTCTTTCTCATAATGTTGTGGTTTTATATGTATTGTACGTACTTTTATATTGTGCAACTTTGCGGTTTTGCGGTATTGTTGTTATGCAACTGCATGCCTTTGTGGTTGCATATCTCTGCGGTTGTGTTGTCGCGGTGTTATGCGACCGCAAGAATATGCGACTGCGTAGTTGCAATGTTGCGCAGCTGCAAAATTATGCGGTAGTGCGACCGCAATCTTCTGTGGTTGCGCAGTTGTGTTGTTGCGCTTCTATGCGGGTGCATAACCGCACAACTGCACATTCGCACAACCATGCAAACGCCAGCAGTTCCCTCGCAAGGACAAGCATTCTTATTCATATTAATATGTGTAATAATTCGTTGTAGCGCTGCAAAGATAAGCATTATTTTACAACCGCACAACTTTGCAACCACAAAACTGCATAGTGTTATGATAAATTAACACAGTTGTGCGGTTGTGCAACCGCAATGCCGTGTGCGTATGCGGCTGCAAAGAAGTGGAGCTGCATAACCGCAGCTTGCACTGCCTTGGCTTCGTCTGCCCCTGGCTTCGCCGAGTGCAGGCGGCGGCTCGGAAGAGCTACGATGCGAAAGGCCTGCGGCCTGCAATGCTTTTCATGAGAGACTGCTGATGCGAGCATCGACGTCTCTCCCAAAAAGAATTGCGTTTAGCTATCACTAAACTTTCGCCTTGTCGCTCTTCTCTCACCTTGCACTGCCCTTGACGTTGGAAATGGCTTTATGTATCTTGCGGGAAAAAGAAACCGAGATGATCAGGAAGATAAAGACGACTGAATACCTGAAGGGGTATGGCTCCATGGGCGACGGCGAGCGCAAGGACTACCTGAAGAGGGTGGGGGAGTGGCTGGCCGGAGACGGGAAGCACCTCGCGGAGGCGACGGACAGGCCCATGGCGAAGGCGCAGAACATCATGCTGATGTCTGTGCGGTGGAGCAAGGACGACTGCGAGGCGTTCCGCGAAGGGACGCTGCTGCTGAGTGCGCTCATGGGCGTGGCCGACACGTGGCTGCCGACGCAGCTGTATGCGAAGTCGGCATACAGGGCCGTGCGGCAGATGGTATCACTGCTCAGCAACCCAGACGCACGCCAGGTGACTGTTCCAGCACCACAAGGAGGGGGAGCGGCTTCGCACTACAACCATGAGCCAAAACGCGCAGCTGGAGCCGGATCGGAGCATCCGCAGGCACTCCCTGCTCCTGCCGTGGCGCCAGCCGCAAATCCGCATCAGGCACCTGCCGTCGTGAATTCTGGAGAATCACCGATACCCGTACGCCCCCGCCACATCGACCAGTACGCACATCTGCTGCCACAGAAGACGCAGGAGCGGGCCTCGCAGGTGAAGGGCCTGCTGCGCGATCTCGACGACGCACGAGAGAAAGCTCGGCTGCTGGCCGAGGCGGGCGAGCACTCGGACAAGATAGAACTCTGGGCACGCAAGATCACGAGGCTCGACAATGCCGTGAAAGGCATCTACCGTGAACTTGACAGCGAGTGGGCCAAGCTCGTGAAGCAGGGCGGGGTAGGGGTCGACGACCTTGGGAATGCCTACGTGAAAAGGAAAGACGGAACAGTGAATAGTGAAGAATCGGCTTCCGCTGCAGGAGCTGCCGCACAGGAGCTCACATCCGAGCAGAAGCATAGACGCCGGGAGCTCAGGAAGTTCCTCGTCGATACCAGACGCGGGAATGGCGACACGCGCGAAGAGCATGTGATCAAGTGGAAGGAGAACTTCAAGGAGTACCTGACGCTGGAGCCGAAGGAGAAGGCGCTGGCCGACCAGAAAATCATCGAGGCGATGAAGCATTATAATATCCTCGAGAAACGAACCCTCTGAGTCTCTGCGTCTCTGTGTTCTAAAAAAAACAAATATAGACTATGACATTCCATACGATAGTAAGACAGTGGTGCAAGGCATACAAGCCTATGCTTGACAGCGTGGAGAACGGCAACCGCCGGTTCTACCTGACCGACTCGACGGCCGGCGTGGTGGAGATGGCGAAGAGCATATCCGACAAGTTCTCGCCGTTCGTGATGATGGAGTCGGACGTGGAGGGTGGCGGAAAGATAGCGCGCCCGTCGCGCAACTACCCCATATACTTTTTCGTGAAGGCGGAGAAGATGGCAGACGGCGACGATGCAGCGGCGGCGAAGGAGGAGGCGTGGTACCACTGCCGGAACTTCCTGACGTGGCTGAAAGTGAAGCACGACGAGCAGGTCGCCGAGAACATCGACGGCGACTTCTCACGAATAGATCTGGATGATGCGTATCTCAATTTCAGCACGGTCGGCCCGCTGGAGAACGGCTGGTATGCCGTGCTCCTGCAGTTCGAGCGTGAAGAGCCTCTGAATCTCTGCATCAACGAGGACCTCTATGTGACTGAAGAGTGATGGCCATGCCGAGGAAGAAGGAGATGACGCGTGAGGACGCGGAGAAGGAGGTCAGCGTATGGCTGGCGGACGCGCAGTCCAATATCGAGGACGCGGTGAATGCCTTCATGGACCAGTGGCAGCCGTGGCCTGTATTCGATGTCGGCGTGGAGGTGATGGACCTGTGCCGGCTGCGCGGCGCGATCGGCGTCAGGGCGACGATGGACTATGGGGATCCCTGGCCGTCGGTGGAGCGGCGGCTGCTTGATGCCGGTTTCCGCTGGCACAGCCTCGGCAGCCAGCGGGTGATGTACCTGAAGGAACGCGACGGCTTCGTGCCGGACACCGGATGGGAGGATGCCGAGGAGGTTTGAACGACAAAAACATAACGACTATGAGTACAATCTACAAGGAAGGAGACCGCGGGGCGGTCGTAAAGCAGATACAGAAGGTCATCGGGGCATACCCTGACGGCATCTGGGGAGCCGTGACCACCGAGTGCGTGAAGCGCTGGCAGAGGGTTCACGGGCTGTCAGCCGACGGGCTGGCCGGCCCGAAGACACTGGCGCTGATGGGCATCACTGCGACGGTGCAGGCCGTCAAGGCCTCGAAGCCCGCATACACCGTCATGCACGACGGCGTCGCGCTGAAGAAGTCAAAGCGGAGGATCGACTATATCGTCATCCACTGCACGGCCACGCCTGAGGGGCAGGCGAGGACGGTGGAGCAGATACGCGAGCAGCACCAGGCACAGGGGTGGGCCGACATCGGGTATCATTATGTGGTGACGCTCGACGGCAGGGTACACCTTGGACGTGACGTCGATGTGGCAGGTGCGCACGTCAGCGGCCACAACCAGAACTCGATCGGCGTGGTGTACGTCGGAGGACTGGAGTACGACCCGAATAAGACCTACCAGCAGCTGCAGCCGAAGGATACGCGCACAGATGCCCAGAAGGCAGCGCTGATGAGCCTGATGGTAGACCTGCGCAAGCTGTATCCGCATGCCAGGATCGTAGGCCACCGCGATTTTTCGGAGGACAAGAACGGCAACGGCACCATCGAGCCGTGGGAATGGATCAAGGCATGTCCCTGCTTTGATGCCAAGAAGGAATATCGAAACGTCTGAACATGGCACAGGAACTACAGATACCGCAGCAGCTGATGACAAGCGCACTGCTCCATTTCGAGCACGGTGTGCCCATTGACGACTGCGACGTCAGGAGCGAGAACAAGGACCGCCTGGCGAGGGTTGACCATGTCTTCTGGCAATGGAAGCGAAACCCTTTCCTCGATACCTGGGCGCTCTTCAAGCAGCTCATCAAGGGAAAGTACGCCAACAAGTCGTCGGAGTGGATTGCGGCACAGAAGGACAAGATGCTATTCGACTTCGTGGTGGAGCACGTCGCCCCGCCGTCGCGCCGCGAGGACGAAATGAAGGTGCGCTTCGCCGCCGAGCAGGCCATCCGCATCGGCGCCGAGACCGACAACGCCCAGGCCCTCGTGAAGGGCGGCAAGCTGCTCTCGGAGGTGGCCCACCTGAACCAGCCGGAGTCTGACAGTGCCGATATGAGCAAGGCCGTGTTCCTGCCGCCGGTGGTCACCACATCGGCCAAGGAAATAGACTCCACGAAGGACGATCAGACCGACGAACAGGCGCGTATGATCATGAACAAGTACAATGCCTACGTGGACGAGAAGCGCAAGTCTGTTGATGAGCGCGTGGAGCTGATGATGGCCAAGCGGGACGCTGAAAGGAAGGAGGAAGAGGATAATGATTGACGATGAATACATAAAGGCTCCGATGAAGGACAGGCCGAAGCCTAAGCTAAAGGATAGCGGTCTGGCGAAGTGGCTGGAAGACCATCTGGGCTTCAGGCCTTTAGGCATGGAATGGTAAGCGTATGGGCAGGATAGGAATAAACCCGAACACCAGCAGCGATCAGTTTGAAGCGAAGATGCTGCCGAACGTAGAGGATGTATCGACCAGCTATAAGACCATCACAGTCGATGAGGAACCCGTACCCGAAGAGGGTGGGGTGGTGGACCTGACCGGCGAGGGTGTGCACAAGATATACATGCACCGTGGCCAGCTGGATGTCTATAACTTCGGATCACGCCATACGAAGCTGCGCTGTGCCCGTGGCTGGGGCAAGACGATATACCTGTCGATTTATAATCTGAAGTGCATACTCGGGTTGCGCCGTATGATAGGACTGTTCCTCGGTGCCAGTGCCAAGCAGCTCTACACCCGCACGATGCCGAACATGCTGAAGGGCTTCAATATGATGGGGTTCCAGGAGGGCATGTTCTACTTCCTCGGTCAGGCTCCGGCACGCCTCAGATGGGAGTACCCGCTGGCGAAGCCGCGCGTCTGGGAGTCGTGCGTCCACATGCAGAACGGTGCCGTGCTTCAGGCCGCGTCGATGGCGGTGAAGGGCTCCTGTAACGGCATCAACGCCGCATGGATGTGCGGTGACGAGACGAAGTACCTGCCTTGGACGCGCGTGAAGGAGGAAGCCTACCCGACGCTGCGCGGTGACTTCATGCCGCCGTCGGCACGCAAGATAGAGCAGAAGCGGTGGGGATATGGTACCGACCCGAAGATTAACCCGTATTATTGTTCCACCTGCTTCGTGAGCGATGCGGGACTTACCAACTCGCAGTGCCAGTGGGAGAAGGAGGAGCAGTACGAGACCCACGATATCAACGACCAGATAGCCCAGATGCTGGCGGAGCTGAAATACCTGGAGAAGACCAATCCCAGACTGGCCGTTCAGCTGGCACAGAACGAGACGTTCCTGAAGAGACTGCACCTGCTGCGCTCGCAGTCGGAGAGCTTCTGGAATTTCTCGTCGTTGGAGAACATGGATATCCTCGGGGGTGAGGCATGGGTGCGCCAGATGAAGCGCGAGCTGCCCGACCTGATGTTCCGCATCCAGATACTCGGACAGAAGAAGGGAGCTGCCAAGGATGGTTTCTATTCCAACTTCGATATAGACATTCACGGCTATACCGCTCCGGAAGTAACGGATGTCGTCTTCGACAAGTTCAGCGTCAAGAAGAGCGGCAAGGCGCTCGACGTGCAGAAGTGGCCGACGCAGTATGAGACGGAGTCGCTCGACCTCGACCAGGTGCAGCGGGCGGGGCTTGACTGTTCGCTCGACCTCGACCTGGACTATAACGAGCCGTTGCGCATTGCCATCGACTGTAACGCCAACCTGAACGGCATGGTGGTAGGGCAGGCGAGGGACTTCCGTGGCCGTCCGTCGGTGATGGTGATGAAGACGCTCTTCGTGATGGAAGAAAGAAAGTTGCGTGCCCTTTGCCGTGACTTCACAGACTACTATAAACCGTTTCTCAGGCGCAACGGTGACGTAATTTTCTATTATACATCGACCATCAAGCAGGGAGGTTCTACATCCTACGCCGTGGAAGACTCCGAGGACAGCCGCTTCGACAAGGTGGTCATCGCTGAGCTGGAGTCGATGGGCTGGAACGTGGTCGATGCGGAGATAGGTGCGGCATGGCGGCACGAACGCAAGTACCAGTTCATCAACGACGTGCTGGCCTTCCAGGAGTCGCCGGCGCTGTTCATCAACCGCGAGGCAGGTCGCAACGACTACCTGATTACTGCTATCGAGAACACGGCCGTCGTCCCTGGCACGTTCCGAAAGGACAAGTCGAGGGAGAAGCTGAAGAATACCGACCCCGACTCCCTGGGCGGCGACCCCCGTACCCGTACCGACATCACCGATGCACTCGACGACCTGCTGATCGGCGTGAAGGTCAAGGCAGGAAGCAGTCCGAAGATCGGCGGCGGGCTGAAAGGACGGTTCAAGAACATAAGGATGAAAAGATGATACGTCCACGCCCTTGATTTTCGGGCGGGCGCGGCGTATTTTAGCAGTACAACACAGAAATACGATATATGGGCAAGAAGAATAAGAATCGCGGTAGCGGTAACAGCTTCGTACACAAGCCGAAGACCTTCAGCGAGTACCAGCAGCTGGACCGCAGCCTGCGCGGCAGAGGATTTATTGCACTTGATGCACTGAAGCCTGGTCTCGTCAGGTCGCTGACCATCGGCGAAAAGGATCCGTCGAAGGATGTGACGCAGGACATGGCGGCAGGCATGGGAAAGGGAGCATGGTGTACGGGTCCCATCGCCAACGTGGCATGGCTCTTCGACGACCGCTCGAATACGGCCAACACCGTGCCCGGACCTGACGGCAAACCGCTCGGCCCAGGCTACGTGAAGTGGGGCGCCGGCGACAACATCCCGAGCGTGGTGCCTCCGCTGGCCCAGGCGCTGCCCTATACGGCATCGCCGCTGAAGTACATCGCCGACCTCACGGCAGGGCTCGGACCGAAGCTGATGTATGCCTTCGATGACGACACGCTGTGCGAATACAGGAAGGCGGGCTACCGCATCCTGGAGCGCATCGAGAAGCTGAAGAAGGGGCAGGAAGGAGAACTCTATGGCGGTGACCAGATGAAGGATCCGCTGACAGGTGCCATCAGGCCCATCGGTGAGGTCGAGGAGGAAAAGCGCCCCGACCCGATACTGCGCGGGCTCGGCATCGACTACTGGAAGGATGCCTACAGGGAGTGGGAGCGCACGTGGAAGGGCTACGAGGAACAGTACGACCTCGGCAACGACATCACCATCGAAGAGCATGTTCCGGGCGCCAAGGAGTTCCTGGAGGAGAACAACCTGAACCTTCACCTGACGCAGTGTGAGCAGGACGACGTGATGCTCGACATCTACTTCCCGACCGTCGGATTCCACAACAAAGGCTACCGCCGCCAGTGGAAACCGGTGATCAACCGCGTGAGCCTGTTGCCAGCACACTCCACGAGACTGTCGGTGATGACGCCGACGCGGCATATCGACTACTGCTATTTCAGTGACTCGTGGCGTACGAAGGGCGTGGGCGGTACGACCGTCGCCGGTGCCGACTCGGCGAAATACACGATGTACCCCGCAGCTATGCCGCAGCATCTGTTGCACGAGCTGCGCTACCTGGTGGAGTCGAACCAGAAGAAGGGGCCCAACAGCCGCCCGATGTGGGTGGTATGCCCGACGTTCTATCCATCGCTCAACAAGCCATACTACCCGCAGCCCGCATGGTGGAGCGTGTTCAGCAGCAAGGCCTTCGACTTTGCCAGCACCATCCTGTACGATAAGTACAAGCAGCGTGAAAACAACACCACCTGGGGCCGTATTATATACATCAGCCTTGACTACCTGAATATGATGTTCGGCGATATGGGCATCGAGGGCGACAAGGAGGCTCAGGAGAAATTCATCGACGAGCTGGACGCCAACGTGGACGATTTCCTGCAGCACCGCGACAACACGGGAAAGACCATGCGCCAGTTCATGTGGGACGGCCCGGACGGCAAGCAGCACCATAACGTGGAGGTGGTGGACATCAAGGAGACCACCAGTGACGGCGTGAAGGCCGGCAAGGAAGAGCTGGAGCTTTCTACCAGCCCGATATTCCTGGCACTTGGCGTTGACCCGCGTCTGGTGGGTGTGCCGATGGTGGCTGCCAGCAACGGCGGTACGGCCCTGCGCGAGATACACCTGCTGAAGCAGCAGCAGCTGAACGTGAAGCAGCGGCTATACCAGCACTTCCTGAACTCCGTTGCGAGATTTAACGGATGGGACGAACACGCCTGCTTCGAGATCATCCAGCAGACGCTCACGACGCTCGACAACTCGAAGACGGGAACCGTCGAGACGGTTGCCGGCGAGGGTGCTTAGCAATGATCCTTATTACAATCATAACGTTATAAAGTCAGTAATTAGTTAGTTATTAGTGTATTCAAAGGCACGGCCGCAGTGATGCTCCCGTGCCTTTTCCTTCTTGTCAGCCGCTCTTCCTCTTTTCCATCTCCTCCTTGAAGAGACTGTACACTATCGTCCTGAGTTCGCCGTTGGAGTCGTTGATGCCGTTTTCCTTGAGGTACTTGTCGAGGAAACGCTTGATGCGTGTCTTCAGTCCGGTGGCCTTCACCTCCTCCGGTATCTTGGCGTACACCGACCTGGCCTGCGCGGAGTACTCGTCCCAGTGGATGAGTTTGTCGATGCCAGACAATGCCTTGTTCGTGCGCTTGAAGGCACCTATCAGGTCGTCGGTCCTCTGGTCGTAGTGTTCCTGGTGCTCGTGGTGTGAGACATGCCATCCACAGCACGCCGGGCAGTAGTAGGCGCGCAGCGTGTCGCCGCCGTACTCCATGCCGGAGGCGTTCCATCGTATGAAGTTCTGTGCCTTGCGCTCCGTCTCGAAGAGTATCTTCGGGCGCATGCAGTCTGGACACATCACGCGTCGTTTCGGCTTCATTGCTCTTGCTTCAGGTCGTGACTGAGCATCTCCTCAAAGGAGCGTCTGGCCTTGTCCGCGTCGAACGTGCCCGGCTTGTCGTGGCGGTGCCTCCAGGCATACTTCGCCAGAACCAATCTCATACGGATATCGACTTGGACGCGACGGAACCAGTCCTGCACCTTCAGCAGATGACGTGACAGCCACCCGCGACTCTGCCAGATGACGTGTGTCGCATCCGCCATCCGCACCTCGCCTACGAGCTTCTCGGAAGAGGACGAACCGTACGAACAATACTGCTTGTACAGCTCGACCTCTTCCGGCGTGGCGGGACGGAGCGTGGCGCGTTCGTTTCCGTAGCAGTCGATATAGTCGCCATACCAGATGCGCTCATACACACCGTTCTCGTCCTTCTCGCCCATGTCGCCGTCGCGCATGCAGTTGATGGCCTGGACGAAGTAGCCTGTCTGGTCGCATAGTGCGATGGCACGCACGGTTTCCTTCTCATACACCTTTTTTTCGGGATTCCAGACCGTGGTCTCGTTCTCCCAAGACATGTAAGTCTCTGCTGTCAGTTTCTTCATAATCCAATGATTTTGTGATTGTTTGTTCGGTTTTAGTCCATGACGGCGATGACGGTCATACCAAGTCTTTCGGCGACGGTCCTGATGACTGGCACGGTCTCCGCATCTCCGCCCAGGCGTCGCACGTGGTCGATGACGGCGAATGCCACGCCGTTTTCCGTGGCGAGGTCGGTGAGCCGTCCGTCCAGCCAGTCGAGCGTCATGCCCTCGGTGTCGTCGATGTAGAGTGGGGCATTCTTCAGGCTGGGCAGCTTCTCGTCGAGTAGGGACAATTCATCGAAACGAAGCCGGCCGCTTTCGATCTTCTGCCGGGCGATGCCCGTGATGATGCTCGCAAGGGTATTGACTATCTCCGTACTCCGCGTGCCGAGCGAGAAGTAGGCCGACGGCCTTCCCTCGTCAACGGCGGTCTGTTTGACGACATAGAGCATCAGCGTGGTGTTGTCGACCACCGGCGGCTGGCTGTCGATGACCACAAGGCGTCCTCTGCTGCCGTCGGATGTCTTTGCATTCGGACGTTCTGTGAGCGCCTTGGCGATCTTCATCGCCACGATCTTCGCTGACGCCTGCTTCGCGCCGTTCTGTTGGTTGTTCTGTTCCATGATTCAGATATCCTTTTCGTTTCCTATATCGACTATCGACGCCAGACGGTGGTAGCCGTGCTTGGCGTATGGATTGATGTATATGAGCTTGCGGGTCCACTCGCCTTGCTCGTCCTTGCAGGGCTGCAGTCGGAAGTGACCGCTGACGAGGAACCCCTCGTCGCGGCAGATGGTGGTGAACCATCTGGAGTCGAGCACCTTGACGTCGATGCCCGTCTCGTTGACGGCCTTTTCGTTAAGCACGGAAGACCTGATTTTCCCGTTCCTTGTTACGGTCTCGACATCCACCTGGCCGTACTTCTTCAGCATCATCAGCAGGTAGTAGTAGGCGACGCACGACCTCTCAACCGCCTGCGTCGTCGAAGAGAGATTGGTTTCAAAACAGTCATCGCCGACGAACCTGTAGGCGAACGACGTGAAGAGGGCTCCCGTTTTATGAAGCCTTATCATCCTTATCCAGCCTCGTGGGTCGGTCTTTACCACCCACAGCATGTCACCGTCGATGAAGGCGCAGTCCTCATGCGCTTTCTCACACATCTCCTTCGAGCCGAGCATCTTGTAGAGAGCAAGGCAGCTCCTGTTAAGAGCCTCCCGGAATGCACTGGAGATGTAATAGACCTTCATGCCGACGGTGTAGAATCCGAAGCCTATCTCCATCGTCACGGATCGCTTTATCATCTCGCTCTCGTTGAGAGACAGGTCTTTGTTCGTTTCAAGCGTGCAGAATATGAGGTCGTGTTCCGACTCCATGAACCTCATGCACCTGTTGACGTCAACCGTCTGAAGCGCAGGCCAGTTGTGGTAGCTGATTTTCATTTCGTTGACCTTTAAGAGTTGATGAAACTGATCCATGCCAGCAGGCGCAGCACGTCGCGGTCGTGTGCGAGCCAGTAGCAGGTGCCGTTGTTGTCGTCCTTCACCAGTGCCACACGGTACTCCCCGATTATCTCTGAACAGCATAGCGTCGGCATGTCATACTGGAACATCTCGCGGATGTGGTCGAAGTTCGGGAAGGCGCTTCTGATCTGCCGGACGACGGCGTTGAGCAGAGGCGTCTCGTATGCCCGTG
>Ga0310694_10004914_pt1 | contig 12836 bp, 13 predicted proteins | sample 174DNAGHGhighgp2_FD_203884 | JGI IMG/M metagenome (GOLD analysis project Ga0310694, IMG submission 203884) | Sheep rumen microbial communities from Palmerston North, Manawatu-Wanganui, New Zealand - 1742 DNA GHGhigh gp2 (v2) (version 2) | ecosystem: Host-associated > Mammals > Digestive system...
TATTATAGTAGTACACAAATTTGGCTGATTATCAATACTTAACAAATTAAATTATGATTAGTGTAAAGAACCTCACCTACAGTTACTCTGGACAAAAACACCCAGTATTGAGTAACTTCTCTGTAAACATCGACCAGGGACGAATCTATGGACTGTTGGGCAAGAATGGAACGGGCAAGTCAACTCTACTTTATCTAATGTCAGGGCTGCTGCGTCCGAAGCAGGGTACCGTCACTTTTATGCAAGGCGAGACGATGGTTGCCACGCAAGATCGTCAGGCCGAAGTGCTGGCCGACATCTTCCTCGTACCCGAAGAGTTCGACCTGCCACCCATGGCACTCAACAGCTATTTGAAACTGGTGGAACCTTTCTATCCGCGCTTCAGCCGTGAGATTCTGAAGAAGAGCCTTGAAGCTTTCGAACTGACCGATGACTTGCAGCTGGGCCAACTTTCTCTGGGCCAGAAGAAGAAAGTCTATATGAGCGTGGCTCTGGCCGCCAACACCCGCCTGCTGCTAATGGACGAGCCGACAAACGGACTCGACATCCCGTCGAAGAGCCAGTTCCGAAAGGCCGTAGCAGAGTCGATGACCGACGATAGTCGTACCATCCTTATCTCCACCCATCAGGTGCACGATGTGGAACAGCTGTTAGATCATATCCTCATCATCTCTGAAGAGGGTATGCTGCTCAACTCCTCGGTGGCCGACCTCACCGACCGTTATGTTTTCGAAGTACGTCCGCCACAGCAGAATGACGGCACAGCCATCTATGCAGAACCGTCGTTGCAGGGCAATATTACGATGGCCCGTCGTGAACCTAACCAGCCTGAGACTACCATCAATCTTGAAATATTGTTTAACGCCGTAACGAAAGGACTTGTAAAATGAAAAACTTCAATATGAATCGTTTCTGGCAGGTTCTGAAATGGAACTTGCTGACTGAGAAGAAGAGTATCAGTACTGTCGCTATAGCCTTTTTGGTCGGTTTCCTGTGCATTCAGTTATTCTCGTGCTTCACACTTTTCGACCTCTCGCAAGGATTAGGGAAGGGAGCCACCTTTGCCGGCATGATCACTTGTGTCACCATCATCTTCATCTTCCTGATTCCCTACTATGCCACTGGCATCTTAGGTAACGCTCGGACCAAACAGCAGCGCACTACCGCCCTAACCTTGCCCGCCTCGAACATGGAGAAGTTCTTGGTACGCATCATCTACTGCTGCATCTTCATGCCCCTGCTACTCAACGTAACATTTGTGGCTGCTACATGCTTGCGAGCTCTGATAGAGCTGGTTTTTGGCCATGAAGATATCATCTTTGGCCTTCAAATACTAGGCAATCACTTCGACCCCAACTACGACTCCCTCATCTCTTTCGTGGGAAGCATCTGGATGTTAAGCCTCTTTGTACTGGGTGGCGTGTTCTACCGCCATCGTCCCTTCGTCTGGACATCGGTTACGCTCGTTGCAGCCGGTCTGCTGCTTGCCACCATAGGGTTCTACATTGGCACGATGATTGGCGAAGATGCCATCAGACATTTCGCCATGAACTTCAGCGGCCTGTCGTTTGAGACCTTCGACCTGATTTTCAGCCTTATCCTGGCGGCTTTCACCGTACTCAACTTCTGGCTCAGCTACAAGTTGTTCTGCAAATTGCAAGTTGTGCAACATAAATGGTTTAATGTATGATTTTCAACAATGACCGACCCATCTTCCAACAGATGGCCGACCGTCTTTGCGACGAGATAGTGGTGGGCACCTACGGCGATGACTCGCGTATTCCATCGGTACGCGAGTACGCCGTGCTGCTCGAAGTGAATGTCAATACTGCCGTGAAAGCCTACGAACAGTTGGCACGTGCCGACATTATCTACAATAAACGTGGCTTGGGCTACTATGTTAAACCGGGAGCACGTAAGTTGATTCTCAAGGGACGCAGGCGACTTTTCCTCAACGAAACGATTCCTGAACTATACAGGCAGATGCAGCTCCTTGGCCTCACTCCTGACGATGTGGCTGAAGGATTGCGTACCTATCAACAAGCACCCTAAAAGACAAAGAAGAACGCGATGACACAAGCATTCGCAGCGTGATTCGCGGATACTGGCAGGGGGTGAAGAAGCTGGTAAGCGCCACATCAGTCGTGCCGACTGCGTGAACCTGAACAATATGGCAGAAGAGATTTGCAGGGCAATGGAATTGTTATTTATTTATAAATAGGTGGGGTTTTAATTAAGATTTGAGAATTGAGAAGAGGGAATTGAGAAAAAAAGTGTACTTTTGCAAATTGAAAGATTGTGAACGTATGAATAGCGAAAGTACAGAGAAAAGAAAGAACCCTTTTTTAGAACCCTATAATACGCCGCACGACACGGCGCCCTTTGACCGTATTCGCCTGGAGGACTATGAAGAGGCCTTCATGGAGGGCATCCGTCGTGACAACGAGCTGATAGCGAAGACGATCAACAACCCCGCCAAGCCTACCTTCGACAATACGATCATTGACAAGGAAGACCAGACGGAGGGCTACTATGATCTGCTGGACCGCGTATCGACGGTGTTCTTTAACCTGCTTTCTGCTGAGACCAACGACGAGATGGACGCTCTGGCACAGAAGATGCAGCCCATCCTGACGCAGCATGCCAACGACGTGAGGCTGAACCCACGCCTGTTTGAGCGCATCAAGTACGTTCACCGCCATCATCGTAAGCTGACACCTGAGGAGAAGCGACTGCTGGATAACTGCTACGACGGCTTTGTGCGTAGCGGTGCGCTGCTCGACGAGGCAGGCAAGGAGCGTCTGCGCCAGCTGACTGAAGAGGCTTCGCTGCTGTCGCTGCAGTTCTCGCAGAACCTGTTGAAGGAGAACAAGGCCTTCACCATTCATATCACCAACGAAGCCCAGCTTGACGGTCTGCCCGATACTGCCCGTGAGGCAGCCGCACAGGAGGCCCGTCAGCGTGGTCAGGAGGGATGGGTGTTCACGCTCGATTCGCCCTCGTACTCGCCCTTTATGACCTACAGCACCCAGCGCGACCTGCGCCAGCAGATGTATATGGCCTACAATACGAAGGGCATTCACGAGAACAGCGAGAACAACCTCGAGATATGCAAGCGTCTGGTGAACCTGCGTCGCGAGCTGGCCCAGTTGCTTGGCTTCAAGACCTATGCCGACTACGTGCTGAAAAACCGTATGGCAGGCAACGTGAAGAGCGTCTATAAATTGCTGAACGACCTCATCGATGCCTATAAGCCCACAGCTATCAAGGAGCGGGAAGCACTGATGAAGGAGGCCTCAGGTAATCAGGAACTTGGGGAAACTCTTGAACCATGGGACATTGCTTTCTATTCCCACAAGCTGAAATTGAAGAAATACAATATCGACGCAGAGATGCTGCGCCCCTATTTCCAGCTTGACAAGGTCATCGATGGCGTGTTCGGACTGGCCAACAAACTTTATGGCATCACGTTCAAGGAGAACAAGGACATTCCCGTCTATCATCCTGACGTGAAGGCCTACGAGGTGTTCGACAAGGACGGCTCGTATCTGGCTGTGTTCTATGCCGACTTCCATCCGAGAAAAGGCAAGCAGGGTGGGGCGTGGATGACGGAATACCAGGGACAGTTCATCGACAAGAAGGGCGAGAACGTGCGTCCTCACGTCTCTGTGGTGATGAACCTGACGAAGCCCACGCCAGAGAAACCAGCCTTGCTGACGCTGGGAGAGGTGGAGACGTTCCTGCATGAGTTTGGACACTCGCTGCACGGCATGTTCTCGAACTGTCGCTTCGAGAGTCTAAGCGGCACCAACGTGTGGTGGGACTTCGTGGAGCTGCCTTCGCAGTTCATGGAGAACTTCGCAATAGAAAAAGAGTTCCTGCGCACCTTCGCCTTCCACTACGAGACAGGCGAGCCTTTGCCTGATGAGCTCATCGAGCGTATTGTGAAGAGTCGCAACTTCATGGCAGCAACGGCCTGTCTGCGTCAGGTGTCGTTCGGTCTGCTCGATATGGCCTACTACACGAAGAAAGATGCGTTTACGGACGACATTATCCCCTTCGAAAAGCAGGCGTGGAAGAAGGCCATCCTGGGCAAGCAGCGTATGGATACCTGCATGACCACCCAGTTCTCGCATATCATGGCAGGCGGCTATGCTGCAGGCTACTATAGCTACAAGTGGGCCGAGGTGCTGGATGCCGACGCTTTCTCGGTGTTCAAGAAACATGGCATTTTTGACCAGAAGACGGCACAGAGTTTCCGTGACAATATCCTGTCGCGAGGCGGTACGGAGAATCCTATGGTGCTCTACAAACGCTTCCGTGGGCAGGAACCAACGATTGATGCGTTGCTGAAAAGGAACGGAATCAGGAAGATTAAACATTAAAGATTAAATTGTAAAACGATATACCACCGCGATATGACTGAGAAACAAAGAAAACTGGACGACCGCTATCTGCGTATGGCTCGCATTTGGGCAGAGAATAGCTACTGTGAACGCCGCAAGGTAGGTGCCCTGGTGGTCAAGGATAAGATGATCATCAGCGACGGCTATAATGGCACGCCCACAGGGTTTGAGAACGTGTGCGAGGACGAGAACAACGTGTCGAAACCCTACGTGCTGCATGCTGAGGCCAATGCCATTACCAAGTTGGCTCGTTCTAACAACAACAGCGACGGCGCCACGATCTACATTACCGCTTCGCCCTGTATTGAGTGTGCCAAACTGATTATCCAGGCTGGCATCAAGCGTGTGGTCTATGGGGAGAACTACCGTCTGACCGACGGCATCGAGCTGTTGAAGCGCGCAGGTATCGAGGTGCTGCTGATGGAGAATAAGGATTGAGTGTTCGAATGTTGAATGTTGAGTTAAAATGAACATTAATACAAATAGGTTTTTGCCCTTGTGGTTGGCTATCAGCGTCATCATTGGCATCCTGATAGGTACCTTCTATGGCAATCAGCTTGCAGGCAACAAGTTGATGAACGTTGTTCAGGTTGGCAGTAACAAACTGAGCAGTCTGTTCTACTATCTCAAAGATATATATGTGGACGATGTTGATGTGTCAGATTTGGTAGAAAAGTCTATTCCCCGTATTCTGTCTGAACTGGATCCTCATTCTTCGTATATCTCGGCCGACGATGCTGAAATAGCCGATGACGACCTGAGGGGCTCGTTCTCGGGTGTTGGTGTTGAGTTTGTGATTCATCAAGACACCATCCGCGTGCAGCGTGTCATTCCTGGTGGTCCCGCCGAGCGTGCTGGTTTATTGGCAGGCGACAAGATTGTGTCAGCCGACAACCAGGCGCTTACAGGCGACAGTATCACTAATGAGACTGCTATTCATAACCTGAAGGGACCTGAGGGTTCCAAGGTGAAGGTCGGTGTTGTACGCCATCATGAGAAGGCGGTGAAATACTTTACCGTTACCCGTGAGGAAATCAAGACCCGAAGTGTTACGGCTACCCATATGCTCGACGACAATACCGGCTATATCAAGATACGCAACTTCGGCGAGAATACCTATGCTGAAATGCTGGTGGCGCTGGCACGACTGTCGCAGGCAGGTTTCCAGAACCTGGTTATCGACGTGCGTGGTAACACGGGCGGTTATGTCTCTACGGCTCAACAGATTGTGAATGAGTTCCTTCCCTCTGACCGCACGATTGTCTATATGGAAGGACAGCACTATAAGCGCGAGGTGTTGAAGAGTAATGGTCACGGCAGTTATCAGCGCATGCCCCTTGTGGTGTTGATTGATGAGGGATCAGCTTCAGCGAGCGAGATTTTAGCAGGTGCCGTACAGGACAACGACCGAGGCACCATTGTGGGTCGCCGTTCGTTCGGAAAAGGACTGGTGCAAGAACTTGTAGCCTTTAGCGACCGTTCCATGATGCGTCTTACCGTAGCCCGTTATTACACCCCGTCAGGCCGTTGCATTCAGAAGCCTTATGACGTGTATGGCGAAAACAATGATGATATGATCTTGCGCTATGAGCGTGGCGAACTGTTCTCGAGCGACAGTATCAAACATACGGGCCCGAAGTATCACACCCGCAACGGACGTGTCGTCTATGGAGGCGGTGGCATCACTCCCGATGTGTTTGTTGGTCAGGATACGACGGGAGTTACCTCATACTACAAGGAGGCTGTTGTCTCGGGTCTGCTCATGCAGTTCTGTTTCGACTATTGTGACGTCCATGAAGACGAGTTGAGGAAATATGGCGATGAGGATAGCCTGGTGAAATACCTGAAAGGTCAGAACGTGGTGGAGAAGTTTGCCCAGTATGGCGACAAGCATGGTCTGCCTCGTCGTAACCTGATGATTCAGAAGTCGCACCAGTTGATGGAGGAAGTGATTCTGTCACGTCTGGTGTACAACCTGCTTGATGAAGAGTCGTACGTGCAATACCAGAATCGCAACGACCCCGTTATCAAGGAGGCTCTACGAATCTTCAAGAACAAGAGCGCCTTTCCCACGAACAAGAAATAACGAAGGAAGAAATCAGTTAAAGCGTATGTCGGCAATCACTTGGTTGCCGACATATTCGTTTAGCTTGGCTACGAATTCCTGACGGCGCATGTTCAGGTCCGATCGCAATGCTGGAGCGTTCAGTTTGACAAACAGCGTTTGGTTGACAATATGCACATCGGTAGTGAAGTGGGCAATAGCCGCACCAGCCACGATGGGCCAAGCCTCGATGAGGCGCATCTGAAGGAGAGGCGTCTCCATACCCTGATTGCGGAGTGTGGCGTTCACCAGGTCGCCAATGCTTTTTACTTCACGCCGAAACATGCTTCAATCTGTATTTATTGGTCTGTTTGCTCTTTGCTGTTGATGCACTCTATCTGTCCTTCCTCAACGTTGAACAGTTTGTAGTCGAACGTGTCCTTGCTGAGAATCTGGTCTATATGGTCGCGATTGGTGTCGGTAATGAAAATCTGCCCGAAGCTGTCGCCAGCCACCAGTTGGATGATCTTCTCAACGCGATGGGCATCTAGTTTGTCGAAGATGTCGTCAAGCAGCAATAGCGGTGTGGTTTGCGAGTCGGTGTGCTTCAGAAACTCGAACTGTGCCAGTTTCAGGGCAATGACAAAGGTTTTCAGCTGCCCCTGACTGCCTTCGCGCCGCATGGGGTGACCGTCGAGCAGCATCTCCATGTCGTCGCGATGAATGCCATGCAGCGAATAGCCCACAGCACGGTCTTTCATCCTGTCGCGCTGGATGACCTCCAACAGCGGACCGCGCTGACAATGAGAGACATAGCTTAGCGACACCTGCTCGTGACCTTCGGATATGGTCTGGTAGAACTGTTGGAACAGCGGAACGAGTTTGTTGATGAAGGCGTCGCGTTTGTGATAGATGCGCTCACCAGCCTGTGCCATCTGCTCCTCCCACAGACTCATCACCTCGGGGTCGGGCTCCCTGTCCTCCATCTTCAACAGGGTGTTGCGTTGTTGTAGTGCCTTGTTGTAGCGGTTCAAGTCGTCCATGTAGCTATGGTCCAACTGGGCTATCACGATGTCCATCAGTCGGCGGCGCTCTTCGCTGCTGCCCTCGATGAGCAGGTAGTCGGCAGGCGACACGAGTACCAATGGAATCAGTCCGATGTGTTCCGACAGTCGCTGATACTCCTTCTTGTTGCGCTTGAAGTGCTTCTTCGTGCCACGCTTCATGCCACAGTGAATAGATAGTGTAGAGTTCTCCGTTTCTACGTATTCCCCTTCCAGCATGAAGAAGTCCTCATCATGACGAATCACCAGCGAGTCCTGGACGCTTTGTGCCGAGTGGCAGAAACTAAGGAAATAGATGGCATCGAGCACATTCGTCTTGCCCGCCCCGTTGTGGCCGATGAAGCAATTGATGTTGGGCGAGAAACCGAGTGTGGCCTCTCTGATATTCTTATAGTTAATGATGGAAAGACGCTCTAATATCAAAGCTCAAAACTCAAATCTAAAACCTTAAACCTTTATTTTTTCTGCAAAATTACATCTTTTAGAGGTGAAAAACGAAAAAAGTCGGTAATAAATTTCAATATGTGCAATATTTTCACTAATTTTGCCCCGCAATTTGAGAAACGTAAATATAAAAACAACAATAATGGCAAAAATTGAGAACAAACAGAGCGCTCCTGAGATTCAGAATACGCTCAACGCAAAAGAGGCTTTCGTTGTAAAGTACAAGAAAGCAATCACCGCAGGTGTGGTCCTGCTCATAGCACTCATTGGTGGTGGCATGATCTTCAAGAGCTGTCAGAATGCTCGTCAGGAGAAAGCTAGCTCTGAGATGGCAGCAGCACAGCAGATGCTGTTAGAGACGCAAAGTGCAGAGATGTATATGGCTGACTCTTTGCTGCAGGTGCAGTACCAGACGATGCTGAACGGCAATCCTGCTGAGGCAGTGAAAGGCTTCCTGAAGATTGCTGATGAGTACAGCTCGACCGATGCTGGTAACCTTGCCAACCTCTATGCCGGTCTCTGCTATATGAACATGAATAAGCCCCAGGACGCTGTGAAGTATCTGGAGAAGTTCGATACTGAGGACGACCAGATGGTTTCACCCGCAGCAATGGTGGCTCTGGGTAATGCCTACGCCAGCCTGAATCAGTTGGACAAGGCCGTTGAGATGATTAAGAAGGGTGCTGAGAAGGCCGATAACATGACTGTCTCTGCCCAGGCCTACATTCAGGCTGCTGAGATCCTCGAGACCCAGAAGAAGAATGCTGAGGCTCTTGAGCTCTACAAGAAGGCTAAGACCTATATCGATCGTATGGACGTGAATGCACAGCAGACGCTGAACCGTCTGAACATCGACGCCTATATCGAGCGCGCTTCACAGAAGTAATTGTGAATTGAGAATAGATGGCAACCAAGAACCTCTCTGAGTATAACTCGCAAACCGTGCCCGATGCATCGAATATGATTTTCGGCATCGTGGTGGCTGAGTGGAATCCTGAGATAACGGGCGCACTGCTCGATGGCTGTGTGTCAACCCTCGAGAAGCACGGTGCATTGCCTGAGAATATTCATGTGAAGACGGTGCCAGGCTCGTTTGAACTCATCTACGGTGCACGTCAGATGACTCTCAACGATGGCTATGATGCAGTCATTGTTCTTGGCAGCGTCATTCGCGGCGAAACCCCACACTTCGACTACATCTGTGAGGGCGTCACAGCAGGCATAGCACGCTTGAATGCTACCAGTAGTGTTCCTGTGGTCTATGGACTGCTGACGACCAACGACCTGCAACAGGCTAAGGACCGTGCAGGTGGCAGGTTGGGCAACAAGGGTGACGAGTGTGCTGTTGTAGCAATAAAAATGGCGAAGTTCTAACCGACTTCGCCTTTTTTAACTCCTAAACTCCTAAACTCCTAAACTCCTAAACTTCTTCACTCCTAAACTCCTAAAACAATGAAACTGATATCCTGGAACGTCAACGGACTGAGGGCTTGCGAAGGCAAGGGCTTCAGCGATATTTTCCGCGAACTTGATGCTGACTTCTTCTGCCTGCAGGAAACGAAGATGCAGCAGGGACAGCTTGACCTGCAGTTCCCTGGCTACGAGTCCTACTGGAACTATGCCGAGAAGAAAGGCTATAGTGGTACGGCCATCTTTACGAAGCACAAGCCACTTAATGTGACCTATGGTATCGGCATCGACCTGCATGATCATGAGGGCCGTGTGGTAACGCTCGAGATGGACGACTTCTTCCTTGTGTGCTGCTACACGCCCAATTCACAGGACGGTCTCAAGCGTCTGGAATACCGCATGTCGTGGGAAGACGCGTTTCGTAAGTACTTGAAGCGTCTCGATCAGCAGAAGCCCGTCATCCTCTGTGGCGATCTCAATGTGGCCCACGAGGAGATAGACCTGAAGAACCCCAAGAGCAACCGCATGAATGCAGGATTCACTGACGAGGAACGCGAGAAGTTCAGCGACCTGCTGGCCTGTGGCTTCACCGACACCTTCCGCTGGAAATATCCTCAGCAGGTCACCTATTCGTGGTGGTCCTACCGTTTCCAGGCCCGTCAGAAGAACGCAGGCTGGCGTATCGACTACTTCGTGGTGAGCAACCGCCTGCAGGATCGTGTCGCAGATTCCAAGATCCACACGGAGATCTTTGGCTCCGACCACTGTCCTGTGGAGCTCGACCTCGCCTGAACCACTCAAAATCAAAGTTTCGAGGTACTTGCTTATACCTTTCGTGGTATAAACAAACACTCATCATGGTACAAAGAGACCCTCTTTTCTATTGCTGGCTCCAGCCAGCAATACTGCTGCATTAAGCCAGCAACTCTGCTGCCTCCAGCCAGCAATAGCAAACTGACGCAGTTTGTACCTCAAAATGGGGTTCATTGTACCGTCCATAGCAATCCAAAGTGCCGAAGGGAAATAGACATGATATGGTAAATAAGATAGTTTTTTTGAAGAAATGTTGATAATCTGAAAAATATATCGTATCTTTGCAGCAGATATTCAAAAACGATAGCAATCATGGCAAATAAAGAGAGAGTTGACAAGTGGCTCGACATCGTGGCTGAAGACTTGAGCGTGGCAGAGTTCTGTTCAATAACGGACACTGGCTTTACACGGGCTTCATGTGCCATCAGGTCATAGAAAAGACAGCCGTCATCGTGCCCAAGGTTGAGGAAGACACCTGGTGGGATACATCGTCAAGTCTCTGTCGAGACGTTGCAAAAGTGAGCCTTTATATCGAGCCCATCCTCTTAGAAAGTGGCGTGGACTCACCCATCTACCGTGAGGTGATGCGGACGGGCGTAGCAGTATAGTATTGTCACCCTTTATTAAAAATTTAGTACACTATTCCCAGAAATCTGAAAAAACGGATACGCTTTCTTTTGGTGGGGGGGTAATCACACTAAGCAAAATAATCAACGAGAACCTTCCCCGGCAATCCCTAACAACTATTAACACTAAAGACAATGATTAAACAATTATGCGGACTCTTGGCTATTGCCATTATGCCATTGGCTGCTACCTGCAGCAGCGACAAACCCTCAACGACCGATACCGAGCAAGAGGAGATTGTAGAACCAGGCGACATCTCTGACGAGTTACCCGGGGATGTTATTGACGAGATTGAGAATCGGAAGATTAGGTTTGGTTCACCCGACTTGCGATTTTTTGAGCTTACAGGACATGTTGAGCGGGTGGTGGTGCACACACGTTCAAAACTTAACGACGCAACTGACACACAAACGGAGATTATTAGAATCGACATGAGTGGGCAGCTTCAAAGTATAGTTGATCAAAGTGGCTACAACTGCATGGAAGCTTTCGAACGAAATAGGGACGGTTATATAGTGACCATTGGCAATGATGAGCCCAACGATATGGACGGCGAGGTGTATAAGCAGTCGGTGGAGTGGGATAAAAGCACCATTCCCGGGTATGTTAAATCGAAAAGTATGCCTAATCCAGAGGGCGATGTCTACGAAGAATATGTATATGATGATTCAGGCAAACCAGTAAAGTATATTGCGAAAAAGAAGTTGACGGCTACCGGTATGAACTACAGCGGCACCGTGAAATACACCTATCTCCAGTTTGACGACAGTCTAAACTGGACGAAACGCAGGATTGAATACAATTTGGTGTGCAGGGCCGATGACAACAGCACGTTGAGGTATACTGAATATGAGATTCGCGATATTACTTATTTTACATCTCTTAATGATGCGCGCGAACTGTTGCGTCAGGGGCGTTTCTGCGAAAGCAAGATGTGTGATAAAAACCAAAAGGCCTACCAGTTGTTTAGGAAAGCAGCTGAGGACGGAAATGCAGAGGCTTGTTGGGAACTTGGACTCATGTGTCGCAACGGCGTAGGAACACCAGCCTCCACTGAGGAGGCTCACCGCTATTTTGAGTGGGCTGCCAATCGCAACAGCGCCATTGGGAAGTTCTGGCTCGCAGTCAGTTTTATTGAGGGCAACGGTGAAGTGCCTGAAGGAGAGACTGGCAAGTCGATGGGCGACAAACTTTTCCAGTTAGCTTTTGAGCAACTGAAAGAGCAGGCATCGAGCGGACTTGGCGATCAATATACCTGGACCTATCTTGGCGAGATGTATATGGACGGCAATGGTACTTCCAGGAATTCCACCTACGCAGAACAATGGTTGAAGAAAGCGGCAGAAGAGTCGTTGAACGACCGTGCCCAGTACCTTCTGGGAGAGTTTTACAGAAGAAGCCGTCTGGCAAGTGACCGCAACACGACTGATCCTGACGAATGGTATCTCAAGGCAGCCTATAATGGCAACCCTGAAGCCATAGATTATCTGAAGAAAAACGGGCAGTGGAAGTAACTATCCATAGGTTCCACAGTACTTTCTTATGCTAATCACGGTACAAACAGACGCAGTTTATAGCTTTTGGCTCTAGCCAAAAGACCTTGTGGCTGGAGCCAAAAGCTATAAAGTGACGGAGTTTGTACCCCAGAATGTGACTGATGGTACCCATAAATTCCTGTCACCCTTCTGTCACCCTTGTCACCCTTTAAAAAAGGTGCAGATGCCCTGTACATCGGCATTCTGTCACCCTTCTTTATGAACTGTTATATTTTCCTAGCAATATAGGCGATAAAATGGGTACGCTTACTTTTTTCAAGAAAACAAATCAGTGGGTTACCAGAGAGAATGCCGCCCCCGTTGATCTATAGAGTAGGAAATGACCAATGAGAACTCCCTCTGCGATATTTTTATCTTATTCCTGTTCTGGTTTCCAATTATTCTGATATTTTATGGTAATTCCCATAATTCCACCAGATATTGATGTCATATAATCAGCAATGTATATTCTAGCATATACACCGCCACCCAC